>Ga0310695_10000574_pt1 | contig 94297 bp, 100 predicted proteins | sample RumenRJG_04DNA_FD_203882 | JGI IMG/M metagenome (GOLD analysis project Ga0310695, IMG submission 203882) | Bovine rumen microbial communities from Lethbridge, Alberta, Canada - RJG_04 (v2) (version 2) | ecosystem: Host-associated > Mammals > Digestive system > Stomach > Rumen | place: Canada...
CAATGACCTTCATCCGTGCGCCCTACATCGAAACTGTGCTTTCGGATGCCTGCATTCCCATTGCCAGCATCGACGGGCATATCGTCGCCGCACGCCAAGGAAATCAACTCGCTGCCGCATTCCATCCCGAATTAGACTGCGACCCAAGAATCCACCAGTTCTTTCTTGAAAGTGCCGTTTTTTCGCGGACTTCCGTTGATAAATAATGCTTTTGTCACAATCTTTTGTTTTTTATGAATTATCATAGATTGAATTCCATCCATTTTTCTTTTAATCGAAACAAAAATTTGATAACTGGATGTCGTTTCCAACTTAATTTATATTAAAAACAGACACATTCTGCAAGAAAAACGTGCAAAACGACCGTAAAGTCATGAGAAATTTTTAATTTTGCAAACAAAATTTGCAGAACGTGCTGAAAAGTCGTAATGCAATGTGTGTTCTAACAATAGTGTTTAACAAGTAAGGTATGAAGAAGATTCTATTTCTACTGGTATTGTTATGTTGCTGCCTGAGCAGCAACGCAACAAACCTTAACGGTAAGTATATCTCCCAGAGTGGTGAACTCATGTTCATCTTCAAGGGCGACAGCTTGTATATCGACATAGCTCAGAGCCAGCGCCAAGTATCCGCTTTTAAGCTGGTAAAAAACAGCGAGACCAAGCAGTCCGTAAGCTATAACGCCTACGAGAGCTATCTGAAGGATGGCAAGGTAACTTACCGCGAGGTGCTCATCAAGGTTACCAAGGATAAGGGCAAGAATTTCGTGCTCGAGTACTTTGGTAAAGACAAAGACCGAGAGTATAACTCCAACGAGAGATATACCATCAGGTTGGTAGAATAATTTTAAAAGAACCCACTTACACAATAAAAGGCTTGCATCACTGCAAGCCTTTATTTGCAGCTTGGCGCTTTGCCACGCGTGGGCAAGGACATCACCGTCACACACTGGAGCGAGGATGGCCGCGAGAAGTGGCAAACCACACTGAAGTGGAACGGCCACGGATTTGATAAATAAAACTTAGTACTGTCTGAGGGCGGCGATGAGTTCGCTGTTCTCGGACTTAGTGCCGATGGTGATACGGAGGCAGTTTTCGCAAAGCTGCACGCGATGGCGATTGCGAACGATAATGCCCTGGTCTACCAGATAGTTGTAGATCTTTGGGGCATCGGTCATCTTGGCCAAGAAGAAGTTGGCATCTGAGGGGTAAACCTTCAGGCAGATGGGCAGCATCGTGAACGACTCCATCATGCGGCGACGCTCCTCAAGCAACACCTTTACCCACTTATCTACCTCGAACGGGTCTTTCAGCGCCTCAAGGGCCTGCTGCTGGGTAAGCTGGTTGACATTGTAGGGGTACTTCACCTTATTAAATATAGAGATGATATCTTTCGAAGCGAAAGCCATACCCAAGCGGATGGCAGCACAGCCCCATGCCTTCGACATCGTGTTGAGCACAATCAGGTTGGGGTACTTAGCCAGTTCGTGGCGCAGACTTTTTTGTGTTGAGAAGTCGCTATAGGCCTCGTCGACAATCACCAAGCCCTCGAAACCCTCGATGACCTTAATAATCTCCTCGCGCTGCAGACTGTTACCCGTAGGATTGTTAGGCGAACAAATCCAGATCATCTTGGTATTAGCATCGGTAGCAGCCAAGAGCTTATTGGCAGAAATCTGATAATTCTCGTCGAGCAATACAGGACGATACTCGACATCGTTGATATCGGCACACACCTTATACATGCCGTAAGTGGGCTCGATGGCCACGACGTTATCCTTGCCAGGATTACAGAAACAGCGATAGGGCAGGTCGATGGCTTCATCGCTGCCATTGCCCAGGAAGATGCAATCCTCGGGTACGCCCTTTATCTTGCTGATGGCGGCTTTTACCTCCAGCTGCAAGGGGTCGGGGTAGCGGTTATAGGGTTGGTTATAGGGATTCTCGTTGGCATCGAGAAACACACGGGCTTCGCGACCTGCGTACTCATTCCTCGCAGAACTATAAGGAGCTAAGCTCCATATATTTCTTCTCGTCAATCGTTCTAGATTAAACATTAAACATTAAACATTAAACATTATTTTTTTTCTTTGTCGAATTGATAATATTAACTAATGTTCCTATTAGTTTACTATTATCGTCATTAAGAGATTCAAACTGAGTTTCATTGATGAAATCTGTTTCATACAAAATCTCTAGCCAATATTTAGTTTCACTGGCTTCTTTAAGAGAAATGCTCAGTTTGCTGACGAAATCCTGTCGGCTTTGTGCATACACACTTTCGCTGATGTTAGCTCCAATACTCGTACCACTTCTAAGAATCTGTTTAGATATAACAAACTCTTTCTTAACATCGTTCAGATATTTGTATAATTTGACAATCCTAATTGCATATTTCTTAGAATCTATTGCAATCTGATTATTATCTTTCATTCAAAAATCTGAAATTTAATGTTTAATCTTTAATGTTTAATGTACGCAGGCGGACGCTCATTGCGTTTTTGTGGGCATCGAGCTGTTCGGCCTCGGCCATGAGCTCTACGGCGCGACCGATGCTGCGGATGCCATCCTCAGAGAGGTGCTGGAAGGTAACCTTGCGGCAATAGCTGTCGAGGTTTACGCCGCTATAAGCCGTCGCATAACCATGCGTGGGCAGGGTGTGATTCGTGCCACTGGCGTAATCGCCTGCGCTCTCACAAGCATACTCGCCCAGGAATACGCTACCAGCATTGACCACCTTCTCGGCCAACTTCTGATAATCGGTCGTCTGAATAATCAAGTGCTCTGGGGCGTAAGCGTTCGAAAGTTGGATCGCCTCCTGCTTATCCTTTACGAGTACGAGCGTACTATTCTCGAGTGCCTTCTGAGCCATCTCCTTACGCGGCAAGAGCTCCAGTTGGCGATTCACTTCAGCCTGAACATCGAGAATGACTTGCTCTGAGGTGGTGATCAGCAATACCTGTGAGTCGATACCGTGCTCGGCCTGTGAGAGCAAGTCGGCAGCGACGAACTCGATATTAGCGTGCTCATCGGCAATCACACACACCTCTGAGGGGCCTGCGGGCATGTCGATGGCGACATCGTGCAGACTAACCTGTTGTTTGGCGGCCATCACGTACTGATTGCCAGGGCCGAATATCTTATATACCTTGGGAATCGACTCCGTGCCGTATGCCATTGCACCAATGGCCTGAACGCCACCAGCCTTGAATATCTTGCTCACCCCAGCGATGCGGGCGGCCACGAGGATGGCAGGATTCACCTTGCCGTCGCGACCCGGAGGCGTACAGAGTACGATCTCCTCGCAACCAGCAATCTTGGCAGGGGTAGCCAGCATGAGGACGGTAGAGAAGAGTGGGGCAGTACCACCAGGGATATAAAGACCCACCTTCTGGATAGCGACACTCTTTTGCCAACATACCACACCAGGTTGTGTTTCTACTTTCTTGCTCTTAAAGCGTTGCGCCTCGTGGAAAGCATGGATATTATAGTGAGCCAGTTGGATAGCAGCTTTCAAGTCGGCACTCACGGCCTTCTCGGCCTCTTCCATCTCCTCGGCAGACACTTCGAGCGTAGGCAGGTCTACATGGTCGAACTTCAGTTCGTAGCCCTTTACGGCATCGTCGCCTCGCTTCTTAATGTCAGCCAGTACAGAGGCTACCGTCTCGTTCAACTTCGAAACATCCAAGTGCGGACGCTCTACGATTTTCGCCCATTCACTTCTTTGTGGAAAACGGATGATGTTCATTAAACTGAAATTTAATGTTTAATCTCAAAGAATCATTTTCTCGATTGGTGTTACAAGGATACCCTGAGCACCCATCTCTTTCAGTTTCCCGATAATCTCCCAGAACTGCTTCTGGTCTAATACCGTGTGTACAGAGCACCATTCCTCATCGGCCAGTGGAATGATGGTAGGACTCTTCAATCCCGGCAATACATCGATAATCTCCTGCAAGCGGGCTTTAGGCGCGTTCATGCGTACATATTTCTTATCCTCGGCATCTTTGACGGCCTTAAAGCGGAAAAGCATCTGCTCAAGGATGGCCTTCTTCTCGTCAGAGAGTTGCTTGTTACCAATCAGCAGGGCCTCGCTCTTCATCACCACTTCTACCTCGCGCAGATTGTTGCTGACGAGGGTAGAGCCTGATGATACGATATCGAAGATACCATCAGCCAAGCCGATGCCCGGACTGATTTCTACGCTACCTGTAATTACGTGAATCTCGGCGTTGATATGATGCTGTTCCAGGAAATGTCGGAGGATAACGGGATAACTTGTGGCAATCTTCTTGCCGTTAAACCACTCCACACCCTGATAATCGATTTCTTTGGGGATGGCTAATGACAGGCGACATTTCGAGAAACCCAGGCGCGAGATGATGTCAGCATCCTCACCATTCATTCCCGAGTCTTCCGACTCGCCTACCCGTAGCCTTTCTACAAACTCATTTTCTCCTACCACACCAATGTCGGCCACACCACTGGCCACACTCTGTGGGATGTCGTCATCGCGAAGGTAAAGTACCTCCAGCGGAAAGTTGGATGACTGTACGAGCAGGGTGCGCTTTGTGGCACTCACCTTGATGTCGGCCTCGGCTAAGAGGTTCATTGTGTCATCGAACAGACGTCCTTTTGATTGTACTGCAATTCTTAACATCTTATCTTAAGTCTATAAAATCGGGTGCAAAATTAGTAAAAAATCTCAATTATCAATTATCAATTCTCATTTTATTTGTAACTTTGCAGCGATTTTCGTGATATATATCGCATATTGACACCTATTTTAAATAAATATTCGCTTTTTGTGGCAGTTTTGGCACTGCTCTTCTCTTGTTCGCAAAAACAGGAGCGCATCGTGACGCCCTATGGTTCTGTGCTCGACTCGGTGGATATCTCTGAGGACTTCGATTTGGAGGAGATACAAACCAGCGGTGAACTGATTATGGCGACGCTGACGGGTCCGCAGACGTATTATGACTATCACGGCAAGTCGATGGGTACACAGTATTTCATTTGTCAGCGCTTTGCTGATTCGTTGGGTGTCCATTTACGCGTGGAGGTGTGTCGCGACAGTCTGGAGTTGTCAGAGCGTCTGAAATCGGGTGAAATCGATCTTGTGGCGTGGGCTACACCAGGCCAAATCTCTGTCGATGAGAACAAGCCCGAGTTGGTAGAGGAGATGAAACGCTGGTATCGTCCCTCGCGCATCGAAGAGGCAAGGAATGAGGAACATACGTTGCTGACGGTCAAGAAGGTGCGTCGTCGTATCTTCTCGCCCATGCTCGATAAGAAGGGAGGTATCATCTCGCACTACGACCATCTGTTTATGACCTATAGTCGTGATATCCGCTGGGATTGGCGCTTGTTGGCAGCCCAGTGTTATCAGGAGTCGACGTTTGACCCCAAGGCGGTTTCGTTCGTAGGTGCCAAGGGACTGATGCAGATTATGCCAGGTACGGCCGACCATCTGGGTGTGTCGCGCAGCAAGCTCTACGACCCCGAGACGAATGTAGCCGCAGGTGTGAAGTATATCGGTCAGTTGCAACGTACCTTCTCGGATATTCGTGACCAGTATGAGCGCACAAACTTCGTGTTGGCCAGCTATAATGGCGGTTCGCATCATATTCGCGATGCCATGCGACTGGCTGAGCGCGATGGTAAGAATCCCCATCGCTGGAACGATGTGGCACCTTATGTGTTGAAGTTGGCCAGTCCGCAGTATTATAACGACCCCATCGTGAAATACGGCTATATGCGAGGTTCGGAAACCGTGGATTACGTGGCCAAGATTCGTCAGCGCCACGCTGGTTATCAGGGCGTGCGTTCGCCTCATGTAGGCTTCCATCCCTCGCAGCCTCGCAAGGCCGATCAGCGCAAGAACAAGTACACATTGAAAGAATAAAGGGCTAAAAATTTGGTTATTTATTCAGTTTGTAGTAATTTTGCAGCAGATTTCAGGAAAAAAGATAGAATGAACGCATTTGGAAAGAAAAGAAGATGGCATTGTCTGAGTGGTCAGGAACCCACGGAAATGGACAAAACCATCATGTATTGGGAAAACAAGGGGAAGTTGGTGCCTACGAGGGACCTGATTAAAACCCCAGAACAGATAGATGGCATTCGCAAGGCGGGTGTCGTGAATACCGCTGTGCTCGACGCAGTGGCCAAGGAGATTAAGGCTGGCATGAACACACTGGAGATCGACCAGATTTGTCGTAAGGTATGCGAGGATGCTGGCGCTATCCCTGCATGTCTGAACTACGAGGGTTTCCCCATGAGCGTCTGTACCAGTATCAACGAGGTGGTGTGTCACGGCATTCCCAAGGAAGAAGATGTGCTCGAAGAGGGCGATATCATCAATGTAGACTTTACCACGATTCTCGATGGTTACTACGCTGATGCCAGTCGTATGTTTATCATCGGCAAGACCACCCCAGAGAAAGAGCAGCTGGTGCGTGTGGCCAAGGAGTGTCTGGAGATCGGCATGGAGGCTGCGAAACCCTATGGTTTTGTGGGTGACATCGGTCATGCCATCGAGAAGCATTGTAAGAAGTATGGCTATGGTATCGTGCGCGATCTGGCTGGTCATGGGGTAGGGTTGAAGTTCCATGAGGAGCCCGATGTGAACCACTATGGTCATCGTGGCACGGGTATGTTGCTGGTGCCTGGTATGGTGTTTACCATCGAACCCATGATCAATATGGGTACTTGGAAGGTGTTTATCGATGCCGACGATCCCTACGGATGGGAGGTGATTACTGAAGACGAGCAGCCCAGCGCCCAGTGGGAGCACACGCTGGTGATGACAGAACATGGTGTGGAAGTGCTGACGCACTAACATTAAACATTAAACATTAAACATTAAACATTAAACATTAAATTTCAGACGTTGGAAAAGGATATATATATATTAGGTATAGAGTCGAGTTGCGATGATACCTCAGCAGCAGTGCTGAAAGATGGTATCTTGCTCTCGAACGTCACAGCTTCGCAGGCTGTGCATGAGGCCTATGGTGGGGTTGTGCCCGAGTTGGCTTCCAGAGCCCACCAGCAGAACGTGGTGCCTGTTGTCGATCAGGCTATCAAGAAGGCTGGTATCACCAAAGAAGACTTAACGGCTATCGCCTTTACCCGTGGTCCTGGTCTGATGGGTTCGTTGCTGGTAGGTGTGAGCTTTGCAAAGGGCTTTGCCCGTTCGCTGGGTATTCCGATGATTGACGTGAACCATCTGCAGGGACACGTGATGGCGCATTTTATCCGCGAGCCACAACCCGAGGTTGATCAGACCACCCCGCCTAAAGGCACCCCTCCTACTCAGGAGGGGAATCATATTCCACCGCTGCCGTTCCTCTGCTTGCTGGTGAGTGGCGGTAACTCTCAGATCGTAAAGGTGAATGCCTATAACGATATGGAAGTGTTGGGTCAGACCATCGACGATGCAGCTGGCGAGGCTATTGACAAGTGTTCGAAGGTGATGGGCTTGGGTTATCCAGGTGGTCCTATTATCGACCGTCTGGCGCGTCAAGGCAATCCCAAGGCTTTCCAGTTTGCAGAGCCCAGTATTCCTGGTCTTGACTATAGTTTCTCGGGTTTGAAGACCTCTTTCCTCTATTCAATGCAGAAGTGGGTGGCTGAGGATCCTGATTTTATCGAGAAGCACAAGGAGGATATTGCAGCCTCATTGGAGTGGACCATTGTGGATATCCTGATGAAGAAACTGAAGAAGGCTGTAAAGCAGACGGGTATCAAGCATGTGGCAGTAGCAGGTGGTGTGAGTGCCAACAACGGCCTGCGCAATGCTTTCTACGACGCCCAGAAACGCTATGGTTGGACGATTTATATCCCCAAGTTCAGTTATACCACAGATAATGCGGCCATGATTGGCATCGTGGGGTATTACAAGTATCAGGACCAGCAGTTCTGTTCTATCGATGCCCCCGCCTTCTCGAAAGTGACATTCAAGTGAGATTAAAGATTCTTTTAGTCGGCTGACGCCTTTGTAAAAGCGGCAAAGCCGAGCGAAAAATTAAACAATAAATAGATGGATTTTGAATCAAAGATTATCAGTCGTGAGGTGAGTGAGATTCTCTGGGAGACTGAAAAGACCGTAGGCACAGCCGAGAGTTGTACAGGTGGCAGAATCGCTGAGGCCATCATTGCCGTACCTGGAGCCTCTAAGTATTTTAAGGGTGGTATCATCTCGTATGTCAATGAAATCAAGGAGCGCTTGTTGAACGTTGATTCACAAGTTTTGGAAGAGAAAACCGCTGTGTGTGAGGAAGTTGCCGTGCAAATGGTAAAGGGAGCCTGTAACGCTTTGAATACTGATTACGCCATTGCCGCAACAGGTGTGGCAGGTCCTACAGGCGGTACGAAGGACATTCCTGTAGGTACCATTTGGTTGGCTTGTGGCAGTCTTGATCGTGTGGTGACACTTAAGGTAGAAGAGGACCATGGTCGTGACATCAATCTGGCCATTGCCACCAACAAGGCGATGGAGCTCTTTTTGAACTTCCTGAAGGAGGAAAATGCCCCAAAGACACTCGAGGATAGTTAAAAAATACTAATTCTTTCGTTTTCGACTCTTATGAGTGTTGCAGTCTCAATTAAAATGTGTACCTTTGCACCCTGTTTGGAATAAGTAAGTGTAAATCACAAGTAAAAAGTAGATAGAAATGTCTAAAGTTTGTCAAATTACAGGAAAGAAGGCACAGATAGGTTGCAATGTGTCTCACTCAAAGCACCACACAAAGAGAAGCTTTGACGTAAACCTCTTCAGCAAGAAGTTCTACTATGTAGAGGAGGGTTGCTGGATTCAGTTGAAGATCAGTGCTGCTGGCCTTCGTATGATTAATAAGGTAGGTCTTGACGCAGCTTTGAAGCAGGCTGTAGCCAAGGGCTATGTAGATTGGAAGGACATTAAAGTGATAGGAGATTAATAAGATGGCAAGCAAGAAAGCAAAAGGTAATCGCGTGCAGGTGATTCTGGAGTGCACTGAGCAGAAGAACAGTGGTCTGCCCGGAACAAGCCGCTATATTACCACTAAGAATCGTAAGAATACGCCTGAGCGTATGGAGCTGATGAAGTATAACCCCATCCTGAAGAAGATGACTCTTCACAAGGAAATTAAATAATAACGACTGAAGTATGGCAAAGAAAACCGTTGCTACCCTCCATGAAGGTTCAAAGGATGGTCGCGCTTACACAAAGGTAATCAAGATGGTAAAGAGCCCTAAGACTGGTGCTTACATCTTCGATGAGCAGATGGTTCCTAACGAGGCCGTTAAGGATTTCTTTAAGAACTAATTTTAATTTTACATAAAAAAGAGAGGTTGCACGTTAAAATGCAGCCTCTTTTTTTTGTGATTTCATCGGAATTTATTAATTTTGCACGCGTAATAGAAAGCAATATGGGAATATTTGGATTTTTTAGTAAGGACAAGAAGGAAACACTCGATAAGGGCCTTGAGAAAACCAAGACCAGCGTGTTTGATAAACTCACGCGTGCGGTAGCTGGTAAATCGAAGGTCGATGACGATGTGCTTGATAATCTTGAAGAGGTGCTCATCACCAGTGATGTAGGTGTAGATACCACTTTGAAAATCATCGAACGCATCGAGGCGCGTGTAGCGCGCGATAAGTATGTCAGCACCTCTGAGCTCAACGGCATTCTGCGCGATGAGATCGCAGAATTGTTGGCTGAAAACAATACCGAAGACAATGATAACTGGGATTTGCCCAGTGACCACAAGCCCTACGTTATTCTCGTCGTAGGTGTGAATGGGGTGGGTAAGACCACTACTATCGGTAAACTGGCCTGGCAGTTCAAGCAAGCTGGTAAGAAAGTATATCTGGGCGCTGCAGACACCTTCCGTGCTGCTGCCGTAGAGCAGCTCTGTATTTGGGGCGAGCGCGTAGGTGTGCCCGTTATCAAGCAACAGATGGGCTCTGACCCTGCCTCTGTGGCTTTCGACACCCTTTCCAGTGCCAAGGCTAATGGTGCAGATGTGGTCTTGATTGACACAGCAGGTCGTCTGCACAATAAGGTGGGCTTGATGAACGAGCTCAAGAAGATTAAGGACGTGATGAAGAAGGTATTGCCCGAGGCGCCCGATGAGGTGATGCTCGTGCTTGATGGCTCTACGGGTCAGAACGCCTTCGAACAGGCGAAGCAGTTTGCTGCTGTGACCCAGATCACGACGTTGGCTATTACCAAACTCGATGGAACGGCCAAGGGTGGTGTGGTGATTGGCATCTCCGACCAGTTGAAAGTGCCCGTGAAGTACATTGGTCTGGGTGAGGGTATGACCGATCTTCAACTCTTTAATAAGCGACAATTCGTAGACTCTTTGTTTAAACATTAAAGATTAAACATTAAACATTAAACATTAAAGATTAAACATTAAATGGCGAAGACAATTGATATCATATCACTGGGATGTTCCAAGAATCTTGTGGATAGCGAGATGCTCATGGGATTGATGGAGGCCAATGGCTACCATTGTACCCATGACAGTGAGGATCCTCAGGGAGAGATCGTCGTTGTGAATACCTGCGGTTTCATCGCAGATGCCAAGGAAGAGAGTATCAACTGTATCCTCGAATTTGCCCAGGCCAAGACAGAAGGAAGAATTAAAAAGCTTTTTGTAATGGGTTGTCTCTCAGAGAGATATCTTGCAGAGCTTGAAGCAGAGATTCCTGAGGTAGACGGTTGGTATGGGAAGTTCAATTATAAGCAATTACTGAGCGATCTTGAAGGTTCAGACTTCGAGGTTTGTGAAGGCAAACGCCATCTTACAACCCCCTCTCATTACGCTTATCTGAAGATTAGTGAGGGTTGTGACCGCCATTGTGCTTACTGTGCTATTCCTCTGATTACAGGCAAGCATCAGAGTCGTCCTATGCAGGAGATTCTCGATGAAGTGCGCTATTTGGTCCGTCAGGGTGTGAAGGAGTTTAATGTCATCGCTCAGGAGTTGACGTACTATGGTGTTGACCTCGATGGTAAGCAGCATATTGCCGAACTCATCGAACAGATGGCCGATATTCCAGGCGTGGCTTGGATACGTCTGCATTACGCTTATCCCACCCATTTCCCCTGGGATTTGTTGCGCGTGATGCGAGAAAAGTCCAATGTCTGCAAGTATCTTGATATCGCTTTGCAGCATATTTCCGACCACATGTTGTCGAGTATGCGACGCCATGTGACGAAAGAAGAAACCTACGAACTGGTGCGCCGTCTGCGTGCAGAAGTGCCAGGTATCCATATCAGAACCACCTTGATGGTTGGTTTCCCGGGTGAGACTGATGAAGACTTTGAAGAGTTGAAAGCCTTCGTGAAATGGGCGCGTTTCGAAAGAATGGGCGCTTTTGCTTACTCCGAAGAGGAGGGTACCTATTCTGCAGAGCATTATGAAGACGATGTGCCAGAAGAGGTGAAGCAGTCGCGCTTGGATAAAATCATGCGCATCCAACAAAACATCAGTGCCGAGTTGGAGGCAGAGAAAGTGGGCCAGATCCTCAAGGTCATCGTTGATCGTCAGGAAGGTGCTTACTATATCGCCCGTACAGAATTCTGTTCCCCAGAGGTCGATCCAGAGGTGTTGATTCCTGTGGAGGAAGGTCAGTTGGAGCTTGGTGCCTTCTACGATGTGAAGATTACCGATTCAGAAGAGTTTGATTTATACGCAACCACAATCATATAAGCCATATGAATAATAAAGACTTTATCGCAGAACTGTCACAGCGTACAGGCTTATCCCCCGAGGAGAGTCAGCGTTATGTGAATTTCATTACAGAGAGCATGGGCGACCATTTTCAGGAGGGTGATACCGTGTTGATCCCCTCTTTTGGCACTTTTGAGGTGAAGAAGAAGATGGAGCGTATCATGGTTAATCCCGCTACTGGTCAGCGTATGCTGGTACCCCCCAAACTGGTGCTGACATTTAAGCCGAATATCAGTTGGAAAGAACGTGTAAAGAATGGAGGAGCCGAGTAATGGGAAAGATATCGATATATGATCTGGCCAATGTGCTGGTAGAGCGTAAGAAGCTCGACAAGCGTGATGCAGTAGCCTTCGTAACGGCGATGTTCGAGATTGTTCGTAAACATCTCGAGGAGGAAAAACTTGTGAAGATCAAGGGATTCGGCACTTTCAAGATTATCGATGTTGATGACCGTGAGAGTGTGAACGTGAATACGGGTGAGCGTGTGCTTATCGAGGGTCATGGTAAGATTACCTTTATCCCCGATGCCCTGATGAAGGAACTGGTGAATAAGCCTTTCTCTCAGTTTGAGACCGTTGTGCTCAATGAGGGTGTGGATTTTGCCGACCCAGAGCCTCTGGTAGAGCCAGAGCCTGAGCCAGAAGCAGAATACGGTGCTGCAGCCATGCCATTGGTTGATTTTGGTGAGAGCAACGTCATTAAAGAAGAGCCACTCTTCGCAGAACCCGAACCAGAGCCAGAGCCTGAACCCGAGCCGGAGCCAGAACCGGAACCTGAGATCGAGCCAGAGCCGGAGCCTGAGCCCGAGCCAGAACCTGAGTTAGAGGAGGCTGTGGTTGAAGAGCCAGTGGTGGAGGATGTAGTAGAGGAGGCTGTTCCTGTAGAGGAGGAGACGATTCCTGAACCAGAGCCGGAGCCAGAACCGGAACCAGAGATAGAGGAGGCTGTAGTTGAAGAACCAGTGGTTGAAGAGCCAGTGGTAGAGGAGGCTGCTCCAATAGAGGAGGAGTCTGAACCTGAGATAGAAGAGCCTGAGGAGGAGCCTCAGGATGAAGAGGAACCTCAGGCAGAGGAGGCTCAGGATGAAGAAGAGCCTCAGGCAGAGGAGGAGGCTCTTGTTGAGGAAGAGTCAGGCCCTCGGAAGTCGAAGGTTTGGATATGGAGTTTGCTCCTTGGATTGGTTCTTGGCATAGTTATTGGTGTGCTCATTGATCGCTTTATGATTACTCAGCAACCAGCTGATTCAGAGTCTGTTAAGCCTGTCGTGGAGAAGGCGGAAAAGACTGCTCGGTCCAAGGCAGAAAAGCCTGAGGCGGATGCAACAGAGGCGCCTGAACAGTCGGCAGAAGCAGCGCAGGTGAAGTCAGAGGAAAAGGCCCCAGCAGAGTCTGCAGAAGCAGAGACAGCGAAGCCGGCAGAACCTGCAAAGAAAGCAGAGACGGCTAATCCTGCAGAGAGTGGTAAGAAAGCAGAGGCGGCTAAGCCTGCTGAAACTGCGAAGAAAGCGGAGGCGGCGAAGGCGGCTGGGACTGCTAAGCCTGAAGCAAAGCCAGTAGAGAGTGGTAAGCCTGAAGCAAAGGCAGCTCAGACAGTTGATCCATATGCTGCGAAGGATGTACGTGTTCGTTTGGGTGCTTGGCGTATCGTAGGAACCGATCAGGTAGTGAAGGTACGCGAGGGTCAAACCCTCAAGCGTCTCTCCAAGTTCTATCTGGGACCAGATATGGAGTGCTATGTAGAGGTCTATAATAACCTCTCGCCGAACGCCGAATTGAAGGTTGGTCAGGAAATCAAGATTCCAAAGTTAGTACATAAGAAATCTCTTAAAAAACAATAGTATATTATGGCAGAAGCTATAGACATCCGTGAGTTGAATATCCGGATAGAGCAACAAAGCGCATTTGTAACAAACCTGGTTACAGGTATGGACCAGGTGATTGTAGGCCAGAAGCACCTCGTAGATTCGCTTCTCATAGGCTTGTTAAGTGATGGACATATCCTGTTGGAAGGTGTGCCTGGTTTGGCAAAGACCTTGGCTATCAAGACCCTTTCACAGTTGATTGCCTCAGATTATAGTCGTATTCAGTTTACCCCCGACCTCTTGCCTGCCGACGTTATCGGAACGATGATCTACTCGCAGAAAGACGAGAACTTCCAGGTGAAGAAGGGTCCTGTCTTCGCCAATTTCGTGTTGGCCGATGAAATCAACCGTGCTCCGGCGAAGGTACAGAGTGCCTTGCTCGAGGCCATGCAGGAAAAGCAGGTAACCATTGGTAGTCAGACCTTCCAGTTGCCTCATCCTTTCCTGGTGATGGCCACCCAGAACCCCATTGAGCAGGAGGGAACCTATCCATTGCCCGAGGCACAGGTAGACCGTTTCATGTTGAAGGTCATCATTGACTATCCCACGCTCGAGGAGGAGAAGAAGATTATCCGCGAGAATATTGCCGGTGAGATGCCAAAGGTTAATCCTGTGACTACTGCCGAGGAGATTCTCAAGGCCCGCAAGGTGGTAGGAGAGGTGTATATCGACGAGAAGATTGAGCAGTATATTGCTGACATCGTCTTTGCCACCCGTTATCCTGAGCGTTATGGTCTGAAGGACCTCAAGGATATGATCTCGTTTGGTGGTTCACCTCGTGCCAGTATCAATCTGGCCAAGGCCTCACGCGCTTTTGCCTTTATTAAGCGCAGAGGATATGTGGTACCAGAGGATGTCCGTGCTGTGGCCCATGATGTTTTGCGCCATCGTATTGGTTTGACCTACGAGGCAGAGGCCAGCAACATCACCAGTGAGGAGATTGTATCGAAGATCATTAACAAGGTAGAGGTACCTTGATACATTAAACATTAAATTTCAGAAACATTAAACATTAAATTTCAGAAACATTAAAGATTGAAGTGGAAACTTCAGAGATTATAAAGAAGGTCCGGAAGATTGAGATCAAGGCACGCGGCTTGAGCTCAAACATCTTTGCAGGTCAGTATCACTCAGCCTTCAAGGGTAGGGGAATGGCCTTCAGTGAGGTGCGTGAGTATCAGTTTGGCGATGATGTGCGTGATATCGACTGGAATGTGACGGCCCGTTTCCATCGTCCCTATGTCAAGGTGTTCGAGGAGGAGCGTGAGTTGACGGTGATGTTGCTCATCGATGTCAGTGGTTCTTTGGATTTCGGTACCCAGAAGCAGCTCAAGCGCGATATGGTGACAGAGATTGCGGCTACCCTCGCCTTCAGTGCTATCCAGAACAACGATAAGATAGGTGTGGTCTTCTTCTCCGATAAGATAGAGAAGTACATCCCGCCCAAGAAAGGTCGTAAGCACATCCTGTATATCATTCGTGAGATGCTCGATTTCCAGCCCGAGTCCAAGCGTACCGATGTGAAGCAAGCTGTGGAGTTCCTCTCCAGTGTGCAGAAGCGTCGTACCACGGCATTCCTCTTGAGTGACTTCTTTGTGCGCAGCGATTTCCAGCAGTCCTTGCAGATTGCCAATCGCAAGCACGATGTCGTCGCCATTCAGGTGTACGACCAGCGTGCGAAGGACCTGCCCGATGTCGGTCTGATGAAAGTTGTCGATGCCGAGACCGGTTATGAGCAGTATGTGGATACAGGTAGTCGTCGTCTGCGTGAGGCCTATCATAAATACTGGTTGAATCGTCAGTCGCAGTTAGAGGAGACCTTCAATAAGAGCAATGTCGATCATGTGAGCATCGCCACCAGCGAAGACTTTGTGAAGGCATTGTTGCTACTATTTAAACAAAGAAGCTGATGAAACGTTTATATATAGTCATCATAGGCGTTGTTTGTGCGCTCGGTATGAGCGCCCAGACCTCTGTCGTGGCGCAGATTGATTCTATTCAGATCTTTGTGGGTCAGCAGGCCCATGTGACGCTGACAGCCACTGCCAAGGAGGATGCCAAGGTCGAGTTCCCGCAGTTCCAGCCTACGCAGATGATCACCCCAGGTGTGGAGGTTCTTGCCTGTACCCCTCTAGAAGATCAGGCGCAGGACAATGGTTTTGTGGCCCGTCAGATGGTCTACACCCTAACCTCCTTTGATGACACGCTCTATTACCTGCCCCCTATGACCGTCAAGATCGATGGCAAGGCCTATAAGAGCAAGAGTTTGGCGCTGAAAGTCCTTACGATAGAGGTCGATACCACCAATGTCGATCAGTTCTTTGGTCCGAAGGATGTGCAGAACAACCCCTTCCAGTGGAGCGACTGGAGCGCCTCTTTCTGGTTGAGTGTGTTGTTGCTGGTGCTCCTGGCAGTCACCTATTACCTCTATCTGCGTTTGCGCGACAACAAGCCCATTATCACCCATATCCGTATTGTGAAGCGTCTGTTGCCCCATCAGAAGGCCATGCAGCAGATTGAGCAGATCAAGGCTGAGAAGATGGTATCCTCAGAAGATACCAAGGCCTATTACACCCGTCTGACCGATACCATCCGTAAGTATATCGAGGAGCGTTACGGCTTCAGTGCGATGGAGATGACCAGTAGTGAGATTATCGCCAAGCTCACGGCCGAGCAGGATGAGCGCGCCCTCAGTGAGTTGCGCCACCTGTTCCTCACAGCCGATCTGGTGAAGTTTGCCAAGTACTCCACGCTCATCAATGAGAACGATGCCAATTTGGTGAACGCCATCGAGTTTATTAACCAGACCAAGCTCGAGAACCAGCCCGTGGAAGAGCAGGTGAAGCCCGAGTTGTCAGAAGAAGACCAACGCTCTCAGAAGGCCCGTCGTGTGCTCAAGACCGTGATTACGGTAATCAGTGTGGTCAGTCTGCTGTTGTTCGTCTATGTGGTCTACAGTCTGTATCTGTTATTGATTTAAAGTTAGAAGAATGGAATTTGCCAATCAAGAATATCTGTTGCTGCTCCTGCTGCTCATACCCTATATCCTGTGGTATGTGATGTTCAGGAAGAAGACGGAGCCCACCATGCGCATGAGCGATACCTTTGCTTTGCGCTATGCCCCCAGGAGTTGGAAGGTGACCCTGATGCCCCTGTCGATGTTGCTGCGCCTTTTGGCATTTGTGATGATCGTGCTGGTGCTGGCGCGCCCTCAGACCTCTAATTCCTGGAAGAGTGAGACGGTAGAGGGAATCGACATCATGTTGGCGATGGACGTCTCCACCAGTATGTTGGCAGAAGATTTGCGTCCCAATCGTATCGAGGCCGCCAAGCAAGTCGCTTCAGAGTTTATTATTGGTCGTCCGAACGATAATATCGGTCTGTGTATCTTTGCAGGAGAATCGTTTACCCAGTGTCCGATGACCACCGACCATGCTTCCCTGTTGAATCTGTTGCAGAATGTGCGTACAGACATTGCCGCCAGGGGCCTGATAGAGGATGGTACCGCTATTGGTATGGGTTTGGCGAATGCCGTGTCGCGCCTGAAAGACTCCAAGGCCAAGAGTAAGGTTGTCATCCTGTTGACCGATGGCAGTAACAATAGAGGTGATATCTCTCCGATGACCGCCGCCGAGATTGCCAAGAGCATGGGCATCCGTGTGTATACCATTGGTGTGGGCACGAACAAGGTCGCCCCTTATCCGATGCCCGTTGCCGGTGGTGTGCAGTATGTCAATATCCCTGTTGAGATTGATACCAAGACGTTGAGTGAGATTGCGAGTGCCACCGAGGGTGACTTCTATCGCGCCACCAATACTAAGGAGTTGCGTAAGATTTATCAGGAGATTGACAAGCTTGAAAAGAGCAAGCTCAATGTCAAGAAGTTCAGCAAGCGCTATGAGGCCTACCAGCCTTTTGCCCTGATTGCTGTCCTTTCCCTCCTTTTGGAGATCTTGCTTCGTATAACCATTTTTAGACGTATCCCATAATGTTTCGATTTGAAGACCCCATATATCTCTATCTTTTGGCGCTGATACCTTTATTAGCGTTGATTCGGTTTGTGTCCTATCGCAATCAGCGAAAGCGGTTGCGTAAGTTTGGTGAGCCAGCCCTGTTGAAGGCCCTGATGCCAGATGTATCCCGTTTCCGTCCCGGTGTGAAGTTCTGGATTCTGCAGGCCGCCCTCGCCCTGTTGATTCTGATGTTGGCGCGTCCACAGATGGGAACGAAGATCAGTCAGGAGAAGCGCGTGGGTATTGAGACCATCATTGCGATGGATATTTCCAACTCTATGCGTGCAGAAGATATTGTGCCCAGCAGATTAGATCGCAGTAAGATGATGATCGAGAACCTCGTCGACCATTTCTCGAATGACAAGATCGGTCTGATTGTCTTTGCCGGCGATGCCTTTGTGCAGTTGCCCATTACCAGCGACTATGTCTCCGCCAAGATGTTCCTCTCCAGCATTGACCCCTCGATGATAGCGACCCAGGGCACCGATATTGCCAGAGCCATTGATATGGCCACCCATAGCTTTACCCAGGATGAAGGTATTGGCAAGGCCATCATCGTGATTACCGATGGTGAAGACCATGAGGGAGGTGCCCTCGAAGCCGCCAAGGCCGCCAAGGATAAGGATATGCGTGTGTATGTTTTGGGCGTCGGCTCTACCAAAGGCGCCCCCATTCCCATCCCCGGCACCAATGACTTCATGAAAGACAATACCGGTAATACCGTTATGTCGGTGCTTAACGAACAGATGTGTAAGGAAGTTGCCCAGGCCGGTGGTGGTGCCTATATCCATGTTGAGAACAACAGTGCCGCCCAAGAGCAACTCGACCATGAACTCGATAAACTCGCCAAGAAAGAAACTACGGCTACCCTTTACAGTGAGTTTGACGAGCAGTTCCAGGCCTTTGCCCTGTTGGCCTTGATCCTGTTGATTGTTGAGATCTGTATCTTCGACAGACGCAACCCGTTGCTGAAGAAGATCTCCTTCTTTAAGCGCGCTACGGTGCTGCTCGTCCTGTTGACGGCCGCCCAAGCCGTCTCTGCCCAGATCAGTGACCGCCAATATATCCGTCAGGGTAATAAGCAGTTCCGTGCTGGCGATTATCCCGGTGCAGAAGTCTCTTACCGCAAGGCCATGGAGAAGAACCCCAAGAATCCCCAGGCTGCCTTCAATTTGGGCAATGCCCTGATGGCCCAGAAGAAAGACTCTGCCGCCGTGGAGCAGTTTCAGGGCGCCGCTAATCTGGAGACCAATCCATTGCGCAAGGCCCAGGCTTTCCATAACATGGGTGTGGTTTGTCAGACCCATAAGATGTATGGTGAGGCCATCGAAGCCTATAAGAATGCCCTGCGTTTGAATCCGAATGACGACGAGACCCGTTATAACCTTGTGCTCTGTCAGCGTCAGAAAAAGAAGCAAGACCAGAACCAGCAGCAGAATCAGGGCAACGACGACAAGAACAAAGACCAGAACAAGAATAAAGATCAGCAACAGCCCGATCAGAAAAAAGATAAGAAAGACGATCAGAAACAGCAGGAGCAGCCCAAGCCCCAGATGAGCAAGGACAATGCCGAACAGCTGTTGAATGCTGCCATTCAGAATGAGAAGCAGACGCAGGATAAGTTGAAGCAATCGCAGCAGCAGCCACAGCGACGTAACATACAAAAGAACTGGTGATGATTAGAAGACTGTTTTTTATAATAGGTGCAGTTTTGTCCACGGCGTTGGCCGTGGGACAAAACCTCACGGCGGCGGCGCCCTCGCATGTTGCTGTGGGAGAGCAGTTCCGCCTGACCTATACCGTGAACACCCAGGATGTGAGTGATTTCCGTGCTGGTAATATCCCAGAAGAACTCGATGTGTTGATTGGTCCCAATCGTTCTATGCAGTCCAGCTACCAGATGATCAATGGCCATACCAGCAGTTCCTCCTCTATTACCTATACCTATATCGTTGCAGCCACCAAGAATGGCACCTATACCATTCCCCCTGCCCATGTGGTGGTGAATGGCAAGAGCATTGCCTCCAATAGTCTGAAGATTACCGTCTCAGGCAAGGCCGCCCAGGGCAGTGGCGGTACCCGTCAGCGCGATGATGACGGTGCCGAGTTGCGCGATGCCGGCAGTCAAATCTCCGGTTCCGACCTCTTTATCAAGGTCAGTGCCAACAAAAAGCGCGTCCACGAACAAGAGCCCGTGCTATTGACCTATAAGGTCTATACGTTGGTCTCTCTGACCCAGTTGCGTGGTGATATGCCCGACCTCAAAAGCTTCTACACCCAGGAAGTTGACCTGCCCCAACAGAAGAGCTTTTCAATTGAGACCGTCAATGGCCGCCCCTATCGCACCTGTACGTGGAGTCAGTACGTCATGTTCCCCCAGATGACCGGCAAGTTGCAGATACCCAGTATCACCTTCGAGGGCATCGTGGTGCAGCAGAATCGTAATATCGATCCCTTCGAAGCCTTCTTTAATGGCGGTTCCGGCTATATTGAAGTCAAGAAGAAGATCGTCGCCCCCGGTATCGAGATTCAGGTTGATCCCCTGCCAGCCCGTCCAACGAACTTCTCCGGCGGTGTGGGCCAGTTTACTATCACCGCCACGCTCAATAAGACCTCCGTACAAGCCAACGACCCCGTGTCGATGCGCATTGTAGTGAGTGGTGTGGGTAATTTGAAGCTTATCAAACAGCCGTTAGTGACTATCCCCAAGGACTTTGACAAGTACGATGCCAAGATTACCGATCAGACGAAGTTGACCACCAATGGCCTGGAAGGTTCTAAGATCTACGATATCCTCATGGTGCCCCGTCATCAGGGCCGTTATGAGATCCCTCCTGTGGAGTTTACCTATTTCGATACCAAGACCAACGGCTACCAGACGGCGAAGAGTGAGGCCTTTGTGCTCGACGTGGCCAAGGGCTCCGGCGCCGGTAAGGTGAACGACTTCACGGGACAGGAAGACTTGCAGGAGCTCAATAAAGATATCCGTCATATCAAGATGGGCAAGACCGAGGTGCAGGATGTTGACCATTTCTTCTATGGTTCTACCGCCTATGGCATCTCTTTGGCCGTGCTGGCGCTGATCTTTATCTCCCTCTTTATCATCTTTAGGAAGCGTGCGATTGAACATGCCGACTTGACCCGTATGCGCGGTAAGAAGGCCAATAAGGTCGCCACCAAGCGCCTGAAGAAAGCCGCTAAACTCATGGCAGAGAATCAGAGCAGTGCCTTCTATGATGAAGTCCTGCGCGCCTTGTGGGGTTATGTGGGTGATAAGTTGAATATCCCCGTGGCCCAGCTCTCACGCGAGAACATCTCCCAGCGCCTCTCAGAGCGCCAGGTGTCACCAGTTGTCATTGCCCAGTTTATCGAGGCCCTCGATGAGTGTGAGTTCCAGCGTTACGCCCCCGGAGACCCTAAAGGTAATATGCAGAAAGTTTACGATAAAGCCATGACCGCCATCTCGCAAATCGAAAAGCCCCAAAAGACTTCGGCAAAAGATACGAAGGGGCCCAACCCGACTTCAGGAGGCTCGCCAGAGCCTAACTCTTCGGTTATGTCTGGAAAATCCTCTGGTAATAGTTCTATGGGGACAAATCCGACTTCAGGAGGATTTGGACCCTTAGGAGTGTTTATCTCGGTAATTATATTATCCTGCACATCGCTGATGGCTTCTGCTCAGACGAAGTCAGAAGCCGACAGCGCTTACACCGCCGGCAACTATCAGCAAGCCATTGCCCAGTACGAGGCCTTGTTGAAAAATGGTGCTTCCGCTGAGTTGTACTATAACCTCGGCAACGCCTATTACCGGACTGAGAATATCACCCGTGCCGTCCTCAACTACGAGCGCGCTCTGTTGCTCTCGCCTGGTGACCGTGATATCCGTTTTAATCTGCAACTCGCCCGTAGCAAGACCATCGATAAGATCGTGCCCGAATCCGAAATGTTCTTTATCACCTGGTATCACGCCCTCGTCAATCTGATGAGTGTTGACGGTTGGGCGCGTATGGCCATTATCTCTTTGGCTCTGGTGATTATCCTCTTCTTGCTCTACCTCTTCTCCGAACCCATTTGGTTGCGCAAGATCGGTTTCTTTGGCGGTTTCCTGCTCCTGTTGTTCTTTGTGCTGAGCAATCTCTTTGCCTACCAGCAGAAGCAGAACCTCCTGTATCGTAAGGGTGCCATTGTCATCGCCCCCTCTGTAACCGTTAAGAGTACCCCGGCGCAGAACGGCACCGACCTCTTTATCCTCCACGAAGGCACCAAGGTCACCATTATCGACGGAGCCATGAGCGATTGGAAGGAGATTCGTCTGGCCGATGGCAAGGAAGGTTGGATAGAACGTAAACGTATTGAGATGATATGATGTGCGATGGTCTTTTCCTCACGAGTCTGTTCGACCAGTTGATTGCTTTCGACAAGCAGTTGCTCCTGCAGGTGAATGGTAGTGAATCCCTCTACCTTGACCGTCTGATCCGTATTCTCACCAATGCAGTGACGTGGATACCCCTGTATATTAGTCTGTTTTATATCGTCATCAGGAACAACGAGACCGCTGCGAAGATCCTCCTTGTACTGGCCGGTGCAGGTCTTTGTGTGTTCTTTGCCGGTTCGCTTGATGATATGATTGTGAAGCCCACTGTTGCCCGTTGGCGCCCCACGCACGACCCAGAGATCGGGCTTTTGGTGGATATTGTTGATGGCTATCGCGGGGGCAAGTATGGTTTCTTTTCCGCCCATGCCGCTAACACGTTCAGTATTGCTGTTTATTTCTGTTGGTTAGTGCGCAGCAAGTTGCTCTCGCTGTCCTTGGTGCTCTGGTCGTTTACCAACTGTTACACGCGCCTGTATTTGGGCGTTCATTACCCCGGTGACATCCTCGTCGGTTTGACGTGGGGTTTCATCGTGGGCACCGCTGTTTATTTTTTGATTCGTCGTTTTACCCCAGGCAAGATCAGATACGAGCGGCGCGATGCCGATATTCCCGTCACGGTGCTGGTTCTCACGTTGATCTATGCCCTGATTAAAGCATGTATTGTATGAAGATTGATCCCCGACATATTCGTATTAGCGATTATAATTACCCCTTGCCCGATGCGCGCATTGCCAAGTTTCCTATGGCCCAGCGCGACCACTCTAAGTTGTTGGTGTATCGTCAGGGTGAGGTAGGAGAGGACCTGTTTTATAACCTGCCCAATTACCTGCCCAAGGGGGCTCTGATGGTGTTTAATAATACCAAGGTGATTCAGGCGCGTATGCATTTCCGCAAGGAAACAGGTGCCCTTATCGAGGTATTTCTCTTGGAGCCTGCCGAGCCTACTGACTATGAACTGATGTTCCAGACCACTGAGCGTTGCTCGTGGTATTGTCTGGTGGGTAACCTTAAGAAGTGGAAAGAAGGTACACTGATGCGGAAGTGTATAGTGGATGGTGTAGAGTTTAAAGTTACGGCTACGCGTGGCCCTGTTCATGGCACCTCGCATCGTATTGATTTCGAGTGGACTGGTGGTTTCTCGTTTGCTGAGGTTATTGATGCCATGGGGGAGCTGCCCATTCCGCCATACTTGAATCGCGAAACCCAGGAGAGTGACAAGACTACGTATCAGACTGTTTATTCGAAGATTAAGGGTTCTGTTGCGGCTCCTACGGCTGGTTTGCACTTTACGCCAGAGGTGTTGGCAGCACTTGATGCTCATGGTGTTGATCGGGAGGAGCTCACTCTGCATGTGGGGGCGGGTACGTTTAAGCCGGTTAAGAGTGAGGAGATCGAGGGGCACGAAATGCATACTGAGTATATCTCGGTTCGTCGTGACACCATCCGCAAGTTGCTTGCTCACGATGGTTGTGCCATTGCTGTGGGGACCACGAGTGTGCGTACGCTAGAGTCTCTTTACTACATGGGTCTTAAGGTGATGTGCGACCCTTCGCTCAATGAAGATCAGTTGCATGTCTCTCAGTGGGAGCCGTACGATACCGATACAACGGTCAGCACCGTTGAGTCGCTTACTGCCCTGGCTTCATGGATGGATAGCCATTCTCTTGAAGTGTTGCATAGTAGTACGCAGATTATTATTGCTCCGGGCTATGATTATCACATCGTGAAAATGTTGGTTACGAATTTCCATCAGCCGCAATCTACGCTGCTCTTGCTTGTCTCTGCTTTCGTTCGGGGTGATTGGCACAAGATTTACGATTATGCATTGGCCAACGATTTCCGATTCTTAAGCTACGGAGATTCGTCGCTTCTTATTCCATAGAGGCTTTTTGTGCAGGGCGTTGCCCTGCATTCTTTTAGCAGGCTTCGCCTGCAGACTCTGTTCTCTTTCTTTGGCGCAAAGAAAAGAACCAAAAGAAACATCCACCCTATCCAAGGCCTTCCCCTATATGGGAAGGATGCAATTGATTACGGGCGGAAACCGCCCTTCATCAAAGTTTTGGTATGGCTCTCAAGCCTTTGCCCCTTCGGGGTTCGCCATGATTTTCTAAACTGCCGTGCTAGTTTGTGTAGGTGCATCAGATATTTTGAGGGCCATCAGTTAAGGGTGAAGCTTTTAGAAAACATTCCGCACGTTTAGAGCCCCTTGTTAAGGAGCTCACTGATAAAGTGGCTCTTTTTCGGGAGGGTTTACACAAATTAACCCTATTGTAAGTTTGTCCAATTGATTTAAATGGCAATATTTTTGCAAAATGTTTAATGTTTTTACTTTATCGACTAGTTTTGGGGTAGAAATGGTCTTTTAAGGCCATTTATCCCTTATATTTCATAATTTTCTGGATATTCGACATGTAAATGGCCACAGCGGTCTGCATCGTCATACTTTCAATACCGTACGAGATGTTCTGTTTCATACCTAGGTCGTTCTTCAAATGTGCGTTGAGCGGCTCTATCCGTTTTCGCTTCTTCATTTTCTGCTTAAACTCTGGTGTCTTCTCAAACTCAATCTGCTCTTTGTGAGCATCGGAGAGGATAGTAACTGTATAAGTCTTGTAATTTCCACCTTTATAGCATCCTTCGCGAAGAGGGCACTCTTGGCATTTCTTGACATCAAAAAAGTAGCTTACCTGAGCATTCTTATACGAGCGTTTCGTCTTTCCGTTGGCATCATACGTTCTTGGACGTTCCTTGCTATAATACTTATAATAGGCCAGTTCGCCTGCTGGGCACATATATGTATCTGCATCTTTGTTGTAATGGAATCCTGAGTCTATCCCATTTCGGTGACCTTGCGTAATTATAGGGTTCACGGGAGCAACCACTTTTACCTTATCTCTAAGTGCGTCGAGGTTGTCTTTACCTGCATAGGCAGCGTCAGCAATCGCACTCTCCACTTCAAGACCATTCTGTATGGCCTGTTCCACAAGCGGTACGAGGTAGTCGCCATCAGAGGCTTCGCCCGAGGTCACAGAGGCAGCGACAACGATGCTTTCAGGAGTCATTCCTATATGAGCCTTGTAACCGAAGAATGACTTTCCCGGGCCTTTGCTTCCGAACTTGGCTCCTTTGTCTTTGGATATATGCGACAGATGCTCCATGTCTTCAAGCCCTTCCTTGAGTAGGCTTACCTTGTTTGCCACCGCCGGAACCTGGGCAATGCCGTTACCCTCGAGAGAATCAATGAGTGCTTGGCAATACTCTTTCATAACTTCAATATCTGAATCCTTGCCACACGCAGGAAGGTCTTCCTTATGGAAGTTTTCTCCCCAAAACGGCTCACAAGCCTTAAGTATCTGCCCAACCATTTTACGCAGGTAGTCAATAGGGTTATAGGCTATGGATTTTGCCAACTCATGAGTGGCATCCACAATTATATCGCTCTTGCGTTTGATGATTCCTTTTGCAATGGCCATCGCGACACTCTTGGATATCAGCAGGCTCAGCAGGTCTACATCCTGCAGGCGCTGCCTGCGAAACTTGGAGAGCAATGAAGGATCTATTACGTCATCTTCAGGATTGAGCCCCAGAAAGAACTTGTATGACATGTCTGTATACACACGCTTCACCAAATCCTCATCGGAGGCTGGATGCATGGCCTTTAACATCAGGTACTTGAACATGCGGACAGGATCCTCTGCAGAGCGCCCCATGCCTACAGAATACTTGTCTTGCAGTTCCTTGCGAACGAAGGAGAAGTCTATCTCCTCATTCATGCGACGGAATATGTGGTCACGCGGAATGAGTATGTCATAGATGCGCGCATATTCGCTCAATCGGGTTTGCTGATAATCTCCTAGCATAGCTGAAATTTTCCGCTAAGATACTAAAAATCAGCGAGATACACAAACATTTAGAGTTAATAATGTATAATAATTTGATTTTTCTCAGTAACCCAGTCAACGGAGCTCAACTGTTAATGCAGTTAACATTATGGACTTTTTCAGTGAACTCGTTAAGGGGCGGCTATAATGCAGGGTTGAGCTACGCGAGTTCTTGGACAAGCCAAGCGGCAAAGCCGAGCGCTTCGAATGACTACGATAATCGGACATCCGGCCTCTGAGCCAGGACGTTTTCGAAAGGTTATACCCTTAACGAAACCTAAAAGCGATGGAAAACAAAAAAGCCTCGCGTAATGCGAAGCTTTTTTTGTAGTCGATAGGGGAATCGAACCCCTATGCCAAGATTGAGAATCTTGTATCCTAACCATTAGATGAATCGACCGAGCAGCGAGAGCAATCAAGCTAGCTTGAATTGCCGAGTCGCAAGGGAGATAGACAGAATGTCAATCGACCGCGCTGCATTATTTGGAGGCTGACCCCTGCGGAAGGAGGGGGATTCGAACCCCCGGTACGGGAACCCGTACGGCAGTTTAGCAAACTGCTGGTTTCAGCCACTCACCCATCCTTCCAAGGACTGCTTGCGCTTAAAACCGAGGGGTTATCTCCTCAAATGCGGGTGCAAAGGTACGACTATTTTTTCAATCCACCAAATTTTTCGAGAACTTTTTTCGAAAAAAGTTATTTGAAAGCAACGACTTCCTTTAGCTCATTGTCGAGGTAGAAGGTGTTTTGGAGGGTGTCGCCTTGGTGTATGTATCTCATTCTGAGGTAGATGAGATCGCCGGAGGGTTTGGGGGGATAGGGGATATCCTTTTTGAAGAGGGGGGCGGCGCGGTGGCGCATGACGTCGATGAGGGAATCGCTGATATGGCGGGTGGTGCCAATATCGGCGAAGTCGCGGTGAACGATTTCGCTCGGTTCGATGGCATTGGCATCGACGAAGGCCTCTACGGCCTTTTCGGCCTTGTACTGTTGCCCACAGGCTGTGAGCAGCAGTACCAAGCCTCCTAGTATTATATTACGCGTGCGTGTGTACATTTTAAATATTCTTTAGAACATCGAGGAGGTGATCCCATACCATTTGGACGGTGGGGATGTGTAGGCGCTCGTCGGGGGTGTGGACGAAGCGCAGGGTGGGGCCGAAGCTGACCATGTCGAGGTTGGGGTAGCGCTCTGAGAAGAGTCCGCACTCGAGGCCTGCATGGATACCGCGTACGACAGGCGCATGTCCGAATAGCTTGATGTATGAATCCACCACGATCTTCTGCAGTTTCGAGTCCGCCTTCATCTTCCAGGCAGGATAGCCGTCGCTTGAGATGGCTTTGGCACCAGCCAGTTCGAAGACCGCCTGAATCGTGGCGCACATATTATCCAGGTTCGACATGACGTTCGAGCGCTGTGAGGAGAGAATATCAATCTTGTCTGCGGAGGTGTGCACACTCGCGATGTTGCTTGATGTCTCCACCATGCCACCCAGTGCCTCGTCCTGACAGATGGCATAGATGCCATTGTCTACGGCCTGCAGGGCCCAGATGAAGCGCCAAGCCACTTCAGGTTCAATGACCTGACACGCCTCTGTGCTCTCCATGTTGAAGACCATCTGCGTATCCGTTACGTGGAACTCATCCTCCACCTCAGCCGCCAGTACGTTCCAGTCGGCGCGGATGTTCTCTTTCAGGTCGTTGGGTACGGCGATGATGAAGTAGCCGTCGCGCGGGATAGCGTTGTGGAGTTTACCCGAGTGGAACTCCGCCAGTTGGATACCCTCATAGCGTTTCATCTCCTGACAGATAAAGCGCGCCAGAATCTTGATGGCATTCGCGCGCTTTTTGTTGATGTCATCCCCCGAGTGGCCACCTACGAGGCCTTTCAGAGAACCCTTCATAAAGAAACTGCCGGGCGCCGCCTCCTGGCGCTTAAAGGTAAACTGTGCCGTGGTGTTGCGGCCGCCAGCGCATGAGACGAAGATCTCACCCTCATCCTCCGAGTCGAGGTTGATGAGGTAGTCGCCCGTCATGAAGCCAGCCTTCATGCCCTCGGCACCCGACAGGCCCGTCTCCTCGTCGCGGGTGAAGACACACTCGATCGGCCCATGCTGAATATCCTCCGAGGCCAAGATGGCCAGTTCGATGGCACAGCCGATACCGTCATCCGCACCCAGCGTCGTTCCTTTCGCTTTGAGCCACTCCCCGTCCACGTATGTCTGGATGGCATCCTTGTCGAAGTCAAACTCCACATCCACCAGTTTATCGCACACCATATCCATGTGACTCTGGAGGATGACCGTGGGGCGGTTTTCCATGCCCTTGGTAGCAGGTTTGCGGATGATCACATTGCCCGTTTCATCCACTTTGGTGTCCAGTTGGTGACTTTTTCCCCAGTCCTGGAGGTACTGAATCATCTTTTCCTCGCGCTTCGAAGGACGCGGAATTTGGTTAATCTTCGCGAATTCTGCGAATACAACAGCCGGTTTTAACTCGTTTTTATTCATAATTAAAGATATTTTTAAGTTTATTTGTTACTATTTCATCTTTTATTTGTACTTTTGCAGCCGCAAAGATAAATAAAATGATTGAGACTCTGCTCATATCGACGTTAATAATTGCTATTGCGATGGTATTTTTCCTCGTAAGGGTGCTCTTGGTGAAGGGTGGAACGTTCAAATCCCAGCATATCCACGACTCCCAGGCCATGCGTGAGCGCGGTATCACCTGCGTCTTGGACCAAGACAAGGAAATGAGAGGAGAGCTCAAAAAATCCGTATCATCGGTATAATCTGTGGTATAAATATAATAAATAGTAACTATATGAAGAAATTTTTGTTTTTCGCAGTGATGGCCAGCGTAGCGCTGGTGTCTTGTAACAATTCAGCCCCCAAGCTCGATGCAGCCCCCGCTGCAGCCACCTCTTCTGAGGGCGGTATGAAGATCGCTTATGTAGAGGTAGACTCCCTGATGACCCAGTACGACTTTGCCAAGGACTACTCAGTGACCCTTCAGAAGAAGTCGAACAACGCCCGTAACACCCTTACCCAGAAGGGCAACGCTTTGCAGGCCGCTGTGAACAATTTCCAGCAGAAGTTGAACAACAACGGTTTCCAGAGTCGTGAGCAGGCCGCCAGTGTCCAGGCCGCTATCGAGCGTCAGCAGCGCGACTTGCAGGAGCTCCAAGCCCGTTTGGAGACCGAACTGGCTAACGAGACCGCTAAGTTTAATGAGGCCCTGCGCGATTCTCTGCAGCACTTCCTGCAGCAGTATAACAAGGATAAGCAGTTCGACCTGATTCTCTCTAAGGCCGGTGACAATATCCTGATGGGCAATGCCCGCCTGGACATCACCGCCGATGTGATTAACGGCCTGAACAAGCACTATAAGCCAGCCGCCAAAAAAGCTGACGAGCCAAAGAAAGAAGAGAAGAAGTAAGACGCTCTGATGGCAGACATAAAATGGTATGTCCTTGGTTCCGTGTCACGCGGCCAGGAATTAAAGATTCGCGATGCACTCCGTCGCGAATCTTTAGATTGTTTTGTACCCCTTTGTTACAAGGTTAAAGCGATACGCGGCCAGCGCAAACGCCTCTTGGTACCTGCCATTTCAGGCCTGATGTTTATCCGTGGCGAACTCGATGCACTCAAGGAACTGCTCCGGTATCGCAAGCAAGGCCTCTTTTTGCGTAAATCCACCTTTTCTAATCGTGAAGAATATCTGACAGTATCCGATAAAGACATGCAGAACTTCATCGCCTTTGCCGCGCAGGCTGGCGAGCATATCCGTTATTACCGACCCGAGGAGATCCAGTTGCGCCCCGGCGACAAGATCCGCGTCAATGGCGGCATGTTTGATGGTCGCGAGGGCGTTATCCAGCGCATCAAGGGCCACCGCAATAAGCAACTGATTGTCTCTATCCCTGGTATTGTCTTTGCCGCCGTCGAGTTGACCCCCGATTTAGTAGAGATGGTCGGCGGTGATGACACTGCCAAGCCCTCTCAGCCTTCCAAGCATGCCGATGAAGATACAAAAGCCCTTTTAGCCCTCGCCAAGCGACTGTTATTCGAGATTCCTACCTCCTTTCAGCAAGAAAAGGAATATTATCTGTTGGTCAGTGAGATGAAACTCACCTATCAGCGCCTTCAGCCCATCAAGGCCTACTTGCCCGCCAAAGAGGCTGAATTAGCTTTAGCCCTTTACTTAGCGGCGGTAAAGCTTGAACTCGCTTCCGACATCGCCACCTACGAGAAACGGCTTCGTGCAGCTATAGAGAAGTTGCAGAATACGAGTCTTCTGAAACTCCGTGCTCAGATGTATGTCGCGGTGCTTTCTGGCGATTCTGACCTGAAGGCCGTCGTTCAGAAGCGGTTCGAAGCGATGAAATCTCAGCCGCTTTCTATCAAGCAGCGTGTTCTTCTCGAAGAGTTTGAAACGCTTCAGAACCTATCAGTGGGGCCTGGCCCCAGTGATAGATGTAAAGAAAAGATACTTTGAAAAGCCCGTTTTTGCCGGAAATTGTAGCAAGGGCGTAGAAAGGAATAAGCAAGGAATAAGCAAGGAGTAAGAAAGGGCGGAGAAAATTGTAAAGAAATGAGATAAAATCGTTTGAAATGGTCAATTAAGCAAAAAAACGTTTGGTTGTTAGCGATAAAAGTTGTACCTTTGCACCGGAAAAAGGGAAATCGATTTCAAATTCCACCCCTTTTTGCATTGATTTTAAAGTAGTTATTATCACTAACGCGTTGGCGCTCAACACTTTACGCCTACACGATAGGAAAAATTCTTGTATCTATGAACGAAAATAACAACACTCCCGTGATGTTGGAAGAAGAAGAGTCTGCTTTCGACTTCATGCAATTATGGACATTGTTTAAATCCCACTGGAAATGGTTCCCGGTGTCAATCGCCGTCTGTGTGCTCATCGCCTTCATTTACCTGTGGTTTACCCCTACCACTTTGAGCGTCTCAGGCAAGATGGAGATCATCGACAAGTCGAAGAAAAGCAGCGGCATGTCCGCCGGCTTGGCCATGCTCAATAGCCTGCCTTTAGGCTTGGGCTCCAGTTTGGGCGGTTCCGCTTCGCTTGGTATTGAAGGAGAGAAGGAAATCCTGATGTCCACCAGTCTGGTTCGCGATGTCGTGAAGGATCTTGACCTTTATACCGAATACCGTCTGAGTCGATGGGGTAAGAAGACTTTGTTGTATCAGAACAACCCGGTGACTGTGACGCTTGACGCAGCCCATGTTGCCTGGTTGGATGCAGAACTCCCTTTGAATTTTCATCAGATCAAGTTGGCTATCAGTAAGGGTAGTAATGGTTACGAGGTAGCGCCCACGCTGGTAGAGGGCAATGTGGAGACCGATTTGCCCACTCAGACCTTTGCCCAACTACCCGCCACGATCCAGACCGAATCAGGCACACTGACTTTGACTGAGAACAAACTCCCCGAGAAGCAGGCTAAGGCTTACGAGGGCAGTTATACTATGGAGGTGACGATTACCCCTCCCACCACCGCCGCCGGCAGTTTTATCGGTCGGATGACCGCCGAGCCCCCTTCGAAGAAAGTCATGAACATCCTAGCACTTTCTTTGCAGGATGAGAACCTGATGCGCGGTTTGGACTTTATCAAGCAATTGGTCGCTACCTATAACCAACGCGCCAATGACGAGAAGAACGAAGAAGCCCGTAAGACCGATGAGTTTGTCAGGGAGCGCCTGGCGATGGTCGATGCTGAATTGAGTTCCTCCGATGCTGCCTGGGAGAATTCCAAGAAGAATTTCCAGATAACGACCCCCGAGGTCGATGCCCAGGAAGCCCTGACCAAGAAGAGCGAGTACGAAGCCCAGTTGGTTGCCATTGGCACCCAGTTGCAGCTTCATGACTACCTGAGTGACTATATTAACAACCCCGCCAACCTTTATGAACTGATTCCAGTGGGCTTGAATGCCACGATGGGGTCGGGTAGTGATTCCGGCAGCAGCACCTCTGATGGAGGAGCCGGCAATTCCTCTTTGATCGCCCGTCATAACGCTTTGGTGTCACAGCGTAAGGACTTGTTGAAGAGTGTGAGTGAGATGTCTCCTCAGGTCCAGCGCCTGACGGAGAGCATTCGCGAGCTCCATCCCGATATCCAGTTGGCTATGAAGCGCCAGCGTGAATCCATTGTGATGCAGAAGCGCACTATGGAGCGCGAGTTTGGCAAGTATTCCGGTCGTATTGGCAGCGCCCCCCAGATGGAGCGCGTACTGACTGAGATTGGTCGCCAGCGCGAAATCAAACAAGGTGTCTATTTGGTGATGCTTCAGAAGCGCGAGGAAACCGCTATGGAACTCGCCAATACCACCGACAAGGGCCGACTGATCGACGATGTGAAGGTTGATGGCGGCAGCGCCAAGCCACAGAAGAAGATGGTATTGCTTGTCGCCTTCTTCCTTGGCGCCTTGCTGCCTATGGGTATTCTTTACCTGCTGCAGATGTTCAAGCAGAAGGTCGATACCCGCGCCGAGCTGGAGACAGCGACAAAACTTCCTATTCTGGCCGAAATTCCTCATGCTACTAGTGATGAAGCCATTCGCGATTTGCGCACCAATCTGCTTTTGAATCTGAAGGACGGACAGAAGACCATTCTGGTCGTTTCAGAGCATGACGGTGACGGCAAGACCTTCGTTGCCCAGCATCTGGTAGACAGTCTGAAGGTTATCGGCAAGGATGCCGCCTATGTCGGAGCCGACTATCGCAAGGCCTCAAAGCCCGGCGAACATGCCGCCGACGTATTGGCCAGTTCAGACTTTGCCGCGCAAATCGATGCCGCTAAGGCGAATAACGACTATGTGGTCATTGACACCCCTGCTTTAAGTCAGTATAGCGATGCCTATCAGGTCGCCCAGTTTGCCGATGTTACCCTTTATGTGGTCAAGGCCGGCCAAACCCAGAAGTCAGCCCTTCAGGCCCTATATACGAATACTCATCTTCCTAACCCCCTTATCGTGTTCAACGTATGAGAAAAATCAATTGTTTTTTAGTTCTATCGATACTCTTGTTGACTTCCTGCATGTCAACGAAGAATGTGACTTATTTTCAGAACAAGGACCAGATAGACCTGACCTTGTCGAAGCAGCTGTATGATGCCAAGATCATGCCGAAGGATATTCTTCAGATTCAAGTCTTTTCCATGACTCCAGAGGCCTCAGAACCCTTTAATTTGCTTAAGAGCGGTTCATCGATGACAACCACTTCGAGTACGGGTCAGAATTCGGTTTATAACTATCTGGTAGACAATGACGGTACGGTTGTGATGCCGATAATCGGAACTGTTCAAGTTGGCGGCTTGGATATGCGCGAGGCCGAGCAGTTGATTAAGTGTAAGATTCAGCCCTATTTGTCTGAGAGTGAGAATGTTGTGGTTCATGTCCGCATGATGAACTATAAATATGCTATTTTGGGCGGAGTAAATCGCCCCGGTCTTTATACCACTCAGAATGAGAAGGTGAGTATTTTGGAGGCCATCGCCCAGGCCGGCGATTTGACCACCTTTGCCTATCGCGACAGGATCTTTTTGATCCGTGAGAACGCTGAGGGTCAGAAGGAGTATCATCAGTTGAATATCAACGATGCCAATATTGTGAGTTCTCCATATTTTTATTTGCAGCAGAACGATGTCATTTATGTGGAGCCTCGTAAGACTGAGGCTCGCAACTCGTTTATCTCTGCAAATACAACCATCTGGTTCTCTCTGACCAGTTCGCTGATGTCTATCGCCACCTTTATTATTGCGCTGTCGAAGTAAATATATGGATACAACAGAAGTTTCATTGTGCGTTGCCGGACTTTTCACAGATCGAATAAATCGATTTCTGGGGAATGTAGCTGATGAACTTAAGCAGGCATTGAGTCATAGTCTTGAGATATACACAAAAAACTGGTATGATAAAACCAGCAAGGTCAAGACATATATCTATCGGGATGGCTCAATAGATTTTTATTCTATTTATTTCCCATTGAAGCTTACAAAAAATCGCAATAAAATCAATATTCCCGATGATGTTGAGAGACTATTTGATGAATGCAATTACCTTACAATATTAGGACATGCAGGCTCTGGAAAGACAATGTTGATGAAACATTTCTTCCTCTCATTTCTAAAGACTCAAACACATATACCAGTAATCATTGAATTAAGAGACTTGAATCGATATTCAGGTAGTTTTTACGAATACATTGCTTCGTTTGTCTTTCAAATGAAACTAGCCGCAAATGAAAGTATTATGGAACGGCTTCTTGATTCTGGTGAATTTGTTTTTTTCTTGGATGGATATGATGAATTGGAATTAGATGCCAAGCAGAAACGTACTTCTCAGATTTGCCACTTTGTGGATCGGTTTCCTCATAATTATTATATGATGACATCTCGTCCTGAGGCAAGTGCAGAAACTCTAGTTCGTTTCGAGAATTATCATATATGTCCTTTGTCTCATAAACAAGTTGGTGAATTTATCAGTCAACAGGTAAACTTGATACCAGAAGGAAAGGATATGGAGGACAAGATGAAGAAGGCAATTGAGCAGTCGGATGACAGCATTTCTGCTTATCTTACCAATCCCCTTCTGCTCTCAATGTTTATTTTAACATTCGGATATCATCCGACGATACCGTCTCAAAAGACAGAGTTTTATTTCAATGTCTTCGATACGTTATATACCAAGCATGATTCAATTACGAAAGGTGGTGGATTTACCCATGATAGAGCTTGTGATTTGGAACGTTCTCAATATATAGAGGTGTTAAAATGGTTCTCATATCGCACATATTTCAAAGGTAATTTCCTGTTTAGTCGCCATTTGTTAGATTCAGAATTAACAGATATACGTCTGCGACTTGGATTAGATTATAATAATGATGATTTGATTTATGATTTGACTGTTGCTATATCGATACTTATTCAAGATGGATTGGATTACGTTTTTCCTCATCGTTCTATGCAGGAGTATTTTGCAGCTCAATTAATTGTATCTCTTCCAGAGGCTGTACGAGTGAGGAAAGTATATAATAATCCCCATTTCATGCATTCTACAAATCAGAATCTGTGGTCGTTATGTATGGAAATGAATGAGTATGAGTTCAAGAAGAATTTCATAGTTTATCATTTAAATACAGTAGTTACTAATATTGATAATGCACTGCGGAGAAAAAAGGATAAGGAAACGGCATTACTAGAGTATCTTTTGAAGAAGTCGGAGTTTAAAGTAGAATTTGATTCTAATTTTTCTTTGTCTTCAATCTCTCATAAAGATGTGGAGTGTCCTCATCTGTTAAGTTTTCTCGGTCATCCTTATGAAATGATGAGGGATTTGGTAAGATGGTGTTTTTCAAATGATTATAAATTTGCAAAGTTTTTCAATACCAGCAACACCAGGACAACAGACCATAAGCTATCCAAGATGTTCAAATTTTCCGAACATGTATCAGATATTCTTCCTATATTGCTTGAGGATGGACTAGGGACTTCCATCTATAAACAGTATGAGTACATCTGCAAAATTACTAAAGACTTGAATACTTCACTTGGTAATTGGTCTGCAAACAGTGAGAAGTTGCTGGATATTTAAAACATTGTCATGAGTTTGAAAAAACGTGACAAAAGCGATGATGAGTAAAAATTGATAATCAGGCAATGAATTCGATATCGATTTCAGGGTATAAGTCGTTTAAGGCTGTTGAATTAAAGTTGAATCCTATCAATATTCTGATAGGTGCAAACGGCTCGGGGAAGAGTAATTTTCTCTCTTTCTTCGAGATGCTGCATTGTATCTATGAGAAAAGGTTGACGGAATATGTTGCTTTGAATGGCGGTACTGAACGGTTCTTCCATAAAGGGCTGAAGGTGACGGATATGATCAAAGCCACCATTGCCTTTCAGGAGAATAGCTATGAACTGGAATTGAAGGAAGGAGATGGAAGGCTTGTCTTTGCCCATGAAAGCCTTGGTAATAACACAGGTTCATTGATGATTCATATAAGCAGTGCCAGTTATAAGCCCGAGTCTGATATGCTGAATAATAGCCAGTATGGGCAGAATGAGACTACCAATGCTTATTTGAAGAGTATTTCGAAATATCATTTCCATGACACTGGCAAGCTGTCACCGTTCACCCGTGAGAGTAATGTGAAGAGTGACATATTTACTCTTTATGAGGATGGAAGGAACTTGGCGGCCTTTTTGTACGGGATACGAGATGAATATCCATTGACGTATAAACGTATCATTAAGGTGATACAGAGTATTGCCCCTTATTTTTTGGATTTTTATCTGGAGCCCAATATGAATGATCTTGTTAGACTGTTGTGGAAGGATAAATACAGCGATACAATATATACTCCGTCGGGCTTGTCTGACGGAACCCTGCGGTTTATTGCCCTTACGACTCTGTTTTTGCAGCCCAATCCTGCGAAAGTTATTGTGATTGATGAGCCAGAGTTGGGCCTTCATCCTCAGGCCATCGGTAAACTGGCGGGGTTGATTAAGTCTGTATCAGCAAGAGATGTACAGGTTATTGTGGCAACTCAGAGTGCCGATTTGATCAGTGCATTTACTCCGGAGGATGTGATAACAGTCAATCAGGTTAATGGTGAGACGCATTTTGAGCGTTTGGACTCAGATAAACTCTCTCGTTGGTTGGATGAGTATACGCTTGGCGATTTGTGGAAGTCCAATATTATTCAGGGAGGACAGCCACGATGAAGAGATTGATAATCGTCTGTGAAGGTCCGACAGAGCAATCATTCTGCCAGAATGTGCTTTCCCCGTATTTCCTGCCCAAAGGAATCGTTGTAGAGGCCCCGACCATCAAACATTCCCATGGTGGCATAGTACCTTGGGAAACCTTGAAGCGCCAGTTGGTGGAACACCTTCATCAAGGTTGATGGCTGCGGTTGCAGGTTATGATAAAGTTGTATATGGATCATTACTTGCAGAAGAAATAGGGTTGTCAACGATAAGGAGTAGGTGTCCATTATTCAATTCGTGGATAGAACGAATTGAAAGAGCATGCCTTTAATATGTAGTTACTATGCCTGAACAACAAATAGGCATTTATACTAGTAACAATGGATAAAGACGTCAAGGAACTGATAAAAGATTACTTAAAGTCAGTTGTTAATAGAGAGACCAAGGTAAAGGGGCACCTGGTCAATTAAATCAAGCCCCACGAGTTATAATTATGTTTAAATATAATTTATTCAGAAAGTAGCTCGGGTCTGACAGGTGGATCCGAGCTGCGATGAAGTTGTGGATAGCTGCACAGCTGATTAGTAGTGGTTGTGGAATCTATAGGAGCATGGCAGAGTAGCAACGAGAACCAACCCTTAAAACAGAGATTCAGCTTAATCTCGACCTCGCAGGAGGGTGGTTGGATGTGTAGGAGGCGAAAACAGGTTCTTGGAGGAGCAACTAGAAGAAGCCTTGAAGGCAAAAGTGACTTGCAGATGGTGCGCGAGAGGTTCGAGTCCTCAAGTCACTTCAATATAAAAGAAAACTTAACGTATGGGTTCAGTGAATGCGCTGGGATAAAGTTGTGGAACAATAATCCAATTATGACATTAACAGATCTTATACAGGAAGGGGAAGAGCTGCGTGATTCTATTAACGACTCCCATCTAAGAGCAGGCAGGATACAAGATTCAAACAAATATAACCTTTGGGTAGAACGTGTGGTGAGATTTTTGGGACAAACAATACCAGAAGATATTTCAATCGAACGGTTTATGCATTATTCTTGCCAGCTGAATCCCTCTTTTTGCCATAAGCAATCATTTGAGGGACTTCTGAATATTCTTCGAGCAGTTGAAGAGTTGCTGGATAAAGTTACCAATGATGATTTGGTGCATAGGAAGACTGATGATGAAAAAATAAGCATCCATACAAATGTAAAGCAAGAACAGAGTCAGAGCCAACATCAGGACATTATAGTAGAGATTTTGATTGAAGCTGTTAAGGATGAACTGACAGGTAAGCAGCGCAAAGAACTACTAGAAATAGCCAAGAATGCAAAAGACCCAGAGAAGGCTCGAAAGAGTATATTTGATAAGATTAAAGGATTTGGTGAGGATGTTGCTGCTAATATTGTTGCAAACATCGTTACAAACCCGGAGGTATGGCAGGGTTTAGGTGCTTTACTATAATAATTGAGAGAGCCGTTGAGGGCAGAAACAATAAGTTGAAGAGCGCGGTGCTATAAGATAAATGCTTCATCTTTGAAGTAATCCATAATGGAACTATGATTAGAAAATCATATATAGATAAGTACGAGGAAATATTGATTGTCGCCTATAAAGAACTGATAAAGAAGTGTCAACTCTCAATGTTCCATAGTGGGGATCTATTGTTGTGTCAACAAAATGGGAACATTTTTCATGGGCACACGTGTATAGGCCCGGGAAATGAGGGATTGAATTCTTTTCAACAGATGAATTCGCTTATTAATGAAGGACTTCGTTATACGACGACTGATGATGATTATTTTCAGAAATATGGAAGACGTATATTTCAAGGGAAACCAGAGTTGGAGGATTCTGTTCGATTTGAAATGAATACATATCAAAATATTTGGGAGAACGTGTATTTCCTTAGGACTCTGACACAAGTGGTAAGAGTTGCCAATGGTGAAAGATATGATTGGGCTTTGGATATGTACAAGATTGGACCATCTAAGAGTAATTATATAACCAACAAAATTATAAAGAAATTAGATGTTTGTCCCAAGTTCAAGGAGGCTATGGAAACAGCATACCATCCTTCAATGAGAAATGCAGCAGCACATTCTCAATACCATATTATAGACGGAGGTATATGGTTTGATAATTTTAATCCGAATAAATCAGGCGATGTTCAGGCAATAGGCTTTGAAGATTGGGAGAAGTATTACATATACTCTTATATTATCTTCAGAGGACTCTTTTCCGTTTTGCGAGAAGTCTTAAATCAGTTATATTTGCCTCTAACCAAAGTAACATCTACAGGCGGGATACCTGTTCTTGTTTATTATGATGAAGGGTCATGGGATGAAACATACATATACCCTGATAAAACGGGGAATGTTTGGCGTTTCATAAAACAGTTGTAATTGATGGAATTCACGGTTCAGGTTGAAGACAATAAGTTGACTTCATTCACTGACTCATCAAAGACAGAGTTGGGAATGAAACTCAATGGTATTGCTAACGACATTGTTGATGAAGCCATGCGAATAGAACGCTCTGAGCGTGGAGACGGCAATAATGGTGAGATTGTTCGCAATGATGTCGCAAAAGCAGCCTCTTTGTTTACACGTTATATAGAACGACGTAAAGGAAAAAAGAAATTTGCTGTTTTAGAGATTTTAGGATCCTTGTCTGGTTTGTTGGCAGGTGTATTCCTTCCAATGCATAATGAAAATGTCCTTTATTTAGTATTTGGTGTCTTATTTATATTGCTTTCTGGTGGTCTTTCCATGTATCTTATAAACAATAAGGATTAGCTATGGATGGTGAATTGTATTCTAAACTTACTTCTTCAGGAAAAGCAGGCTTGAGACAAGTCAGAGAGAATTTTACTGACTCAGTACTCGAAAGAGCATATCGCATAGCCGTGAAGCATAACACAGGGGATAGTGAAATATCTCTCAGAGATATAATGGACGCAAAAAATGAAATACTTTACAATCGCTCTCTTTACCGTTATCGCAGGCTCTTTACCATTAGTTTCTTTTTATTGAGCGTTGGTGTTGTATATCTTGTTATAGGTTATTATTCGTTATATTTTAAAGAAGGATTGCGATTCGATTTGTCTGATGATGGGATTTTGATATCTTTATTAGGCATTGTCGCATCAGTAATAGCATTGCTGTTTACTTTCCTTGCTTTTTATAAAGAAGCGTCTTTTTCCCGTTTTATTAAAGACGAGAAGATTTTCTCTGTCAATGATATAGATACGCTGTTAATGCAATGGCAGCGGATAGAAATGTTGGGAAGGAATATCTATAATGAGAGTGAAAATGTTGAGGATGGAGATACACCTACTATAGGTATTATCCATAAAAAGATTGCAGAGAGGCTTCCTGATGAGTATAAAGTGAAGATGCGTGATATCCTCAACCTCCGAAATGATTATCTTCATAGAGGAGCGAGACATTCTTCGGAAGAGATAAATAAAGCAATATCAGATGCTAATGAGATAATTGATATTCTCGTTGGTGACCAGGTTATAGATAAATAGCCAAAGCACTCCAGAGACAGAACCTATTATTGGCCCCTTCCCAGTGATAGGTGGGAGTGTTAAAAATGGAGAAAAAGAGGAGGAGATGAGCAGAGTATCGGGGATTATTCGTATCTTTGCAAGCTCAATGTGGTTCTAGAAGGGACAGAGAAATGATGTCTGATTCATAAAGCGGCTGAAGATCAGAGCGATATGATGAGAGAAGATAAGGTTGGAGATGATTCTTGGCGCGACACAGGTGTGTGTGGTGACCCCAAGTTTTGGTTTCCGATGAGAGTGACCTACGGTCGGGAGTTGAAGGTGAAGGGGGAACTGGAGCGGCTTGGAATAGAGTGTTTCGTCCCGATGAGGTGGACTCTAGTGGATTTGGAAACGGAGAATCCGAGGCGGGAATTGGTTCCGGCAATCAATAATTTGATTTTCATTCGTTCGTCAAAGCCCACTATTCAGGATCTGAAAACTCGTAATCCTTTGCTTCAGCCATTGCGCTATATGGTTGACCATACCTCTAAAGAGGCTCATACGGTGATGACAATCCCGGAGCGGCAGATGCAGAACTTCATGCTTGTGGCGTCGCATAGTGATGATAGTGTGATGTTCCTGGATGAAAAGAGTCTCATGGGGAAGGAGGGCAAGCATGTATTGATAACCGACGGTGTGTTTAAGGGTGTGACCGGCGTTATTCGTCGTGTGAAGCGTTGTAAGCGCGTCGTTGTGGAGATTGAGGGCGTGGCATCAGTGGCTATAGCTTTTGTTCCTGGAGTATTGCTTCAAGAAATAGAGAATTAGGGGAAAAACTATCAGTGGGGTGTGGCTCCAGTGATAGGTTTAAGGTAAAAGGAATGAGAAGACTTAAGATAAGGAATTTGGGAGCGCTGAAGGACGTTGACATTGAATTCGGCCAAGTCAATGTGATTATTGGTCCCCAGTCTTTGGGAAAGAGTACGGTCCTCAAGGTGGCAAGCTATTGCACCTGGGTAGAGAAGCGTATTGAACTGACTCAGAATTATGTTCAGTTTGCCCAGGGAGATGCTTTCATCAAGGAATTAGTAGAGTTCCATAAGTTGAATGGCTATATTAAGTCTGATACATATATTGAATATGAGACTGACTTCATGAAGTTCTCATACGACCATGCTGAGAAGCAGTTTCATTTTGAGTGGGGAGAGCGGCGTTGGGAGTATAAAAGATCTAAGGTGTCTTATATCCCATCGGAGCGAAATCTTGTAGCGGCTATCCCCAATTGGTATGAGGTGAGTATGGGGCGGAATAATATCCGATCCTTTATGACGGACTGGGAAACGGCCAGACAGACAACAACAGAGGATCTTGATATCTTGAATCTCGATGTAACTTATCATTATGAGTCGGAAGGCAAGAAGGATAAGGTTCAGTCCCATCAATCAAGTCCGTTGGATTTTACCAATACTTCAAGTGGTCTTCAGTCGTTGATTCCTCTCTTTGTCCATCTTAATTATTTGTATACGACCCAGTATCAGGTGGAAAAGGACAAAAAGATCAAAGGTGACTGGGAGAACGATGAGTTATTAGAAAACCTCTATCAAGATCTATTTGTAAAGACAGAACGTACAAAGCCAGTCATTGAAAAACTGGATCTTGGAGATGGCAACTTTTTCCCTCTTCAGAAATATGTTAAGCGAAATTTAGGTAATCATGTTCTTAAGTTTACCTCTAAGCAAGATGCTGACGATTGTGAATCAATTTACGAGCGTTATTTGATGACGGATCATTGTGAAGTGTTTTTGGAGGAGCCAGAGAACAACCTCTTTCCTCCGACTCAGGACAGTCTCGTGAAGTGGCTTCTTGATAAGACGCTTGATGAGCGTTCAAACACATTATTTGTAGCTACGCATAGTCCATACGTGCTTTCGTCAGTACTTGAAGAGGAAAAGATACCTCTATCCTTATTCTTTGTATATGAAGAAGATGGTGAGTCAAAGGTAAAGACGGCATCTGATGAAGATATGAGGGGCATCTACGACTATGGTATTGATGCATTCTTTAATCTTGATAATCTCGTGTCAGAATGAAGTTTGATTGTTCATGCATTATCCCGGAGTGTTATGCTGACACCAATCTTGTTCAGACACTCTTGCAGATGAGGGGTGCTAACCATCAGAAGTCATGTGGGCAGGTGACCAATGAGTTACAGTCGAAGTTTAAGGATCAGTTTGCGGTCGGTATCATTGATTTAGACAAGAAGCAGTCTGATTATTCAGAGAAGAGTGTTGAGATTGCTCATTCTGCAGAAGTAACTGTTTGCAGGCATCCAGGAACTCATCACTACCTTATCAAAATAAATAATGTATTAGAGAGTTTCATAGTTAATTGTGCCAAAGAAGTCGGGATTGACCTTTCTCCTTTAGGATTGCCGTTCGAGATAAATGCTTTGATGAAGCGTACGAAGAAGCAGGAAGCGAAGAATGATCCTGAACTTTCCAATTATTTTAAGAAATTGCTATCTTCGACGGAAATGTCATTGCTGAAGGATGTGCTGGAGTATCTTTATAAAAGCACTTATGCAGTGAAAGATGACGAACTCATTCAGATATTCCAGAATCATGGGTTTATGAATGAATGATAGATTAACAATGGATAAAGACGTTAAGGAACTGATAAAAGATTATCCAAAGTCAGTGATAAATAGATAGACCAAGGTAAAGGGGGCACCTGGTCAATTAAATCAAGCCCCACGAGTTATAATTATGTTTAAATATAATTTATTCAGAAAGTAGCTCGGGTCTGACAGGTGGATCCGAGCTGCGATGAAGCTGTGGATAGCAGCACAGCTGATTAGTAGTGGTTGTGGAATCTATAGGAGCATGGTAGAGTAGCAACGAGATCCGACCCTTAAAACAGAGATTTAGCTGAATCTCGATCTCGCAGGAGGGTGGTTGGATGTGTAGGAGGCGAAAACACGTTCTTGGAGGAACTGCCAGAAGAAGCCTTGAAGGCTAAAGTGACTTGCAGACGGTGCACGAGAGGTTCGAGTCCTCAAGTCACTTCAATATAAAAGGAAGCTTTAGGCGCTTTACTATAAGAGTTGATGAGCCGCTGCAACAAGTTGGATGAGCGCGGTGCTCTGTATATAAAGATTCTTTGAGAAATGGCTGAAAGTTCTATGACATGGATATTTAGTGGTGTAGGTATAGCAATTATAAGTTTTATAGTATACTTATACAAAAGATATGTAAGGCATCTTAAGTTCGAACCCTCCATTTTTATTAATGGATATAATTCGAACCAAATAGACCTTTCGCGGTATGCTAGTACTGACATTCAGGCAAGGGTTGAGGCATTGGTGGCACAAGAAGATAATAGATTACCTTCTTATCAGGTCCAAAACCTTAATCCATATAACAATCCTTTGCTAGCGCTTAAAAGTGTCTCTGCGAAAGTTAAGAATCAGCAACATTATATGAGCCAAAAAGCTCAATATTTGAGGTCATATCGAGAATATCAAATGAACATGATCTTACAGAATGATTCAGACGCAGCCATGGTTCCTATCCCACTGATGTTAAGAAACAGTGGAGGTAATGAAGGAACGAATATTGAGATTGAACTCACACTGAAGGGCATGTTCTATTGCGAAACTAGTAAAGTTGAAAGGCAATCATCCAAGGTTAAAGTGCCAATAGACAATGGTAACAATTCAGCAGCAATTATGCTGACACCTATCGAAAATGAGGATTACACATATCACACTTGGACTTTGAAATCACCTTTAGCCTCGCCAATAGTGCTTGAAAAGGACCAAATAAATCCACGAAGTACCACAAAAGAACCGCTTTTAGTTCTTTATGTTAATACTGCTATGGTGAATGAAGATAATATTCACTATAAGATATATGCTTCAACTTTGACTGATCCTATAGAAGGAGATATAGTTATCAATGTTAACTGAAGAGTTAAGACTGAAGAAATAGAACATAACTATTTAGTGCGATAGATCCGCATGAGAATCCGAGGAGCGGAGCGACGAGGAGATAAAGGAAAAGCTATTAGTGGGGTCTGATCCCAGTGATACGAATAATTGATATAAGACAAATCTTATTATTACTTTTATGCCGAAGGTTTATGTTTTAGGAGCAGGGGTTGATGCAACAGATGGTATTGGTATGCCACTGACCAATGAGATATTGCCAAAACTAACGGCATATCTTGAGACGGATGAGGGTAAGGAACTAGATGCTAAACTCCGACAGATATATCCACAATTGAGGTTCCATTTTAACAAGTTTGTTGAAAAGTCCATTGACAACATGGCTAAAAATTTTAGCCGTGAAGTTAGAAATGTAATTAACAGCGTCCATGTTGAGATGGAAGGAAATGCTGGTTTGACAGAGGATGAGCAGAAAGTAGGCAGGCTAATAACACTTTTAATGACGAAAGTGTCAGATATGGCAAATGGCGCCCAATTGGATGAAGAGACTGTACAGTTGATAGACGAAGTCTTTGGTCATGGTATTGTGGTGATAGATGAGTCTATAATAGATCTTAATAAAGTTGTTTTTACAACTACATTTCAAACAGTAATCCGTCAACTTTTAACAAGGAGCCTACAAGAACCCAATCATCGGATTCTAAGGCATCTGAATAAAAACTTCCTTGATATTGAAAAACTGCTAGCTCAGTATTTTTTGGGATTCTTTACAAAGAATGTTTACGACATTAAGATTTATTCATATATATCATGGATGTTATGGGCTTATATGTTGAAATGTGAACAAGATATTTTAAATAGCAAGACACCAGAGGAGTTAGTAGCATTGCCCGTTTATTCTCAATTAGAAGCAGATAGTACTGTAATAACTTTTAATTATACTACGTTCGCAAAGATGTCTATAGATATTCATCATGGGAGAGAAGCATTATATTTCCATGGTTCTTTATTAGATTATCTTGATATCAAGAGACGGGAAGATTTTACTCACAATTTGCAAGATTTTAATAATCTTGAATCATTGGATTTTTTTGAAAACGAGCTCAGGAATAATGTGAGTTTTGAAGAAGACAATCTCCAATATACTATCCCTTCGTTTATGCCTCCAGTTAGCATTAAACCCGTTCTGACACAGAAGAATATTGAGACTTGGTATCAGTCGAGCCAACGATTGCAGAACGCTGATAAGATAATAATCATAGGTTATTCCTTTAACAGTTCAGACGAGCATTTTAACGGTATGTTGAAGAGTTGTCGGGATAAGACTGTATTTATTGTAGATGATAACGCGGAATCTATAAAACAGATGATAAGAGAAATCTATGGTATTCAGCCAGCAGATTATCATCAACAGCAATTACAGGGTCATGACTCATTTGTACATGGAAATATAACCATTATAAAGGCGAAGGCTCATGAAATCAATTACACGATACTCTGACCATCAGGGAATAGGCATTACGCTTATTGTTCTATGTGGCATAGCTGCAGCATGGGCAGTATTGAGTTTGGCGATACAGACAGGATGGGATTGGAAAGTTGATTCATCTCATATAGATCATATAGGCTCATATTTCAGTGGTCTTGTTGGAATAGTCAGCATTTATTATCTTTATCGCACTTTACGCAGTCAAAGCCTTTCGTTTAGAATGTCTTCGTTTGAGTCAAGATTTGTGAAGATGATTGAACTTCAGCGTGAAAAGACAAAAGAATTAACCATACAAAATACAACTGCTGATGCAGAGGCGAACGGAAATCGGCCAGTATTAAGAGGTCAAGATGCCATTAGGCTTTTTATAAAGCAATATAAAGAAGCATTAGAAGTAGTAGAAACGCAATTAAATCCTGTGCAGATACGGGATTTATATCGAACCCAAGAAACCTACGAAAAAGATTGTAGCATATGGGGAGAAACCATGTTAAAGAATCGTACTATATCAAATATTGCATATCTATTAGTTTTTGAAGGTGTGAAAAAAGCTGGAGTCGAATTGTTGAAGAATAAGTATTTGAACAAATATACCCAAGATCAGGTAGAAACCATATTACGCTTGTTTCAACTTCAGTTGGCAGGTGAACGCCATGAAGATGAAAATAGGCATGTAATGCAAGAAGCAGATAATTTGTTGAATGAGGATAAACGATATGCAGGCTACCAACAAGAATTTGGCAACTATTTCCGTCAATTGTACCAGATAGTAAACCATGTTAATTGTCAGGAATGGTTAGAATATGGAGACAAATATGGTTATGTGAAGATGCTACGATCGCAATTGTCAAATCAGGAAGAAGATCTGCTATTTTATAATTCCTTGTCCGATTTGGGTATGGCATGGGAATATAAAGATAGAGAAGCTGAGATACCAGATATAAATAATCAGTTACTCACGAAGTATAATCTGCTAAAAAATATACCTCATAATACAACGACCCCTAACGTCGAAGAGTTTTATCCACTTATTTCTTATGAAGATGTTGTTACAATAGTTGAAGGGCGAGAAGAACTTGAAAATAAGTATAATTAGGATGATTTCCCATTCGGGACAAATGCTCAAATGGATAGGATGCGCAAGGAAGGTAAGCTGTCAATTTTGACGTCTTGTGTATGAAAGAGGATTTTGATACCTTTGCGCTCGTTCAAAGAATGAGACAAATGGTATACAGTTCAAAAGATTTTGAGAGCCTTTGGTTCTTTTAGTCGCTACGCTTTGTAAAAGCGAACAAGTTCGAGCGTTTGACCAAGGCTGAGGGCCTTCCGAAGAATATCTCGATAGAGGAATTCTGCACAAAGCACGGAGTTGATTTCCCGACTTTCGACAAATGGTACCGCAAGACGCATAAGAAGGTTTGCCCAGTGACAGTAACAGGGATGCCTACTAATGAGGAAGAAGAGATTCGGGTGGAAGCTGAAAAGGTGAGTGAAGAGAGCAAGGTGCATGATCCTGTCAGGCATCCTTTCAAGTATCCGACTGATCGCGTAACCAGCATCAATAAGAAGATCTCTATCAACATCAAGTTCCCTGATGGGATGAAGATTTCGAAGACAGGCATTAGTTTCACTGAACTCAAGCATCTGATTGAGAGATTGGAGGTGGTATGCTGACCATCTCTGGACTGAAGAAATTCTACTTTGTACCCGATATTAACGATATGCGCTGTGGCGCTCACAGACTGCTTCAGATAGTAAAACATAAGCATCACCTGCAAACCGACAATGGCGACGTATTTATCTTCATGTCGAAGAATCACAGGACGGTAAAGATGGTGAATTTCGAGGAGAATGCCTACTATGTGCATCAGAAGACTTTTGCCAACGAATATACGTTTATGAAGTTAAAGTTTATAGAGGACAAACCGGTCTATTCCATTGACTGGAAAGACCTAGTAGCAGTGCTTGAATCACCTGTAATCAAGCAACTTACGATTAAATAAAAGCTCCTGCAAATAAAGTGTTAAACTTTGTGTAAAACGTTGATAATCAGCAAATTAAATGATTAAAAAGCTTGCATATTTCAAAAATTTTTCGTACCTTTGTAGAGTAATTAGAAGGTATGGAGAAAGACGAATTATTGAAACGAGTGCTGATGATGCAACGTTTGCAGGGGATGGAAACCGAGCCAATCTCTGCAGAAGATCCATACGCTTCTATGGAAAAAGATCAGTTGATATCAATGATACACTTCCTTGTTAAACGCGAGGAAGAACGTGCCAAGGAAAACCAGGAACTGAAGGATATGGTGAAGGATCTGAGGGATACTCATAAGCAGGATGTGAAGACCCAGACAAACCTGATGAAGTCTATCGACAGACTGACCAATCAGGTGGCTGATCTTTCCACTCAGAATAAGACCCTTCAGCAGAAAGTCAATGACCTGCTGTCCCAGATATCAGTTAGTAATAAAGTCCGCTTTGGCTCTACCAGTCAGAAGGGTGTTAAGAAGAAAACAGAGCCTGTGCAGGACAGAGAAAAAGACAAGGAGGGAGAGTATTTAACAAGTATCACATGAATACCCCGGTATATCGCGAGATGGATCGCCTTTTCAACAATAATATGACAGTGTGCCGCAACACGGTATACAACTGGTTTGTTAAGGGCTCTAAACATCTTAAGGAATTACTTCCAGTACTAAAAGAGAAACTGCTGGCTAAGGGCGCTGTAGTTAACTGCGACGAGACATGGTGCAGAGTGAAAGTAAACGGCAAGTACGGAAAGAAATACATCTGGTGTATGGTGAATAAGGAAGCTAAGGTGGCAGTTTACTTTTACGACGATGGTAGTCGTGGACGTAAGGTACTCCGCGACTTCCTTGGCGAAACAGAAATCTCCGCTCTCCAGTCGGATGGATTTAATGTTTATATGTATTTGGACAAAGAGCTGTTAGATGTAGACCACCTGTGTTGTTTGGCCCATGCAAGAGCTAAGTTTAAGTATGCTCTTGAACAGGGCAAGGATAAAGATGCAGAATTCTTTATTAGACTAATTGGATGGCTGTATGATAAAGAAGAGCAATATCGGTTAAGACATCTTACTCCCAAACAAATATTTCAAGAAAGACAGGGAGAAAAGACAACAAAGATCGTCAAGCAGATACGGCAAAGGTTAGACAAACTCCTGGCTGAGGGGAATGGAATGAGGGGTGACCTGATGATTAAGGCACTGAACTATCTGAACCATTTCTGGAACCAACTCATCCTATATCTGAAAGATGGCCGGTATAGTATTGACAATTCACTTGCAGAACGCACCCTACGCCCTATGACAGTAGAGCGTAAGCGCTCGACCTCTGGTCGCTTGCTACCGAAGGGACGCAAGAACTCGCTGGCTTTTGGCAGCCATAAAGGTGCAGAAGTATCAGTAATTTACCACACGTTTATAGAGACGTGTAAGATGTGTGGCGTATCAACGCTTGAATATTTTAAAGAACTCTTCAAAGCAATTATGCTGGGAAGAACCGACTACGAGAATATGTTACCGATGACCATTGGTATTAAAAAATAATAAAGTTTAATACGATTTAGACGCTTCAGGTAGCAAAAGCTGCCCTGAAAGGATGTTTTTAAGCCTCGACGTCAAAATTGACAGTTTACAGAGGAATTATACAGTTCGCAAAATTATGACATGAACCTGTCCCCTGTCATAACCTCGAGTTCCTGTAGAGCGAGGATATGGCAGATGCCAGCGTGCACGTACTGTTGAATGTGGACTTCAGTGACATCATAGGAATAGAGAAATACTCCAGCGTGCATTATGGTGTGGCTGCTGACGGAGTGGTTGACCGCAACCACAGTGCCGATCGTGGCGGCTATATCCCCAGCCTGGGCGAGATCCGCAACTGCCACATCAATGTGGGCACTGGCAAGGAACTGACCATCCGTGAGCTCTCCCAGCTCATTGTCAAGGCCGTAGGCTTTGAGGGTGAAGTAGCCTTTGATGCCAGCAAGCCCGATGGCACTATGCGCAAGCTCATTGACGTGAGCAAGCTGCACTCTTTGGGCTGGACCCACAAAGTGGAAATAGAGAATGGCGTCCAGAAACTTTTTGATTGGTAAATAGTTCATTAGAGTCTTAAACCTCTTAAACTATCTTGTCCTAACGGGCAAAGCGAATTAACAGTTAACAAGTTAACATTTTAACGTTGAGTTAACCCTGAGCTTTGAACAGGGCTTCAGGCACAGGCTCCCTACGGTCGCCAGAGCCTTCCGCTCACAGATAGCGTATAAAAACTTAAGTGATTCAGAAAATAAATTGTTAAACAATTCTAATTCAAAAACTGTTTTTCTTTCACTAAGAGAGAAAATGCTAAATTTACTCTTAAATAAAGGTGTGATATTATGAGTCGTCAAATCTATTTGCCAGAATTGCAGCGTATACATATTAAGAATTATACGCTATATCCCAATGGATTGGACTACACGTTTGATTTCATTAAGGGTGTGAATCTTGTGCTTGGTGGTAATGGTATGGGCAAAACGACCTTTGTAAATCTTATTAAGTATGCAATCATTGGAAATTATAAGAACCGCTTTGACTTTCGGAGAACATATCTTGATAGGATGATTCTGCGAAGACAGGAGAACTCTGCATCATACTTTAGTAATAGGATGGATGCAAGTGTGATTACCGACGGTGATAAACCTTTTGTCGAATTGTCTTTCAGAATCCACGATGCAGAGTTCCTTGTAAGAAGAGACCTTCAGGAAATCAGACTTATTTCTTGTTTAGTTAATGGTGAGACAATATCGGGTGAACAAATATCGCAAGCGAAATACGAAAAGTTATCAGAGGAAGAAAAGAAACCTTATCTTTTGTACAAATACGAAAAGGAGGTTGAAAAGTATTCGAACATTACTTTTGATGACCTTATTGTTTTTGTGAATGAGGTGTTGTTTTTTGGTGAGGATCATAAAACTATCATGTGGAATAACTCGTCATCAGGTTCAATTGATGTTCAGAACGAATTGTTTAACAAGTATTTCAATGATCCCAAGTTGGACGAAGGTAGACAGGAGGCTTTGCGTCAGGCCAAGTATTTCGATAGTTTGTCGCGCCATCGCTCAGAAGATATGCGTGCCATTAAGAAAGTCCTTGACAAAATAGATGAAGCCAAAAAGCAGAAGCATTCCAATGATATACCCCTTCGAATTATAGAACTAAAAGAAAAAATATCCGAAGCATCTGCAATGCTAAAGCAATTGCAAAAAGAACAGAAAGAAAGGGTATCTCGCATAGAAACTTTGGAGAACGAAATCAATCTTGCCAGTTCTCGAGTTGTTGAAACAGAGAGAAAGAAAGCTAAATTGGAGAGCCAACGCAATTCTCAGATATGGGAAACAGTTCATCCTTCATATTATAAATTCGAGAGGAATATAAGATTAAATCATATATGTCCCCTATGTAATAAACCAAGCGAGTCACTTGCATCTAAAGTTGACAGCAAACCTGATAATTGCTTCTTATGTGATTCTCCTTTAGAAAAACATGCAGCCGACAATTTAACGCAAATATATAAGGATGTTCAAGCCACATTGAATTCAACATATAATTATATCAATGAAAAGAAGCGCGAAATAAATCGTTTAGAAAATGAGGTAAAAGAAGGAGATTCAAGATTCGAAGCACAGAGTGTTTACGTTCGCAATTTAAATAGTGCTTTGCGTGAGTTGCAGTTCGCAAATTCACAAGAAATCCCCAATGGTGGAGAGATACAACCATTTCTTGACGAGATGGAACGCCTACAAAGAGAAAAGGAGGAAAATCAACAGAAGAGTATGGCAGAGTCGAATAGAGCAACTGAAATTTCAAACAGAATGGTTGCTGAGGTGACGGAAAACGTTATCCATTTCTCAAATATCTTTTCTTCTTATGCTGAACAGTTCTTGGGTGTAGAATGTAAACTTACGTATACTAAGTTAGGCGATGATGTCACTGAAAGGTTTTATCCTGTGATTGCTGGAATAACACGGCAGAATGAAGAAGAGCTTTCAGAATCTCAGAGATTTTTCATAGATCATTCTTTTAGAATGACAATATTAACTTTTTTCTATCAGAGACCTACATTTTATATTGTTGAAACCCCTGATAGTAGTTTGGATATTTCATACGAACATAATGCAGCCAAAGTATTCCTTCAATTTTTGGAAAAGCCTAATACTATCATCATCACTTCAAACCTGAATAATAGTACATTCCTACGTTATTTGATTGAAAATAGTGAGGGCTACGTTGATGTAGTTGGTTTGTTGGATATTGCCAAGCAGTCGATGATTCAAAACTCTAGCGAGCAATTGAAGGGATTGTATAACGAAATAAAAGAAATGTCAAGAAAATGAGAAACAGTGAATTATACCAGGCCAATGAAGATATTATGGCCATATCCTATTACGGGAAAGAAATAGGATGGGAAAGTATAGCTGGTCTATCTTTTCACAGAATCTTGTATCTTGCTAAGGTACTTTATGTGTTTCGTCACGGCTCCTCCGAGACATTGTTTAACAATTATCATTTTACGGCAATTATAAATGGTCCATATTCAGAACAAGTAAACAATGCTTTGGCATTTCTTTCTAGTTCTGAAAAGTTGTTGGAAAAAGAAGAGATGTTCACCTTTAATAGTGACAAATCGCTTCTTGAAAACTTTCCGGAACAAAAGCGATTATGGTTACGTTTTGTTTTACTCCTCTTGGGAAAGTATGGTGAAGACAAAATTTTCGGGTTCATTATTAATGATCCGGCTTATGACAATGCTGTAAAGACAAATCGTAATGTTGAATTAGATATCTCTTCTGAAAGTCTCACTATTAAGGTTCTAAATAAGTTCAAGTCTAGCTTTGAGGATACATTGGATAAGAATGTTACCCTTTCCGATGAGCAGTATATCGATTTGTACTTTGAGTATCTTTTTGGTAAAATCATTAAAGGCAGCTGATAAAATATGATAGACTTTGACAATGCATCATTCAGGAGCGAAATACTGAGTGTAAAGGAGCGCGTTGAGCAGTTTGCATCTGAACCTATTTTGGATACGCTTACTTTTAAGTTGCTTCGCTCCCTTATTATGAGTGAAATGGCCAAAAGCCCAGATGTTGAACTGAAGAGTGTCTCCATAAGTACGGAAGATTTTAAAATGCTGCCTGATGATATGGACAGGCAAGTGAAACAGTTGTTTTCCAGCAATGACTTTATTAAGAACAGGCATATTGTGATTAATAGCAAATTTAGCATTGTTGCTGTAAATAACGAGGAATTTGCCAAAGATAGTAGTCAGGCTATTCAGATGTACAGCGAAGCCTCTCGCAATGGTACAATCATATTCCTTCTAGCGCGTGACAATGAGTTGAGTTACTTTATCAATGGGCATAACTATGGTGCCCTTTTCGCCACAGCTGCCGATTTAGCTCTTTATAAAAGGAAAAAGACGGTAGATGAACTCGATCAAGTATTTGAGGATTATAGGAACGTCCATATAACAGACAGTAACAATTATCAGAAGTTCTTTGTTTCGCTGACTGAACTTAAATCTTTACATAAGGACTTGCAATCGAACTTATCTATGGGTGATTTCATTGAGGCGAACAAACATTTGGTGAAAAATAAACCAGAGAGTTATTTTAGAGACGATCTCTTAGGCTATCTACAGGATGTAATGCGTGCGAGAGTGTCAAAAGAATTTACACTTAACGATGATGACCGTATAGATATATTGGTTCAAGATGAAGCTGGTTTAGGCATTTACTTTATTGAGGTTAAATGGGTTGGCACCAGTATTCATCATCTTGGTAAGAAGATAGGTTCCACGTTCTCTCCGAACCCCAAAGTTGTTCCAGACGGGTATAAACAAACGGTCAGATATATCAAGGAATTGGCGGACTTGTCATATAATGTAAAATTGGGTTATCTCGTCGTTTTCGATGCTCGTAAGGAAAATATGACTGGAGACACAGGTGATGGACGTTCCTCAGATATGCTCGATGAAACGTATAAGGGTTATGAGCGACAATTCAGGAAAATTGCCGATTTTAGAGTGATCAATAAGAAACCTCGCTAAAAAGATATTTTGAATGAAAGACTATCCATTCATAGATTGCACTGAAAAATACGACTCCATCATGGTGTTTGGCAAGAACAAGGATGTTCTTGTACATCGTTGGTATCCTTTTGTGGAAGGGTATTCTAAGGAGTTCATAGAAGACATTCTACAGGAACTACCCTTTACTCCTAAGTGTGCAATGGAGCCTTTCTGTGGGAGTGGAACTACTCCGGTAGAGCTGCAGAACCACCATATTCGGTGCTACAGTTTTGAGGTGAGTCCATTCATGCATCTATTGGCCAAAGTCAAGCTAGAACGCAGTTATGATGAGGATACGCTTGTCTACTACAGGAACAAAGTGGCCGCTTTCTTGGAAGAACCATTGAGAGATATCCGCTCACTAGAGCCTGTACCCTTTGGCGATACGGTTGTACGCAAAGAGGGCATGAAGAAATGGAATTTTCATGATACATCACTTGACGGTATTCTAGACATACGCCATGCCATCAGGAAGGTTGTTGATGATGAGCGATATAAGAACTTATTTGCCATTGCGTTGGCTTCTATTATACTTCAAGCAAGCAATATGTTCCGTAATGGTAAGTGCCTATCTTATAAAAAAGGTTGGGAGTCAAGGGTTATTAGCAGAAATGATGTACATCAAATCTTTTTAGATAGGTTGGAAACTGTAATCGCAGAAGATGTCAGAATACTGGCCTCACAGCCAGCATTGGTGAGTAATGCTGATATATGCTGCTTTGGCGATGTGCGCAGGTCTATAGATAATGTTCCGGATAATACTCTGGATTTGATTATAACTTCCCCGCCATATTTAAACTCGCGAGACTATACTGACATATATATGTTAGAGTTGAAAGTTTTGCAGCTGGTAAATAATCATGAAGACCTGCAAAAGTTGCGTAAGAGTACGCTACGTTCTCATGTTCAGGTTAAGTATTCTACAATTGAACCTATTGAAAATGAACGATTGAAAGAATGCTTGTCAGAGATGAAGAACTCGGGGACGAATAGTTGGAACTCAGATATTTTGAATATGATATGCGGCTATTTTGAAGACATGCAGTTGCTATTCAGAAAGTTTGCCAAAAAAATGCATTCAGGAGGAGTGATATATTTTAATGTAGCCAATTCCGCTTACTTTGGAGTTGAGGTGCCCGTTGACTATATAATTTGTGACATTGCTGAAGACTGTGGCTTTACAGTGAGAGAGATAAGAAAAGCGCGGGATTTGAAGACTAGTCCTCAACAGAGTGGAAATGTCGGAAAACTCCGAGAAAGTGTATTGGTAATAGATAAGAGATAGAAAATTATCTGATAATTAACTTATTGAAATAAACAATTATATTATTTATGGCATACAAGAATACAAGATTACTGATACGGGTTGACTGTACTCCTATATCCGATACAGAATCGTTGTCAAGAAAGTTGCGTGGAATTGAAGGATTTTATGATAACTTCAGTGAATATAACCATTTTAAAATAGGCGATACGGCTAATTTTCGTAATGGTACCATTAAAAATATGGAGCCCGATGAGTTGGTTTACCGATATTACAAGCGGGCTGGTGGCATTGATTACGTGTTTGATTTCACTTCTCGTTTCTTCTATGTACGTTTGATTGGTGAAGAAGGACTGCCGGCAGAATTTAAGGATTACTATAGGATTATGGAGGATGCCGTCAAGGTGGTCTTGGAAAACGATAAATTTGTTCGTATAGTCAATTATGGCGTGGGTAAAGAGTATGTCGAGCAACGCCCCGCTCCACTGGTAGAGGATTTAGACAAAATAGAGCGTGATGCATATACTTCTGAACATGGGAGAATAAGAATTATTTGCCAGAAGAGAGAAATGAAGGATGTCATTAGTCAGACAATTGTGGCTTCTGTCGATGAGGTGGCAAAGAATCCTAATTATGAAGCAGGTGAGAAGTTATACGGTCAAGCCTTTATGAATGCTCTGAAAGAAGCGGAGGAAAAGTATGTGGGATGATAATAACGAAATAGGTGATCCTATTCAATCTCTTGAGATAGATACCAAAGGACCGGTCTGCCAACTATACGACTATGGCATTGAGGACATTATGGTAGATAGCCATTCACTTGAAGTCTCATTCGGTGGTCGCAAAGTAACTATTACAATCGCTCGTAAGAGTTTTCGAAACAAATAAGATGTGCAAACTCAAAAGAATAGGCGATTTAGAGATAAGGGTATTCGTCATTGGCTATAAGAAAGAAGGAGAGGCCATAGTTGTCCTATTTCGCGATAAGGGTGCTAACAAGGTCTTCTATTCAATGGCTATAGACTGTTACTGCTATAAAGGAAACATGAAATCCTATAGAAACCTTAGTGATGACATCCTCAGAAAATACCGTGTTGAGCAACTATCTGTTCTCTGTTGGACTCATCCTCACATGGATCATTCAAAGGGTCTGCGCAAATTGTTTCACAAGTATTGCCGTGTAAGCACAAAGGTGATAAAGCCCCTTTATTTTAATAATGAAGATGCAGATATTGTCACAATCAATGATGAAAAGACAAAACGAGTTGTAGAAGATCTTTTCAAATTGAATGCACTAAATAATGATAAGATAGTTTCATCTGTTGCTCCATTAGAAGGTTATATGATGGCGGGGGAGTTTGATGTTGAGGCACCTGATGCGCAACCCAAGACTGTGCAGGTGCGATTAATGTCCCCAGCGGGTTCTATCATTGAACAGTATCATAAGGAAAACAAGAAACTAAAAGATTTGAATGGCATATCGGTTTCATTAATATTGGATATAGATGGTTATAGTATGATGTTCGGAGGTGATACGATAAGTGAACATATTAGTCTGATGAAAGATAAGCATTTAAGAAACTGTCGATTAGTTAAGATACCCCACCATACCTCACCAACCGCAATAGAGATGGTTTTTCATTTGGATAAAGAAAAGTTGGATACCGCTTGTACTACAGTTTATCACAGTGCCTTACCTGACGATACTATCGTTGATGAGTATAAGAAAAAGACTGATTACTTCTTTACAACAGGATATAAGGAAAGTGCAAAACAGCAAACATATTTTGGAATTGTTGAATATGTATTAGATTTTGAACACCCCAATATACATATGAATGTCGATTTATACGGTAATGCACACCAATTATAAATGTATTAATTTGCGACGTTAAAGCCAACGTTAATTCTCTAATTCTTGATTATGCCCTACACTGATTTCTCTGAGATAGATAACCTTCATTCCGAGTGGTCGAGGATGGAGAAGGCGGCCAGGTTGGGTTGGCTGTCTGGAGAGAAGGCGCGGCTTACAGGGCTGGCGAACCAGTTCTCGCTGTATATCTATGCTAAAGGAGGCCTCATGAGTGATTCAGAGAGAGCTTACGCTCGCAAGCTCCTTGACATGATTAACTCTGTGGATGCAGAAGGCTCAAAGGTGATGGACGACCTTAGAAATGATGCATTCAAAGAGATTGTCAAAAGTATAATGAAACAATAAAAATAGCGGTCACCACTCTTATGCGCAATTGGAGCTTCTCCTAGGAGTGGGGCGGGGTCTAATTCAAAAGTTATAAAACAAGAAAACAAGGTGTGAGGGAATATACCATGATGTCAGGATCTGACTCTTGCCATCCAGAAATATAAGTGAAGCACAATGCCCCGCCAGGCGCGAAAAGAATCAGGTACGGGGATAAGATAAGTTAAGAGTTAAAAATTAAAAGTTAAAAGTGATGGCGCGCGAAAGCATTATAGGAGAGAGGAGTTTGGAATTTGGGAAACGAATTGCCAAATGCTATAGATACCTAAAGGACAAGAAGAATGAATCTGTGATGTTCAAGCAATTGCTTCGTTCTGGTACAAGTGTTGGAGCCAACCGACGGAGCTGCGAGCACAATGCCATGCTCGCATGAGCAATGTCGAGCGACGGAGGTCGATGAAATCAATGTGCGTGAAGGGCTATATGCCCAAAGCCGAAAAGATTTTATCAGCAAACTAAGTATTGCTCTTAAAGAAGCTGGCGAGACTGACTATTGGCTTGATATTATTCATACCGCAACTTATTTCACAGATGATGAGTACCTGTCGCTGAAAAATGATAATGATGAGTTGTTAAAACTACTAACATCAATCATTAAGTCAACGAGAGAGAAAACAAAATAACTATTATCTGTTATCTGTTATCTCTAGACTACAAACAATGACCATCGGTATTAAAAATAATAAAGCTTTCCCAATAATTCTCCTCTTTTTTACCGCCACAGATACTCAGCAAGTTATGAAAAGAGAGCCGATTTTCCCACAACATTTCCACAACAATTTCATTTGTCGGGAAGGAAAAGGGAATAAAGCCCCAAAGATGGCATTTAAGACGTTGTAAAGAAAACTTCATCCGTCAGCCATCATACATCAGACATCTCTGCCGCTAAGGTACAAAGAATTTTTGAAATACGCAAGTTAATACGAATATTAGCATTTCGAAGGTGATATGGAAAATTTATAGCAGAGAATGCACTTTTATAAAAATAAAGTTGTATCTTTGCATCAATCTCTAAAAATGCGTATTGCTTATGCCTGATATCAATAACAAAATAGCATATATAATTGCCGTGGTGAATGAATTCTCCACTCGTTTCTCGCTGAACCCGCAGCAAGCTTACCGTTATTTGGATCGCTTCAAGGGAATAGACTTTGTTGATGAGTTCTACGGTGTGGAACACACACAGTCATTTGAGGACGTGGTTGATGACTTGGCACAATACTGCCATAAGAATGGAGGTGCATTGATATGATACTTTATCACGGCTCGAATGTAGAAATCGAGGCTATAGACTTTAGTAAGTCGAAGCCAGGCAAGGATTTCGGAGTAGGTTTCTACCTGTCACCAGATGAGAATCAGGCCCTTGAGATGGCTGAGAAGAAAGCCCGACTGTTGGGAGGCACCCCTATTGTCACTCGTTATGAATTCGATGAAGAGGCTGTAAAGGCTGATAGTGTGGCCTACCTGCGCTATGAGAAATACTCTTTGGAATGGGGGCAGTTCGTGAAAGAATTAGAGCACAAAGGTGGTGAGACGTATCAGTATTTCTTTGGTACGGAGCGTTCGCTAAAATACCTAAGAAAATTATGAGGCAGGCAGAAAAGACCTTTATGACAGAGGAGCTGGTGAAAGAGTTGGCCCTCCGCTTGATGGACGAACGTGGACTGACAATGAAACAGGCCCTCGACACTATATATAATTCTGAGACATATACTAAACTCTTAGACGAGCGCATAGGATTGTATTCGCAAAGCACTGCTTATGTATATAGTATCTTAGAAACAGAGATACTTACAGGTAAAATCGGTTGACCAATAATCTCAGCCGAAGGGTGATCCTATGTTCAAGAAGAAGTGATAAACAAAAAGTAAGAATCACAAAAGAGTAAAAAGTAGAAAAAGGAGATTATCAACAGTTTCTCATCCGTCTTCAGAACCTCGTAGATCCTATAGATGACAATGGTATCCCTTCTTACTTCCATGTGTATGCCTACTGCCTCATGTCAAACCATGTACATCTACTGCTACGTGAACGTACCGAGAGCATTAGCATCAGCCTGAAACGCCTTACCGTTTCCTATGCAGCATACTACAACAAGCGTTATCAAAGGGTAGGGCACCTGTTTCAGGACAGGTTCAAAAGTGAGCCGGTAAATGACATCGAGTATTTTGTAACGCTGTTGAGATACGTTCATCAAAATCCAGTTAAGGCAGGGATATGCGTTAAGGCAGAAGAATATACTTGGAGTAGTTGGCAGGAGTATCTGAACGACGATGGAATACTTCCAACCCTGTGCTATACCAAAGCAGTGCTCAAACGAATCACGCTTGACAATCTGAAGGAATTAGTGGATGAAGCATTAGATGGCGATATAACAGATGTAGAATATACCACAGACGACCGTTTGACCGATGACGACATTCGTCAGTATCTGCGAGGTCATTGGCATCTGGAGCATCCTACAGACCTGCAAAAGAAAGAAAAGACTGATCGTAACGAGATATTAATAGAAGCCATTCGGTATGGCGCACCATTGCGGCAATTATCAAGGCTGACAGGTGTCAGTTACGGTGTTATACAAAGAATAAATGGCAAAATGAAAGTGGGTCAGTAGAACCGTCCCCCTGATCTTGGAACGAAACAAATCTGATGAAAAGGATAACCAGAATCGTGGCAAGCTTTTAGCCAAGCAAGAACGAGATTTACTCATACACGACCAGGTTCTTGACTCTAAAGCAGATAGAGACCAAGGTTGTTTCGATATGTGATTACTTGGATCATATTTACTTGACGTCATACAGATGTTATTACTAGTTGATTTGCGGATTATAAGGTTTCTTAAGAACAACATATATTCTATTGGTTAATATTCTCTTGGTTTCTTATAGTATCGTATAATATGCCATATAGAGTTAGCGCTTGCTTTGAGGATTTCATTAAATTCAAGGTCAATCTTGATCCTGAAAGGGTGAAGATTGCTCGTACAAGTCGTGATAACCTTTTTGATAATATTAAACAGTTGAGTGTTGACGGGAAACTCCCCGAACATTATGCAGAAAAGAATGTTCACTACGGTTCTTTTGCTCGTAGAACGAAAATCAGACCTCTTGACGATATTGACTTGATGGTTTGCTTTTCTGCATGTGGTGGGCATTATGTGGAGGTATGTCCAAATGCACTTTACACGATAAAGATGCAGGATGGGTTGAATATCTACGATGATTTGCAGGATGAGAATGGGAATTTGAATTCGCGTAAGATGATCAATTATATCATCAAGAACCTATCATCGCTTAGAGACTATAATAAAGCAGAAATGCATCTCAATAAAGAAGCTGTAACGTTACAGCTAAGGTCATATGAATGGAATTATGATATCATCCCGTGCTTTTATGCCAATGATGATTTCTATCTGATTCCTGATGGAAAAGGTAATTGGAAGAAAACTGATCCAAGAATAGATGCACAGCGTATGACCACTGTTGATACTCATGTTAAATGGAATCGATATGCCAAAGATCTCCACACCTTCATTCGACTGATGAAGTATTGGAAGAAAGAAAAGTGGGGCGAAGCCGTTGGCTCTTATATGTTTGAGCAGATGATCTTGAACTATGCAGAAACGAAAGGATTACAGCCTGATTGGCAAAATAGTGTAAGCAAATGTTTGGACTATCTTTCCAGAAACATTTTTTTTACTATAGCTGATCCAAAAGGAATGCAGGGTGATTTGAATACCCTAGATATGGATTCAAAGAGAAAACTTTCAGCAATAGCTAAATCTGATTATGATACATCTACCACTGCAATAATAGCAGAATCGGTATCTGCTATGATGAAAACAAATCATGCAACGGCCATAAATCATTGGCACACTATCTTTGGTGATGGTTTTAAACTCTATGGAGAATCTTATGAATGATATTTTTCAACGACAGAATTCTGATTTGTTCATTGAGAGATTACGTGCGCAGGGACATATCTACGACAAAGCGAAAACTTATTCTCATTGGATAGTGGTAGCATCCATAATTGTAGTTTTTATTATCTCTGTTTTAAAGCTAAGACTCCCAGATTTTGATTTTCTGAAAACATTTTCTGTTGTATATGGTATAGTTTCGACAATTGCTTGTGCCGTACTTGAGTGGCAACGCAAAAAGAAAATAAACTTAGCGGCTCGTATTCAGCAATTAATAGATTGTGATCTGTTCGGTATTTCTTGGTGGCGGAATTGGGGCGAAAAACCTGCGCTGGAAGAAATACAAGCGGAAGCAAAGGAGGAAAGTCCAGATAGATATGTCAATTGGTATGACGAAGCTATTCAGAAACTGAGTAAACAGTCAGCAATCATTGTCTGTTTTCGATGCAATATAATGTATGATCATAAATTAAGGAAAAAATACATAAAAATGTGCCATCTGATATTTTGGAATATATTTTCACTGATATTTGTATGGTGCGTATGGATGAACTATTCATCCTTGGATATTATTTATTGTGGTGTTGCCCCAGCCTTACCTGTTATTATGATGTATGTTAGGACATGGATAGCAGAGAACACTGATACAGCAAATTTGGAGAGAATAAGGTCTGATGTAGAAAACCTTCAGCAACGAATATTGAATGGAGAAGGAATACCAGCCAACGAGAATCTATTAATACAAGATGCCATATTCGCTCACCGTAATAATAGTTTTTCTATTCCGACATTTTTCTACAAAAAGTATAGAAGCGAGAACGAAGAAAGTATGCATGAGTTCGCTTCTAGATTGGCAGAACATCTTATAAAAGCCTAACTTCGTTTGTCGCTTTATATTTATTATGTCAGTATTATCTTATCTTCGTAATCTAGGTTCTGTATTGACTCTTTCTAATTATGAAAGGGCAAGTATAGTCACTTCAATTGATACGCTGCAGCGCAGATTAAATGCATTCGACACCAACGGTGATGTAAAGACACACTACAAGTTTGGATCATACGATAGGGGAACTATACTTCCTCGTCGTTTTGATAGTCATTCCGATGTGGACTACATGGTAGTGTTCAAAGACCCTTTTGCTGCACAACCGCAAAGCCGACTTAATTGGATAAAGCGTTTTGCTGAAGCTAAATATTGTAGCTCTGAAATTCATCAGGACTATCCTACGATAGTTTTAGAATTGAATCATATACGCTTTGAACTTGTACCCGCCGTGGAAATGGGTAGCAGCATAAATCTACAAATACCAGCTCCACATTCTGTTATGTTGAATTGGATATATACTAATCCAGAACAGTATATGAATGCTACTCAACAAGCCAATGCAAGATATAATTATGAGTTTAAGCCTCTTGTCCGCATATTGAAATTATGGAATGTTAGAAATGGCAGACCATATTCATCATGTGCCCTGGAGTATCATCTTGCAACAACTTGGATATTTGGCCATAATTTAGAGGATTATTTCTATAGTGCAGTATCTAATATTCCAGTTTATGGGATGTCAGATAGAGATAAGCGTAAGGTTCAAAAACTTAAGGAACAAGTAGCTCTTGCAAAAAGTTACCATGACGCAAAAATGGAACTTATGGCAGAAAAAATAGTCAGAGAGTTATTTCCATAATATAAAAGATAAAGGAGTTATGAAAGAAGACAAGCAAAGGGTTGAATTACTCTTAAAGAAGTTCAAACCAAGTATTCTGCGACTTGCAGTAAATTTTATTAGTTTTAATTCTAATGTTCCTGAATTACAGAAATATCTGATAGAACATAAGGATTTTCATCCAGACCAGCGAGAATTGTTTCGTACGCTTCTACAGTTGGAAGGACCAGAAGTTAGAGAATTAGTAATTTTATCAGGCAATATAGCAACTAAGGGCTATGATTTGAACGAAATAATACCTTTAAATAAAAAGTAAGCTATCGTTTCTTTCTGCAAACATGGTGGTTCCCAAATATGAATGTAAATATTGATGGTTATTATCATGAGAGTTTTTGGCCGCAACTAATATTGGTTGCGGCTTTACTTTTTATATATCCCTATATCCCTACTTGCTAACGCTGATTACTGCACCAACCCTCGCTCGTCGGGGCTGTCTGCCCCTTGGTGCATGCCGTTCCCCGTGTGTTTTAGCATGGTATTAGATATTGCGTCATTCGACGCAAAATACAAGCATCCACGTGTTGTTGCAGCTGCCAGGTACCTCTGGCAGGTCGGTGAAACGGTACCTGCGCAAAATAGATTTGCCCTACGAAAATACATCTTTTTGCGTTTTTTCTAGCAAAAAGTTTGTTATTCTCAATTATTTAGATTACTTTTGCAAATGGAAATGTGGAACCGGTTCTAAAAGGTTCACAGTATTCTTGCTTATAATAAATGTTAAATTATTACTAACGTGTTGATTTACAGTGTATTGTACTCACTCGTTGGGAAAAGAAGAATTATACTTTGATTAAATAATGCTGCCTGAAGGTAGTGATATCGAATCACACATCTTCTCGGTTAATCCGGGCGCGGGATTAACTAAAAAAAGACGAAGAAGATAAAAAAATACGATATAATGAAAACAGTAATGATGGTATTTGGAACTAGGCCGGAGGCGATAAAGATGGCGCCATTGGTGAAGGAGTTCCAGAAACACCCTGAGGATTTTAAGACGGTAGTATGTGTAACTGGCCAACATCGTGAGATGCTTGATCAGGTATTGAAGATATTTGAGATAATCCCTGACTTTGATCTGAATATCATGAAACAGGGACAAGATCTTTATGATGTTACAGCACGTGTACTTACAGGAATGCGGGATGTGTTTAAGGAGTGTAAGCCTGATGTAGTGTTGGTACATGGAGATACTACAACATCTACAGCGGCAGCGTTAGCAGCATTTTATCAACAGATTCCAGTCGGTCATGTTGAGGCTGGCCTTAGAACCCACAACATCTACAGCCCTTGGCCGGAGGAAATGAACCGCCAGATTACGGGACGTATTGCTACATACGATTTTGCGCCCACTCTTCTTAGCGAAAAGAACTTACAAGAGGAGAAAGCACATGGACAAATCTTTGTGACCGGCAACACGGTGATTGACGCGCTGCACATGGTGGTGGATAAGCTGAAGAATGATGCGGCACTGGCTAAGGCGCAGGATAAGGTGCTGGCTGACGCCGGTTATGACGTGACGCGTTTGGACGGGGGTAAGAAACTGGTTTTGATTACCGGCCACCGTCGTGAGAATTTCGGCAAGGGTTTCATCAGCATGGTTACAGCAATGAAAGATCTTTCAGAGAAGTATCAGGAGGTGGATTTTGTTTATCCCATGCACCTTAATCCCAATGTGCGCAAACCCATCCACGAGGTATTTGGCGAAGACCTCACTCGTTCTAACTTTTTCTTTATTGAACCTCTCCAATATCTGGAGTTTGTTTACTTGATGGAGAAATCGACCGTGGTGCTGACGGACAGCGGCGGCATTCAGGAAGAGGCTCCAGGGCTCGGCAAACCCGTGTTGGTGATGCGCGACACTACTGAACGCCCTGAAGCGCTCAAAAGTGGTACAGTACATCTGGTTGGTACAGATCACGATCTCATTGTCTCTGAGGTCAGCATCCTCCTTGACGATGCAGCTGCCTACGAGCGTATGAGTAAGGCCGTCAACCCTTACGGTGATGGCAAGGCCTGCTCGCGCATCGTGCGTGCAATCAATGACGAGGAAGTAGACAGATATGAGGTGAAATAGTATTTTTCGTATTCCAGTTTTTATGAATATAGCAGTCGTAGAAATAGGTTATGTGGGCATAAGTATTGCTACATTATTGGCACAACACTATCATGTCACAGCAGTTGATGTAATTCCTGAGAAGGTAGAGAAGATTAATAAAAAGATTTCTCCTATTCAGGATGATTATATCGAGAATTATTTGGATGAAAAGGATCTTGACCTGACTGCCACTCTTGATGGCGCATCCGCATACAAAGATGCAAACTATTTGGTCAAAGCAGCTTCTACTAACTACGCCCCCTTGGCATCATGAAACGTATTAAAGCTTAGGGTTCAGAGGTCATTATTTACGAACCAGCAATCCCAGATGGCGAGTCTTTTTTGGTAGTTTGGTTATTAATAATATAGAAAAATTCAAAACACAGAGTAAAGCCTTTATTGCCAATCGCTATGATAGCTGTCTTGATGATGTGCAGGAGAAAGTATATACAAAGGACATCTTTAAACGAAATTAGGACTGTTGATGCATATGTTATTATATAAGTTAGTTTTATATTTGAATCGAGTTTGGCATTCACTTATAGCACGCGGACAGAAAGCGCAGTTTGCTGAATGTGGAAGCGATGTTTGTGTGGGCCCTTATTGTGACTTCATACCTTCACACATTCATTGTGGTCATCATATTCATATAGGAATGCATGCCTCTTTTATCGCTAGTATAGCACATATATACATTGGAAACTATGTAATGTTTGGACCTAATGTAACAATACGTGGAGGCAACCACAGAACAGATGTTATAGGTAAACATATGTATGAAATTGGAAGTGATGAAAAACTGCCGGAGAACGATCAAGACGTTCATATTGAAGAAGGTGTTTGGGTTGGCTGTAATGCAACAATTCTTAAAGGCGTAACAGTTGGGAGAGGCTCTGTTGTGGCAGCAGGTGCTGTTGTAACTAAAGATGTGCCACCCTATGCTATTGTTGGGGGTAATCCTGCGAGGGTAATAAAAAAACGTTTTACCCTAGAGGAAATAGAAAATCACGAACAAAAACTAAAAGTACGAAATGTCTGAAAATATCTCGTCAAATAAACGTATAGCAAAAAACACACTACTATTATCTGGGCGGATGCTGTTGTTGATGGCGGTTTCGCTATATACAAGTCGAGTAGTACTTGCTACATTAGGTGTAGAAGATTATGGCCTATATAATGTGGTTGGTAGCATTGTGTCAATGTTTACGTTTATAAGCATGGCAATGGGGAATGGTACCAATCGTTTTATTACTTATGCTTTAGGGAAGGGAGATCAACAGGAATTAAAAGATGTGGTCGGTGCCTCTTTTGTGATACATGGTTCTTTGGCTATTTTTATCCTGATATTGGCAGAAACTTTAGGACTATGGTTTTTGCATTATAAGATGGTGATACCTGAGGGAAGAATGTATGTAGCCGAATGGGTTTTCCAGTTTTCGGTAATTGCTTGCATGGTTTCAATAATTAGCGTGCCATTTGATGCAATGATAATCGCACATGAAAAAATGGGGGCATTTGCTTTCATGTCGATTTTAGATGCCATTCTAAAACTATTAATAGTTTATCTCATTCAAGTTGCCGACTACGATAAACTCTTTTTTTATGCGGCTCTTATCTTGTGTGTCAATTTATTAGACTTTTTATTATATCAATTATATTGTTTCAAAAATTTTGAAGAAGCGCGAAAAATTAAACTAACGAATAAGTATTCTCAGTTTAAGGAAATGAAAACGTTTGTTGGGTGGAGTTTAGTGGGGAATCTCGCTTCGGTTGGATACACTCAAGGCCTGAATTTACTGCTAAATATCTTTTTTGGCCCAGCTATAAATGCAGCTCGAGGGGTTGCGGTTCAAGTACAGAATGCAGTGAGAGGGTTTGTGAAGAATTTTCAGACAGCCGTTAATCCGCAAATTGTAAAGTGCTACGCTTCAGATGATTATTCAAGGCTACACTTCTTGGTTTATTCTAGTTCAAAGTTTTCGTTTTATCTTCTATATAGCTTGGTATTGCCAATAGCCATTGAAGCAGAGAGTATTCTTGGTTTGTGGCTAAGTGAAGTACCTGAGGGAGCTGTGCTTTTCACGATTCTAACACTATTGATTCTATTAATTGACCCACTATCAAACCCAATAGATACGGCTAACCAAGCTACAGGTACAATTCGTACATATCAAATAGTAGAGGGTGGCTCATTGCTCCTAATAATACCAGTTGCATATATTGTACTAAAGTTAGGGGGGCAACCATACACAGTGTTTATTGTACAAATGATTATCATGTATATAGTTCAAATACTGCGTCTTTTTTTGGTTTGTCATAAAATACAGATGTCCAAAAGAGAATATGTAAGGAAAGTATTGAGGCCTGTGTCTATCGTTACGCTGGTATCAGCTATAATACCTGTTGCTTTTCATATTTTGTTGCCGCATAATATTATTAATACTTTCATTATCTTATTATTGGCCATTTTTAGTGTTCTCATCTGCTCATACTGCCTTGGACTAACTGGTAACGAAAGACAATTAATATTATTAAAAGTAAGGCAATTGACAGCACGCCTTCCTTTTTAAGCCACCAGTATTAAGATATAAAATGAGAAAAAGAGTTGTTATTTCTTTCGACTACGAATTGTTCTTTGGCGATAATCCAGGAACAATCCAAGGCTCATTGGTGGGTCCAACTAATCGGATTCTCGATGCATTGAGGTATGCGCAAGGGAAGGCGACGTTCTTTGTGGACTACTTGATGCTCAAATATATGTTGGCTGAGAATGAGACTACTAAAGCTGAGGCAGAACTCATTATCGAACAACTTAAAGATATTGTGCGTCAAGGATCTCGAATTGAGCTGCATCTTCATCCGCACTGGGTGGATGCAAAGTATCATGATGGAAAGTGGGAATTTTCAGATTTCTCGCATTATTGCTTGAATAGTTTTCCCCAAGATGAGATCACCAGGATGTTTGTGGAGGGGACGTATTTCTTGGAGTCAATAGCTAGGGAAGTGGAACCTGATTACAAGATAGTTGCTTTTCGAGCTGGAGGTTGGGCTATTCTGCCATTTAGTAAAATGAAAGATGGGTTCGTAAAAGCTGGTATTAAGGTGGACTCCTCTGTAATGCAGGGTGTAGTGATAGAATCAAATGGAATGAGGTTGGATTATTCAGGCTCTCCGCATAAAGGTTTATATAGATTCACTGATGATGTTTTGAAAGAAGAAAACAATGGTCTTTTTGTTGAGTCTCAGATTTGCTCTTATCGTTCAAATCTATTCACCTATATATATTGTTCAATATGGCATCATCTTCATCACGACATTACAAAGGTCTTGACCGATGGTTCACATTATAGATCTTCAAAAAATCAAATAGATACTAATCGCAAGATTGTAAGAAAGTCAAGAAGGGAGCAGATTCATAGTCTGCAGGCTTTTGGGCTTACAGGGCTGCCTCCATATATCTTAAGATATCAAATAAAGCGCTGCCAGCAACCTGTGGTTGTACTTATAAGTCATCCAAAAGATTTATCCCAGTTATTGCTGGAAAGCATAAGAGGATTAAAAGGTCATGTGGGATTCGAATCATATCAGTTAGTTGTTAACATTTAACATATTATAACATTGAAGATGAAGATACTTTTTCTGTATATAGGGGAATGCTACAAGTTACCTCCTTTTCTTACACTCCTTGATTGTTTGGGGAAAGAGCATGAATTAATAGTAGCATGTTATGAGACGAGAGAGAGCCTATCTAAACTCAAAGCGAAGTATGATGGACTAAATGTGTCATTTGTCAATGTGTTGGAACGCCAGAAAGAAGAGCCCACAATATATAACCGAATTAAGAATAAAATTAATCGGTATGTAGAAATTTCTTCTAAATATGCAGATTCGGTGAATGGCGTTATAAAGGAAACACAGTATGACAAACTCTGGATTATTCATGAGCGTACCTTATACGCTCTTCGTGATAAATTTAATGGTCTCAGTTATTCTTTCTCAATGTATGAACTTATGGATGCATATCCAAAGTTTTTGCAGAAGATAAAACTTGCCTTGAAAGGGGCAGATAATGTTATCGTTGCGGAAGAGAACCGTGCACAAATATTGAGAGTCTGGATGGAATTAGAGAAGACTCCGTTTGTGATACCAAATAAACCATTAAATCATCCTCGCACAATAAATATTCCGTTAAAGAATGACGTCTTAGGTACAAGTGATAAGGTAATCCTATATCAAGGTCATGTTCAAAAGAATAGAAACATCGATGCTTTCTGTGAGGCAATGCCACAACTCAAAGGATTTCAGTTGGTTGTGATGGGTGGCTGGTCGGAATACAGAGATGAGTTGCAAAAAAAATACCCCTTTGTAAAATTCATAGATTTTGTGAATCCACCAGAACACCTCTATATTACTAGTCATGCATATATAGGAATTGTAAAGTATGATTATGTGGACTTGAACCAGATTTTCTGTGCACCCAATAAAATCTATGAATATGCAGGATTTGGAATACCTATGATTTCCAATGAAGTGCCTGGACTGGTCAATACGGTTGGCAGATACAAAGCGGCATGTTGTATTGATACGAACGATGTTGAGAGTATCAAGATGGCGGTTAAGACAATCGACAAGAATTATGATGAATATTGTAAGAATGCTACAGCATTTTATGAAGCGACAGATATTGAGCAGATTATAAATGATGTGGCAAGTCACTTATAGGATGAAATCATTTAAAGAATTAAAGCGGAATCTGAAGCAGGATACAACAGGACTCTCCTCCATAAAAGTGTCACTTGTCGGAGACACCGCTACGCAGTTTCTTTCAACGGCTCTAAAAGGCATAGGTATTGAACGTGGCTACAATATTGACCTGTTTGAGGCTGAGTACAATCAGGTGGAACGCCAATTCTTGGATCCTACTAGCGACTTGTACCAGTTTGATGCGGATTTTATAGTTGTATTCCAGAGTACTCACAAACTTGGTGAACATCATAGTGCATTATCCACAAAACAGCAGAAAAACCTCGCAGATGAGCGTTTACAGTTTGTTGCGGGCATTTGTTCTAGCCATGCTTTAGCCAGAAAGAAGATCATCTATTTCAACTATCCTGAAATAGAGGACACTGTTTTTGGTAGCTATGCTAATAAAGTGGATTCAAGTTTCACGTACCAGGTAAGAAAGTTGAACTATGAATTGATGCGTCTGTCGCAGCAGTTCCCTAACCTCTTTATCTGCGATGTTGTGGGCCTACAGAATAAACTAGGTCGTGACAAGATGTTTGCTGCCAATGTATATACCAGTACCGAGATGGTCTTGAATATAGAATCACTACCATTAGTAGCAAGTCGAGTAATGGATATTATTTGTGCCATTAAAGGCCAGTTCAAGAAATGTTTGATTCTTGACCTTGACAACACGATATGGGGAGGCGTGATTGGTGATGATGGATTGGAAGGTATCCAGCTTGGGCATGGACTTGGTATTGGCAAAGCCTTCACCGAATTCCAGATGTGGGTAAAGAAACTCAAACAAAGAGGTATCATAATTTGTGTTGCTTCAAAGAATGACGAAGAGACCGCCAAGGAACCGTTTGAAAAGCACCCTGATATGGTACTCAAACTGGATGATATTGCTGTATTCCAGGCTAATTGGGAAACTAAGGTGGATAACATCCGAACCATCCAGCAGATTCTGAACATTGGATTTGACAGTATGGTGTTCCTTGATGACAACCCGTTTGAACGCAATATGGTGCGTGAAAATATTCTAGGTATCACGGTACCAGAACTGCCTGAAGACCCTACTGAATATCTTGAGTATCTGTATTCACTCAATCTCTTTGAGACGGCTTCCTATAGCAATATTGATAAAGACCGTACCAAGCAGTATCAAGTGGAGGCTCAACGGGTATCTTTAAGCAAGACTTTTACTAACGAAGCCGACTTCTTGAAGTCGCTCAATATGGTCTCTGTAGTTAGTGGATTTACAAAGTTCAATACTCCTCGTGTAGCTCAGTTGAGCCAGCGAAGCAATCAGTTCAATCTTCGTACGGTTCGCTATATCGATGGGGAAATTGAAGCGTTGGCGAATGACACGAATGTGATTGACCTAAGCTTCACTCTTGAGGATAAGTTTGGAGACAATGGCTTGATTGCTGTGGTAATAATGAAACCTCTAGATAAAGAAACTCTTTTTGTGGATACTTGGTTTATGAGTTGCCGTGTGTTGAAACGGGGAATGGAGAATTTTACTCTCAATACAATGGTGGAGGCAGCTCTGGCTAAAGGGTATAAGAGGATTATAGGTGAGTATCTACCCACACCTAAAAACAAAATGGTAGAGGAGCATTATGCAAGGCTTGGATTTAACAGAATTGAAGGTACTGAGACTGCTCAATATATGCTTGATTTAAATACATATCAGTCTAAAGATTGTTATATTTGTAAAAGATAGAAGTATGAAAATACATCATATAGGTATAGTATGTAAGAACATAGAAAAAGCTGTACGTAATTATGGAAAGTTTTTTGAAATCGTAGAACAATCCCCCGTTGTCTATGATGAATTACAAAGAGCTGAGCTATGTATGGTAAAGACCAATACGGGTCTTGATGTGGAGTTTATAAGCGGAGAACAGGTTGAAGGTCTCTTGAAACAGAAAGTTTTATATTATCATATTTGTTATTCAGTAAGTGATTTAGATAAAGAAATTGCACGATTTGAAGAAAATGGTGCCTTGACAATATCTGCCCCTAAACCAGCAGTCCTCTTTGGGGGTAAGCGTGTGGCATTTATGTTGACAAAAAGTGGGCTAATAGAATTTGTGGAGGAATAATTATGATAAAAAGTAAAAAAGATTTGGAATATTATCTTTCGGAAGACAGGAAGCATTATAAGTCAAAACCAACATGGATTGATTGGTTGCTAAAGTCGGATTTCTATTATATATGGAATTTCTTGACAGCGTTGCGTTGGATGGAGTATCGTACTAACACTGCCAGAGGTTTTATGGGACGCATTATGTTAAAGTACCAAACTATAAGGTTTTATCATTTGATGCATAAAACACAGATGTATATTTACCCCAATGTGTGTGGTCCTGGCTTGTATATCCCCCATAAAGGATATATGTTGATTTCTTCACAAGGCGAAATTGGAATGAACTGTACAATTCGCCCTGGTACACTGATAGCTTCCAACCTTGGCCCGGGTAATAACAAACTTCGTAAAGTAATAGTAGGTGATAATGTAGAGTTCTCAGCAGGGTGTAAAATTCTATGTAAAAAGATAGGCAACAATGTTTCAGTAGGGCCTAATGCTGTTGTCTCCAAAAATGTACCGGATAATTCCATTGTTATGGGTAACCCGGCAGATATTGTACCCAAAATAGGTTTTTAAATATTAAAAGAATATGGAAAGACATAAAATTCTGAGCAAGATACAAGAAGTACTTGCAGACATTATTGACAATGAAGATTTAGTTTTAGAAGAGTCATCATCTCCAGCGACAGTGGAAGATTGGGATTCATTGGCCCATTTTCAGATGGTGATGGAACTTCAGAGTGAATATGGAATCAAGTTCGGAGGAGCGGAGATACAGGCCTGGACTTGTGTGGGTGACATTATTGATTCGATTTTATCAAAATAAACACATAGTTGGTAAGATTGTGGAATAAAGATGAAGTTAGTAATTGAACTTGGAAAAGTATCATCAGGAGGAGGTGAGCGAATATTAGATACCCTTGTAAGGTCTTTTCATGATTATGGGCATGAGGTTGTCCTATTTTCTTGGAATCCGGAATGGGAAACCTTCAAGGGTTTCCCATTTCCAATTGAAATACATATTTTAAAGAAAATACCCTATTGGGGAAAGGGAATAGCATCTGCAATAGAATATAACCGAGTACTCAAGCAGGTTAAACCTCATGCTATATTAGCATTTCTCGCCCCCTCGTTAAGGGTGTCACTACTTTGTGCTAAGTTACAAGGGGTTCCAATCATAACATCCCTGAGGGTGGCTCCAGAATTTAAGTCTGTTATTGAAAAGTTGGAGAAACGAATGTTAATGGCCTGTGAAGGGATTGTTTTTCAAACAAAAGATGTTCAAGAGTGTTTTTCAAAAAAAACGATCCAAAAAAGCGTGGTTATTCCTAATATGCTTATGGACAATAACCTTCCAGCCCCCAGTAACTGTATAAAAAAAGAAATTGTAGGAATAGGTAGGTTGTCCGAACAAAAAAATTTTAAATTACTAATTGATGCGTTTTCTGAAATCAATACCGGAGAATATGTGTTAAAAATTTATGGAGAAGGTCCATTAAGAGATTGCTTGGATAATCAGATAAAACACTTAAAATTAGAAAATAGAGTATTCTTAATGGGACGCGTAAATAGGGTCGTTGATTATATAAAAGATTCGGATATATTTGTGTTGTCCTCTGATTGGGAAGGCATGCCTAATGCACTTATGGAGTCAATGGCTATGGGGCTAGCTTGTGTAGCAACAGACGTTTCAACCGGTGGGTCAAGGGCGTTAATTGACAATGGAAATAATGGTATTCTTGTACCAGTTGGGGATAAAGAGTCAATGAAAAAAGCAATGAGTATGCTTATATCTGACGAAGATTTTAGAAAGAAAATAAAAACTGAAGCAATAAGAATAAGACAGTCGAACTCAAAAGAAATAATAATACCACAATGGCTGAAGTTTATTGAATCTATAGTTCGTCTTCCCTAATTGTTATGAACTGCAAAAATGATAGTATATTTTCTTGTTTGTATATTAGTATTTATAGCTCAGTTCGCCAAAGTAAAGGATGATAAACAGTATATGTGGCGAACTCTCATCTCTTTCATACCTTTGTTTTTATTTATGGCATTAAGGAAAGACTATGGTATGGACGATAGAGAGTATCATGAATTCTATGACCAGATTCAAATCTCAAGTAATATTTTTGACGTGAACCTGCATATGGGTGTTGGATATGCATTATTAAACAAAATAATGCCAAGCTACCAAATGCTAATAGCAACAATATCAGCATTGGTCGTATGGTCATATTGTTTTGTGATTTACAAATATGTACCAAGAAGATATTCATGGTTGGCAATCCTCCTAATATTAGGAGCCCCTAGTTTGACGGTGTTTTTCTCAATCAGTGGACTACGAAATGCTATAGCGGCAGCATTGGCAATATTGAGCACTCCGTTAATCGTAAACCGAAAATGGTGGTGGGTTATAGCGATAGCTGCGTTGGCTATGAGCTTCCACCAAAGTGCTTTTGTTGTGTTTGTCGCTAATTACTTTGTGGGAACAAATTTACCGATGAAAAAAAAGAATATGATTGTATGGCTTTCTTTATTTGGCTTCTTCTCCTTAGGGTCTCTGTCAAAGATTGCAGATGGTTTTTTACCTATCGTGGATTTATTTATGAATAATTATGTGAGTCAGGTTGAAGGGTTTGTAGATGTTGCTGACGATCGTGGTTTTATTGGTATTTTGGCTGGTATATCACTAGGAGGTGGAATATTACTTTATCTAATGACAATGGGTAAGGGTAAGTACCTGCCTTCAAAATTGATGGAGGAACTGAGTTCAGAGAAATATAAGTTCGCATTGTTATTTGCCGCATCTTTTACAATGGGTGTACTTGGAGGGCGTATGGTATATTATTGGATATATTTCTTTGCTGTAGCAGTAACCTGTATGGTGGTTTATTGGAAAAATCCCTTTTTTAAAATTTTCTACCTGCTTATAGTATTATATTACTATAGGGTTACATATGTATCGTGGGTAAATAACCCTGATTTTCCATTTTATACCTATGAATCGTTATTAGGGTCTTTTTAATAGCTTGCAACACACCAAAGACAAATATAAATAAAAGTAACAGAGGAATCATGAATATAGCATATTTTACATGTTATGTTGGGCCACAACTGGCAAAGGCGTGTGGAGTGGAATATAAGCCCGTTTCGGGGACCATTAAGAGCCAGGGGGTAGCAAGGTCATTAATGGCTGCAGGCAATAATGTTACAATATTTAGTCCTGGTGTAAACTATGGTCACAAAATTATTAAGCCTTTTGATGAATATATTACTTTCCCAGAAGGCACCCTGAAGGTCTCTTATCCTTATATCTACTCATATCCGCGATGTACACCATTAAATAATGCCAGTCTTTGGTTCCATATTAAAAAAATGGCTCGAAAAGAACGGTTTGATGCCTTCATTTATTATAATATCTGTGATAATTCATATTTGGGCTCTTACATTTACTTAAACCTTTTTAAGAAAGCATTTCGGATATTGGAATATGAAGACAGTATCTTCATGAAATCATTGGAAGGGGAAAAGGCACGTTTTTCATGGCTTACCAACCGCATATATAATTATCTTATTAAACGTACTGATGGGTTGTTTGCCGTATGTAAAGGTATGTATGAAGAAGAACCTGTTAAATATAAACTGCTTACTCCTGGTATAATTAATGAAGAAGTTGTCGATAATGTGAAAGTCGGATGTCAGCATTCTTTGCAACCAGAAAACCCTGTTAGAGTGTTTTTGTCAGGAGGTGGCGAGTATTACAAGGGTACGGATGTCCTTGTAAAAGCATTTCAGTATGTTAAGCATCCTTGTCTGTTAGAAGTATTTACTAGTAAAGATTACTTTTATTCTATAGCATCTGGAGAGATTAAGAACATTAAACCCATCCATCAGGTTGTTATTCATGATTATATACCACATGCAGATCTTATCAAAACCTTGGTGGATAATGCCGATATTTTGGTTAATACAACTCGAAGTTTTGGCTTAGCCCCACAGAGTGCAGGGTTCCCGTCAAAAATGATGGAGTATGCAGCCATAGGTAAGCCCATTGTGAGCAGTGAAATTGGTAAACTTAATGATGATTTCGACCAGCACGTAACTTATTATGAAGGAGCCAATCCCGAGAGTTTGGCAAGATGTATTGATGAGGTGATTGAGAATTATCCCCAAAAGATGGCACATGCTCTTGATTTGCAACAAATAGCCCTTACACAATACACAATCAAGGGTACAGCTATTAAGATGGGGGCCTTTTTTAATGAAATACAGAATAATGGCAAATTTCGATAAATTGAGAAATATCCAGGCTGTAAGGTCTTTGGTTTGGCACTTACGTGATTTACGTAGCAAGTTTAGTTATACCAGCGGTTGCCACAATACAGTTACAATATCAGGAATACGTATTTCCTCAAAAATTAATGTAACCGGGAATAACAATGTGATTAACTGCATAAAGGGGGCAGTTTTAAAACGTGTGAGTATTTTTGTGAAAGGAAATAATAACACTATTTTGATAAAAAAGAATGCCTTTCTAGAAGGAACCTCATTACATATTGAGGATAATGATTGTACAATTGAGATTGGAGAGGATACTTTTGTCGGTCCGTCACACTTAGCCTGTACAGAGGATGGCTCCAAACTTATAATTGGAAACGATTGTATGATATCCTCTCATGTCCAGATTCGTACAGGAGATAGCCACTCTATTGTTGATACAGAAGGAAATCGCATTAATTTTGCAGCAGATGTTCATATTGGAAATCATGTTTGGCTTGGTGAAGGAAGTAAAGTGTTGAAGGGCGTTCATGTTGCAGAGAATAGCGTTGTGGCTACTGGCGCTATTGTAACTAAATCAGTAGCAGCAAATAGTTTGATGGCGGGAGCTCCAGCTAAAATAATAAGAGAAAAAATTAATTGGTGTTCAATAAGAAAGTAAAATAATTTTACTAATCAATGAAGAGTCCAAGAATTATAGAACTACCCAAATTCTTTGATGCAAGAGGAAATCTTTCTGTGATAGAGGAATATAAGCAAATCCCTTTTAAAATAGCGAGATCATATTGGATTTATGATGTGCCAGGAGGAGAACATAGAGGCGGGCATGCATATAAAGAAAATGAAGAGTTTATTATTGCCCTTTCTGGTAGTTTTGATGTACACATTGATGATGGTGTCGCGAAACAAACCTTCCATCTGAATAGATCATATTATGGCTTGTATGTTCCCAACGGATTATGGAGAGAAATGGATAATTTTTCAACGAACTCCTTGGCATTAATTATTGCGTCTAAACCATTTACACTTGAAGACTATATTTATAACTACCAAGAATTTAAAAAGTATTTGGAATGATTAATAGTCTGCAGTCCTTACGATTTGTTTTTGCGTTGATGATTTTTTTTCATCATTCTGCTATGCCGATTGGGGCCTTGGGTTCTTTTCCTGTTTCTTTTTTTCTCGTTTTAAGTGGGTTTATGCTTATGATGGGATATGGCGATAAGATAGAACAAATGGGATATGTTGTTTTTTTTAAAAAAAGAATACTGCGAATATACCCTACTCATCTCCTCTGCCTTGTTTTCGCCCTTCTGTTAAAATTGATGATTTCAACACCTATTGAATGGTGTAAGGTCATACCTGCATTCCTAATGTTACAAGCTTGGATTCCAAATGCTGATTTCTATTTTGCGGGTAATTCAGTTGCATGGTATATGTCTGTGATAGTTTTCTGCTATTTGATTTTTCCTTTAGCCGCAAAATACTTAAAAAAGGCTCCTCGATTATTCATTATCCTAGGTATAGTTCTTTATTTCGTTCTTTCTGGTTTAGTACCAGATGGTTATTATTATGCACTTATATATATAAGCCCATTGTGTCGTGTTTTTGATTTTATTTTGGGGATGTCTCTGAGTGTGTTTGTTAGTAGTAAGTATTATAGTTTATTATCTTCAATGATCAAAAATTACAGTTTTCTGCAAAAGACGATGGTGGAGTTGACTTTGGTAGTCCTTTCTCTTTTTCTTGTTTCTTTCTCTGAGAGTATTAGTCCCAAACTCGGATTTGCAGTATTATGGTGGTTGCCTTCGCTTAGTATTATCACAGTTTTCTATATGTTCAATCATACTGGGGGGGGTATATTCGATAGATTACTTAGTAATGGTATATTGGTGTTTCTTGGTTCGATAAGTTTTGCATTCTATTTGTTGCATATCTCTATTTTGGGGGTTAATGGCTATTTGATGGGTTTTTATAATATCAATTACTGCTTGGATGGTGTGATAGTTCTTTCTGTTACTATCTTATTGGCTTATTTTATAACCTACTATTTTGAACCATTATTTACAAAGAAAAAAAATAATCAATGAAAAAGAATAGTGTATATGATTGTTCTTTTGTGGAACTGCAAAAAATTACTGTAGGTGAAAGAAAAGGAAGTTTGACCATCGCTTATAATAATGATAACATTCCTTTCGACGTTAAACGAGTTTTCTACTCATATGACATCCCTGGAGGCGAAGCTCGCGGGGCCCATGCTCACAAAGAGTGCCATCAATTTCTCATAGCAGCAAGCGGCGCTTTTGAGGTACTTCTTGATGATGGTAAAAATAAGAGGACTGTGCTCCTGAATAGACCTTTTTATGGTCTACATATCCCCCCTGGAATTTGGGCTGCTGAGCAAGGTTTTTCTTCTGGTGCAATCTGTCTTGTGTTAGCTTCTCACGGCTATCAGGCAGAAGATTATATTCGTAATTATGATGATTTTATAAGCTTCGTAAAATGATATTACCGTCCGACTATAAAATAGAGAAATATGGATTAAAGGCTCGTTTTGTTGAGGTGGATGATGCTGAGTTTATAATTAGTTTACGAACCGATAAATCTCTATCGAAGTATATCCATTCAACAGATAGCAACGTGTATAATCAAAAAGAGTGGATTCGTAATTATAAAGAGAGAGAGGCAAAGGGGTTAGAGTATTACTTTATTTTTTATTTCGAAGATAATCCAATTGGCTTGGAAAGAATTTATAATATGACATCTGAATCCTTTACTCATGGGAGCTTGGTTTTCGCACCAGATTCCCCTATTGGCTCTTCTGTGAAGGCAGATATTATTACAAGAGAGGTTGGATTCTCCATTCTTAATAAATCAGTTAATCTCTTTGATGTGAGCAAAGGTAATAATGGAGTTATTGCCTATCATCAGCGATATAAGCCTGTGATTATTTCTGAAGATGAAGAAGGCTATCATTATTCATTGTCAAAAGATAATTTTGAGAAATATAAATCTGTGTATATGAAAATATTTAAAATGCAATAATAAAATATGGATAAGAAAAAAATTAATGAAATAGTCATTAATACGATTAAGGACTATTGCGAGGCAAACGAGATTGATGTTGAACTGACAAAGGATACTCCTTTGATTGGTAGTGCAAGAATATTAGACTCAATGGGTCTTGTTAATACGATTGTTGATATCGAAACGGCTTTCCTCGATGAGGAGGTTGAGATTAGCCTGACCTCTGAGGCTGCCATGTCTGGTCGTATCAGCCCCTTCCGTTCTGTAGGTTCGCTCTGTAACTTCATTGCACGTCAACTTGGTATAGAGGAGGAGTAATGGATCGAATTATCATTATCACAGGTACTCGTAAGGGTATCGGCAGATACCTTGCTGAACAGTACCTTCAGGAGGGTGATATTGTATATGGATGCAGCCGCAGAATCTGCGATATAGAGCATCCTAATTATCATCATACTCGACTGGATGTGTCTGACGAGGCTGAAGTGGTTGGCTTTGTGCGTAGTGTGTATAAGAACCACAAGCGTATTGATGTATTGATTAATAATGCAGGATGTGCTTCGATGAACCATTTTCTGCTGACGCCATACGATACAGCCAAGAAGGTGTTTAATACCAATTTCTTTGGTACCTTCCTGATGTGTCGAGAGGTAGCTAAGTTTATGGTTAAGGCTAAGAGTGGTCGCATTGTGAACTATTCGACAGTGGCTGTAGCTTTGAATCTGCATGGTGAGTTGGTTTACTCAGCATCAAAGGCAGCTGTTGAACAACTGACACGCGTATTGGCTGATGAAATAGGGGAGAGTGGAGTGACCGTCAATGCAGTTGGACCTACACCTATTGATACAGACCTGATTAAGAATGTACCTGAGAATAAACTTCAGGATTTGCTCTCATATCAGTGCATCAAGCGTTTTGGTCAGTTTGAGGATGTGAAAAATGTCATCGATTTCTTCCTGAAACCTGAGAGTAACTTTATTACAGCACAAACCATTTATTTAGGAGGCGTTGTATAATTATGAATTGGTTAATTGAAAAGATAAGTGAAGGTACAGACAAGACGGCTGTTATCTTTAAGGAAAAAGAATATTCTTATGAGACGCTCTATCAGAGTATCTGCAGAAATTATGAGCGAGTAAAGGATTCATTCCAGCCAGGCCATGTGATTGCGATTGTTTCTGACTATAGCTTTGAATCAATATCCCTTTTTTTCGCCCTGCATGAGAATCATAATATCATTGTGCCTATCACCACAAAGGTACAGTCAGAGATTGATGACCGTATCAATGTAGCAGGTTGTGATTATGTGGTATCGATAAATGATGAGGGCTGGACATTCACCAAGCGTGAACATTCAAATGAGCCCCATCAGCTGGTAAAAACTCTTCAATACGAATCTTATTCTGGTTTAATTTTATTCAGTAGTGGTTCTACGGGAAAACCCAAAGCTATGATTCACAATCTGGATAATCTGATTGATACCTATAAGGATAAGCGAGGTAAGCGCCTGGTATTTTTGATTTTCCTGATGTTCGATCATATCGGAGGCCTGAATACCTTGTTGAATTGTTTGTCAATGAATGTAGCCATGGTGTTCCCTGAAAATAGAGAGCCTGATCATGTTGCGCATTTGATAGAAAAGTATAAGGTAAATATCTTGCCGGCTTCCCCCACATTCTTAAATCTGATGCTGATAGGAGAGTGCCCTACCCATTATGACATGACTTCGCTTCGTATGATTACATATGGTACAGAACCGATGCCAGAGAGTCTGTTGGTTAAGCTGAAGGATGCATTCCCAAGAGTGAAGTTCCTACAGACATTTGGAACTAGCGAAACGGGAATCTCTGCAACATCCAGCTATTCTTCAATAAGTACTTTTCTGAAGATTGATGACCCTAATACGGAGTATAAGATTATTAATGGCGAGCTTTGGCTGCGCAGTAAGACACAGATTATGGGATATCTTAATTCCAGCATGGAGCGATTCACTGATGATGGCTGGTTTAAGACTGGCGATATGGTGGAAGAGAAAGATGGCTATATCAAGATTATCGGTCGCAACTCTGATATCATTAATGTCGGAGGTGAAAAGGTGCTACCTTCTGAGGTGGAGTCTGTTCTATTCCAGATGCCCCATGTGAACGACTGTATAGTGTATGGTGAGAATAACCCGATTACAGGCCAGATGGTTGTGGCCAAGGTGCTCTATGACGAAGATGTCAAACTTTCCGAATTGAAGAAAGAAGTCATTTCATTCTGCAAGGATAAGTTGACTCGCTATAAGATCCCTGCTAAAGTAGTGAAGATGAATGAGTCGGAGTTTACGGAAAGATTCAAAAAGAAGAGAATATGATAAAGTTTCTTGAATTGAAAGGAGTAACAGATAAATACTCTGAAGAACTACATGAGGCAGTAAATCGAGTAGTTGATAGTGGATGGTATCTTCAAGGTAATGAGAATATTAAATTTGAGGAGAACTATGCCAAGTATATCGGTTCTGACTATTGTGTGGGTGTAGGTAATGGTCTTGATGCTCTTATTTGGATATACCGGGCATTTATTGAGTTAGGCGTTATGAAACCTGGTGATGAGGTGATAGTGCCTGCGAATACATATATTGCCTCAATTTTGGCCATAACTGAGAACGGATTGAAACCTGTCTTGGTTGAACCAAAGATTGAAACGCTTGAGATAGACGATGAAAAGATTGAAGCAGCTATTACCGAGCGTACTAAATCTATCCTGATAGTGCATCTTTATGGGCGTTGTGCCTATACTGAAAAAATAGGTGAGCTTTGCAAAATGTACGACCTAAAGCTTGTTGAGGATAATGCGCAAGCTCATGGATGTCTTTTTAAAGGCATGCGAACTGGATCATTAGGGCATGCTGCAGGTCACAGCTTCTATCCCGGTAAGAATCTTGGTGCCTTTGGTGATGCAGGCGCAGTTACAACTGATAACAAGGAGTTGGCTGACTGTATTCGTGCTTTGGCTAATTATGGTTCTCAGAAAAAGTATGTCTTCAAATACAAAGGTAAAAATAGTCGTTTAGATGAAATCCAGGCTGCTGTTCTTGATGTGAAACTACGTCATTTGGATGAGGACAATGCGTATCGTCAGATGATAGCTAAATATTATTATGATAATATAAAGAATTCACTGATTAAGCTGCCAATAAGACTTGATAATGATAATAATGTTTATCATATCTTTCCAATACTGAGCGAATGTCGTGACAATTTTCAGCGTTACTTGTCGGACAATGGTGTCCAGACTTTGATTCATTATCCGATTCCTCCGCATAAGCAGGAATGTTATAGAGAGTGGAATAGATTGACATTGCCTATTACGGAATTGATTCATCAACAGGAATTGAGCTTACCCATCAGCCCTATAATTCCTATTGAAGATGTAAAAAAGATAGTTGACTTGATAAATTCTTTTAGTTATGATTGATAATATCCCCAGAATATCTGTATTAATAATTACTTACAATCAGGAAAATCTTCTCCCACGTGCTATTAATTCTCTATTATCACAAAAGGACTATATATACGAGATATGCATTAGTGACGACTGCTCATCGGATAGATCATGGGAAATTATGCAGGATTACTCAAATCGATATCCAGGGTTATTTAAACTGAATAGAAATAATCCCAATGTTGGCATGTTCGAAAATATGGAAAAGACATGGACAATGTCGTCTGGTGATATAACATATCAATTGTCGGGAGATGATGAATGTGGAGAAGGGTGGTTTAAAAAGGTAATTGAGTTTATAAAGGAGAATAAGATTGATTATAGAAATGAATTATTTTGTATATATGGCGACTACGAAGGAGTAGACCCCTATGGCAAAAGAACTCTTCATAGGAATAATCTTGCCATTTCAAATAAAAATCAATTCAGCTTGTCTTTAAGAGGGATTGTCGGTAATCGAAGCGCTTGCTACAGCACCTTAATAACGCGTAAATTCTTTAAGGTTAGTCAGGGACGGTCTCATATCGCAGAGAGTGCATTGGATAGGCAACTTCAGCTTTTTACCGAGAAGAGTTATTATATACCAATGATAGGTAATATTTATTATTCTGGAATAGGAGAGAGCACAGTAATACTTCGAGATAATATATTTCCGCAACGTAAGCAAATTAATCCATACATGATTGAACAATTCGCAAAGTATGGTTATCAACCAACAAAAAGTGACTTGAGATATATTGCATATGACAATGCCTTTTTGGATTTTATTAAGAGTAGATCTCTTGTAAATGCTTGCATATTAATCTTTCGATGGATGATGGCATATGATCCCCAAATTGGTGTTAAGAGTTTGAATTTGGATTTTATTTTGCCCCATCTTAAGAAAGTCTTTGTAAAATAACTACATTGTGATGCCAAAATTATTGCAAATAAACTCTTGTATTAAAGGTTCAACTGGCAGTATTGCCCAAAACATAGGCGAACTTGCAATTGAACATGGCTGGGAGAGCTGGATAGCGTATTCTGGTAGGGAACCGCTATCGGAATCTCAATCTCATCTATTAGTAGTGGGGTCACGATATGTTTCACAATTACATGCTTTAGGGACAAGATTGTTTGATAGGCATGGTCTAGGTTCGCGTTCTGCAACAAAGGAGTTGGTTGAAAGAATTAAGGAGATAAGACCCGACATCATTCATTTACATAATATACACGGTTATTATCTTAATATCGAGCATCTATTTAATTATCTTAGCATCAGTTGTATTCCTGTAGTTTGGACATTGCATGATTGTTGGGCATTTACTGGACATTGTGTACATTTCACCGACGTAAATTGCTATAAGTGGAAAGATAAAGCTCAAGAGCATTGTTGTAACTGCCCTAAAAAAAAAGGGTACCCAACATCGTATTTCCTCGATCGGTCGAAAGAGAATTATATTCTTAAGAAACAATTATTTACGAGCGTAAAAAAACTGACAATCGTTCCCGTTTCCTATTGGTTGGGAGATGTTACCTCTGAATCTTTCTTAGGGAAATATCCTATCAATGTTATTCAAAACGGTATTAATATAAATACGTTTTATCCGAGGAAAGATAGGGTTAAAGAAGTACGGGAGAAATATGGGTGGAAAGATAAGTTTGTGATTCTGGGTGTAGCCACTGGTTGGAGTGAAGATGTTGGTATGAGTATTTTTTTTAAGTTGCGTTATAGTTTGGATGACCAGTATGCTATTGTGATGGTTGGTCTTACAGAAAAGCAAAAATCACAGTTGCCAAAAGGTATTACAGGTTTTTTACGAACTCAAAATGCAGATGAACTGGCGGAAATCTATACAGCATCAAACGTTCTTTTTAATGGATCATATCAAGAAACATTCGGATTAGTAACAGCAGAGGCCATGGCCTGTGGCACACCAGTAATAGTATACGATAGTACAGCATGTCCTGAGATTGTAGATAATGATAGAGGAAGAATTATTCCTGTGGGAGATTTTGGCAAATTATTAGAAGCAATTAGCTCTCTCAAGGAAATGCCTGTGGCAGAAAAAGAAAGAATGTCGAAAACTTGCGTAGAATATGTAAACACACATTTGGATAAGAACTATAAATACCAAGAATATATCAACCTTTACAACTCCTTGCTGTAAAATGATAATATAGTAAGTTGTCAATTTTGACGTATTGTATATGAGGTGGGAAAATGATACCTTTGCACTCGTTCAAAGAAGAGCTATGGTGTACAGCAGTAAAGATTTTGAGAGCCTTTGGTTCTTTTAGTCGCTACGCTTTGTAAAAGCGAACAAGTTCGAGCGTTTGACCAAGGCTGAGGGGCTTCCGAAGAACATCTCGATAGAGGAGTTGACTTCCCCCTTGCAGGACGTCGAGCTAAACCTTCAGCACAAGAGCACGAAGTTCATGAATATTGATAAATAGATTTGATGGACGGCACGTTGACGAGGACAAATTTGATGACAACGGAAGATCCATATGCTTCTATGGAAAAAGACCAGCTGATTTCAATGATACACTTCCTTGTTAAACGCGAGGATGAACGTGCCCAGGAAGTCCAAGAGCTCAAGGATATGATTAGGGAGCTTAAAGATACCCATAAGGAAGATGTAAAGACACGGCAAAGTTTGCTTAAGGCTATTGATGACCTGACCAGACGACTGGCAGACTCCGATGCGGAAAACAAAGAATTGCAGCAGGAAATTAAGAATCTTCTCTCACGGATATCAGTTAGCAACAAAGTCCGCTTTGGCTCTACCAGTCAGAAGGGTACAAAGAAGAAATCAGAACTTGTACAGGATAGAGAAAAAGACAAGGATGGTTGTATCACATGAATACCCCAGTATATCGTGAAATGGTACGCCTGCTGAACAACAAGATGAACGTTAGCCGCAATACCGTATACAATTGGTTTAGAAAGGGCTCGTATCACCTTAAGAAAGTGCTTCCGGTGCTGAAGGAGAAGCTGTTTGCTAAGGGCGCAGTCGTGAACTGTGACGAGACCTGGTGCAGAGTGAAAGTAAACGGCAAGTACGGAAAGAAATACATCTGGTGTATGGTGAATAAGGAAGCCAAGGTGGCAGTTTACTTTTACGACGATGGTAGTCGTGGTCGTAAGGTACTCCGTGACTTCCTTGGCGAAACAGAAATTGATGCACTCCAGTCGGATGGATTTAATGTTTATATGTATTTGGACAAAGAGCTGGTAGATGTAGACCACCTGTGTTGTCTGGCCCATGCAAGAGCCAAGTTTAAGTATGCTCTTGAACAGGGCAAGGATAAAGATGCAGAATTCTTTATTAGATTAATTGGATGGCTGTATGATCAAGAAGAGCAATATCGGTTAAGACATCTTACTTCCAAACAAATACTTCAAGAACGACAGGGGGAAAAGACAACCAAGATCGTCAATCAGATACGACAAAGGTTAGACAAACTCCTGGCTGAGGGTAATGGTATGAGAGGCGACCTGATGATTAAGGCACTGAACTATCTGAACCATTTTTGGAACCAGCTCATCCTATATCTGAAAGATGGCCGGTATAGTATTGACAATTCACTTGCAGAACGCACCCTACGCCCTATGACAGTAGAGCGCAAGAACTCGCTGGCTTTTGGTAGCCATAAAGGTGCAGAAGTATCAGTTATTTACCACACGTTTATCGAGACGTGTAAGATGTGTGGCGTATCAACGCTTGAATATTTTAAGGAACTCTTCAAAGCAATTATGCTGGGAAGAACCGACTACGAGAACATGTTACCGATGACCATCGGTATTAAAAAACAATAAAGTTTAATATAGCATAGACGAATCAGGTGGCAAAAACTACCCCCAAAAGTGGTTTTTAAGCCTGAACGTCAAAATTGACAGTTTACGATTTATGAGTATAAGAAAAGAATGTTTAAGGTTCGAAGTTGCCAACTATATTTATTCTTTTGAGGAAAGGAGGTGGGCAGCATGAGAAGGGCTATAGTAGTATCCCTGAACTTCCATCCCGGCCATACATCGCACATGGTGGCGAGTTATCGCCAACTTGAGGAATTGGGATATGATTCTGTGTATTGTGTTGCAGAAGGTTTTGTGCCTTATCTGCCCAAGAATAGTAGGATTTGTGTTTATGGAAAAGATACTGTCGCTGATGTCTCATTAGCTATCTTCGTTTTTCCGAGTCAAAAGAATTTACTGTTAATCCGAAAACTGAAAAGACAAGGGGCTAAGATTATCTATATCTTCCATGAACCGTTAGCGCCGATGAAAGAGTATAGAAAGGCTGGCTTTTCGTACAAGTACCTGGCTAAACTATGGGTAATTAACAGGATTAGTAGCCTGACTGTGAAATGGAGTGATGCAGTTCTCGTTCCTTCAAAAAAGGCAGAGGAATTCTATCATGCCAACCCGCTTTATAAAAATGGCAATGTCCACTATTTGCCATTGTTGTATGATGATGAGAGGACGGAAACGTATGCCGGCATGGAGCGTCAGTACTTCAGCTATATAGGAACGGTAGCGGCAGATCACTCGTTTACCGAGTATTTGCAGTTTGTTGAAAAAGCAATTGCAGAGAACCGGCTTCCGCAGTTAAAGTTCCTGATAGCAACCAAATCTGAATTTGAGGTGCCACAGGCTTTGGCCGAGTCTCCCCGTGTAGTGATACAAAAGGGTAGGCCTTTGAGCGATGCAGAGATTAATGAAAGCTATGCTTCGACATACGTGGTATGGAACGCATACGCTCGCACCACTCAAAGTGGCGTGTTGGCAAAGAGTTTTATGTTCGGTACGCCAGCCATAGTTCTGAGAAAGAATCTGTCTGAGTTTACAGTGGATGGGCAGGAAGTAGCTGCCATTGACGATAACACCTCTTTTGAAGAAATAGAAAAGGAAGTTCTTCGTATAATGGGTAACTTTGAGCATTACTCTTCCGCTGCTCGGAAGCGTTTTGGAGATACGTTCTACTATAGAAAGTATAACGGACAGGTGAAAAATCTAATTATCCGATAATGAAAAAAACTGCCCCCCCCACTTCATTACAATCAGAACAAAATTTTCGCTCAAAGCGTATCGTGGCGCTTGATGTGTTAAAATGCTTTGCAATCTATTTGGTGCTATGGGCGCATGGAATACAACATCTAACAACTGCTGATTGTGTAGAGAACCCTGTCTATCGATGGATTTACTCATTTCATATGCCACTTTTTATGATGGTTTCTGGCTTTTTCAGTGGTAAGTCTATGAAACTGACTTTTGGGAAATTTGTAAGAAAGAAACTTAAGCAAATAGCTTTGCCAGGTTTTGTGTGGCCTTGGATATTTACATTGATTTGCATAGTATTCATGGGGGAGAGTCTTCATCTTAGTCGTGACTTTACGCAATATATACCCTATTGGTTTTTGTGGGCACTGCTAATATGTAACTTTTGGGCATATATTGGAAACAAGTTTAAGTATGGATTATTGGTGACGTTGTTGATTAGCCAGACGATACCTTTTGCCAATGTTATATATATGTACCCTGCTTTTGTTTTAGGACAAGCTATAGGAACTCATAAAGACTGGTTCAGAAATCATATCAAAAAAATTATTGTAATATCTGGTGTTGCTTATCTGATATTAATGCAGTTTTGGGGGGCAGACAATTGGCACCTTTCTTCTCAGACACAAGAAATGATAGAAAAAGGCGGGTATGTGAAAGCGGGTATATTCTATGTTGGGAAAACCGCTTTCAAACTATTGGTTAATCTGTCGGGAAGTGTGATGTTTTTTAGCCTTTTTTTTGTATTAGAACGTCTTTGGAACAATGTCTTCGGACGGTTTATGGGCTTTGTTGGGAAATACACATTGATAGTGTATATCTTACAGAGTTTTATTTTAGAGTCAAACATGAACAAATTTGTGAATCTGGACAATCTTTCAGCTCCGCTGTTTAATTATGTGGCGACACCTGCAATTGCACTTGCAGTATTATTGTTTAGTGTGGCTGTGGCGGCGATTGTGGATAAAAATAAATATACTCGACTTTTACTTTTAGGCCGTTAGTAAATTATATGCAAAAACTATATATTATAACCGAACTATTCCCCCCTGACGAAACCTCAACAGCTTTCATCTTAGGAGAAATTGCAAATGTCATGGCGCAGAAGTATACGGTCAAAGTTATATGTGGGCCAGAGATATATGATAAGCGGAAGAAGACGGATCCGAACAACAAGTTTGTTCTGAATCCACAGATTGAGGTCACGCATGTTAAGGGAGTAGATCTGGATAAGAATACTTTCTTTGGTAAGGCTGCGCGTTTTGCAGTGATTAGCCGTCAGCTTTATCAAACTGCCAAGAAGAGCATAGAAGAAGGGGATAAAGTGTTGTTGGTTACTAATCCGGCACCTGTTGTTGCATTGATCTCAATACTGAGGAAGAAAAGAGAGTTTGAACTGAATATTATAGTACATGATGTGTTCCCGGAGAATACTGCACCAGCAGGTTTGAAACTTCCTAAGTTCGCTTATAATATTCTGAAGAATCTATTTGATAAGGCATATAGCCGTGCAGACCAATTAATTGCGTTAGGTAGGGATATGAAACAGGTGCTTGAGAAGAAGGTTGAGCGGTTTGAACATCATCCGAAAGTGACCATTATAGAGAACTGGGCTGACCTGGATATTGTATCTCCTATGGAGTTGGAAATGCATCCTTATACTTTTGTGCTTGAGTATGCTGGAAATATAGGTAGGGTACAAGGGTTGCAGGCAATGGTAGAAGATATTCAAAAGGCCGGTAACGATAAGATGGAATTCCACTTGTGGGGAACGGGAGCAGAAGAAAACAGCTTGAAGGATTATGCCTCAAATCATGGGATGAAGAATGTAGTATTCCATGGAGCCTATCTCCGATCAAAGCAGAGTGATGTCATTAATATCTGTGATTTAGCTCTGGTTACTCTTACTGAAGGGATGTATGGTTTAGGTGTGCCATCTAAGACCTATAACATCATGGCTGCAGGTAAAGCGGTCCTATTCATTGGTGAACCCGAAAGTGAGATAGGCCTTTTGGTGAAAGAAAAGCAGATAGGTTATGTGTTTGAGCCATCAGATAGAGAAGGAATCGTGAAGTTTCTGTCTGGCCTCTCTCCTGAGAAATGCGTTGTGTTCGCAGAAATGGGAAAGAGAGCACGGAAGGTGGCAGAAGCTGAGTATGCCAAAGAGATTATACTGAATAAATATGTAGAGGCGATATAATGGAGAAACTATTATTTACTGGTGGTACTGGTTTTCTTGGTAAGAATGTAATGCCTATTCTTACAAAGCGATATGAGGTGACTACATGCGGTATTACCCCTGATGATATGATCAAGTCAAATCTTGCAAAAGAGGTGCCTAATCTTCCAGAGAGATATGACGTAGTGCTTCATGCTTGCGGTAAGGCCCATGTGGTACCTAAGACGGATGCTGAGAAGCAGGCTTTCTATGATGTGAACTATCAGGGAACAATAAATCTTTGTAAAGCATTGGAGAATGCTGGTGTTCCCAAAGCTTTGGTATTCATTAGCACTGTGGCTGTATATGGCTGTGAATTTGGAGAGCTGATTACAGAGGAGCAGCCTCTGGAGGGTGATACTCCTTATGCAGAGAGCAAGATCATGGCTGAGAAACACCTGACAGAGTGGTGTGAAAAGAATGGAGCTATTCTGGGAATCCTTAGACCGTCTTTGTTAGCTGGTAAGAATGCTCCTGGTAACCTGGGTGCTATGGTGAATGGTGTGAGAAAAGGCTTTTATCTGAACATTGCTGGCGGAAAGGTAAAGAAGAGCGTGTTGATGGCAGAAGATATTGCTAACCTTTTGCCGTTGCTTGCAGAGAAAGGTGGTATCTATAATGTTTGTGACAGTTACCAGCCCACATTCGGTGAAATATCTGCTTCCGTAGCCAAGCAGCTTGGGAAGCATAAACCAATGAGTATTCCATATTGGATGGCCTGGTGTATGGCTATAGTGGGCGACTTGTTGGGTTCAAAAGCACCCATTAATTCCTACAAACTGGAGAAGATGACGAAGTCACTTACGTTCAGTAATACCAAGGCTCGGAAGGAACTTGGATGGGAACCGATGGATGTATTGGAGAATTATAAGATCTGAGAAATATGGATAATAAAGACTTAGTGTCGATTATTATGCTGTCACACAATAGCGCCCAGTATCTGAAGGAAAGCGTCAGGAGTGTGATGGCGCAGACTTACACAAACTGGGAGCTGCTGTTTTTGGACGATAACTCAAAAGATAATACCATCACACTGATGATGGACATAAAGGACGAGGCGAAAATCAAAAACGAGGATGGAACTGTAATTGATCGCATCAAAGTGTCAAAGACTGTGTCGGACAGGGGTAGCGTCATTAACCGTAATTCTTCTTTAAAAGTGGCTCTTGGGCGCTGGATTGCATTCCTGAATGTTGGGGATGTGTGGGCGCCGGATAAGTTAGAGAAGCAGATTCGTTTTATGGAGAAAAACGGCTATGCCTTCTCTTATCACCAGTATAGACTGATGGACTCAAAGTCGAAAGATAGAGGCTTCTTGATAAGCGGGAAAGCGCATGTATCGCACACTGATATGGTAAAATGCTGTTGGCCCGGATATTTGACGGTGATGTATGATGCAGAAAAAATAGGAAAGGTAAGGGAACGGTCAGCATGGACGAACGATTATGCACTGTGGTTGTGCATATCTGATAAGGCGGACTTGCATCTGTTGCCCGAGAGTCTGGCGACGCTTAGAACAAAGTGGAATAAATTGGGCAATATCCTATTGACGAACAATACTCGATGGAGGTACGATGCTTATAGGATGGAGGAAGATTTGGGAAGAATCACATCGTTTCTTTATACCATTAGAAACGGCTGGTATGGCATCATGAAATGGGCGAAGTACGTTAAAAGGGCATAGCTATGTGGGGTATATATATAGCAATATTCGTATTACTGCTAGTTTTGGAGTTGATATACTTCAAAATCGCCGATCGTTTCAACATCATCGACAAGCCGAATGAAAGGTCATCTCACTCGACAATCGTATTGAGAGGAGGAGGGATTATCTTTACCATTTCAATAATTGTATGGGCGATTATGATGGCCCTTCGGCAAACTTCGACGGGCTCAGTAACCGTCATAAATTATCTACCATTCCTGATTGGACTGATCATGATTGCGGGCGTAAGTTTCATCGATGACATAAAGTCCTTGCCAGATTCTCTGAGGTTGGTGGTCCAGTTTTTGGCGATACTTTTTATATTTTGGAGTATGGGCATTATGCATTGGGATTTATGGTGGACACTGCCTATTGCTATGTTTATATGTGTTTCAGGTATCAATATCATCAACTTTATGGACGGTATTAATGGAATTACGGCAGGATACAGTCTCGTGGTGTTGATATCGTTGATAATTGAGAACGGAAAATTGAAAATTGAAAATGGGGATGGCTTCATCGACGAGTCGTATCTTATCGTAGCTATCCTAGGCGTGCTGGTTTTCTGCATTTTTAATTTTCGCCCAAAAGGCAAGGCGAAGTGCTTTGCTGGCGATGTGGGGAGTGTTGGCATCGCTTTCATTATACTGTTTGCAATAGGTAGATTAATCTTCCATACAGGGGATGCAACGTATCTAGTTTTATTAGAGATTTATGGGGCAGATGGGCTATTAACAATTTCTCATCGTATCATGCTCCATGAGAATCTCGGCCAGGCGCATCGCAAGCATGCATATCAGATTATGGCAAATGAGCTGAGAATTGGGCATGTGAAGGTTTCTTTGCTCTACATGGTCCTGCAGTTGGCAGTATCACTGGGCTTTATCTATTTGTGTCCAAATACCATCTTGGCGCACTGGTGCTATCTGGTTGGCATATCTGTCATACTTATCGTGGCTTACATTATATTCATGATAAAATACTATCCGCTTCACGAAGCGTATCTTAAATCCTTGAAGAATGGAAATTCAGTTAATAAATAAAGAACTGCTGAAGGATCTTCATGCGAGCGCTGAAACCAATGAGCGTCTTCGCCAGAACTTCGACCTGCGGACGACGACGGAGGACACTTCTCAGCGCATGCTAAATGCCTTGGAGCCAGGGACGCATGTTCCCATCCATCGCCACCTTAAATCCTCCGAAACCGTCATCTGTCTCGAAGGCTGCATCGATTGGGTGTTTTACCAAGAACTGCCGAATATGGATGCCGGCGGACCCATCCACGACGGCGAAATCGCCCAGGACGAAACTAATTTCAAAGAAACTGCCCGATTCCGCATCTGCCCACGCGAAGACCAGTTCGGCCTACAAGTACCACCCATGACTTGGCACAGTGTCATTGTCCATGAACCGAGTACCATCCTCGAGGCAAAGGACGGCCCGTATGGGAAGTAACATGGATGCATAACAATGAATAAGCGCCCGAGTTCAAAAGAACCTGGGCGCTTATTCGTTTATAACCCACACAATAACCTTAGTGTTAGCTCGTTTTTCTTATTGAATTAACTACTAAAACCCAAAAGCAATGGAAACAATCACAACTTATTTCAACAGATGCCTGTGTGCCTTTCATTTTAGGCGAAAGGCCGAACCGATGTACTCACGAATGCTGCGATTTATCGAAGAGGCCCATCGTGATGGGGTGATGGGGGATGGACGCTATGCTGTTGCCCTCTGTAAAGCCGCTAAGCTGCAACGATTCCTCATCATCACGGGGCGCAAATCGATTACTGCGGGCGACTTCACTGCCGATATGGTATTGAAGTTCCGGCAGTTTCTCTACGATGAGTACAAATACGTTTCGCTCTACCCCAATCTCTACCCGCGTGGCACCGGTCACCGACCGCCGAAAAAGCGCTTCCGCAACACCACCGTGGTACACGACCTGAAACTGCTACAGGCGTTTTTCTCGGAACTGGAGAGTATCGGAGAGATTCGCCGCTCCCCTTTCCAGAAGATTTCGTCGCAGAAACTGCGGGTCATCATGCATGTGATGTACGACGCACCGATATTCCTGAGGGCCGAGGAAGTCAGGCAAGTAATGACGACCGACGTGCCAAAAGAATTGCAGTGGGCCAAGGACATTTTTGTACTGAACTGCGCTATCGGCTGCCGTATTAGCGACCTGTTGCGACTCACGCCCGACAAGGTAGCGCTATCAGAAGAGGGCATCCCCTACGTACATTACATCCCGCAGAAAACGGCCAAGAAACAATCGACGAATCGCGAGGTGATTACCCCATTGATAGAACCGGCGATAGAGATTATCAACCGAACTCGACTGAAACTGATGGGCCGTAACCTGAACTACGGCAAACAGCGCTATAATAAGGAACTGCGACTGCTACTACGATACTGCGACATCACGCGTCGCGTGAGTATCTATTGTCCGGAAGCGGGCGAGAATGTGTATCAACCGATTTGTGAGGTGGCCTCGTCGAAACTGGCCCGAAAGACACACATCGACATGCTCAACAAGGTGCAGATAAACTACTACGCTGCCGGCCTGCATCGTCAGGGCTCTGAAGCTGTGTTTAGGTATACCAACATGGAATTGAAGGATCGGTATGAACTCATGCGAGCAGCATTCGGGGTATAAAAAGACAAAAGGCTGATGCTATTGAGCACCAGCCTTTAGTCATTTATTGTGTCGTCCCCATTGGGGTACAAACAGGTAGGAGCAGAATTGCCACAGAGCCTTCAAATACTTCATAAAAGGATATTGGCTTTGATCGTTTCGACGATGTA
>Ga0310695_10000575_pt1 | contig 94217 bp, 72 predicted proteins | sample RumenRJG_04DNA_FD_203882 | JGI IMG/M metagenome (GOLD analysis project Ga0310695, IMG submission 203882) | Bovine rumen microbial communities from Lethbridge, Alberta, Canada - RJG_04 (v2) (version 2) | ecosystem: Host-associated > Mammals > Digestive system > Stomach > Rumen | place: Canada...
TTCTGTCAAGATGCCAGCAAGGACATCCTTTCGATAAATCTGTGCTTGTCTCATTGCTTTTTGGTTGCTGTAAGTTCGTAGTTAAACAAATCAAGTAGCTGGTTGACCTTATCCATTCTTAACGTCGGCTTCCCCTGTTCCAGATTGCGTACAAAGCACAAGCCTACGCCAGACTTCATTGCAAGGTCTTCTTGCGTAAGGCCATATTCCTTGCGCAAATCCTTTACCACCTTTGATAACTTTGTCTTTTCCATATAAATTATATTCTTTCGAATGCAAAATTACAATATTATTTGTAAATTACATGCTTTCTGATATAAAAAGTGTGATATTTAACATTTTTATATGCTTTCTGCTATAGTTTTTCTGTTTTTTCGGTGATTTGAGGCAAATTTATTCGGTCATTTGTGGAATTGATGCTGGAATTATAATTGTTGTGTAAAAGAAACTGCAAAACAGCAAGCAGGAAATAATCGGCATGATTACGTGATTTTCGTTTTGGTGCACGGAGTAGTCAATATTCCTATGAAATGTGGAATTATCTCAGTATATTTTCGTATCTTTGCAGTATATTATTCTATTTTAAACATGAAGAAATCGTTTATTATAGCCTTAGGGCTGAGTTTAACAACATCTATCATTAATGCTCAGGCAATCCTGCCTTATCAAGATGCGAAATTGAGTGCTACGGAGCGTGCTAACGACCTGTTGAAGCGTCTGACCTTGGAAGAGAAAGTTGGTCTGATGATGGATCAGTCAAAACCTGTGGCACGCCTTGGTGTGAAACCTTATCAATGGTGGAATGAAGCGCTGCATGGTGTGGCTCGAAATGGTGTTGCCACAATGTTTCCTCAGGCAATTGGTCTGGCTGCAACGTTTGATACTAATCTGGTGCAGGAGTGTTTCGACATTGCAAGTACTGAGGCTCGCGTGAAGAACCGTCTGGCGCGTGAAAAGAGCAAGGATAACATCCGCAGATATCAGGGTCTCACATTCTGGACTCCTAACGTGAACATCTTCCGTGACCCACGTTGGGGACGCGGTCAGGAGACATACGGTGAGGATCCATATCTCACAAGTCGTATGGGCGTGGCTGTTGTCAATGGTCTTCAGGGACCTGACGGCAACAAGACTCATGCCTGTGCAAAGCATTATGCCGTTCATAGCGGTCCTGAATGGAACCGCCATGTGTTCAATGCAGATAATGTGGCAAGTCGTGACCTGTGGGAGACATATCTGCCTGCGTTCAAGGCTCTCGTGACAGAGGCAAAGGTGAAGGAGGTGATGTGTGCCTACAACCGTTATGAGAATGAGCCTTGCTGCGGTTCAAGTCGTCTGCTCACACAGATTCTGCGCAACGACTGGGGCTTTGACGGACTTGTGACAAGTGACTGCTGGGCAATCAATGACTTCTACACCCCTGGTGCTCACATGACTGAGCCTGATACTATACATGCGGATGCAAAGGCAGTATGGAGCGGTACTGACCTTGAGTGTGGCGGTTCTTACGCCTCACTTCCTGAGGCTGTGCGTCAGGGACTCATAACCGAGAACCGTATCGACCAGTCAGTATTCCGTCTGCTCAAGGCTCGCTTCGAGCTTGGTGAGATGGATGAAAGGACACCATACGATGATATTCCTGCATCAGTCATAGCTTGTGCTGAGCATAAGGCAAAGAGTCTGCAAGCAGCTCGCGAGGGTATCGTGCTTCTTAAGAATGACCGCCCGGCAAATGGCAAGGGTGCTCCGTTGCTGCCTCTGAATTCCCGTCAGACTATCGCGGTTGTTGGTCCTAATGCCAATGACAGTATCATGCTCTGGGGTAACTATAACGGTACTCCTGATGCTACCACCACCATTCTTGACGGAATACGTAAGTATGTGAAGCCGAACAAGCTGATTTACTCTCAGGGCTGCGGACTTGCACAAACCACCAGCTATAGGAGTTGGATGGGTGTTGGTCGTTCGGCTGGTGAACAAGGCTGGTATGCAGCCTATTACAATACTACGGACTTCAGCGGACCTGTAGCTGCCTACGGCCGTTACAAGAACGCTATGCAACTCTATACCTATGGAGGTACTACTTTCCGTGCAGGTGTGAATACAGAGAACTTCTCAGCTGTCTATAAGACAACAATCAATACCCCGAAAGCAAGTAATATAGAGTTTGACATCAAGGCTTCATGTGCTAAGATTCAGTTGCTTGTGAATGGCGAGGTTGTGAAGGAGGCTGAGGGACGTTTGGGTAATCGTGGAAGCAAGGAACCAGTGTATGTTCTCTCTACAGAGGCTGGTAAGACATACGAGCTTGAGCTTCGCTATGTAGGTGGCAAGGGTATCAACGCGCTGATGTTTGATATGGGTAACACTACTCAATTCAATGATGATGAGTTGATAAAGCAGCTTCGTCCTGCTGATGTGGTAGTCTTTGTAGGTGGTATCTCACCAAGCCTTGAAGGTGAGGAGATGCCTGTACAGATAGAAGGCTTCAAGGGCGGTGACCGTACTGATATTCAGCTTCCGCGTGTTCAGCGTGAGCTCATTGCCAAGATTCGCAAGGCAGGCAAGCGCATCGTATATGTCAACTGCTCAGGTTCTGCAATGGCTATGGTTCCAGAAGAAGAGAACTGTGATGCTATGATGCAGGTGTTCTATCCGGGTCAGATGGGTGGTCAGGCAGTGGCAGAGACACTCTTTGGCGACAACAATCCGTCAGGTCGTCTGCCTCTCACTTTCTATAAGGATACGCTTCAGATGCCAGGTTTCCTTGATTACAGCATGAAGGGCCGTACATATCGCTATATGAAAGAGAAGCCTCAGTTCTGCTTCGGTCATGGACTCTCATACACAACATTCTCTTATGGAGATGCAAAGCTTGTTCCTGCTTCATATACGGCAGATGGCAAAATGACAAAGGAGAAGATCATCATCCCTGTTACCAATACCGGTTCGCGTGATGGCGCGGAGGTTGTCCAGCTCTATGTTCAGCGTCCAGATGATAGTGAAGGTCCTGTGAAGACTCTTCGTGGTTTCAAGCGTGTGAATATAGCGAAGGGTGAAACCGTGAATGTGGAATTGGATATTGATGATGAGACTTTCTCATGGTATGATGTTCACACTGGATGTATGATGGCTCTAAGTGGTCGTTACAACATTCTCTACGGTGGTTCGTCGGATGATAGTTGCCTGAAGACTCTTGAGGTTACAAGACCGTAGTGACTAATTAATAATTAATAATTAATAATTAATAATTGATAATTGATAATGGTTGCTTTCGCCATCTAAAAAAACAGAAAAGAGACCCCTTTATTCGCAAAAGCTCATCAAGCTGAAGCAAGTCCCCAACCCTTTGACTTTCCCCTTCGGGCCGTCGATCTCTTCGACATTCCCCGTGAAGGGGCAAGGGGGAGGCTGGCGCAGAAAAAATAATCGCGATAATGCCCATACGGCGATAGCTTCATGCCCCTTCACGGGGAAAGATGTCCGCAGGACAGAAAGGGGTCGTTTCTAAATGGCGAAGCAACTCATTATTTTAACTAAACGCAAAGGCGCTAAGACGCAAAGATTTATTCTGAACACGGAAAACACGAAAGGAACGAAGGCCTTCGTTTATTCTGTGTCTTCCGTGTTCATGTTTATATTAACCACAGATATTCAGGATTGTAGGGATATTCATCACGAGCGTAAGCGAGATAATCCCTTTAATCTGTGCTATCTGTGTTCGTTTAAATAAAAATTTTCTGGTTTAATTTTCTTTTAATTTAACGTGAGTTCGACGACTTGCTTCAGCTTGATGAGCTTCAGCGAATAATTCAAGACTGCGAGGGCTGAACGTCGAAGAGGTCGGCGGCCGAAGGGACTTGCGCAGCTTGATGAGCATTGCGAATAAAGCCAAAGCCCGACACCTAATAGGGCAGTCCGTAAGGGCTGTTATTCTATAGATGCGTGATTAAAGGAGCGCTGTAAGTGCGACACCTGAAGACTTTAGGTGTCGGTCCTTCAGACCTCATACCCCCTATATCGACAAATATGACAGCCCTAACGGACTGCCCTATTAGGTATCGCTCCTTCAGAGCTCTTTCAACCACATGATAGTCAACAATATACAACTGAACAAATTGTTCGCAAAGGCTCACCAAGCTAAAGCAAGTCGTCGAACTGACGTTAAATTAGGCATTAAGCATATCCAGTCTTTCTTTCAGGGCTCGATAGTCCTCAAGAATATTCCAGATGGCATCCTCGGAAAGGACGCCCCGTTTCAGGGTATTGGGTAGCCTACCCTGCTCATCATCGGAAAAGTCCTGTTTCCAAGTGTCACTACCATAGTATGTGTCAAGTTCTTGGAGCGCGTCTTGTGCGGCCTCATACTCGTCGAGAGCATCGTTCAACACTCTTAGCGCATCTGTGGCACGCTCCAGATTCTGCTCCATACGCTCTATTCGTTCTATCTGTTTCATATCTCTTCCTTTGCTATTTCTGCACCAAGCTAGTGGTATAGTCGTACAACCTCTTGTAGAAAGGATGCTTTGTAAGTGTGCCTACGCTTCCTAAGATGATGAGTTTCATCCTTGCTCGGGTGATGGCTACATTCATTCGTCGTAAATCCCTTAGAAAGCCTATTTGACCTTCATCGTTGCTTCTTACGAGAGAAAGGATTATAACGTCGCGTTCCTGTCCCTGAAAGCCGTCAACGGTATTAACGGAAATGAGATGACGGTAGGGCTTGAAGAACTCACGCTTCTTTATCATTCGCCTTAACAACTGCACCTGAGCCCTATACGGAGAGATGATTCCCACATCAATACGCTCGTCGAGGATGCGTTGCTTGCCGATCCTACCATAATACAATTCAAGATGCTGGAGGGTAAGTTCAGCCTCTGCCTTGTTTATTCTGCCGAATGACTCCCCTACAAATTCTTCCTTGCTCTCAATATCATCAGGGAGGTCATCGGTATTGTACCACGATATAGGAATGTCATAGTCGAGTATTCCGCGGTATTTTATCTCTGGAGCCGTCTGGAGCATACCATTATAGAATTCCCTGCTTGAGAACTGCATTATCTGGTCGTTCATCCTATATTGCACCTGAAGCAAGGTAACAATCTCGGGCTTATTCTCCACAATACGCTCCATGAGCGTCTTGCCAAGACCAGCCTTCAAAGCAGCAATACTCTTGACCGTAGGGGGCAACTGCTGATGATCTCCTGCAAAGATAACCCTCGACACCTTGCGGATAGGAATCCAGCAAGCCGCCTCAAGTGCCTGTGCAGCCTCATCAATAAACAAGGTGGTGAATTTCATTCCGTCAAGCACACGATTGGCTGCTCCTGTTAGCGTACAGGCTATTACACGAGCTTCCTGAAACAGCTCGGCATTAATACGTACTTCAAGTTCGGTAGCACGACTTTTCAGCCTGTTCAACTGCTGATGATAGCTCTCGGAACCACGCTTGCGCTTTGACCTCATCTCGCGTATTGCCTTACGAAGTGACCATAGCTGAGGATATTCCGGATGCCCTTCAAACCTGCGCTCGTAGGTGAAAGAGAGCATCTTGTCGTTTACGCGAGTAGGATTACCCACACGAAGCACAGGAATGCCCCTATCTACAAGTTGCTCGCTTATCCAGTCAACAGCCATATTCGACTGGGCACATACCAGCACCTGACTCTCTCGTCGAAGAGTCTCATTTATGGCCTCAACCAAAGTGGTGGTCTTGCCTGTTCCCGGAGGACCATGAACAACCATCACATCCTTTGTCCATAGCACCTCATTAACGGCTTTCTCCTGAGTCTTATTGAGCCAAGGGAAGCTCATTGGCTGGAATGAGAAATGCTCTGCCGGCTGATGCGAATAGAAGAGGTCGCGGAGATATGCCAAGCGATTGCCTCGGGCGTGCATCACACGCTCAAGAGCATCGAACATAAGGCGGTAGGAGGTTTCGTCGAAGGAGAGAGAGATGAAGAGACCCTCTAAATCCCCCTTATAGGGGGACTTTGATTCGCGAACAGAGACAGATTGCAGTTGATTAACATAATCATCTTTTGGCAGAGAGACAACCATTCTATCGCCATCCACAAAGCTGACGGTACCTGTGACATTCAGGAATTTCACCTCTACCTTATCCTTGGCATCTTCCTTTGGAACAGTACGGAAGAAAGCCACAGGTCTGCCATACTCGAAGTTATGCTCTATATCCTGATCCTCCGTGCGGAAAATCTCGATACAAATCTGGTTAAGGGAGTTATAGAACGATTTCCCCACACGAACATTTGCCCATGCGTCGCCACGCTTCACCTTTCGGCGAATGCCGATAGCCTCCGTCTGCTGCTGATAAGCCTGTTTCTCTGTGTTATACTCCAGTTTCAGCAACAGATGTTGCTGCATGAGTTGTTGTAGGGCTGTTGCCATGTTATTTTAAAAGTGTAAAGTAGAAAGTGTAAAGTGTAATGTAGTTACACTCTCTACTTTCAAAACTATAGTCTTATCGTTAATGTTTCCTTATCAAAAACCACTCCCGGGCGTTCTACGAATCGGGAAATTACGCCTTTTTCTGCAAGTTCACGAGGAGTTCCTATGTGCAACTGGTTTGCTTCCATCACCCAACAACTATCCGCCATCTGAATGGCTATCTCCACATCGTGCGTAGAGAGGAAAATGGTCTTCTGCATATCATGACAGAGGCTGAGGAGAAGCTGCATAGTCTCTACCTTTGAAGGGAAATCGAGAAAGGCGGTCGGTTCGTCAAGATAGATTACAGGTGTCTGTTGCGCAAGAGCCTTGGCAATCATCACCTTCTGGCGCTCACCATCACTAAGGGTATCTACCATACGGTCAGCCAAAGCCGTGATGCCAACCTTCTCCATAGCCTCACATACTATCTCTCGGTCATCATCATTCATACCACCCCAGAAGCCTGTGTATGGCATTCTGCCCATTGACACAAGGTCGCGAGCGTTCATATACTCCATCTTTGAATGTTCCGTGAGCACCACACCAATAAGACGCGCACGCTCCTGTGGCGTGAAATCGTCAAGCTTACGTCCGTCGTAAGTGATACTTCCTACAAGGGCAGGCTGAAAGGCAGAGAGAGTGCGTAGAAGGGTTGATTTACCGGCACCATTAGCACCAAGCAGACAAGTAAGTTGCCCGCTATTAAGTTTTGCGTTGATGCCGTCAGCCACAACTATATTGCCATAGCCTATTGATATGTTGTCGAGTGAGATGGTCATTATTTGGGTGTTGGGTGTTAGGTGATGGGTGTTGGTGGTTTACCGATGCAAAAGTACACCAAAAAAATGGAAAAAGCAAAAATAATTACCTTTTCTTTTTGAAATCTCACATATTCTAATTATCTTTGCACTCTGAAAATTAGGTGATAGGTGTTAGCCAACACCCAAAATGGGGCTTGATAGTTCAATGGATAGAACAACTCTCTCCTAAAGAGTAGATCCGGGTTCGATTCCCGGTCGGGCTACGATAAAAAAGTGTAAAGTAGAAAGTAGAAAGTGTAAGGTAGATAGCACTAAACTCTAAACACTTAGCAATAAATACCTAAATAGAGACTAACAATGAAAGACTACATGGTTTACAAAGATCTTTCTCTTAAAGAGGCAAGTATCCTGAGAATATATGAAATGGCAGTTTGTTTGTGTAACGAATATGTCAAGAGTGTACGTAGTGGTGAAGGAACATCACGCGATCTTGTTCATGCTGCTTGGATATACCGTAAGTATATCTATTGCCTTGACAGAGCCTACTATTTTGTAAGCCAATGTGCCTTCCTCGGCTCAAAGGGAAATCTCATCCCTGCGGATAAGGCTGTTAAACAGGTTTTCAAGGATATTCTCTCTATTGCCGGTACCAACCGCAAGACCGTTAAGAGCGTGTTGAAAGGCGGATGGGCATATCAGCTTATGGATAACTCTATCGGTAGGGCTGTTTGGAATGACGAGTTCAAGAAGAGTGTGGCAAAGGAAATGTATGACTTCACACATTCTGCCGACCTCCTTGATGCCGGTTACTCTCATTTCTCTACCCGTAAGGATGCGCGTGTTGATGATCGCGGACAGATAGTAGTGATAGAATTCATTGCCTACGACCACGATCCTATCATCACATTTGCCATTGCTGATGCTATGGGCAACCTGCAATATCAGCATCCTATTGATTTTGCTACTTCTCGTCCTATCATTTTGAATGAACTTCATGATGTTCATTTCCGTTGGCATGATGCCTCTGAGGAACAGGCAGAAAAATACTGGCAAGTACGCATGACCACAGAGGAAAAAGAATAATAATATAACTGACACTAACCATCATCATAATATTGAGCATTCTCCAAACGAGGATGCTCTTTTTTTGTCAGATCTCTCCGCAGAGTCGGATTTGATAATAAGGATTACCAATGCAATTCCAATAAAAAAGTCCCAGACTACCGTAGTAATCCGGGACTATATTATATTAAACGCTAGAAAAAACTTTTCTTACTTGAAGAGCAGCGGAGCCATTTCCTTGAGTGAACGGCGCCATGTGAGGAACTCGTGTGCTGTGCCCTCTGAAACATAGCCTGTAGCCTTGAAACCTGCTGCTGTGAGGTCATCTACAGCCTTCTTGATGCGGTCAGGTGTTTCCTTGCTACCGCAAGAGAGGAACATGTGCTTAGGAGCCTTGATGTTCTGGAGATCCTTTGGCTCGTAAACGCCACCGCTGAGCAAGCCCCAGTAACCGAATACCTCTGGGCGAGCGAGGGTTGCCATACGTGTTTCCATACCACCCATTGAAAGGCCTGCCATAGCACGATGGTCACGATCAGCGATTGTGCGGAAGTGTGAATCTACATAAGGAACAAGCTCATCCATGAGAACCTTCTGGAATGCTGTCCAGTCGAACTCGTTCATGTGACCGAACTTAAGCTCATTGGTCATACCATAGGTCATAACGATGATGAATGGCTCGCACTTGCCCTCTGCGATGAGGTTATCAAGGATAAGGTTAGCGTGTCCCTGATTGCTCCAAGCTGTCTCATCCTCACCCCAACCATGCTGGAGATAGAGAACAGGATACTTGTTTGCAACTGCCTTGCCACCCTTCTTCTTAGTTGGATTCTCGTAACCTGCTGGGGTATATACGTATGCCTCACGCTCTGTGTTGGTTGATGGAGAGTGGAAGATTATCTTCTGTACGTTACCGTGAGGAACGTTCTTGAGAGCATAGAAGTCCTTATCGTGAGCAGGAATCTCGATACCTGACTCCCAACGTACTGAGCCGTAGTAGTTCTTAGCACCTGGATCGTTTACAACGCCACCGTCGATAGTGAGGTGATAGTAGTGGAAACCTTCATCCATAGGACCTTCAGTTGTGCCCCACCAGTAGCCGTCCTTACCCTTGCGGAGAACAGTACCGCCTCTACCGCCAAGACCGAGGCTAACGATAACTGACTTAGCCTGTGGAGCCTCTACGCGGAAACGAGCATAGCCCTGAGAGTTAACCATTGGGTACTCCTGACCAGGCTGGTTGAGCTCGCTTGGCTTGAAGTCCTCGATAGGAGAAACGTTATCCAATGCAGGATCGAATTTGAGAACTGCGTTGTAAGCTTCCTTCTTGTTGAGGTCCTTGTCGAAAAGGAGAGGATAGTTTGATGTACCTACCCATGAATCGCGGTCAGAGAGGTTCCAGAATGTAACAACGTCAACAACGTCCTTATGCTTACGCAGGCACTTGAAGAGCTGTGCATACTGGTCGGTGTGGAGAGCCTTTACCCAAGGCTTGATCTCTACACCCTGACGGCTGAAATTGAGCTGACCACCCATTTCCTCATTGGCACGGATATCAAGCTCGGTGATCTGGATATGCTTAACGAGAGTAGCATACTTGTCGATAGCATTGCCGAAATCCTCCATTGATGGGTTGAAGATGTTGAGGTGTCCCTGCATACCGATACCGTCGATAGGCACACCTGCATCCTTCATCTTCTTAACCATGTCGAAGATACGCTGGCTCTTGCCCTTGTCGAATGCGTTATAGTCATTATAGAAGAGGAGAGCGTTAGGATCAGCCTCACGAGCGAACTCGAATGCCTTTGCTATGAACTCGTCACCACAGAGCTTGTAGAGGTCTGACTCGCGGTATGGGCTTCCAGCAGGACGATTGCCCCATGCAGGACGCTGCTGGTCAGCCATAGCCTCATTAACTACGTCCCAACAGTAAACGATGTCCTTATAACGGTTTACAACTGTGTGGATATGATCACGAAGACGCTGGTAGAACACTTCCTTCTTCACGAAGTTACCCTTCTTGTCACGAAGCATCCAGTTAGCGAACTGGCTGTGCCAAACGAGACAGTGACCACGCATTGGAATCTTGTTGCGACGGCACCAGTTAGCGATGCTGTCAGCCTTCTCCCATCTCCATTCACCCTCATTTGGATGAAGCTCACCTGGTTTCATGTCGTTTTCACAGGTAACGCTGTTGTAGTTCTCGAGGATTACTTTCTGCTCAGCCTCAGAGAAGTTACGTGTGTTGAGTGCAACACCTACCTTGAAATAGTCTTTGTATGCATCCTTCAGTCCCTGAGCGTATGTGCTCTGAGAAGCCACGAGTGCAAGGCCAAAGACAACAGCCTTCATTGTTGGGTTTAGTTTCATAGATGTTTTTTAAAATAGAGGCCTTCCCTCATACCCTACAGCCCCTTTCCTGCCCTATGGGCATCCTTTCCCCATAAAGGGGCAAGGAGGAAGTTAGCTTTATCGCTATAGAGGGATTGGCTTGTTAATTGTTATTTGTTGATTTTTAATTTATTTATCGTAATTTGTTGTCTTCCGGCTCCCTCCCTCGGGAGGGCGGGGGAAGGGGCCACTATTTTATTATCTTCTTTCCATTCCAGATATAAATCTGACCCTTCTGCGGCTCAAGGATACGTTGTCCGTTGAGATTGTAGAAGTGGTTGTCATAAACAGGTAATTCGGAACTTGTAATTTGCAAATCCTCGATTCCTGTCGTTTCTGGTGAATAGTCGGCATTGTTGGTTACATAGATGTTCTTGATCTTTATAGGAGAGTTTCCATAATCCCACAGTCCTAGGATATAGATATGAGAGACATCCAGTTTTACACCATTGGTTTTCTTCGTATTCTGAAGATCAACCACAACGCGCGTCTTCTTGCCAACACTAAGTTCAGAATGGGCACCAAAATAGTCATTACCATCAAAAAGGCGCAACGACCAATTGTTTGACGTAGGAGCTTCAGCAAGGTTTAATACAAGATACCTGAATTTTGAAAAATCACGACCACCTGTAAACTTGAATCCTCCAAAACCATATTGACCTACTTTGAGTGTGAACGTACCATCTGAGTTTGTTGTTACAGAACCAGTCTCCCAGATACTTGGATTGAACATATCCTCATCATTAGGATAATACCAAGGAATGCTGGCAATAGAATCCTTCACATGCTTAATAGAATCCAGAATGTGCTGCTCACGCTCTGGAGAGTATGAAGAGTAGTTCGGAATCTCAGCATACTGCTTATACCAACGGTAGATAGGACGTACACAAGCCTCAGGGTCGGTGTAGAAGCTATTGCCGTCAGGCTTGCTGTCATCATATCTTGCGAGTTTGTCGGCATCGGTAAAGAGCATCCAACTAACGTTACCAGTCTTATCCATGATGAAATGGAAGTTAGCACCAAAGCCAACACCACCCTCTGTGCCGGTAGTAGCCTTACCCCAAGAACTGTCGTACTTCTTAGGAGCCCAGTCCATCTCCGTTACCAGGATAGGCGCCTTTGCAGCAATACCCGAGATGCTGTTATCCCAACCGGTACTGAACTCAACATAGCCCGCTCCGTTGGTCACCACCTTCTGCTCAGCACTTGCAACCTCTGAGTCAGAACCATACCAACCCGGATAGCAATGCACCGCATAGCCAATGCCAAGTCCGCCTTCACGCTCCTCGATAGGATACTTCACATAGCCCTGATAGTTTTGCTGATAGGCAAGGCCCGGAACCCAGAGGATGTTGTTACAGCCAACGGCACGAATCTCGTCAACAATCTTTTGGAAGAACTTGGTGCAATTCTTCTGAGAGCCGTCCGACCAACTCGTATATTGACCGTCATCACCCCTCATATTTATAGGCTCATTGGCAAGCTCAAACATAACGTAAGGGTTATTCTTCAGCTTCTCATGACTGCAAACGTAAGTCCAAACCTTTATGAGATACTCCTGATACTCATCACCTATGGCAAGTTTCTCAGGGCATACGCCAGGTGGGCGCATCACCACATAAAGACCGTTATCAATGGCATATTCAGCCATAGGAACGAAAACCTCATCAAGATATTTCTTGAAGAGATCCATATCGAATGCATAGATAATGCTCTCATCGTAGTTCTTGCCAGGGTTAGCTGTCTTCCACTCTTCCACCTTTGAATCGTTATTACTCCAATGAGGATCCATGTGCAGACGCATCCAGTTCACCATCCAGCCCTTATCGAGCATCTTTTTTATCACGCCCTGATTATATGTGAGGCATGCGCTAGGTCTTTTGCCCCATCCCCATCCGTTTCCTCTCTCGTTGAACCAAGGGGAATAGGTCTGACCAAAGCCATGCAGATTGACAATACTATCATTACCGTTCATATCCTTAGCCATGAGATAACGGCCTTTTACGAACAGTTCAGGCATACGCATACCACGCCACGCCATCGTCTCGTTAGAAACAGTCATAAGGAGAGCCAAAAGAGAGAGCCTCCAAGTTCCGTGTAAAATTCTAGTCATTTATTCTTGTTTTAGTTATTGTTTAAGTTGAGTTTTTTATATTACAGTTAGTCAAATCAGGTGCAAATTTACTAAAATAAATTTATACAAAGTATAAAAAATTAGTTAAAATTTGTAGTTTTCGTCTGTTTTCCCACGGAATCGGATTTGTCAATAAGAATCACCTATGCGAATCCAATGCAACTCCAATACATCTCCAATTCCCGATTGGACTTGGATTGGAGTTGGATTGGAGCTGCTACTATCCTACATCGAAAAAAACAGGAACAGGATATGATTTAGTGATGTGTTTTTTGAGGGGAGTTAGATGATGATAAACGAAAGGGTGGTGTCAAAAAAAATTGCAAAAAACAATGCGGTTTCTTGCGAATTTGAAAAAATATAATTACCTTTGCAATCGATATACAGATTACGCAAACTATCGAAAAAATTGAGATTATAAAAAACTATCTAAACTATAAATCTATTTATTGAAGATTGCGTCATTAATAGTATAGGAAGTTGATAAAACGACATTTTTAACCTAAGTACAGACAAAAACTGATTTTATGAAGAAAACAATTATTTCTTTAGTGTTGTTGCTCATCGCTGTTTGCGGTTGGGCACAGAAAGTATGGGAAACCCCAAGGTCATTCTATGACAAGCATTCTGCATCTAATTTGAAAGTTACGAAAGTGGATTTCGCTAACGATGAAACAATCGTACATTTAACCGTAGAGACCATTCCGCATTATTGGTTCATGTTTGCGAAGGAGACGTTTCTGGTAACTCCTGACGGCAAGCATTATCTTATGACTGGTGGTAAGGCTACACGTGATGGCGAATCGGATTATACTCCGGGTGAAAAATTTGATCCTGCCAATGCCAATACGGATCTTGCTCTGCACTTTGAGCCAATGCCTGCTGATGTGGTGCTTTTTCACTTGATAGAGGGTCCTGGTGAAAGGACTTTCAAGATTTGGAACATAACAGGCTCTAAGCCAAAGGAAATTACTGATCTTTTTGATTCAAACTGGCGTAATGAGCAGACTGGTGACTGGCAACTCAGTCTCTATGCTGATAATGCAGTATATAACAGTAAGATATGGAAATATGAGAGTAAGGACGAGAAGAAGGCTGTTCTGACTGATGGTCAGGAGAAAGTGACTGTCAATATTGGTAAGGAGAAGAATGGTAAGCGTCAGTTTACTATCAACGGTCAGAAGATTACCCTTGCAAGATTCAATGGTGCTATGCCTGACTATCCTATGGCTGACAATACACCATTCAACAAAGAACTCACGAAAGGAGAGGCTACTATCGTGGGATGGATAAAGGATTTCCCCGAGGAGTTTAAGAGCAGGGGTGTCAAGCTGTTGTTCCGTTCGTACAATATAGTAACAGGAGAACCATCAGACATTGACGTCAAGGTTGATGAGGCTGGTATGTTTACTGCCAAGATTCCTATGCTTGGAACTGGTGATGTGCTTGTTCAGGAATCAATGGGCAATGATAAGGTGTTTGTGGGGAATCTGGTTCTTCAGCCAGGCAAGAGCTATACCCTTGTTCATGACTGGACAAGGAATACTTACCTCTGCATGGGTGAGGATGCCCGTTTGCAGAATGAGCTTATGGCTAATCCTTGTGAGATTCCTTATATTGCAGAGAGTCATGATAGAATGGGTGGAAAAGCGCTTAGGAAGTTCGAGAATGAATGTATGGAGAAACTGAACAAGACCAATGAAAAGTTAAACGAAATAATTGCCCAGAACCCTAACATCAGCAAGCGCTATCGTGACTATGTTACAGAATCCAACAGATTCAGAGTAGGTTATGCGCTATGGAGCACTTGGTATTCTGTCTCAGGCTATAACTTGCCAGATCCGTATGTTGCTAAAGCAAGCAAGTTAGGAACAATAAATCCTGACATGCCTCTTTCACTTACGAATAATTTAAGTAGGTACATTTTCTTCTCTACAGGCTATGGTAATCAGAAGATGAGAAGAAACTATCGTGACTATCCTGACCTGTATTTCTCATTTGAACAGAAGGGAATGCTGAAACTGAGTGACAAGGACCGCGACATTCTCAACAAGTGGAAGGCAAGAAAAGAGGAAGAGGCAAGAAATGATACTCTCAGAGGTGAGGCATACAGGGCTTTCTATAATGCGATGAACGAGAAGTATTGTTCGTATGAGGAAATAAATCTGCTGCGTGATCGTGAGGATATGAAGGATGTATATAACAAGTGGGCTCCTTCAGAACTAAAGCAATCTATTATGGTGGTGGATTCTATCTACACAGATGAAAACCTCCGTGATTTCAACAGGGCAAGGGCATTGGCTCAGTATATCAGAAACACTAAGCAACCGCTTAGCGTAGAAGGACTGGCATTTCTCAACGATGTAAAGAATAGCGTTTACAAAGAAGCTGTTGACGAACTGAACGAAGCGACGATAAAGGAAATCAAGGAGAAGGCGGCTAAGGCGGAAACACGAATTTTCCCTGCCTCTATTGTTGAAGGTCTTGAGGACGGAAAGGCTATTCTTGATAAGATAGTTGGGCAATACAAGGGTAAGATTGTCTATCTTGATGTATGGGGCGTAGGTTGTGGCGGTTGCATGCAGTTCTTACAGCAGATATCGCCTTATGTCAAGCATCAGTTAAAGGATTACGACATCGTGTATCTCTATCTCGCTACAGAGACAAACGAGGAAAACTGGAAATATTATATTACGGAGTTTAATCTTATCTCTCCAAATTGCGTGCATTACAATCTGCCGAGAAAACAGTTCTATGCCGTGGAGAATTATATTGGAGAGACTGGTATTCCTGCCTTTCGTCTTTTTGACAAGGAAGGAAACATTATAAAACTTGCATTGAATCACTATGCAAATATGGAAGGATTCAAAAAGCAGATTGATGAGCTGAGCAAGAAATAAAGTTCTCTAAATGTTTCTTTCAAAAGCTCCCAATCCCCCAAGGGGGAGTTTTTATGGTTTTTGAAGGCAAAAGGAATACTGCGTCTGCAAAATCAGAAAAAACTGTTTCCCTTAAAATTTCCAATCCGCTTCTCTTGTTTTTTAACAGTAAACCGTGCCTTCTGCCTTCGCAGGTTCGCTTCCATCGATGGAGCATCAACGGACTTACAACGGACCTATAACGGACTTGAAACGGACCTGAAACGGACCTGCATGAGGAGGTACAACGAAGGCATAAAAGAGCCACAAGATTAATAATATAGAGATTACAAGTGCGATTTTTTTTTTTTTAGAATTAAACGCTAAACATATACACAGAGTGAAAAATACCTGATAATGCATTGTCAATCATTTTGTTAGGTGCGTGTATGTGTTTGGCGTTTAATTCTAAAAAAATATTATGTTGGTAACAAGTAACAATAAGGAAATTAGTGTAAGTGCATCTCATTTCAAACATAGCAACCCCGTCTGGATATGCTCTGTTGGGGTAGGACTATGAAAAATTCACGTTAAAATAAAAAAATGCCGCTTATGGCTGTTTATCCATAAGCGACATTAATATGACATCCTTCCGTTTTAGAAGGCTTGATTAGGCCTTTACTTTGTCATAGGATCTTTCTTATCACCATAGATGACAATTACACGACCTGTCTGCTTGTCAGAACGCACGTTGTTAAGCTGATAAGAGGTCACCTCGCCGTCTTTCCATTCAAAGTCGATAGTATAGCCACCACGGCATTTAACGCCCTTTACAGAGCCTTGTGCCTTCCATGCCTCAGGAAGTGCTGGGAGAAGGGTGATCATGGCTCTGTCGCGCTCTACAAGCTCACTCTGTACAAGCATCTCAACCAAACCAGCTGTTCCACCGAAGTTACCGTCAATCTGGAAAGGAGCATGAGCATCGAGGAGGTTAGGATATGTACCGCCACCTGAACGACGATCCTGACCCTGATAGCCATCAGGAGATACATAATTGAGAAGCACGCGATAGAAATGATATGCATTCTCAGCCTCACGAAGACGTGCCTGAAGGTTCACTCTCCAGCCTGTGCTCCAACCTGTTGTCTTGTCGCCCTTGATCTCAAGAGTGCGCTTGCAGGCAGCAGCAAGTTCTGGTGTACGTGTTGTGGTGATCTGATGACCAGGGTAGAGACCGAAGAGATGACTCTGATGACGATGCTGTGGATCCTCATCATTCCAGTCATTAAACCATTCCTGAAGATTTCCGTTCTTACCTACACGATAAGGAAGGAGGTTCTTGAGCACATTGTTTATCTTCTCAATATAGTCATGATCCTCACCAAGGATTATGGCAGCATCACGGGTGTTTGTAAGACATTCGCGAATCATAGCAATGTCGGCAAATCCACCATAGAGAGTAGCGCCTACGAAGCCTGCAGGAGTCTTGTATCTGTTCTCTGGAGATGTAGAAGGAGCTGTGATGAGATAGTTGGTGTTAGGAAGCTGTACGAGCCAGTTCATACAGAAATCAGCAGCACCCTTGAGAGTGGCATATACCTGACTGAGATATGACTTGCTCATGCTGAAAGCATAGTGATCCCAGAGGTGAGTGGAAATCCAAGCACCACCCATATTCCAGTTTGCCCACATAGGCTCGCCACTACCCTCTCCTACCGGGTTTGTCATAGCCCAGATATCAGTATTGTGACCAAGACACCAGCCTTCCTTTATTCCATAATATTCATCTGCAGTCTTTACACCGGTAATAGGCAACTTCTGAATAAAGCTGAGCAGAGAGTTGTGCATCTCAGGGAGATTACAGATCTCAGCTGGCCAATAGTTCTCCTCTACGTTGATATTGCTTGTATAGCCAGAAGTCCAAGGTGGAAGGATTGACTCATTCCAAAGGCCCTGAAGATTTGCAGGAACTGCATTTGTGCGAGAGCAAGAGATGAGCAGATAGCGGCCATAATTGAAGTAAAGCTCCTCAAGGTCAGGATTTACCATTGTGCTATCTGTATATTCACGAAGCTGAACGTCGGTTGGCTTTGCTGTAATAGAATCAGGAGTTGTACCAAGATCGATGCTCACACGATTATAGAACTGCTGATAGTCGTTTACGTGAGTTTCGAGCATAGTGTCGAATGACTTGATAACAGCGTTGCTGATACGTGACCTTACGATTGCCTCATAGTCAAGACCGTCAATCACAGGATCCAAATCACTGGCGTTGAAGCTTGTAGCATTAGCAATCACGATAAGAGCCTCAGAACAGTTGCTAATCTTCAGTTCGTTGTTCTCAGCACTTACCTCGCCATCCCTATTTACAACGTGGAGAATAGTACGGAAATGAATACCGCGCTTCTCGTCGTACACGAAGCTGCTGTCACCTCCTACATAGTTAGGCTTGCTTGTATAAGCGCAATATCCATCGATAATCATCTCATTACCGACAGTAGAGACTGTATTCTTCAACTGGCAGTTATAGCTCAGACGCTTGTTAAGGAGCTTACCACCCGTTGACTTCAAGCGAATGACAATCACAGAGTCAGGAGCAGAAGCAAAATACTCTCTCTTCTCATCCAGACAGTTTACTGTGACAAGCGCACGTGTAAGGTCAAGAGAGCGTGTATAATCGCCAGGAAGAACCTCGTTAAGACTCTTTATAGTCAGAGTGCCGAGAGGCTGATAGTTCTGTGAATAGTGTCCCTGAACCTTCTTCTGAAGTTCTTCTGCACCCTGATAGTCCTCTCTGAAGAGAGCCGCACGGATAGCAGTAAGTGCCTCGAAAGGCTTTGCCTTAGGCTTCTCCTGAATAGCAGCAAGAGAATCAGCCTTTGCCTTAGCTTTAGCCTCTTCCTCCTCGTCAACAAGGAAAGTCTTAAGAGCAGGAGTATCTGGCTCAATATCTTCTGGATTCTGAGTAACGAAAAGTGTAGAATCTGGTTCACCAGTCCAGAGAGTAATGTCGTTGAGAGAAATCTTATCCTCTCCTACACCGCCATAAACCATAGCACCCTGAGTGCCGTTACCAATAGGAAGAGCCTCTTCAAAATAAGTTGCCGGACTCTTGTAATGCAAGAGATTAGACTGAGCATGAAGATAGCCCCCCGTTCCCCCAAGGGGTAGCAAATTAATAAGGATTGCCCCAATAATAAACTTCTTTAGCATAGTGCTTTTAATTATAAATTACTTATTATTTTTTTCTCTTTTTTATCTTCCTATCTTTTATAGCCGCCACGCTGACAGGCGACTTTATCTTTGCTGCCACAAGATCGGCAAGTTTCTGACAGCCTTTCTCGTTAGGATGCACACCGTCTCTTAGCAGATATTCCTTTTGCAAATCCTCAAGAGAGTTCATAGCGTTGTAAAGGTCGAGATATTCCAAATTCTCTTTCCTTACAAACTCCTGAATCTGCGGAATAACACCATTGACAGTCACAGAATCGCGGATATCCCATACGTTTTTGAATGATGGAATAGGAGCCGTAACGATGATACGAGGATTGGTAGGAAGCGCACGAAGAGAATCAATCATAGTCTTCATACTTGACATGATATCGCCTTCAGCTGTCTTCCAGTTATGGGTCTTTGTATCGTTGGTGCCAAGCTTTATCACCACTACCTCTGGCTGCCACTCAAGGCATCTCTTCCAAGCCTCTTCCTTCTGATAAGGAAAATCGCCAGAGTTAGAGAGTGTACGGCCACTCACACCAAAATTCTTTACTGCATAGTTCTGACCGAGGTTATTTGCCAGTCGGGCAGGATAGCCAAACAAATCAGAAACGGCTATTCCGTGACCATCGGTTATGCTATTGCCCACGCAAGCCACCTTTACAGAAGAATCGGTTGGCATCTTCTGTTCATTGAGCCACTGGGTAAGCTCCATAAGCATCATCTCATGATACTTGAAATTGCTTCTGAATCCCCATCCATGACCACCAGTAGGATAGCATACCATTGAGCAGTCAGCACCCGCATCACGAAGAGCAGAATAGTAAGCTACGGCATTTGTGACAGGTGGTACAACCTTATCGTCATTAGAGAAGATTAGTATGGTAGGTGGAACCAAATGGTGACGCACAGCCTTGTCGCTGCTCCATTGTTTCTGGAGAGCCTCATCATTACGCTTGTCGCCAAGGAATCCTACGCAAGAGCCTCTATGTGTCAGTCTCTCATTCATCGAGATAACAGGATAGAAGAGGATTGCAAAGTCAGGACGCGCACTCATTGGAGCATGGGTAGAAACAGCACTTGCCAGATGTCCACCGGCTGAGAATCCCTGAATACCCACGTTCTTTGGGTTCACATGCCATACCTTAGCACTATCCCTTACTGTGCGAATGGCATTATACGCATCAGAGAGCGGAATATTACGATCACCATTCGGCATACGATATTTCAGCACAGCATAGCCAATGCCCTGCTTGTTATAGTATTCTGCCCAGTCATGTCCCTCATGCTGTATGGCAAGATTCTGATAGCCGCCACCAGGACAATCCACAACGAAACGGCCATTAGCCTTTACCAATGCATCCTCAGAAGGAAGATATATCGTCAGTTCCGACTGACCGTCAGCAGAATTCACGAGAGTGAACTTACGGGCGGTCTGGGCGTAAGAGGAGCTACTAAAAGCTAACAGAAGAAAGACCCCCCAGCCCCCCAAGGGGGAGCTTTTAAGATAGTTTTTCTCGCTAAAGAAATTTGCTATTCCTCGAAATATTCTATGCATTTGTTAACTATAATGTTATAAATATGTTTTATCCTTCTTCCAATTGCGATAAAAGGTATCTACTCCCCCTGGAGGGGGTGAGGGGGGTGGAGCTTGTCACATACTCCGATGTTATCAACATCGGACTACCCTTAGGGAAGGACGGGTTAGGTATTAATTCCCTACCATCAGTACATTATTGCTATACGAAGCCCTGTACCTCATCAATTTTTCACCGCCCTCGCCTTTCACAACAATGCCGTTGTTGTTAAGGTCATAAGCCCTTTCGCATTGAGGGCATTTCAGCCAAAGACCACTATTCTCCCATTGCAGCGTCTTGAAAAATCCTTCCTTTTCACAGTTAGGACAAATACGGTCAAAGACATAGAGCTGACCATAATTCAGCGTTGAGCAACCTATTACCAAACCGTTATTTGCACCTAAAGTACAAGGATATCTATTCTCTTTTTCTGTTGTTAATACCACATCCTCCGTCTGCCTGTTGTAGAGCTGCATCTGGATAATCCTCGGAACACTCGCCTCCTTTTTCCATACCATGCAGAACAATCCGGGAGACATAGGGTTCAGACAGCTCTGCAAAGACGTACCCGGATGTATTCCACAGTCGAAGGTGAAATAGCATTGGTGCTTGTTCTCGTACTCGAAATCATCGGTGGAACAAGAGGAGAAGAAAAGAAAGCCTAACAGCATCCCCAATAGCCCCTCACCCGTCCTACGGACACCCTCTCCCCAAGGGGCGAGGGAAAAGTTAGTATTTCTAATTATATTTTTCAAATCAAAATTTTTTTACCATATAACGATAAAAGGTAACTTCCCCCTCGCCCTTTGGGGAAGTCGGAGATTGAGAATCTCCGAGTATGTGTCAGAGGATGTCACAGGGTGTCACTCTGTGACGGGTGAGGGGCTTAGCAGCTTCTTCTCCGCCTCTTCCACTTTCTCGAAGTGGAAACCGTCGAGAATGCTCTGCATAAGAGCCTGAATGCGGTCGTTACAGAGATTACCTATACTACCCTCGTGAGTATGGTGGATATTCTTGTTTGGTGTGAACTTGCCAGCCTCAATATCCAGACCTACCTTCTTGTAGGCATCACGGAAAGGCATACCCTCAACGGCAAGTCTGTTAACCTCCTCTACTGAGAAGATTGGGTCGTACATTGGGTTGTCGAGTATATCCTCACGAACCTCAATCTTATTGATGATATAGGCTGTCATGTTCAGACAATCCTTCAGTTCATCAAATGCAGGAAGGAATACTTCCTTGATAATCTGCAAGTCACGGAAGTAACCGCAAGGCAGATTATTCTGAATGAGAGTTACCTGAGTAGGAAGTGACTGGAGCTTGTTGCTCTTCGCACGAATAAGCTCAAACACATCAGGGTTCTTCTTATGAGGCATGATGCTTGAACCTGTGGTACATTCCTTTGGAAGCTTAACGAACTGGAAGTTCTGTGAGTTGAACATACAAGCATCGAAAGCAAGCTTGGCAAGAGTACCTGCAAGTCCGGCAATAGAGAATGCCACGTTCCTCTCCAGTTTTCCACGACCCATCTGTGCATAAACCACGTTATAGTTCATTGTGTCGAAACCCAGAAGGTCGGTGGTCATCTGACGGTTCAATGGGAAACTTGAACCATATCCGGCTGCTGAACCGAGAGGGTTACGGTTTGTCATCTTATAAGCTGACTGGAGGTACAGCATATCGTCTGTGAGAGATTCTGCATAAGCACCAAACCAAAGTCCGAAGCTGCTTGGCATAGCAATCTGAAGATGGGTATAACCAGGCATCAATACGTTCTTATACTGCTCTGACTTTGCAATAAGCTCGTCAAAGAGGGTCTTTGTGCCTTCTACCACCTCACGCAAGGCTGCACGAGTGAAGAGCTTAAGGTCAACAAGCACCTGATCATTACGTGAACGACCAGAGTGGATCTTCTTGCCCATATCGCCAAGAGCGCGAGTAAGCATAAGCTCTACCTGAGAGTGAACATCCTCAATGTCATCCTCAATAACAAACTCACCCTTTTCGCATATAGCGTATATCCTACGCAGCTCCTTGAGCAGAACTGGAAGTTCATCATCAGCAATAAGTCCTATGGAATTCAGCATGGTGATATGCGCCATACTACCCATTACATCATATTTTGCAAGATAGAGATCCATCTCGCGATCACGACCAACCGTGAAACGCTCAATCTCCTTGTTAATCTCAAAGCCCTTAGACCAAAGTTTCATTTTTTCTTTTTACTTTATACTAATAATATACCTATTTTTCTTGTTTTTAGGGTACAAAATTAATGATTTTTCCACAATTATCCAACAGATATAATAAAACAATTACTTTTTTTCACCTTTTTTATTCAATTATCCCGCAAATGCCTTACATTTTGCAATTTATCGGCAAAAAATAACGTGAGTTCTAATGAACTCACGTTATCGTTATTACATATTACAAAATTTATTTCAATAATTCATCCCATTGTTTCAAAATCTTAGAACCAGGGAAATACTTATGTAATTTCTTCAACAAATTTTTCGCAAGATCTGTAGATCCCATTTCAGAGAGTGTTTCCAAGGGAGCCGTAAAGATTTGATCATCAGAAGGAGCTGCATCTGGTATCGGTGCATTAAATGCCATCAACCATTTGTGATTCTTTATCTTTGTACGCTCCAATTCTACGAGTGAAATATCATATATTGTAGCTTCATCACGAAACTCTTTTGCAGTTTCTAACAGAAGTATATATATGTCTATACGGTCAGGATTGTTTTCAAGACATTTTTTTGCCCAATTAATAGCTTTCTTGAAATTTACATCACCAGTAAGAGCTTCATCACCTGCTTTAAATTTTCTTACTGTTACCTTACCCAACCCCATGCTTTCAAGCTTATTGATAGTCTCTTGATCCTGACTTTCTTTTACTTTTATTAGTTCTGCTTTACCAAGTTGAGTGTGATAAATAATACGACACTTCTGCATATCTGCATCATTAGGTTCTGCCTTTTCCCACTCTGTGAGTATTTTCTCTATTTCAAGAGTGTCAATATATATGTCCTGTATCAATTCATTAAAGTGGTTATAACGACTACGATCCACTTTCCTACCATCAATATAAATAATATCTGAATATTTTTGCTCTATTTCTTTGGCTAAATCTTCCATCCTTTTGTTACCACAATTATGTAACTTTGATGCTAAATACAATGCACGTTTCGTGTTCTTATTACGTGCATAAGCCAATGCCATATTTCCTATTACTTCTGTATCAGTAGAATCTGAGGCATAGGCTTGCTCATAAAGTTCAAAAGCTTTATCTTTCTGCAAAAGATTCTCATACAAAATAGCCTTTAGGACTTTTAGGTTCGCCATTTGTGGATATAATTCAATTGCGTGGTCTATCAGCCTCTCGGCCAACTCATATTCGGCTGCTTCCATTAAAGCTTTAGTTTGCTGGTTCATAATAGACGTTATAGGAACTGCTCCTATAGATTTTAGACTATAGTCAAGCCACATTCCACCATTCTTTACACTACGGTCTAAGAATTGAAAAGCAACCTTTGTACTATATTTGTATTCTTTTTTACGATTAAGAATATCCATATAGTTAATATATGCCTCCATAATGTCAGGGTATTCATTCACACATCTATTTATCCATTCTATAGACTTATTATAGTGTTCCATACCATTTCCAGAATCCTTCATTATACGATAATTTTTGCATTTAAGGTTCTGGAACATAGATATAGTATCAGGAAGCATAGCAGATTCTTTAACTGCCAGTAAATCATCTGATTCCTGAATATGTTTGCTTGACATTAAATAAAATAATGTTGCATAACTACAATAAAGCTCTGGATCATTAGGCGATTTCTTTTCCCATTTTTTTAGCACTTTATTTGCTTTATCCAAATTACCATTCGACATTTCTAACTTGAAATTCCTATAATTCTCGCTTGTATAGTTTCCGTCTTGTGCAAATGCAACCATTGTCATCATTATGACAGCTATGAATAGTAAAAATCTTTGTTTCATAAGTTCATATTTGATATTGCTTGCAAAAGTAAACAAAAATCCCAATATCGCAAAAGAAATCATAGAAAAGTTTATGTATGTGGATTAAGCCATAAGAAAGTACATAGGCTCAAAACTCGAAGATTTTCCGCTATAGCTCCTATGTAAATACCATTAAAATACCATAAAGATACCATATAAATACCATTAACTATGGTAATATTATGGTATTATTATGGTAATATAATGGTATTATAATGGTATTATCATCGAAGGAAAAGCGGAAGAAGATGGGAGTTTCATAAACGCTCGAAAACAAAATCCCGCACCTCCGTTGATCCATAAGGAATAGGAGATGCGGGATGTGTAGTTAACACTTGTCTGGTAAACCGTATTCTATCCAGCGCTCTTTCGGATAGTTGTTCTTGATGATAAGCTTGCGCGCAGCATATTCATCTTTCACATTGTTGAAAAGCTTGCTCACACGATCCAATTTAGGGGCAAGTTCCGCACGAAGACGGTCACATTCCTCGCAAGCTGAAATCAAAATGTCTATGGCCTGTTCCATAGCACTTAGTTCCTGCAATGTTGCACCTGTGCCTGTCTCGTTGAGATGCTTACGCAAACCCTGAATAAGACTGCGACTCTTTTCGATCTGCATTTCGATTGTCTTTGTCATAATTGTGATTTTATTTATGTTAAACAAGGCTACTATTGGGCGTAGCCAGCCCTTGTATGTTTTTATTTCGTCTGATACTTCGTTTCAATAACCTTGCTCCCATTACAGGCCACGTAGGGAAACGGCGTATGCCTCGACTAATGGTAGGAATATCCCAAAACAGAAAAGCTATAGCCAGGAATCCTGCAATATAAAGCAACCATCCGTAAAGTTGCTTGATAGTTACAGCCATCATTGATGGTATGAAACTTTCCATCCATTCTCCTATGTTGAATGGTGCAGAGGTGAATGCCGGCATATCAAGGTAAGCCGTATAGCGAAGAATATTGTCGGCCATATAGTAACGCAAACCCCAGGAATAAAGCGCACAGCCAATAACACCTCCGATATACATGTGCATGAAATTGAATATCGAGAGTGACTGGAAGAAATGCTCAAAGGTCATAATCTCATGCAGACTCCACAAAAATGCGATGCTCAATATGGCATAACCGAAACCACGAAATACAAGTGGCAGGCGCAATACTTCTATGTTTATATGGTCAGCTACAAGGAAATAGAATCCTGCAGCATAGAGCGTAATGCCAAGTAGTCCGATGGCTATTAGCTTATATATGTTGAAATGCCATTTTTTTAGCCATAACCATGACAGAAGACAACCAATCCAAATGCCTGGCAATGTCCATAGGGTAAGGCTGCATGAGGTTAGCATTTCGTAATTCATCACTTCTTCGTAGAACACCTCTTCAAGCACATGCTCAGATGCAAGTAGTCCTTCGACCACAGCTATGAGCAGAAGTATTGGAATAAGATTACGATATGTCCACATACGAGGCTCGAAATAAGGTTGCTGCTTTGTCCACATACGATGTAGGCAACCGCCAAGCGTTATGAGCGAAGTGCCCGTAAGAGTGCGTATTGTGGGAGAATGCCACCAATCAAGCCAGTCGCCATAGTTGAAGATATAGGCTATCTGTAAGCCAAGCAGACTCCAGAATGCTGCTCCCAGCCAGTCAATATTCTTTAGTGGTATTCGTTGTGGCATAGGGCACCAAGGGCGTGTAAGGAACAGTTGAATAGTGACGACAAACATCATCATTCCTATTACAAGCCAATGTGAGGCATACCAATGATAGTTATGTCCGAAGAACGCACTATACCACGCCTGAACCTCTATGCTCGTCAGTAGTATGACGTGAAGACATGGAAAGAATACGCCCATATCACGTGTAGGTGTCATCCATAGCTGTATGTTCGACATATTCTCGAAAGTTCCCTGAATCTTAGCCATACCTGCTATGAAGCAGAGTAGCCACATCAAGGGCAGAAACGTTGTCTGCGTGAAAAGCCAGTTACAAACAGCAAGCACCAATGCAGAGGTAATAAGCAGAAAGCGATTGGAAAACCTGAACTTCATACGGAATAATATTGGGAAGTAGATAGCCATTCCTGCAAGGTTGCTGTAAAGGCACATCATTACATCCTCGCGCATTATTGCCCTACCGCCAATCATCTCGTTCAGCGCACCAAGATAAACACAACCACCCAACTGAAAGCAGAAAGCCTGCACGATGTAAATCCACGGACGCAGCCTTTCAGGCACACAGTCGCGAAACATCGGCATGGAAAAAGGAGGTGGCGTAGGATGTTGACTCATAATCAGTATTTTATTTCACATTCTACATTCAAGCCGGCACGCAACTTTGCCACGTTTTCCGGCTTGTTGCCTTCAAGACTTATGCGAACAGGCACACGCTGTTCTACTTTCACGAAGTTACCTGTGGCATTATCCTGTGGGATTAGACTATATGCACTACCAGTAGCATCTGATATGCGTTCTACAACTCCTTCATATTCCACATCAGGTACTGCGTCAGCCTTGATCTTCACCTTTGCACCAACCTTAATGTGTGGCAGTTGTGTCTCGCGATAGTTGGCTACAATCCAAAGATCCTTGCTGTCAACAATATCAACTATTGTTTGCCCTGGCTGTATAAGTTGACCTTCATGAATGTTCTTACGTCCAAGTACTCCGTCAGCAGTAGCAATAATAACGGTATATGACAGGTTCAGCTGTGCCAGTTTCACTTGTGCACGCGCCACATCTATAGCAGCCTCACCTTGCTGAAGATGATGTCCTTGCTCGCTTTTTGTCAATGTCATAGAATGACGACGGCGGTTTGCAGCTTCATAGCGTGCACGAGCTGTAAGATAGGCAGTATGAATATTATCTGCCTGCTGTTGTGTTACGCTCTGCTGTTCAAGCAGTTTCTGGAAACGTGTGTCCTCGCGTTGTGCATTCTCCATCATTACACGTAATTCCTCAATAGAAGCATCGGCTGCCCCAATATTGCTCTGAGTAGCATCTATTCCCGTTGTTGTAGCTTTATTTCCAGCCTTGGCTTGTGCTAAGGCTGCCTCTGCCTGAGCAAGAGCCAAGCGAAATTCTGCATCCTCTATTATTGCCAGAGTATCACCTTTGTGTACTGTCTGGAATTCATTGAATCTTATTTCCTTGACAAATCCGCCAACACGGGCATTGACAGGAGTTATGTGCTGCTGTACGTGTGCGTTGTCCGTCCATTCCACATTTCCGAAGTGTGCGAAATTAAGTATAACGACGGTAGCTCCAATGATAAGTAGGACAATAACGATGACGTTGTATGTCCAGCGATAAACAATTCTCTTTTCCATTATAATGTGTTACTGATGTATTTTAGTTTGTAATAGTTGTAAAGTAGGGATATTCTTGCATTTACTAAAGCCATGTCGGCTGATAGTTTCATACTTGAAGCATCAAGCATATCTGTAAGCAACGCAAGCTGATTCTGATAGCGGTTTTGCACCACGTCATAATTCTGTGTAGCAAGTTCTACTTGCTTCTGCTGGGTTTCCACTTCCTTAAAGGAAGTAAGGAAGTTTACGTATCCTGCCTGAATACTGTTTTCTACCCCTTCGCGTGCCAAAGCAAGCTGTTCCTGCGTCTGTTTGTAATTGAGTTGTGCATGACGTACTGAATGTGTATTCTTCCACAGACTGCCAAGATTATACTTCAACCCTATACCAACAAACCAAGCGTTCACATTAGCATTAACAGGAATAAGGTCGTTGGTATATGGACCGAGAAGATTATCCTCGGCAATTACAGCAAGCGAAGGAAGTGATTCTGAACGTGTTGTCTTTATCTTCTGCTCAGCCAACTGAGAGGCTACATTTGCCTGCTGTATTCCGATGTTGTTTTCAAAAGCCTTCTGCTGCCAGTTATGCTCATTGACAATAGCGTTCATAGACTTCATTTCCCTATTAAGCATCAAGGTATCTATGGCAATAGTACTTCCGTCTGCCAAGTGCAACGTTGTGCAGAGCTGATGATTAATGATATTCTGCGCGTCTTTCAGCTTTTCTTTCGTCAACTGTAATGTCATTAGCTGCAACTCATAGCGCGTGATGTCATTCTTCAATACAGTTCCTTGATTACATCGAGCCTCCATATTCTGTATAACCTTCTTGGTGAGCATTATGTTCTGGTCAATGACCATCTGCTGATTCTGTAGCTTGTAGAGGTCAAGATAGTAGCCTGTTATGAGAAACCGTACTTCCTGACGGTTTTTCTCAACATCAAGCGTAGCCATCTGTTCTCCAAGCTCTGAAATACGGATTCCAGCACGAATTGCACCACCTGCATAGATTACCTGTGAAACCTGCGCAGTAAAAGAATTTCCCCAATGAGGTGATTTCTGACGGCCATTCTCTACTATCTGAGGTCCTAGTCCTGCAAGTATTACAGATGTTGTTCCACTTGTGGAGAAACCGCGGCTCATTAGCGTGGCATCTCCAATATAGCTACCACTTGCACTTAATTCTACGTTTGGCAGCATAGCATTCTTAGCAACCATAACGGCTTCTGATGCTGCACTAAGACCTGTCTGACTGACCGTAATCTGCTGATTATGCTGGTCAGCCAAGTCATAGAGTTGTTGAAGAGACTGGGCTTCAGCCTGACTGAAAAAAGAAGAGAAATAAAAAAGTGAAAATACAATCTTTTTTTTCTGTTTCATGTTAATTAAAATGTTATCTTTTGACTTTTTCCATGTTTATAGTACATAAAATCCCTATATGTGCCGTTTGTAAAAATGACACACTACACCTGGCTATGCCCCCACGAGACAAGCCTACAATAAATAATCTGAAGAAAATGATTTAAATAATTGGATAGAAAGGATATCTACTCCCCCATAGATAAGTTTTTGGAGATGGTGTAATAGTATGTAATAAAATATCTTTCATATCCTTGTCTTGCTATCCGAAGCTATGGGGTTGGTCTTCTCAAAACAACATGAAAAGCATGATTATTTTGTTTTTTTCTTATAGACCTAATCCCAAGTCAACTACAAAATTACAAATTTTTTTTGAAATAGCAATTATATACAACCTCGACATTTAATATTTTTTAAGACAAAAATATCACCTTACGAATATATTTTGCTATGTTCACATTACAAAAATTCCTGTTGTCTGCAATATTAAATATTAGTATAGATAAAGTGAGGATATGTTCATTTTCACTCTATCACAAGTAGATGTACATAATTATTAAAAATTATTCTCATAATAATAAAAAAAAACGAAAGAATTTGAAGAGGGGGGTACACTTTTGCCTATTTTATCGCTTTTATATACTGATTTTCAGCTTTTTACGAAGCGTGCACCCCCCTCATAAAAACGCATTATTATATGTTCACTTCAGGGGAGGGGTGCACGCTTCGTTATTCCTTTATTTTCAATATTTTATACCCATAAATGGGCAAAAGTGCACCCCCCCCTTGAAAAACTCTCACGAAAAAAATATTCAGAACACGAAAGAAACGATATTTTCCGTTCATTTTGTGTTTTCCGTGTTCAAATATACTCTTTCCTCTCAGGTCCGTTCCAGGTCCGTTTCAGGTCCGTTTCAAGTCCGTTCCTATGAATGGGAGGTAAATGGGACTTACAACGGATTTACAACGGACTTACTTGGGAGGTACATATAAATGAATTATGAAATGTGTGTCTTCTTTTTCATCTGACAAATGAAAAAATATTGCTAAAGTTATACGATTATCACTTATTTGCTGTAACTTTGCCGACAGTTTTAAAAATATACAACATGAGAGACTTCGTGAAAATCATCTTCGTTTTATGTGCTGTTACTATGACAGTTGCATGTACCAGACCTAATCGTAATAATAATACGACGGAAGATCCGTTACCCGTGAAATACGAGAATGAGCTCTTCTCTGTAGCCATGCCAAGCGGATGGGAGGTAGATGATTCCCATTGGTTGGGACTGGATTCTATGCAAAACGAGGTGGAACTGTATTCTAAAAATTCACCTGTATGGTTCCACATAGTCAAGACATTCATGCCTATTCAATGGAAAAATGTTTATGAGGCAACGGAAATGGCAATAGCAGCAAGGGCTATGAGTGGTGCCAACGTAGAGCTTATTAAAAGGACTGACAGCGTAGAGGTTGGAGGCTACCCCACTTCTATCCTATATTTTGCCAATGTTGTGGATAAAGACACAATCATTCAGAAACAATATGTGACATATCTTGAAGACTCGCATATTGTCATCTATTTCAACGAGAACTTCTATTCAAATCAATGGGATGAAGCTCAGAAATATGGTGAAAAGATAATAGGTTCAGTTAAACTGAAGAAGGTTGTTAATCCTCTTGAAAAGGATAGCGTGATGAAAGAGGCCATACAAAAGGCAATGGATGGTAATAAGATTCAAAAAGAATATATAGAAAAAGGAAAGAAAGTAGTCAAGGAGGCTAAATAAGTCTTATATAAAACAAGATAAATCCCGCTCTCGGCAAGCATGATAAATGCGCTGAGAGCGGGATTAATTTTTATATATACTTATCTGTGTTGGAAAAAACAGATTAAGCCTTTCTCATCTTGATAGAGTACTCGCGTGGAGTGCAGCCCATCTTCTCTTTGAAAATACGACGGAATGTGTACTCGCTGCTGAAACCTACAAGGAATGCAATCTCACTTGCACGCTTTGTGCCCTTCTCAAGAAGTGGCATAGCCTCCTGAAGACGGAGATCGTTAACGTATGCTGTGAAAGAAGTACCCCTTTCCTTATGGAGATATGCACTGAGATATGTGCGGTTACTATTCATGTCACGTGCCAGAGTTTCGATGTAAACATCTGGATTAAGATAGAATTTCTCAGCCTCATACTTCTTGAGAAGTGCGGCAAAATTCTTTGGTTTAGAATTTCTCATTTTTAATTTTACTAAATGTTATTTTGTTATCCGTTTATTAATTTTCATGTTTATTTTCTCCGCAAGGATTAAAGGCTAAAGACTTTTGCCTTTTGCCATTTAAGACTTAACGAAATGGTCTATTTCCTTTTTACAAAAGTAGATTCTTATCGCTACCCTGAAGAGGACTTACAGAATAATACCTTTATGACTTTGGTAGTTCTTCAACGAACCCGATTGCTCGAGTATAAACGTTTAACCATATTCAGTCAAAATATTTGGAGACCCTCATCATGGGTGAATAACAATGCCATATTAACCCAAGGGAACTCCTTTTTTCCGTTGCAAAAGTACAAAAAAAAATCGATTTTGAGCACGTTTTTTTCAAAAAAAGATAAAAATTGTTAAGTTTTTAACAATTCAATATAAAAAATTTGCACACACAAACAAATTGTGCGTGCAAATTACTCATTTTTAAGATTTCTTTTAAAGAAAAACTCTTATTTTACTTCCCAAATGTCATTGGTTTCAAGAAGCTCTGCGAAATTATGGTACTTCTTAGCTGCCTTAACCTCTTCGATCTGTGCTGTAACGCAGTCATCGTAGGTTGGAGCATCAACATCACGGATAACACCGAGTGCTACTGGGAAGCCGTCGCCGTTGCCCATAAGAGCAAGCTTGAGCTGAAGGGTGTTGTCCTCGCAATGTGCATCGTGAACAAGGATATCCTTCTCTGTGATGCCGTTCTCGCCAATCTTTACAACCTTAAGACCGAAACCTTCCTGAACAAGTCCGAACTCACGATCCTTACCGAAGATCAATGGCTTGCCATGCTCTACATAGATAGCATTTTCTGCACGACCTGCTGAGTTATACACAGCAGCGTGAGTACCATCGTTGAAGATAACACAGTTCTGGAGAACCTCAGTTACAGAAGCGCCCTTGTGCGCATTTGCAGCCTTGAGGACCTCAACTGTGTGCTTGCCGTCAGTTGCTACGGTACGAGCAAAGAAGTGGCCACGAGCACCGAAACAGAGCTCTGCTGGGCGGAATGGATCCTCTACTGTACCATAAGGTGAAGACTTGCTGACAAAGCCACGAGGAGAGGTTGGAGAATACTGACCCTTTGTAAGACCATAAATACGGTTGTTGAGAAGGATCATGTTGAGGTTGATGTTACGACGGTTAGCGTGGATGAAGTGGTTACCACCGATAGCGAGACCGTCACCATCACCTGAAATCTGCCAAATGCTAAGATTAGGATTAGCAATCTTTGCACCTGTAGCGATAGCTGCTGCACGACCGTGAATTGTGTTCATGCCGTAAGTAGCCATATAGTGAGGCAGACGTGAAGAACATCCGATACCTGATATAACTGCTATGTTCCAAGGGTCAATGCCTATTTCTGCCATTGCCTTGTGGAGTGATGCGAGGAAGAAGTGGTCACCGCATCCAGGACACCAACGTGGCTGTCCTTTCTTATAATCGTTAGCTGTATATGCCATTTTGTTATGCTTTTTTTGTGGTTTCTTTTTATCCTAGACTTTCTAGTATTTCCAGAGTTGCTAGTTTATATTAACCTATGATCTTGTTAAATGCAGCGACAAGCTCATTAACCTTGAATGGCTGTCCCTTAACCTCATTATACTGTGCAGGTACGAAGTTATCAACCTTCATACGCAACCAAGCAGCGAGCTGACCCATGTTCTGCTCAGCAACAACTACCTTTGGATACTTCTTGAGTACCTCAGCAGTATTCTTTGGAAGTGGATTGATGAACTTGAAGTGTGCAAGGGCAACTTTCTTGCCAGCAGCACGCATCTCATCCATTGCAGCGTGGAGATGTCCGTATGTACCACCGAAACCTACGATAAGGAGCTGTGCATCATCAACATCACCTACAACCTCAAGGTCAGGAACCTGAATGTTATTGATCTTTGCCTGACGCTTGCGTGTCATAAGGTCGTGGTTCTCTGGGTTTGTAGAGATAGCGCCTGTCTTGTCGTCCTTCTCAAGACCACCGAGGATATGCTCGAAGCCCTGACGACCAGGAACAGCCCAGTAACGAGTACCATTCTCAGCACGCATATAAGGAGTCCACTTACCCTTCAATTCCTCTGGAACGTATGGAGGGTTGATAGCGTCCATCTTAGCAAGGTCAGGAAGCTTGAATGCACCTGAACCGTTAGCTACGTATGCATCTGTGAGGAGACATACAGGAGTCATGTGCTCGAGAGCTATCTTTGAAGCCTGGAAAGCAGCATCGAAGCAGTCTGTTGGGCTTGTAGCAGCGAGTACTGGCATTGGAGACTCACCATTACGGCCAAAGAGAACCTGAAGGAGGTCAGTCTGCTCAGACTTTGTTGGGAGACCAGTAGCAGGACCACCACGCTGTACGTCGAGAACAACAATAGGAAGCTCCATGATAACAGCAAGGTTCATAGCCTCAGACTTAAGACAGATACCAGGACCTGATGTGCTTGTTACAGCGAGAGCACCAGCGAAGGCAGCACCAAGAGAAGAAGCACAACCTGCAATCTCATCCTCACACTGAACAGTAGTTACACCAAGTGACTTGTGCTTTGAGAGCTCATGAAGAACGTCTGTAGCAGGAGTGATAGGGTAAGAACCAAGATAGAGCTTGAGACCAGCCTTCTCAGCAGCAGCAATGAAACCATAAGCTGTTGCCTTGTTACCTGTGATATCCATATAGCGGCCAGGAGTCTTCTCCTTTGATTCTATACGGTAAACGTTAGTTGCTGAAGAATGTGTGTTGTGACCGTAGTCATAACCAGCCTGAATAACCTTGATGTTAGCCTCAGCGATTGCAGGCTTCTTGGCGAACTTCTCGCGGAGGAAGTTAGCAACGAGGTCAAGGTCACGGCTGAAGAGCCAGCATACAAGACCAAGGGCGAACATGTTACGGCACTTGAGCATAGCCTTATTGTCCATGCCTGTGTCAGCAAGAGCCTCCTTCACGATTGTTGTGATAGGGCACTGGATAACACGGTCTGGGTCGATACCCATCTCACCGAGGTAGTCCTGAGTCTCGAAAGCAGCCTTCTTGAGGTCGCTTTCACCGAATGAATCAGTATCGATGATGATAGTTGCGTTTGGCTTAGCATAGCGGTACTGAGTCTTGAGAGCAGCAGCATTCATGGCTACAAGAACATCACACTCATCACCAGGGGTATATACCTTGCTAGCACCAATGTGTACCTGGAAACCTGATACACCAGTAAGCGAGCCTTGTGGGGCGCGGATATCAGCGGGATAATCTGGGAATGTTGAGATACTGTTACCTACGGTAGCAGATACTGTAGAGAAAATGTTACCTGCAAGTTGCATTCCATCACCGGAATCACCTGAAAAGCGGACAACAACCTGGTCCAACTCCTTAACTTCTAATTGTTCTGCCATAAATGCTTTTGTTATATTTATGAGTTATAATTTTCTTCTTTTTTCCTGTCGTTTATTACAATCTGTTGCAAAAGTACATATTTTTATTGACAAAAACAAATTTTTATTCACAAATCTTTACTTTTTGTTAGTAAATTGCTGTATTCTGCACGATTATATTATATTTTAGCCTTAAGTAATGCTAAAGTTCTACTCTTTCCACTTTTACGTCTTCGTGAAGAAACATAGCCGCACATTCCTTGAATCTCTCAGGGTTTTCTGTGGTATAATATGCTATTTCTCCATTCTTTGAACATCTTTCATCCATCTCCTTATGACGGTTCAGATAGTCTTCAAGACTTGCTGCCACATATTCTCCCTGTGAAACTATTTTTATTCCTTCCGGTACTGATTTCCGCAATGCGTTCATAAGCAGAGGATAGTGGGTACAGCCTAATAATATGGTGTCAATCTCGCTGTCTTTTTCAAGGAGCTGATTGATTCTCTTCCTTACAAAGTATTCCGCTCCTTCTGTATCTGCCTCACCAGCCTCAACAATAGCAGCCCATAGAGGACAAGCCTGTCCTGTTACTTTGATATCTGGAAAGAACTTCTTTATTTCGAGTGTATAGCTCTCACTACGAACAGTTCCTTCGGTGGCTACAAGGCCAACGTGACGAGTCTTGGTTATATTGCCTATAACCTCTACTGTAGGGCGTATTACACCTAGCACACGCCTTTCAGGATCAACAAGAGGAATATCATTTTGTTGAATAGTACGAAGTGCCTTTGCAGAAGCTGTATTACAACCAAGGATTACGAGTTTACATCCCATGTCGAAGAGTTTCAGTACGGCTTCTCTTGTGAACTGATATACAACATCGAATGAGCGTGGTCCGTAAGGTGCTCTGGCATTATCCCCTAAATACAGAAAATCATACTGCGGTAGTCGTTTACGCAACTGCTGCAGTATGGTCAGTCCACCATAACCGGAATCAAATACTCCTATAGGTCCAGGGGTTTTATCTCCTTTTATCATCTAATTCTATCGATTAGTAAATCTGTCACATCCTCTCCTATCATAGGATTTATATATGGAACAGCATTATTATCGGTATTGAGGATAACAATAAAATTATTCTCACTGCCTAAAGCTTTGATAGCATTATCAAGTTTATTACGAAGTGGAGCCAATGCCTCTTCCTCTGCCTTTGCAAGAAGTCTCTCTGATTCCTGCTTGAAAGCTATGTTACGCTCTAATATACTCTGCAGTTCACTCTGACGCTTCTCACGGATAGCGGATGCCATACCATTAATATTCTCAATGAAGTTCTCATATTTTTCATTGAAGTCCTTCTCTGCAAACTGTATCTCAGAATCATATTGCTTTCTCAAGTTCTCTATGCTTGCCTGAGCACTTACATAGTCAGGTGTAGCCTTGAGCACAGCATCATAACTGAAATACCCTATTCTCATCTGCTGTGCGCTGATAGGAAGCATTACGAATAATATAAATAAAAGGAGTAGATATTTTTTCATGATCACTAAACTCTAAACACTAATCTCTAAACAAAAACAAAAAAGGGCAGGCCTTCAGTCTATCGGCTGAAGTGACCTGCCCTGTATGTCGTATGTTGCTTACTTAAGCTTGTTAAGTTCAGCCTTTACCTCAGCTGTAACATCCTTTGAGCCTGCACCAACATAAAGGGCAGCACTCTGATCGAAGATGTAAGTATATTGACCAGCCTTACCTACGTTCTGAATAGCAGTCTGTACCTTCTGATATACAGGAGCTAACTTCTCCTGCTGTTGTTTCTGGAGTTCCTGCTGATTCTGAGCGTATGTCTGCTGAATCTTCTGTTGCATTTCCATAAGAGAAGATTCTGTTTCCTTCTGAGTTGTAGCATTCATAGTAGCCTTTGCCTTCTCATACTCATCAGCTTTGCGCTGGAGTTCTTCCTGCATAGCTTTGAGTTCATTCTCAAATTGTTGGGCAGAAGCCTGAAGCTCGCCATTAATCTTTGCAATTTCAGGGAGTGTGGTCATTATGCTCTGTGAATCAACATGTCCAAATTTCTGTGCCATTACAGCCATTGGAGCAAAGAGCATCATAATGATGATAAGTCTTTTCATTTTCTTTGTCGTTTTATTATTGTTTATTTTTATTCGTTATTATATCTCCGGATAATCAGGACTTTCCGGAAAAATATGGTTTTACTTTACAAAACCGGCTACAAAGTTAGTATAAAAGCGCGAAACATCAAAATTTATTCGCCATTATCAGCAAAATATTGTGAATTATTAATAATCCAACGCACTATTGAACGTTATATCCAAGTTTTTCAAGCACTTCTCTACTGATATCAATCTTTGGTGAAGCATATATCATACCATTGTCTGAAGCACGGTCTATTACCATTGAATATCCTCTCAATTCTGATATACTCTTTACAGCATTGTATATCTCCTCCTGAATTGGTGACATCAGGGATTCACGCTTCTTGAAAAGCTCACCCTCAGGACCAAAATACTTTTTCTTCAGCTCAGAGGCTTCCTTTTCTTTTTGCATTATAGCCTCCTGCTTTGCCTTCTTCTGTTCTTGGGAAAGGAATACAACTTCGTTCTGGTAATTCTTATACATTGTGGATGCTTCAAGATTGAGAGCCTCAACCTCTGCCTGCCATTTCTTTGAAACCTGGTTCAACTGTTCGTTAGCACGCTCGTATGCTGGAATATTCTTAAGGATATATTCCATATCAAGAAGGGCAAATTTCTGGGCTTTACATGAGTTACTGACACCAAATGAAAGCATTCCTAAAAGCAATGTTATTAATAGAGCTCTTGATTTCATAATTGTTGTTTTTTAGATAACTGGCAATATTACCGATTGCAAAATTATTCAGTTTTTGTTTTTAAACAAAAGAAATTTCCCTATAATATATAGAGAAATTCCCTATGTTTAGTTTAGAACTCTTGACCAAGGATGAAGTGGAACTGACTTCCACCCCTCTGTTGAATATTTTGATTAGTATATACTTTGTCAAATCCGTATGCCCAGTCTATACCCATCAGACCAACCATTGGCAGATAGATACGTACACCTACACCAGCACTTTTCTTCATACTGAATGGATTGAAATACTTGACATCGCTCCATGCATTACCTGCCTCTGCAAATGTAAGACCATAGATAGTAGTGTTACCAAGCATGAACGGATAGCGGAGTTCAAGTGAGAAACGGTCGTAAGCGTACGAGCTATATACCGATCTAACTGATGAGTTATACCCTGCTGAACCATCCTTCGATATTCTTTCATAATTTGATGACATTGACAGAGAACCATTATCATAACCACGAAGACCGATAGTTTCTGAACCATAACCGGTAGAATAGCCTGACATACCATCACCACCCATATAGAATGTTTCGAATGGGGACAGAAGATCCTTGTTGTATGAACCAAGAATACCCAACTCGATACGTGTCATGAGAACGAAACACTTTGCACCACTTGTAAGAGCTGTATAAGTCTTGCTCTTGAATTTCCACTTATGATACTCTATCCAGCGATATTTCTCTTGCTGTTCTTGATGATAGTTTTTTGATTCCCTATCTAAAGCAAGGTTCTTATAATCCTTATTGTTAAATGCTGACCAAGGTGGAGTTAATGATACTGAAAGATTAAACTCAGAACCACGACGTGGGAAGAGTTGGTTATCTGTTGAAACACGTGACAAATCAACACCCAAACTTAGGTTATTACAGTTACCTGTCTCCACAAGGAAATAGTCAAATTTACTCAACATATATCGTGTATATGAAAGCGACATTGATAACATGAAATAGTCATCAGGCCAACGAAGACGCTTACCGATACCAGCACTTGCTCCGAATAGCTTCATATACTTATCAGAATCTAAAGATCTATTAATTAGATTACTATTCTCACCATAATACCAGCTATTCATTATATTATCACTATAGTAAGAAGAGTTCACGCTTGTCTGCTTTGAATAGAAAGCGTTTACAGAGAACTGAAGTGGACGTTTACCACCAAGCCAACCAGTAGAATATCCTGCGTTATACGACTGATAGTATGTACCATTGGTCTGTGCACCTATAGAAAGCGTCTCACCATCACCAATAGGCATGAGACCTCTATGCTCTCTGTTCTTATTGAAGAGATTAGCCATAGAGAAGTTGTTAAGCTTCAAACCAATCTTACCAATTACACCTGTCTGACCCCAACCAAGAGAGAACTCTATCTGGTCGTTTGACTTCTGTTCAAGATCCCAGTTGATATCCACAGTACCATTTTCACCATCAGGCTTTATGTCTGGATTTACCTTTTCCGGATCAAAGTGACCCATTGATGCAAGCTCACGTGCAGAACGCTGAAGTGCTTCCTTAGAGAAAAGGTCACCTGGCTTAGTACGAAGCTCACGACGTACCACATTCTCATACAAACGGTTATTACCATTAATACGCACATGTGATATATGAGCCTGTGGACCTTCTATAATACGCATCTCAAGATCAATACTGTCACCAACGATATTTATTTCCGTAGGTTCAAGACGATAGAAGAGATAACCATTGTTCCAATACTCATTACCAACAGCATCCTCATCCTCAGAAAGACGCTTACTGAGCAGTTTCTGATTATATACATCACCCTTCTGCATACCAAGTATTCTACCAAGATAATCAGACGGATAAACAGTATTACCTACCCATGTAATATTACGAATATAGTATTTCTGACCTTCCTCTACCTTAAGATATACATTTACATGACGGTCATCGTATGTACTAACACTATCCTTGAGGATAGTAGCATCACGAAAACCAAGTTCGTTATACTTCTCTATAAGACCATTCTTAGCCTCAGTGAATCGCTCAGGAGTGAATTTCTTTGACTTGAACAAAGAGTAGAACTTACCAGCCTCATTGATTTTCTTCAATGCGCCCTTAGAGAAAATACCGCCCTTGATTTTCTTGTCAGTGAGATATTGATTACCATCAATAGTAATACTGTGAACTTTCGTCTTCTCCTTCTTGTCAACTTCAACATCGAGGATGACATAATTTTTCTGACTAACATCATCACGCTGACGGATAAAAATATCAGCATTCTTGAAACCCTTGTCATCGAAATACCTCTTTGCAAGAATCTTTGCACGGTCTATCATGTTAGGAGTAATCTGTGAACCTTTCAACAGACCAAGTTTTTCCTCCATATCGGTTTTCTCTGTCTTTTTCAAACCAATGTAGTTGATAGAAGAAACACGAGGAAGAGTCCTGAGATAGATGTGCAGGTATATGTCATCACCAACAATAGAGTCAGCGGCTATCTTTACCTCTGAAAAGAGTCCATGACGCCAATAACGCTTCACAGCCTCTGTAATCTCATTACCAGGAACGGCTATTTTCTGGTCTATTGACAGACCAGAGATGCTTGTAAGCATATAATCCTCATAGTCATCTACACCGCTCACGGCAATACCCTTGATAGTACACTCGCGTGCCTGTCCCGCATAATTTATATCAGGATTAACAATCTTATCCTGTGCGAAACAAGTTAAAAATGAGAAATTAAAAGTGAAGACAACTAATAGAAATCTCCGCTTGAATAGTTCACGCATTTTATCTTTAATTATCAATTTTCAATTATCTATTTTCAATTTTTTTCTTCAACCTGAGCCTCTGTCTTACCAAATCTTCTCTGGCGTGACTGATAGTCCTCAATAGCCTTATGAAGATCCTCTTCCATAAAGTCTGGCCAATATGTATCACAGAAATACAATTCTGAATATGCTATCTGCCAAAGCAGATAATTACTTATTCTCAACTCGCCTCCAGTACGAATAAGAAGCTCAGGATCAGGCATGAAGTTTGTTGCCAAATGCTCGGTAACGGTCTGCTCTGTTATATCCTCAACATTGAGCTTTCCATCCTTTACCTCTTGTGCAACATCAGCCATAGCCTTTGTTATCTCCCAACGTGAAGAATAGCTGAGAGCCACAACCATAGTCATAGCATCATTCTTTGCCGTATGTTCCTCTGTCTCAGCAAGCTTTTTTCTTACCTCGTCAGGAATACGACTCAAATCACCTATTACACGGAAACGCACGTTGTTCTTCATGAAAATCTCATCCTCAAGACTCGTGAGGACAAGTCCCATGAGTGCGGCTACCTCATCAGCCGGACGGTTCCAGTTTTCTGTAGAGAAGGTATAAAGAGTAAGATACTTCACACCAAGTCGAGTACATTCAGATGTGATTCTGCGAACAGTATCTACACCTGCCTGATGACCGTATGCACGAGGCTTACCCTTTTCCGTAGCCCAGCGTCCGTTACCATCCATAGTGATGGCTATATGTTGCGGAATTCTTGTCTTATCTAACATATAATTATATATTAAGACCCCCATATCCCCCCAAGGGGGAATTATTTGGATAGTAATTATCCTTATGGGGCATATTTATTATTTCTGATCTTTCATTTACTATATAAAGAACTCCCCCTTGGGGGGCTGGGGGGTTAATCCTTAAAGCACGTCTTACATTTCTCCCAGAAACTATATGTTAGGGATACCTGTAAATTGCTGTAGCAATCCGTGTTCTTGAATATTCCCGTACTTGAAATATGATACGGATCCTTAACACCGTCGAGCTTATCGGAAAGCGTGAAATGCATCATCCATTCCAAACCAAGATTAACCCTATCTGCAACCTTGTATTTCACACCGAATGCTATTGGCAAATTAGCAGTAAACATACCACTACTTCCTGTCATCTCAGGTGAGCCGAAAAGGTCTGATGAACTCTTCACTATTCTAGCAGGTACAGCCGACATGTCTATCGTGCCATTCTTGCAGTTCACGTATGTAAAACCAAGTCCTACTCCAATGAATGGTGTAAGTCTCTTTGCTCCACGATAGTCTCTTCCTGTTCCGTATGGAAAGAAATTATACTCATAGAGCGCGTTGAAGTCAACGAGAGTGTTCTTAAACTCGTATGGCTCTCTTGCCGATTCAACATATTTCTCCGTGTTGAAATCAGGATAATAAGTCGAGATATTCTTTGAAGAACCTTTTATTGAGCCTAATCCGAGTGCGAAACGAAGTGCCGAACGTGGATTCATCACCCTTCTGAGCATTATAGAGCCTGACGGTGATGTATTTTTTCCCGATAGAATAGCTCCATTGAAATCTCCTTCGTATGTTGTAAGTCCTAAGCCAGCTCCAAACTCCATACGATATTCTGGGTCGTCCTGCGCCATAATTCCAGAGCAGGAAAACAATATCGTTGTTGTTATAAGTGACCTAAGTTTCATTATTCTTACAGACCGTTATTTTTTATTATCCCAACCCATTTTGTTGAGACGACCTTTCCATACCTGACCGCTACCTGTGCATACAATCCAGATAAAGTAGTCATCATCTACTGCTATTGATGCAGTAGTTGCAGAAAATTCTTTTGGAAGTTTAAAAATATTATTTTCCTTCCAGCATATTCCACAGTCTTCTGAATAGTACAGCTTATTGCATTCACCTCCAATGGCAAACAAATTGCCATCGTATGCTGCAACGCTGAGGTTTCTAAGTCTTGGAAGATAATAATTATTACTTTCGTTGAATTTCTGATACATCCAAGACAGGTCTTTCTCTGTATTATCCTCTACAATCTTGCTCCAAACCTCTGCTTTTTTACTATTAGCAGAAGAATTGCCTATCACGAATGCACGCTTTACATCAGCATTACTCTCCGTTACAGAAGATACAAAGTTAATGTCTGAAGAAGGTATATACTTTGCATCATCGTCAATATCGTCATTTTTCCATGAAACGCCGTTATTAAGAGACATCATCAGCTTATTGGCATTCGACAAGGCAAACATCTCCTTGCCACATACACCTAAAACTGACTTCACGTCTGCTGATACTGTATTCCAGTTCTTTGCATCTGATGAAGAATATATTACACCACCGTCAGTAACATAAATAGTATTACCGTCAGTTGCCATTGTAGCATTTGCGCTGAAAGACCTTGTCTTTTTCAAACTGCCGTCAACAAGAGTCCTAAGCTCAGTACCACTGGCAGTCTTACCAAGTACTACAAGATTATTTTTACATATTCCTGCTTTTACGCTGGTATAGTTCTTTATTTCATTTTCAGCATCAAGCTTGTTCCAAATAATTGTGTCGGCAATCTCCTTATGAGCTACAATATCGACTTTATATTTTTTTGAAAATTGTCCAGAAGAAGAAAATATCACCAACTCTCTTGGCTGAGTGAAGTCATAATTTTGCTTGGTTATTAAAGATGTATAATATTCATCTGTAAGATTCTTGATATAAGCTAAACCACCATTTACACAACTAATAACTGTGAAATTCACATTTGTGAGATTAGTTCCAACAGGCAGAGAGTCAGGAGCATTAGTAATAATACCATTATACTGATCTATATTCAGAGTATATCCTGTTATTTTAACAGAATCATTCTCCTTACCCGAGTCAGAAGGCTTCTTCAGCTCTCCGAGAGTCAATCCAGTAATAGCTGCATCATCATACGTAACAATCTCCGTGTCATCTTTATCACCAAGACACGAAGACATCATACACACCGTAACAAAAGACAGTGCGAAAATAGATATTTTTGATTTCATTTTATCCTAATTTCGAAATTTCGAGTGCAAAAGTACTTAGAATTTCTCAAAAAAATGAATAAAATCTATGTTTATTAGTAAATTATATCTTAAAATTCGATTATTTAAGGTTAATTGACAAAAAAATAGAGGAAAATTAAGCAAAAGCAGCCTCTCACCTGCCCTGGTGAGAGGCTTTCTCCTTTCCCGTTTTCCTACGCAGCCTTTTATTTTCTGTCAAGGGGATGCAATTTTTTTTAGAATTAAACGCCAAACATATACACGCCCCCTAAAAACGCTTCTATTTATACTGAAAATCAACAACTTAAAAGCGTGTATATGTTTGTCAAACACATACACAACATATACACGGGTCGTCACGCCTTGAATATTTACAAAAATGAGCAATAATACCCTGTAATCTGATTATATTAGCAAAAAGCGTGTATATGGTGTGTATGACTTGTGTATATGTTAGGCAAACATATACACGCCCCTAAACGCTTTGATACACAACTCTTTATCACGCATTTTTCACCCCCGTGTATATGTTTGGCATTTAATTCTAAAAAAAAATTCGCATTTGCTCTGTTTTTGCCATAACAGTAGGTCCGTTGTAAGTCCGTTTCAGGTCCGTTGTAAGTCCGTTCCTGAGAATGGGAGGAAAATGGGACTTACATAGGATTTACAAGGGACTTACATGGGAGTTGATAATGCTTTTGCCAAAGGCTCTATCTGTGCAAATAAATCCTCGATCTTAGAAACTATACGATGCTGCTCGGAGAGAGGAGGGAGGGGGATGAGAATTGAATTCATATTTTCTTGATTCATTTTGGGCTGAGCAGTTCCTGTTACATAGTCAGCCAAAGACATCCCATTGATACGCATTGCAATAAAGTCAAGAATTATATCATCTTCAATATAGGAATCAAGAACGTGAACATGATTATTAACCCAATATTTTCCTTCTGCAAAAAAAGCATTGGGTTTTGTTTTTTTAGATAATTCGATGAATCGAGGATTCAAGGGGGAGAAATTCGAGGGGAGAGGTTCGAGGTTTTGAGGGTATCTGCTACATCCGCCTTGTGCCGTCGCATTTAGGGTAGTCGGTGCATCCCCAGAAAGTCTCACCTTGATGGCTACCTTTCTTTATGGTGCGCTGTCGCATCGGGGCACCGCATTTCGGGCAGAAGGGTGCTCCTTCAGCAGAAGCCTTCTCCTTGATGCTTGCCAAGCGCTCCTGAGTCATATTCTCCGTGAAGCCGCCCTCTTCCTTGAAGTCGCCAAGCCGCTTGTTGATCTGCGCTGTGAGCAACTGCTTGACACGTTCGCAGAGCACTATTATCACGCACGCAGAGCGAATGGAGTTGTCTTTGCTGAGCAATGATGTGGCGAAGCGATAGTACTCAGCCTGCAGATACTCGCTAATCTCTGCAAGATAGTCTTGTGTGAGTGCGGGTGCAGCCTTGAACTGGTAGTTGCGTACCTCCACATACTGAGGGTCGGATGTGCGCCACATAGTAGTGTTGCGGTTCATTATCCAGTTAAGGTAGTCGCCCTCAAGTTCGCTGACGCTTGCTCGTGCAACATCCAGCAGTCGCATCTCCGTCTCATAGCTTGTCTGGTGGCGTGACGACCCCTCTGCTATATTGGCAGGCACGGTGCGGGCAGCCATCTCCATCTGGTCGCGTAATCTGCCGCAGGGATTAACCTTGTAGTCAACAAATCGTCGGCAGAAGCCTTGGGTGACAAGCTGCAGTATATTGCCGAATTGCCATGAGAGCAGCGTCATATAGCCATTGACGGAGTGGATGTTAATCATAGTTCTTGGGAGTTAGGGGGTGAGTTTTTTTTTCGATAATTCGAGGATTCGATAATTCGGGATTTCGGGGGCGATAATTCGAAAGTTAGAGGCGCTACCGCAGGTCATTAATGCCGAGAATCTGCTCTATCTTGCTGAGCGTCTTATCAATCTTTGCATCGAGGACATTACGCTTTCCGTTATGACAGAGCGGATAATCAGCTTTTTTGCCTTCTGCAACGGAATGCTGACTACCCGCAACAAGTACACGACCATCCGTAAAGTAGTATTCTTCACGCATATTTTTCATAACCTCCCATCCTTTCGCTTTCAAGGCAGGAGTAATGAACATGGTGCGGATTTCTTGTTCCTTCAGTTCCTTCTTGTTGACGTTCATCATAGATGATTATTGTTAAAGGTCAGACATTCTGTGATAATGATTTGGAATTGTTCCAAGCAGATGAAAGATGGTAGTGCGTGTCAGCCAAAAGGCTGGCGCACGGTCATAGAACCATCGAATGACAACGTGCGAAGCACCTCGCATGAAGATGGTAGTGCATGTCAGCCCAAAGGCTGGCGCACGGTCGTAGAACCATCGAATGCAAAGGTAGTGATTTATTTCAAAATTGCCAAAAGGTTTTATGAAAATAGTTATGAACTATTTCCACAATTGTACGTTAAATGGCTTTTAACTCTAACATCATATAACATATTCAGCCCTCGCTACTATTTGGTAACGAGGGCTGAGATTTTATTATACGAATGATGTGATTCGTTACTTAGGCTGCTTGCCTATATATGCAAGGATACCTCCATCTACATAGAGAATATGACCGTTTACGGCATCTGAAGCCTTTGAGGCAAGGAAAACGGCAGGACCGCCAAGTTCTTCTGGGTTAAGCCAACGACCAGCCGGAGTCTTTGCACAGATGAATGTGTCGAATGGATGACGACTGCCATCTGCCTGACGCTCACGAAGTGGAGCTGTCTGTGGAGTTGCAATATATCCAGGACCTATGCCGTTACATTGGATATTATACTCACCATATTCTGAGCATATATTACGGGTAAGCATCTTCAAACCACCCTTTGCAGCTGCGTATGCAGAAACAGTCTCACGACCAAGCTCCGACATCATAGAGCAGACATTGATAATCTTACCTTCCCTACGCTCCATCATCTCAGGAAGAACGGCTGCAGAACAGATATAAGGCGCAACAAGGTCGATGTCGATAACATCCTGGAACTCAGAACGCTTCATCTCGTGCATAGGAATACGTTTGATAATACCTGCATTATTTACAAGAATATCAATTTGACCAACCTCCTTATGTATCTTTTCAACAAGAGCCTTAACAGCTACCTCATCAGTAACATCACACACATAGCCACGCACATTCTCAATGCCAGCAGCCTTATATGCAGCGAGAGCCTTCTGAACAGCCTCCTCACTACGAACATTAAAAACTATATTCTTTATACCTGCGTTTACGAAAGCCTCAGCAATACTAAAGCCTATGCCATAGGCAGCACCAGTTATCCACGCATTCTTTCCTTCAAGAGAGAAATCCTTTAAGCCTGTCATAGTTTGGTCTTATGATTTAAGTTTATTAATTGTATGATTATACTTCGAATGCAAAAGTACAAAAAAAAATTTTATTTATCCCTTTGTTTTATGATATTTTTTCAAAAAAAGCAAATTTAGGATAACCATTAAGCAAATTTCAAAATTATTATCTCCTATAGAATAATTATAAAAAAAAATTATTTCTACATTATCATGTAGTTTTTCCATTATCTTTGCGTTTCTATAAGTAGAAAGTTAAAAATTTCAACAATATATGAAAGAACAAGAAGAAAAATTCACCCAACTCGTCCGCGAGTACAAGAATACCATATATACTGTCTGTATGATGTTTGCAGAATCGCCAGATGAGACTGATGATATGGTACAAGAAGCCTTGATAAACCTCTGGCGAGGTTTTCAGAAGGCAGATGATATATGCAAATCGTGGGTTTGGCGAGTGACAATGAACTCGTGCATAACAATTGACCGTAAGAAGAGGAAACGCTCGTCAGAATGCCCTTTAACGGCTGATATTGAGGATATGCTACATAGTGATGAAAACAATAGGAATACAAATGTGAAGATTCTCTATGACCGTATTCATCAGCTAAACCCGTTTGATCGCGCAATAATAATGTTGTGGCTTGACGGAATGCCATACGATGAGATTGGCGAGATTATAGGCATTACGACAAAGAATGTCTCTGTGAGATTAATTAGAATTAAGGAACAACTAAAAAAGATGAACAATGGAAAAGAACAATGTTAGTTTGGAACTTGAGGAGATGCGCCTCCAAATGGCTGCTCTCCAGAAGCAACTTAATGAGCGACTGAAGCTTGATGAACAACAGCTTCAGAATAGCACTATGAAAAAGATTAATGCTATCAATAGATATGGATATTTTGAGTTGATAGGCCTTATTGTTGCTATTATAAGTTTATCAATAGTGCAATACAGATTTCATATATCATTTGAATTTATCGCCTGCACTCTCCCTATTCTTGTGTTAACTTCATTATTCGGTTTCTGGTTAGCCAATAGGATAAAGAATACTGATCTTTCAAAAAAGAGTACAAAGGAAATTATACGTACGCTTATCAGTATGAAGAAACAATATCAAATATATAATATTATTGGTTTCATCATAGGTTTCTTTATTATACTTCCATGGATGTTACATGATCTTTATGTGTATAATTTATCTCACTTTATGTTCGCTGAAGGTTTCCCTACATGCCTTTTCATCTGTGCCAATGCCACCATTATGATTTCAGTTTTTACTATCGCAATTATATTTGGCACTAAGATGTATAAGAAGCAGCTGCGCAACATCTCAGAACTCATAGATATGATAAAGGATAAGGATTAGAATAGCAATAGCCCTCACAGTTTAGTTTGAGGGCTATTTTTCTTTATTATTTATTCTTATCCTTTATTTTTTTATAATAGAAATTATTTAATTGAAAAAAATAAGAGATAATAATAAGGGGGTGTGGAAAAGTGGATAATGTATATTGAACACTCATTATCAGAAAGATGTAATTTTTATTAGTGTATGGAAAACACGTTTATACTGATTTTATAACCTGTGGATTATCCACTATCCCCCTTGTGGATATATGAGGGGTGTGTATAAGTGGCAAGTTATTAAATATCTATCAACGTTGTTTCCACTACCTTTACACGTAGTTTCAACATGTTATAAACAGGTTTTACATATACTTATCCATATAGTTTATCCACAAATTGTGGAAAACTGTTGGAAAACAAGGAAAAAATAAAGCCGCTTGAAGAATTATCCTCAAACGGCTTTTATTTCTACTTTACCTTTTAAACTATAACATTCTCCACGTGCTCAAATACGCTCTCAGGGGTTATATCATTTAGGCATTTGTAATTACCATACTGACAAGGAATATTGCCGTAGATAGAGCAAGGACGGCATTTCATGTCAAGTTCCACAACGTTTTCCACACTTTGATTCCAACCAAGGAAACCTGCATAACGGTGGGTAGCTCCCCAGATACTCACAACAGGACAAGCAACAAGTGATGCAAGATGCATATTGCCTGAGTCCATTGAGATCATCACATTGAGATGCGACATGAGGATAAGTTCTTGACTGATATCCTTTAGAGTAGAAGTAGCAGATGTCACCTGTGGATATTTTTGCTGCCATTCCTTCATCTTTTGAGCCTCCTCCCCTTTTCCGTGGAAAAGGAAGATGCGACAGCTTGGGTGTGCCTTGATAATCATCTGTACTACCTTTTCCATCTTGTCAAGAGGATAAATCTTACCCTTATGTGCAGCAAATGGTGCTATGCCTATCCATTTGGTGAATGATTTCTTTTCACCTATTGTTTCTGAAAGAAGTCTGAGGTTTCCCCTACCCTCTCCGAATATGCTTCGGAAGTCAGGAGTTATAAAATAACCGAGTTTTTCAAGTACATCGGCATAATTGCGGAAAGATGTGGATAACTGGTGAAAATTACTCTTATCATCATTAACAAGAGCACGCTTTTCCTTGCGATGCTTGTCTATATGTGCTACTTTATAGTTAGATAGTACAAAGCGAAGACGGAGATAATGAGAGCGCAAAACTCCGTGCATATCAGCTATGTGTGTGAAATGTTTGGCTTGAAGTCTGCGATAGAGTGCATTAAGTCCGGAAATACCTTTGTATTCATCTTTCAAGTCTGCGCCCATGAAACCTACATTGTCAGCAAGATTCTCGAAGAAAGGACGTGCAAATGGGCGAGACAATACCGTAATGCGAATGTTAGGGTATTGTTTTGCCAATGAACTGACTACTGGTACGAGCATTGCAACATCACCAATAGCGGAGAATCTTATTATGAGAATGTGTGTTGTCTTCATAGAAGCCTAACCAAGCCTTCTCAAAGGGAAGGATGTTTTATATACTTAGAGCGTATATGCCTTTCTTTTATGAAGGCTTGGTTATATATTTAAAATATTTAGAGTTTAGTTATTATCTAATATTCTTCCTTTTAGGAATACTTTATTAGGCTTTCTTTCCGTATAGCACAGGATTAGTATCTGCATCATTGTACATCTTCATCTGGCGATATACCTTCATGTATTTCTTGCCAGCTGCAATGTCGGCAAGAAGTTGGTCGATAGCTGTTGAGAGGTCAACCTGTTGCTCAAGAAGAATGTCAAGTTTTGCCTTACACTTTGCAATATGTTCAGCACTTGCATCTGTGCGCTCTACCTGCTCTTTCATGTGATATATTTTGAGAGCAAGGATAGAAAGACGGTCAATAGCCCATGCAGGTGATTCTGTATTGATGGTAGCATTATCCTGTATCTTAACATCCTTGTAATGATCACGGAAGTAAGAATCTATATTCTCTACCATATCAGTACGATCCTGGTTTGACTTATCAATTCTGCGCTTCAAAACAAGTGCTGCAGCAGGGTCGATGTTAGGATCGCGTATAATATCCTCAAAATGCCATTGTACTGTGTCAATCCAGCATTTATGATAGAGGATATTGTTGATTGTATCCTCTGGAAATGGATTCTTTATAGGTGTGTCAACATTATCGTTGATATGATAATCAGCGATTGCGTGACGGAATATTTCATTGCTTGTTGATGTAAACGACATATTTATTAGATACCAAAAATTGAAATAGAATAATGATTTCCAAATGCAAAAATAGTGTAATTATTTGAGAAATGCAAATTTTTCTTACTATTTTTTGTTTGAATTGAGGAACTCCACAAGTTTTTCCACCGCTCTTCCACGATGTGAAATACTGTTTTTCTCTTCAGAGGTCATTTCAGCGAATGTCTTTTCATAACCTTCTGGCTGGAAGATAGGGTCATAGCCAAAGCCTGTTGTACCTCGCTTTTCTTCCGTTATAGTTCCCTTTACAGTACCATTGAAAAGATGTACTTCTCCGTGGTAGATAAGTGCTATGGATGTACGGAATTGAGCTTTACGCTCTTCTCCTACCCTACCCTTCAGCTTGTATATAAGCTTTCGCATATTAGCCTCTGAGTCATGATCTTTTGTAATATCCATTTCATGGTCGCTATAGTCAGGGTCTTCAAGGTTGGCATAGCGTGCGGAATATACTCCTGGGGCACCGTCAAGAGCTTTTACCTCAAGTCCTGTATCATCGGCAAAACAGTCAAAGCCATAGAATTTACTGATATACTGTGCCTTTTCGAGAGAATTCTCTTCAAGAGTTGCATGTGTTTCAGGAAGTTCGTCAAAACAGCCTATTTCCTTCAATGAACGAACCTCAAAACGGTCGCTTAGAATCTCACGAACCTCGCGAAGCTTATTCTCATTATTTGTTGCAAAAACGATAATTGGTTTCATACCTTTTACTTTTGTTTTCATCTTATCAAATCCTTCTCCATATACATTAGAAGCGTTGGAGACAGTTACAAATGCCGTTGGATCTACCTTTTTCACAGCCTCGAAAACCTCATGTGAGTAGTGTTTGGTACATACGCACATAAGTACCTTACGCTCAGTCTTTGTATACCAGCCTTCGCCATCAAGCACAGTAAGTCCGAAACCTGCTTTGTTGATAGCATCAGCAATTACAGAGTAGTTTCTGGAGAATATATACACCACCAGACATTGATTGAATCTTCGGGTGAAGAAATCAAGAGTTATGGCTGAAAGAACAAGCAGAACATAACCGAATATTACCTTCTTTGGGTCATGAAACAGGAAATATGAACTTGACACAATTATGATGTCAACATACATAAGAACCTGTCCAAGGGATATATCACGATATTTGTTAACTACCGCTGCTATTATGTCTGTACCGCCCGTAGAACCATTATAATGAAAGCACAATGCAAGTGCAAAGCCTTCTATGAGAGCACAGAGGATACAAGCCATGAACATATCACTTTCGCCTAATACACAAGGCAACTGATGTGTCATAGGATCTTCCATTAGCCTTTGGCATAGCCATAACCAGAAGGAAATAAGTCCGAAGCCCCAGATTGTCTTCAGGCTGAACCTAAGTCCGAGAATCTTTCCTCCTAAAGCCAAAAGTACCACATTAATAGCAGCATACGGAATCTCTACTCCAATTCCGGATGAGTAGTATATCAATGCTGCAATACCTGAGACACCACCTGTAGCAAGCTCGTAAGGCAACAAGAAGACTGTGAGACCTATGGCATATATGAAGGTAGCTATTGCCACCATCATATAGTCGCGTATCTCAAGTAATAATTCGTGTCGGGTAAACATATTTTAGCCCCCTACCCCTTGAAGGGGGAGTTATTTAATTACACTTTTTCCATCAAAGCGTTTCTTTGAGGATTTTTACTATATAAAAAGCTCCCCCCTTGGGGGCAGGGGGGCTTTTTTATTTCACCACAATATTGATAATCCTTCCAGGCACAACGATTGTCTTAACAATCTGCTTGCCTTCAGTATATTTTGCAGTTCGTTCATCGGAAAGAACTGTTTTCTCAGCATCTTCCTTTGATACATCAGCAGGAAGCTGGATTGTGAAGCGAGTCTTGCCACAGAACTGAACAGGCATTGTGATCTCAGAGTCCTTCATCTTTGACTCGTCGAATACAGGCCATTGTGCATCACATACACTACCCTTCTCTCCAAGTGTATGCCAGAGTTCCTCGGCAATAAATGGAGCAAATGGTGCTATGAGGATTGTGAGCTGCTTGAGAACAGACTTACTATGGCACTTTTGAAGCTCACCAACAGCAATCATGAATGCAGCGATAGATGTATTATATGAGAAGTTCTCAATGTCCTGAGTAACCTTCTTGATAAGCTTATGAAGTGATTTTTCCTGATCAGCTGTTGGCTGCTCATCATTAACCTGATACTCACCCATACGATCATAGAACAAGCCCCAGAACTTCTTCAAGAAGCGGTGACAGCCGTCAATACCGTTAGTATCCCAAGGCTTTGACTGTTCAACAGGACCAAGGAACATCTCGTACATGCGGAGAGTATCTGCACCATACTTCTCGACAATCATATCAGGATTAACTACGTTGAACATAGACTTTGACATCTTCTCAACTGCCCATCCGCATACATATTGTCCGTTATCATTGAGAATGAACTCAGCATTATTATATTCAGGACGCCAAGCCTTAAATGCCTCTACATCAAGAATATCTGCGCTAACGATGTTCACATCAACATGGATAGGAGTAACGTCATACTCGTCCTTCTTGTCAAATGAAACGAACGTGTTAGTATCCTTGATACGATATACGAAGTTAGAGCGACCCTGAATCATACCCTGGTTAACGAGTTTCTGGAATGGCTCTTCCTTCTTTGAGATACCAAGGTCGAAGAGGAACTTATTCCAGAAGCGAGAGTAGATAAGGTGACCTGTTGCGTGCTCTGAACCACCTACATAGAGGTCCACATTCTGCCAGTACTCAGCTGCTTTCTCGGAGAGAAGTGCCTCATTGTTGTGTGGATCCATATAGCGGAGGTAGTATGCAGAAGAACCTGCAAAACCAGGCATTGTATAGAGCTCGATAGGGAAGACGGTTTTATTATCGATAAGAGCCTTGTCAACAATCTTCTTGTTTGCTTCATCCCAAGCCCATATCTGAGCATTACCCAATGGAGGTTCACCTGTCTCGGTAGGGAGGAACTTATCCACCTGTGGAAGTTCGATAGGCAGACATTCCTCTGGAATCATTGTAGGGATGCCGTTCTTATAATATACAGGGAATGGCTCACCCCAGTAACGCTGACGAGAGAAGATAGCATCGCGAAGACGATAGTTTACCTTCACACGACCAATACCATGCTTCTCAACAAATACCTTTGTTGCCTTGATAGCTTCCTTAACGGTCATGCCATTGAGAACGAGGCTCTCGCCATCATATTCAATAGCTGTCTTGCCTGGGGCAGGAGAGTTGCTAACAATACCTTCCTTAGCATCGTATGACTCTTCGCTGATATCAGCACCCTCGATAAGTGGGATGATAGGGAGGTCGAAATGCTTTGCAAAGGCATAGTCACGAGAGTCATGGGCAGGTACAGCCATAATAGCGCCTGTGCCATAGCCGGCAAGAACATACTCTGAAATATAGATAGGGCACTTGTCGCCTGTTATTGGATTAATGCCGTAAGCACCTGAGAACACACCTGTTACGGTATGGTCAATCATACGCTCACGCTCTGTACGGCCCTTAACGTACTTAACATATTCATCAACAGCCTGTCGCTGGTCAGCAGTTGTAACAAGGTCAACAAGCTCACTCTCAGGAGCAAGTACGAAGAAGGTAACGCCGAACATGGTATCTGCACGGGTAGTGAAGATTGTAAAGTCAACATCAGAGTCAGCTACCTTAATCTGAACCTCAGTACCCTCTGAACGACCAATCCAGTTCTTCTGTGTCTCCTTGATAGATTCGCTCCATTGAATAGTCTCAAGACCGTCGAGAAGACGCTGTGAATAAGCACTTACGCGAAGGCACCATTGACGCATCTTCTTCTGCTCAACAGGAAAACCACCACGAACAGAAACACCATCAACAACCTCATCATTGGCAAGCACAGTACCAAGACCTGCACACCAGTTCACCATTGTCTCGCCCATGAAGGCAATACGGTAGTTCATAAGTACATCGGACTTCTTCTTCTCGTCCCAACTATTCCATTCCTCAGCTGTGAAATGAAGTTCCTCGCTTTCTGCTATATCCCAAGTGCCTCTACCTTCTTTCTCAAAGTGTTCAATAAGCTTTTCAATAGGCATAGCCTTCTGGAACTTGTTACAGAAGAAGCTGTTGAACATCTTCTGAAAAGCCCATTGTGTCCACTTGTAGTAGCCAGGAGCACATGTGCGAACCTCGCGATCCCAATCGAAGCAGAAACCAATCTTATCCAACTGCTCACGATAGCGGTCAATATTCTGGAATGTTGTCTTCTCTGGATGCTGACCTGTCTGAATGGCATACTGCTCAGCAGGAAGACCGTATGCATCATAACCCATTGGGTTTAGGACATTGAAACCCTGAAGACGCTTATAGCGTGCATATATATCACTTGCGATGTAACCAAGTGGGTGACCAACATGAAGACCCGCACCAGAAGGGTAGGGGAACATGTTCAGTACATAGAATTTCTTCTTATTCTCATCCTCACTAACATGGTAAGTACCATTCTCTTTCCAGTACTCAAACCATTTCTTCTCAATTTCTCTGAAATTATATTCCATTTTCTTTTAGTTGTTTTTTCTTGATTTGGATGCAAAGTTTTATCTTCGCACGAAGAAAATAGGGCTTGTCACTTGTAAAGTGGTGCCCGTTTTTTAATTTTCGAGTGCAAAGTTACTTAAATTAATGAAGAATGAAGAATGAAGAATGAAGAAATTGAAAAAAAATCATTAAATTTGCACTCGAAAATATAATAAACAATTAATAATTAACAATTAATATGCCTTTCACAGCGAAAAAAGGTAACTTTTCCCTCGTCCTTTGGGGAGAGGGTGTCCGAAGGACAAGTGAGGGGCCGTATATATAAAAATGGCAAAGAAAGACGGCGAGCTTACGCCAATGATGAAGCAGTTCTACGAGTTCAAGTCTCAGCATCCTGATGCCTTGCTCTTGTTCCGCTGTGGAGACTTCTACGAGACATATTGTGATGATGCTGTGGATGCAGCACGTATCCTTGGCATTACTCTGACAAGAAGAAACAATGGTGCTAGTCAGGGTGATGCTATGGCTGGCTTTCCGCATCATGCCCTCGACAGCTATATCCCAAAACTCATAAGAGCGGGTAGGAGAGTGGCTATATGTGATCAGTTGGAAGATCCTAAGCTTACAAAGAAACTCGTGAAACGCGGCATTACCGAACTTGTCACTCCTGGTGTTGCTATGAACGATAACGTGCTTGACTGCAAGCGCAATAACTTTCTTTGTGCCATACATTTCGGAAAATCATCATGTGGTATTTCTTTGCTCGATATTAGTACTGGTGAGTTCCTTATTGATGAAGGTACTTTTGACTATTTGGAGAAGATGCTGAGCAGTTTCCAGCCAAAGGAGATTCTTATTGAGAATGGCAAGCGCCGCCTCTTTGAAGATTCATTTGGTAGGATAGGCGGAATTTCTGACGGAAGTCTTGTGTATGACAAGATGGAGGACTGGGTATTTACTGAGCAGACAGCACGCCAGAAGCTCAATGCCCATTTCAAGGTGAAATCCATGAAAGGTTTTGGTGTGGATAATCTTACCAACGGACTTATTGCCGCAGGTGCCATACTCCAGTATCTTGAGCGTACTCAGCATACTCATATAGGACATATAATCCGTATAAAACGTATTGATGCTGAGCGTTTTGTAAGACTTGATAACTTTACAATTCGCAATCTCGAACTACTCGATTCTATGCATTCTGATGGAGCTAACCTTGTGTCTGTTATTGACAAGACAGTATCTCCTATGGGTGCCCGTCAGTTGAGAAGATGGATAGTCTTCCCTTTGCGTGAGAAGAAGAAGATTGAGGATAGACTTGATATGGTTGACTATATGTTCAAGTATCCTGATTTCAGATGCGAGATTGATGAGAACATACAGGCAATAGGCGACCTTGAACGCATATCTTCAAAGATAGCTACGAGAAGAGTTTCACCTCGTGAACTTATTCAGTTGAAGAATGCTCTTTCTGCCCTTATTCCTATAAAGCAACTTTGTCAGGATTCTGAGATTGATATCCTCAAAAGAGTAGGGGAGAGGATAGAACCTCTTACCGAACTTCGAGACAGAATTGAGCGTGAAATAATGCCAGAGCCACCACAGTTGGTTAACAAGGGTAACGTAATTCGTGATGGTGTTAATGCTGAACTTGACGACCTTCGCAATATATCTACCTCTGGCAAGGATTATCTCTTGAAAATACAACGTGAAGAGGCAGAACGTACAGGCATTTCATCGCTAAAAATAGGCTATAATAACGTGTTTGGCTATTATCTTGAGGTAAGAAATACATTCAAGGATAGCGTGCCGCCTGAGTGGATTCGTAAGCAGACACTTGCTCAGGCAGAGCGTTATATCACACAGGAACTCAAGGAATACGAAGAAAAGATTCTTGGTGCAGAGGATAGGATTCTGGCTCTTGAAACAGCTCTCTACAATCAGCTTGTAGAGTCTATGCAGACATCAATAGAAGCTATGCAGATTGATGCCCAGATAATAGGAAACCTCGACTGTATGCTTTCTTTCTCAAAGGTGGCTGTTGAAAATCATTATGTGCGTCCTGTTATTGAGGAGAGCAAGGAACTCGTAATCAAGGGTGGCCGTCATCCTGTTATTGAGAAGACTCTGCCTATTGGTGAGAGCTACATTCCAAATGATGTCTCTCTTTCAGGTGGTGATTCCAACCACCAACACCCATCACCTAACACCCAACACCCTCAGATCATCATCATTACCGGTCCTAATATGGCTGGTAAATCGGCTCTGTTGCGTCAAACTGCCTTGATAGTACTGATGGCTCAGATAGGTTGTTATGTGCCGGCAGAGAGCGCAAAAATAGGTATTGTGGATAAGATATTCACTCGTGTAGGAGCTTCGGATAACCTTGCCGTTGGTGAATCTACCTTTATGGTTGAGATGACCGAGGCTGCTAATATCCTCAATAATGCCACAGATAACTCCCTCGTGCTCTTTGACGAACTTGGCCGAGGTACTTCTACTTATGATGGTATCTCTATTGCCTGGGCTATCGTAGAGTATCTTCACGAGCATAGTGGGGTAGGGGCTCGTACTCTCTTTGCTACTCACTATCACGAGCTTAATGAGATGGAGAAGCATTTCTCACGTATAAAAAACTTCAACGTATCTGTTAAGGAGATTAACGGAAAGGTTATTTTCCTTCGCAAACTTGTGGAAGGTGGTTCAGAGCATTCATTCGGTATTCACGTTGCTCAGCTTGCCGGTATGCCATCAGCCATAGTTAAGCGTGCCAATGTCATTCTAAAGGCTCTTGAAGAGGAAGGTAATCAGGTAGGAGCGGCTGGCAAGCCTGATATGTCGGCAGTATCAGCCAAGGCAAATGCCCAGACACAGCTCTCATTCTTCCAACTTGACGATCCTGTTCTCTGTCAGGTAAGAGATGAGATTCTTGGTCTTGACGTGAACAATCTCACTCCGCTTGAAGCACTAAATAAACTCAATGAGATTAAGAAAATAGTGGCGCAGTAAACAAGAAAATTTCAATTATTACAATAATTTCAATTTATTTTGAGCACACACTATGTATTACGACTTGTCGTGATATGCGTGCATGTTTTTTATTGAAATTATTGTAATAATTGAAATTTTATATGAAGAACCTTTGTATGTCCTAAACAATTCCCTTGCAAATCCCTTCTAAGTCCCATTTTTCGCCTATACTATGGAACGGTATTATAACGGATTTACAACGGCTTTACAACGGAAGTATAAGCTATTACCCTATCATTATTTTTCTTTTGCCCCAAGCTTAACGAGCCAAGAACCGCCTATTGTGCAGGCAATACCTATGATGATGAACGGAATAGAGAGAATCTGACCCATATCTATTGGCAGAGAAGCCTCAAATGACGACTGTATCTCCTTAGTATATTCAATGAAGAAGCGGAAGGTGAAGATAAGGGCAAGGTCTAAGCCGAAGAAGAATCCTGTACCTACGTAGTTAGGCTTCTTCTTCCAGAAATACCACATAACGAAGAAGAAACAGGCGTATGCTATTGCCTCGTAGAGCTGTCCCGGATGACGAGGTTGCATATCCACTCTTTCAAAAATAAAAGCCCAAGGCACATCAGTTGGCTTGCCTATTATCTCTGAGTTCATCAGGTTGCCCAGTCGGATGCAGCAAGCTGTAGTAGGTACAGCGATAGAGATATTATCCAGTACCGTCCATGCGTTCATCTTCAGATTACGGCAGTAGAGCAACAAGGCAATCATAATACCTATTGTACCACCATGTGATGCAAGTCCCTCATAGCCAGTAAAATGCCATGAGCCGTCTATACCATAGTGCATAGGCAGTATCATCTCAAGCATGTGAGTTCCTGAAGAAAGGAAATAGTCCGGCTGATAGAAGATACAATGACCGAGGCGTGCTCCTATGATAATGCCAACGAAGCAGTAAATTAACAATGGATCAAACTTTGCATCCTCTATCTTCTGCACCTTATACAGATGCCTTACGATAAGATAAGCAAGTAGTAATCCTATTATCCAAAGCGTTGAATACCAACGTATTACTACAGGTCCGAGATGGCAGATAACCAAGTCGGGGTTCCAGTTGATATATAGGGGAAGAGCAGCCCACCCAGGCCCTCCCAAAGGGAGGGATGCGAGATACATTTTTTCGCTAAGAGGAATAATGTTAGATAGTAAGGTAAACATTATTTTTTATTTATAATAACCAAACTTTTTTGATTGAAAAATACTATAAAACATCCTTCCCTTTGGGAAGGCTTGGTTAGGCTTTTAAACATTAAACCTAAAGTGCATGATATCGCCATCCTGCACGACATATTCCTTACCCTCAATACCGAGTTTACCAGCCTCTTTGATAGCAGCCTCAGACTTGTATTCAATATAGTCCTCGTATTTGATAACCTCTGCACGGATAAAGCCTTTCTCAAAGTCAGTATGGATAACGCCGGCACATTGTGGAGCCTTCCAACCCTTCTTGAATGTCCAAGCCTTAACCTCCATCTCACCAGCCGTGATGAATGTCTGGAGGTTGAGAAGTGCGTATGCCTTCTTGATAAGACGGTTCACGCCTGATTCCTCAAGACCTAATTCCTCAAGGAACATCTGCTTGTCCTCATAGTTCTCAAAACCGGCAATATCCTCCTCTGTCTTTGCAGCTACAATCATAGACTCTGCACCTTCCTCAGCAGCAAGAGCCTCTACCTTCTTTGTCCATTCATTACCGTTAGCTGCTGATGCCTCGTCAACATTGCATACATAGAGTACAGGCTTTGAGGTGAGCAGGAAAAGGTTTTTTGCAGCCTCCTGTTCTTCCTTTGACTCAAACTCTACCGTACGGGCATTCTTTCCGCTCTCAAGACACTCCTTGTAAGCCTGAAGAACAGCAAACTCTATCTTAGCATCTTTATTGCCAGTAGAAGCCACCTTCTGAGTCTTTGCATAACGGCTCTCGATAGTCTCAAGATCCTTCAGCTGAAGCTCAGTATCAATGATTTCCTTATCGCGGATAGGGTCAATAGAACCGTCAACGTGAGTAATGTTATCATCATCGAAACAACGGAGAACATGGATGATAGCATCTGTCTCGCGGATGTTTCCAAGGAACTTATTACCAAGACCTTCACCCTTGCTTGCGCCCTTCACAAGACCTGCTATATCTACGATTTCACAAGTTGCAGGAACGATACGTCCCGGGTGAACAATCTCAGCCAGTTTTGTAAGACGCTCATCAGGAACGGTGATAACGCCTACGTTTGGTTCAATTGTACAGAAAGGGAAGTTTGCTGCCTGTGCCTTAGCACTTGAAAGACAGTTGAAAAGTGTTGACTTACCTACATTTGGAAGACCAACAATACCACATTTTAATGCCATGTTATTTAAGAACAGCCCCTCACCTGCCACTTTGTGACATCCTCTCCCCAAAGGGCGAGGAGGAAGTTACACTTTTCAGGAAAAGGGATATTTTAATTGTTAATTATTAATTGTTTACTTTGTTTGAGAATTATTACTAACTATTTCCCTCGCCCTTTGGGGAGAGGGTGTCCGTAGGACGGGTGAGGGGCCATAGTTCCTCTACTATCTGCTTCACCTGCTCTGTCTTTGTCATTGTGTAGAAATGAAGTATAGGGAAACCTGCCTTGAGCAATGCCTCGCCTTGCTTTATAGCCCATTCCACACCAACTTTCTTCACATCATTATTATTCTTGCAGAGCATAACCTTCTCAACGAGTTCCTGTGGAAGATCCACGGCAAAGGTATGAGGAAGGATGGTGAGCTGAGTCTTTGTTGCGAAAGGCTTCAGACCTGGCAGAATCTCTGCGTTGATACCAGCCTTTGCACAGTCGTCGCGGAACTTGATGATGGTATCTGCATCATAGCACATTTGTGTCACGATATACTCAGCACCAGCATCTACTTTCTGCTTCAGATAACCGAGGTCTGTGAGACGATTAGGAGACTCTACATGCTTCTCTGGATAGCCGGCCACACCAATACAGAAATCAGTATTATGTTGAGTGTCAGGCTCTCCGTCGATAAACTTACCATCGTTCATCTCCATGACAAGTTTCACGAGTTCATCTGCATGTTCATAGCCCTCAGCATGAGCAGAGAAACGCGAATCGCCGTGCATGGCATCACCACGCAGGGCAAGGATATTCTGAATACCGAGGAAGTCAAGGTCTATGAGTGCATCCTCAATATCATAGCGTGATTGTCCGCCGCAGATAACGTGAGGCACAACCTCCACGCCATACTTTCGCATGATGGCAGCACTAACACCAACCGTTCCCGGGCGACGGCGCACTATGTGCTTCTCTATCAGTCCGTCAGGACGCTCGGTATATTTCATCTCCTCACGATGGCAGGTGATGTTTATAAACGCAGGATTATATGGCATGAGCGAGTCAATAGCGCCATATATCTTTTCTATTCCGTCACCCTTGAGAGGAGGAAGTAGCTCGAAGGAGAAGCGTGACTTTCCACTCTCCTTGGCTTGCTTTATTATGTCTATTACTTTCATTTGGCTGATTTATTGTCAAAAGTCAAAGGTCAAAAGTCAAAAGTCAAAGGTCAAAAGTCTTTTGCCTTTAGTCTTTAGCCTTTTTTACACATTAAAATACTTCAGCGGGGTATTAGCGAAGATGAGTCCGCAGATACTCTCGCCCGGGTTTATCATATTGCTCTCTGTGAGCGAAATGTCGATAGTCTTGTCTGCCTTCAGCATATCAAGCACAGGAACCTTTAGCGCATGGTCAGGACAAGCTCCATAGCCGAATGCCATTCTTATGCCGTCTGTGCCCCAGAAAAGGCGTTTCTGCATATAGTCCTGTATATACTCCGCAAATGCCTCTGCAAGACGGTCACAGAGCAGTTTTGCCATTATTGCGTGATACTCGTCACCCTCCTTGCGATAGTTCTCTTGAAGCTCGCTGAGCCCTATACCCGCAGTTACCACGAATGGACAGATGAAATCCGTAGCGTGCTGTCCCTGACAACAAGGGCAGTTTGTCAGTTTCCTTGCCCTATATCCTCTCATGATATGGTCGGCAAGACAGTTTGTCTGCTCCTCATCTTTCAAAGAGCGAGGGAAGGGTAGAGTATAGTCCTTACCATCGCAGGAGACAATAATCTCATCATTATCAGTAGAGTAGGCTGGAAGAATGCGAGCCGTTCCCTGAAGAGTGATAAGATTCTTCTCTTTCATCTCCTTCAGAAGAGCCTCCGCATCACTACGCAGTTTCTGACCTTCCTCACCTGTACGGATATCGCCTTTCAAGCCCCATGCCTGATAGAAGAAAGCCCAGTTGATACGGTCTTCCAACTCACTTATCCTGATATTCTGGAAGTTGGTTGTACCGTTTTCCTTTGGCTGAGAATAGAGTACCACCTGCTCCGTACTTCTCGGAACAGCTACAAGTTCCTGAGTCTTCACAAACCTGCGCTTTCTGCTTTCCTCTACCGTGAGAAGCGACTTGTCTGCCTCCCTACGGTTATAGTTGTCGCGAATAATCTTCTGCTGAGCCTTCAGTTCGGCAATATACTCCTTTCCGTCGTCTGCGAGAAGTCGGCGGATGATACCCGGATTATCGGCTGCCGCATGAGCGCAAATCACAATTCCGTGAGGATATTCTGGTGCTATCTTAACGGCAGTATGAAGTGCCGAGGTTGTAGCTCCACCGATGATAACAGGCGTTGTCATTCCCTTGCTTTCAAGCAGCTTCACCACGTTTATCATCTCTGTAAGGGATGGGGTGATAAGTCCAGAGAGACCTATTACATCGGCATTACATTTCCGTGCCTCTTCCACTATCGTTTCCGGCTCTACCATCACACCGAGATCCTTCACGTTGAAGCCGTTACATTGGGTTACCACGCCAACTATGTTCTTGCCTATGTCGTGAACATCACCCTTTACAGTAGCCATAACTACTGTACCGGCCCCCTCCCTTCCTCCCCGAGGGGAGGAGTTTTTAGTTACCTCAGAATCCTCATTACTGTCTAAATTCTCCTCCCCTCGGGGAGGAAGGGAGGGGGCCGCTGTCATATATGGTTCTAACACGGCTACTGCCTTCTTCATCACACGAGCCGACTTTACTACCTGTGGCAAGAACATCTTGCCCTCGCCGAATAGCTTTCCCACCTGCTCCATTGCAGGCATTAGATACTCGTCAATAACGCCAAGTGGAGTGCCAGCCTTTTCGTATGCCTCAAGCGTATCTGCATCGATAGTATCTGTTATGCCTTTCAGCATAGCAAAGGCGATACGCTCCTTGAGCGTTGTGGGCATCTCAATTTTCTTCTCAGGAGCCTTACCGCCATTAGCCTCTTTCTTTGCGTCAAGCTCTTCCTTTAGCTTTGTAGCAAACTCAATAAGGCGTTCTGAGGCATTTTCTACACCAGCCTCTTCTGAGCGAGGTGTTCTGTTGAGAATAACATCCTCCACGTATGTCCTCATAGGCTCTTCTATCTCGTCGTAGATAGTGAGCATGGCAGGATTCACGATACTCATATCAAGTCCTGCCTTGATAGCGTGATAGAGGAACACAGAGTGCATAGCCTGACGAACTGGGTTATTGCCTCGGAAAGAGAAGCTCAGGTTACTTATACCGCCCGACATGTGCACCTCTGGCATCTCCTCGTGAATTGTGCGACAAGCCTCTATGAATGCTCGTCCGTAGTCATCATGCTCTGGCATACCAGTTGCCACAGCAAGCACGTTTGGGTCGAAAATGATATCCTCGCCCGGGAAATCTATATCGCGAAGCAGCTTGTATGCCCTGCGTGCCACTTCCACTTTTCTCTCGTATGTGTCTGCCTGTCCTTTCTCGTCAAAGAGCATAACGACCGTTGCAGCACCCATAGAGTGGATATATCGGGCTTTCTTCAGAAACTTCTCCTCACCCTCTTTCAGCGAGATAGAGTTTATGATGCTCTTGCCTTGAACACATTGTAATCCTGCCTCGAGAATCTCCCATTTTGAGGAGTCAATCATAATAGGCACTCGCGCAATCTCTGGTTCAGACGCAATAAGGTTGAGGAAGGTGGTCATAGCCTTCACGCCCTCAATCAAACCATCGTCCATACATACGTCTATGACCTGTGCGCCAGCATCTACCTGAGCACGAGCTATTGACAATGCCTCTTCGTAGTTCTCTGCCTGAATAAGCTTCTTGAACTTTGCCGAACCAGCCACATTTGTACGCTCTCCGATATTCACAAAGCCTGTGTTCTCGTCAAGGAGAAGAGGCTCAAGACCTGAGAGGGTGCAGCGAGGGAGGGTAGAGGTTAGAGTTTCCCCTTCATCCTTCGACTTTTGACTTTCGACTTTTGACCTTTGACCTATCTCTCTCGGCTTAAACTCCTTTGCTACCTCGGCTATTGCCTTGATATGTGCCGGGGTTGTTCCGCAGCATCCGCCGTAGATATTGATAAGCCCCTCGCTCATAAACTCCCTTGCAGAGTCAGCAAATGTCTCTGGAGTCTCGTCATAGCCACCCATCACGTTTGGCAGACCAGCATTAGGATGCACGCTTACCGGACATGGAGCTACCTCCGCAAGGCGCTTCAGCCAAGGCTTCAACTGACGGGCACCAAAGGCACAGTTCAGACCTATGCTTATCAGATTGCCATGTGTGAGAGAAGCCACGTATGCCTCTACCGTCTGACCAGAGAGCGTTCTTCCAGAGGCATCGGCAAGAGTACCGCTCGCCATGATAGGAACATCGATACCTCGCTCTTCTTCCACATTCATCACAGCCTTGATAGCAGCCTTTGCGTTGAGGGTATCGAAGATAGTCTCAACAAGGATTACATCCGCACCTCCGTCAAGAAGTCCGCGAACACAATCCGTATAGGTCTCAACAAGGTCTTGGAAAGTAACCTCTCGGGCAGCAGGATTATTCACATCTGCCGACATAGAGGCTGTCTTGTTCGTAGGGCCCATAGAGCCAGCCACGATAATATCCCGATCCGACTTTTGACCTTTGTCTTTTGACTTTTGACTTTTGCAAGAACTTGCTACCTCTGCAGCAGCCTTCGCAATGTCATACACCCTGTCCTCCAATCCATAGTCGGCAAGCGAGTAGCGATTACAGTTGAAGGAGTTTGTCTCGATGATATCAGCACCGGCATTTATATAGTCGCGATGCATCTGCTTGATAGCCTCCGGTTTCGTTATGCACAGCACATCATTACACCCCTTTAAAGGTTGGGGGTGATTGCTGAATACCGTGCCACGAAAATCATCCTCTGTAAGCCCTAATTGCTGAAGATAAGTACCAGTTGCACCATCGAGAATAAGGATGCGCTCACGCATCTTCTCAAGTATGTCTTTGCGAGTATATGTCATCAAGGTGCAAAATTACTCAATTTTCTTGTTATGTGCAAATTATTTGTAGAAAATACCATGTTTTAGTGAAAATTAAGGTAAGGCGTTTATATCCGTTAGTAATCTTTCTATGAAAGATATTCTTTCATTTCTGTTAATGCCTGTTTCAAAGGCTGCAATTCTTTTTCTATAATCCACCAGATTTGGTCAGCATCAACTTCAAAATAATGATGAGCTATAATATCTCGCAAACCTTTAACGTTTTTCCAATCTATTTCTGGATGTGTTTTCAATAATTCTCCTTTGGTTATTTTGTCTAATCCTTTCAAACTCTCACCTATTGCGATAAATTGCATACAAATAGAATCAAGAATAACACATCCTGTTGAAGACATAAGAAAGTCATCGCCACAATGATAGGGTTGTGAACGCTCTTCTATATGCTCAATAGAATTGAGAACTCTATTGATAACATCTAAGGCTAATTCTTTATCGTATAGCGTAGATTCCATCCTGTTCTATTCTTGATTTTAGATATGGATTCATGTTCTTGTGAAAACGGACTACATCAACAGAGCATTTAAACTGGTTTTCCAAGAATTCCTTCAAGTTAGCCAGCAAAAAAGGGTTTGGTGTTTCTGTCTCTACACAGACATCAAGATCACTCGATTCTGTTTGTTCATTTCGTGAAACAGAACCGAATATCCGCAGAGTCTTTATTCCGAAGTCATGAGTTATCTTGGAACTATTCTGCCTTATAGCCGTTATATAGTATTGAGCTGTTCTCATACCAATTTGAAAATCTACACCGCAAAAGTAGAAAAAAATACTCGAATCACCAAATTTTCTTTCTTCTATTTTGTTATTTGATGATTTTATAGAAAAATAAAAAACAAAATCATAGCATAATAACAAATATTTTTTCTATCTTTGCACTCAGAAATCTAAATTCTAAACAATAAAAATACTATGTACGATAAAGAACGGGGACTATACATAGCCCATTGCGCCAATGGAGCGCTTTCTATTACAGGTAAGATGGCAAACCGCCACGGACTTATTGCAGGTGCTACTGGTACTGGTAAAACCGTTACGCTTCAAGTGATGGCTGAAACCTTCTGTCAGGCTGGTGTGCCTTGCTTCATGGCTGATATGAAGGGCGACCTATCTGGTATTTCTCAGGTAGGTAAGATGAGCGGTTTTATAGAGAAGCGTATGCCGGAATTCGGTATTGAGAATCCTGATTTCCAAAGCTGTCCTGTACATTTCTTCGATGTCTTTGGCGAACAGGGGCATCCTATGCGTGCCACTATCTCGCAGATGGGACCACAGCTGCTCAGTCGCCTGATGCAGCTTAACGAGACTCAGGATGGTGTGCTGAATATCGTGTTCCGTATTGCCGATGAGCGCGGACTTCTCCTTATTGACCTCAAGGATCTGCGCTCTATGCTCGACTGGGTTTCACAGCATGCCAAGGAATATACCACGAAATATGGCAATATCTCCACACCTACTATCGGTGCTATCCAGCGTGCCCTCTTGCAACTTGAGAATCAGGGTGCTGATAAGTTCTTTGGAGAGCCTTCTTTCGATATCTACGACCTTATGCAGACCGAAGACGGAAAGGGAGTTATGAACGTATTGGCTGCCGACAAACTGATGATGCAGCCAAAGCTCTATTCTACCTTCCTTTTGTGGCTCTTGAGCGAGCTCTACTCAACCCTTCCAGAAGTTGGCGACCAGCCTCTGCCAAAACTCGTATTCTTCTTCGACGAGGCTCACATGCTCTTCGACGGCACCTCAAAGGCTCTCTTGGATAAGATTGAGCAGGTTATCCGACTCATCCGTTCAAAGGGCGTGGGAATCTACTTCATCACACAGAGTCCTACGGATATTCCAGAAAACATTCTTGGTCAGCTTGGCAACCGCGTACAGCATGCTTTGCGTGCCTATACGCCTAAGGATCAGAAGGCTGTGAAGACTGCTGCCGATACCTTCCGCGCTAATTCTGACTTCAAGACCGATGAGGCTATCATGAACCTCGAAACTGGTGAGGCTTTGGTTTCTTTCCTCGACGAGAAGGGTGCCCCAAACATGGTGGAGAGAGCAAAGATCCTGTTCCCGCTTTCACAGATTGGTGCTGTAACAGATGGCCAGCGTCTTGACATCATCAAGATGAGCCGCATCTATGGCAAGTACGACAAGCCGATAGACCGTGAGAGTGCCTTCGAGGTGCTTATGGCTGAGGCTGAACAGCAGTTGGCCGAGCAGCAGGAAGAGGCGGCTGCTAATGAGGAGGCTAAAACAGCCGGAAAAACCGCCAAGGAAGAGAAGAAAAAGCCTGGCATGATGTCTAAGGTGCTCAAGGCTGTTTTAACGGCTATAACCTCTACTTTTGCCGCTATTCTCGGCACTTACGTTAGCGACAAGGTGACGGGCAAGAAAACCAAGTCGAGAACCTCTACAACTGGTCGTGTAGCCAAGAACGCCACAAGTGCTGCTACCCGCACCATCACTAAGGAGCTTACCCGCGATATCTTAGGCAACCTTGTCAAGTAATTATCCCGAGGTTTTATCTTGATTTTATCCCGAATCTTTATTTTTTATCCCGAGTATTTCGAATATTCGAATTATTCGGGATAAATTATTATTGGTGTCCTGTAAAAACAAAAACCAGATAAATCCGTTTCCCTTTTTCAAACGCAAAGCCGCTAAGTCGCAAAGTTTTTTATCTGAACACAGATTAAAGGGATTATCTCGCTTACGCTCGTGATTTACATCTGTGAGATCCCTTATATCTGTGGTTTTTTTCTCGAACACAGATTACACAGATTAAAGGGATTATCTCGCTTACGCTCGTGATTAATATCTGTGAGATCCCTAATATCTGTGGTCTTTTTTCGAACACAGATTAAAGGGATTATCTCGCTTACGCTCGTGATTAATATCTGTGAGATCCCTAATATCTGTGGTTTTTTTCTCGAACACAGATTACACAGATTAAAGGGATTATCTCGCTTACGCTCGTGATTAATATCCCTAAAATCCTGAAAATCTGTGGTTAATATTTTTCAGACTTGTGTAGCTTGTTGAGCTTTGCGACTGTCTTGCTGATGAGCTTAGCGAATAAAAAATCCTTTCGTTCATTCCGTATCTTCCGTGTTCAATAAAAAATAATCTCCGCGTCTCTGCGTCTCTGCGTTTATTTCATAAATCCGTTTCCCTTTTTTCATCGAAATCACGTTAAATATGTGCCTCCGTTGTAAGTCCGTTGTAAGTCCGTTGTAAGTCCGTTTCAGGTCCGTTTCAAGTCCGTTCCTTAGAATGGGCGAAAAATGGGACTTACATAGGAATCACAAGGGAATCACATAGGAGACAGGAGGGAAGAGAAAAATAAGATCAAAATACTTTATCATATTCCGAGCCTTTGGGCTTGATACTTTCATTCATTCAGTTAATTAAAAGATAAAAATACTTCTTTATGTCTTCCCTTATAGGTCTGGCTTGCAGCCATCCCTGGTAGTCATGTGTGCTTGTTTCCTTGTGAGCCTTTAGGGCTCTCAGAAAACAATCCCACCAGCCTACTGGAAGACATCAAGAAGACAAAATATAATTCAAAATAGCTCCCTGCGGTCGTAAAAAAACATGCAGATAAAGGGAGTCTCTCACAGATTACCCGAATAAATACAGATAAATCCATTTGGGATAGGGGTAACGTGCCAGCCATTTTTTACGACCGCAGGGAGCTATTTTGTCCCCGTATTTTGTCTTTCCGTAGTGGCTCCTGCTGGGTGGGGGCTCATTTTCTTGGGAAGCCCCCAAAGGCTTGCCAGAGAAAAGGAGAACTCGCATCAGCAGGGATTTGCCACAAGCAAAGCCCATAAAAGGGAGACACAAGGAAAGCATTTTGATCTCTTTAACATTGAGTCCTTGCGAATAATTATTGTCAGTTAAGAGCTGCTTGCTGCCATATAATAATTTCCGTGTTCTTTCGTGTTTTCCGTGTTCAGAGTTTTTTTCGCGAAAGATTTGCGAGGGGGGGGGTGCACTTTTGCCTTTTTTTAGGTGTAACATACTGAAAATCAAATAATAATGATGAGTGCACCCCCCCCTTGAAAAAGGAGGTGTTTTTTAGGGGAGGTGCACGCTTTGTAAAATGTTGATAATCAATACATAAAAGCTGAAAAATCGCAAAAGTGCACCCCCCCTCTACAAACTCTTTGAAAATTTTTTATTCTCGTGGATTATTCTCTTCTCTAACCCCCTATTGCCATATAGTGATAGGGCAAAAAAATCTCCCTACCCGATAAACGAGTAGGGAGATAATAATTATTTTAGTTATTCTTACTTGTACATAACGCCACGAATCATACGACCTGCGCAACGATTTGCATCAACAATAGTAATTCCTCCGTCAGAACCAGTTGAATTAACAATTTTAGCAGCCCTAGCCATGTAGGAATCAGATGCTGTAGATGTTCTGTTTCTAGTCCAATAACATCCCCATGTAGGTTGTTTATGAGGGTCTGCATCATCTGCTTTGGTTGTACGCATATACCCATTAAGAGAAAGTTCAATATAATGCCCCGTTGTTCTATTCTTAAATTTATACAGCTTTCCGCCACTATTAGCAGAAGGGCCACATACCAACGGCGTAGATGGATCTGTATTGCTAGAAGCATTTGCCAAAGCAAGGAAATCGTCCTCTGAAGGAATTCTCATTTTGCCATTAGAATTCTGATATGCAACATCATCTACGGTTTCCAATACTGTCAGATTATCTCTTGTACCACCATACCAATCGGATACATTTGAGGTATAACCACCTAAACTGTTATATTTCTTCAATACTCCAGAATCGTCGATCAACCCAGGATTACTGTTACTTTCTGTGACAGTAAAATTCCATCTTAATGTAGCTGCAGATCCTGATGTAATTGCTGTTCCGCCAACTCCATATTTATAACTTCTCATTGTCAGACTTGTAGCATCCTCATTACTGCCGCCTTCTGTACCTTCCATAAAACTATAAGTGTAGTACCATGAATAATTCTGGCATTCAGAAACTTTATTCTGATTAGACTTTACATAAGTCTCGCCCCAAGCATAGAAAGAAGATGTTGGATCAGTCTCTACTGTCTTGTTTGAAGTACCAGCGATAGTTTTACCAGCCTCGTCATAAATATTCTCAATACCCCACAATATCTTCTGACCATTAGAATTGGTAATACCGAGATCTACATAAGCTTGCTTGGCACATTCCTTTGCTGTAAATGATTTGAGGTCTATAATCTGAGATTTGCCAATGGTATAGCTTTTAGTATTGCTACGCTCGTAAATAGCTCCATCAACTGTATTCTCAAATGAAAGCGTAAAGCCACCAGCCAATGTGTTAGGAAGAACAGGAATGTAATAAACGCCTGTTGCAAGCGCAGAGCCGTCAGAATTGCTAATGGTAATCTCACTACTACCAGCAGATGTGATTGTAAGTGTACCTATAGTGCCATCATCACCAATAGATGCGGTAAATGCTCCAGCAATATTCTCGCCGTTGTTTGCCTTGAAATGAATCTTGCGGATAATGAAATTATTATAATTGTTATCTGCAAGATTAACCTTTATCAAAGATATCGCATTCTTGAAAAAGAAATTTTTATCTGTAGTGCAAGCTGTCATGAAATGATACTCAGGATGGAAACCTGCGGTATAATCCTGCAACTCAGAAGGTATTGTAGCAGAAATTGTTGCAGAACCGCCACTTGCAGAAAGGGTTGGCGCACCATTGCCTGTCAAGGTAGAGCAATAGAGAGCAAAGAACTTGTCACCTGCATTTTGGGTAATAGTTCCATCAAAAACTCCCTGACGCTGACCTACGTATTCATCACTTTTCAGGCCGAATAGGGCATTATCTGGGGTAGTAGCATTATAGATATGCAACTGATCACCAGATGACCATACCGGGTATGGAACGTCAGCATCAGTAATCAACGTGGTACGAGTAGCCTTTGAAGAGCCAGAATTGCCTGTCTCTATGGTTGCTGAGAAACTCGTAGATGTGTTTTCTACTGGTGTCAAAGACTCGGTTGTGTCCTTGTCATCATCAGAAGAGCAGGCAACCAAAGCTATGGCTGCAAATGCCCAAATAGATTGCTTTATGTAATTCATCTTATTAAATCTCCTTTGTTTATTCCCATCCATCACGTACTGTAAATCCCTGCATTCCGTCTTCCTCTTGTTGGCTCTGAGGATTTTCCTTTGCAGGTACTGTGAATGATTCAGCAATCATCTGTGCAGTCTTCAACTGATGAAATTTCATAGTTGGTTCTTCATACTTTTTCATAAGTGCAAAATTTTTAAGTGTTTATTTTTTGATTTATTATATTCAGGGTATTAAAACTCGTTTTGGGGAAACGATTTTGTGTGCAAAGTTATATATTTTTGTATATATATACAAGAAAATGCACGAAAATTTGCTTTTTTGGTGTGTATTTATGACAATTATCTATGAATTTTGGCTGTTTTTCTTATAAAATAGCACTAATTTCTTAGTTTTTTTACGTTTTTTCTTTGAATACTGAAAGGATGGGAGATACGGAAATGCTCGCTTGCGCGAGGGTGAGTTTTAGAAAGAAAATTAACTCAGAAATATATATTTATTTGACCACGGAAAACGCGGAAAAACACGGAAAGGCTCGCTTGCGCGAGGGTGAGTTTTAGAAAGTAAATTGGAAATAAATTAACTCAATAAATTAACGTGAGTTCGACGACTTGCTTCAGCTTGATGAGCTTCAGCGAATAATTAAAACTATGTTGTTTTAGCAGCAAGCTGCTGTTGACGGAACAAAAATTTTTAGAAAATTACCAGAAAATTTAAATTTTCTGGGTTAAATTTTTTGGCCATCGTGAATAATTTTCTGTAAGATCAAGCAACAAAGTTGCGTAACAAAGTTGCGTTTATAAAAGAATTTTGAATTATTCGCAAGGCTCATCAAGCTGAAGCAAGTCGTCGAACTGACGTTGGATTTATCATTCTTATGCTCATATTAAGCGTTATACATCATGAAACAAATAAGTGGAGAGGTTCACTCTTCACTTATTTGTTATAGCTCTTATTCGAGAATGTTATTTATTCATAAGTGGTTGTGCCCACTCTGGAATATTGCATGTGGTTATTGTATAGTGTGAACGACATCTACTCGCATTCCTAGTGCATTTATAATTCGGAAGAAGGTTCCTACACTTGGATTAATAAGACCATTCTCAATACGAGAGATATAAGACTTACTTAGAGAAAGGCGTTTTGCAAGCTCGGATTGTGTTATCTTTGCTTCTTTACGTGCTTCAAGTAGAATTTGGCTAGTGTAAAAATTCCATGCATCATCATCAAACTTTGCTCGCTCTTCTGTTCCAACTTTTCCATAAAGAGTGTCAAGTTCTGCACTTATATCATATATTTTGTTGTTTTTTGCTTGCATAATATTCTTCTTTTATTTTTAGTGCTTTGTTTATTTCAGATATTGGAGTTTTTTGAGTTTTCTTATGAAATCCATTGAACAATACTACTATCTGTCCATCATCAAAGATGAAGAATAGTCTGTATATATTTCCATTCCAGGATATTCTCAACTCATATAGTCCTTCTCTTATTATTTTTATGAATTTAACGGGCAATCGGTCTTCTGTCTGAAGTAATGAGAGTACATAGTGAACTTTCAATCGTTCCTTGTCATTCAATGACTTCATAAATTCATGATAGTAGTTGCCGAATGCAATAATTTTTCTATTCATGGTGCAAAGGTAATAAAAGTTTAATTATATTGCAACTTTTTCTCTCTATTTTTTTCAGTATTGTATAAAAAACAAGTGTAAATATTTGGTATATTAACGTGAACTCGACGACTTATTTCAGCTTGATGAGTTTAGCGAATAATTTCTCTACTCGTATATTATTGAATATTATGTGTCCTTCAGAGCTAACTCTTTTTTTTTCTTCAAGGCATTTGTAACGAAGGTCTGTTGCGTATCTTGCTGCTTTGAGAACGGCTTCTGGAGAATTCCAATCGCCAAACTGTTCTTGTGCGATATTGTCGGGGTTAATATATAGACTCCCTTCCGACCATTCGTTTGCTAATAACTGAATGGTCGTTGATGTCTTGCCAGAGCCGTTAGGCCCTGCTACAACACATAGGGTGGGAAGTCTTTTGCTTGTCATGTTTTTTGCTGCTTTTGTCTGCGACGTGCCACGTTATTTTCCATTTCTCTGAAACGGCGTTTAATCTCGTTCTCAGCTTTAATCGTTGACTGACGTGCAGTTTCTTGAACGCCAAGCATGATTGCGTGTAGCATCTCGTCCGTAGGTTCTTCGGAAGAGTTAAGACGATATGATCTGAGTTCCTTTTGTGTCATTGTCTTTTTTGTCTTGTGTTTTGATTATGCTAAATTGTAGTTTAGCACATCTTTTACAGAGAATATTTTGCTGATGGCATCAAAGGTGAAGTACTGATCATCCATAATCATATAATCTTCACGCTGTGATTTGCGAAGTTTGTGTATCTCTGGGAACATTGATACTGGCACAAGAACCTCTCTGCCATCTGTAAGATAGACAGCCATCATTCCTCTTTTCTCTGAGAAATCTAATTTCTTGATACCTATTGTAACATCTTTATACTTGCACATAATTTTATTTTTTACGAATTTTTATAATGTCAACTGATTCGCCAGCGAATACTTTGTTTATCATATCGTTGATTGCGTCCCAGTTTTTATCTATTACATCAATAATAGCAGATTCATCTTTGGCATTTAATTCTGACCAACAGACTTCTATCTTTTTCTTTCCGTTTTCCTCAATCCATATTTTGGCTACGGTATCGCCTCTATGAGATTTTTTATTTCCCTTACGAGTAACATGAATGTGTCTTCTGTTCTCATTAACGTCTGCAGGAAATACTGATAGTATAAAACAGAGAAAGTATATGAGTTTACCCATATCGTCTGTATTTTTATGTTTGTAATTCTTGTCTACATTGATAGCAATATTGTCTTTTTGTTTGCAAAAATAATGTTTTATTTCCATACTTGCAAGAAAAGTGTTCATAAAATGAAAATATTCATGCGTTAGATTTATTTTTGAACACGGAAAGCACAAATGAAACGAAAGGTTTTTCGTATTTTCTGTGTATTCCGTATTCAAAAAACTCAGCGACTTAGCGTCTTAGCGTTCTAAAAATTTAATTTTTTGGAACAAATTTTCTGGTCATCGTGAACAATTTTTGTTCCGCAAAGGCAGCTTGCTGCCATTAATTTTTGCTTCTTGTTAATGTGCTTCTAACCAGTTGCTGCCCCAACCGCAGTCGGCAATTAGGGGAACTCGCAGAGTAGCAGCATTTTGCATCTCTTCGAGCACAATTTGTTTCACGTGAAACTTTTCTTCTGGGAGTACGGAGAAGTTAAGTTCGTCGTGTACCTGTAGTATCATTTTTGAGCGTATGTTCTCTTTCTTGAAACGCTCGTAGATGCGTATCATCGCTATCTTGATGATATCGGCTGCTGTGCCCTGGATAGGTGCGTTGATGGCATTTCGCTCAGCAACGGCACGTACTGTTCCGTTGTGGGAGGTGATATCGGGCAGGTATCTGCGACGATGATACAAGGTCTCTGCATAGCCTTTTTCAGCCACTCGCTTCTTGCTGTCTTCCATGAATTGCTGAACGCCCGGGAAGGTCTCGAAATAGCCGTCAATCAGGGCTTTAGCCTCTGCTCGGTCAATACCCATGTTTTGTGCCAAACCGAAGACGGAGATGCCGTAGATGATGCCGAAATTAGCACGTTTTGCCTTGGCGCGTTCATCCTTTGTAACCTCTTCAATAGGCTTATGGAAAATCTTGGCTGATGTGGCTGCGTGGATGTCGGCATCGCTTGTGAATGCCTCTATCATATTCTCGTCGCCCGACATAGAAGCCATGACGCGAAGCTCGATCTGCGAGTAGTCGGCAGAGAAGAATTCCTGTCCTTCCTCTGGTATGATGGTCTTGCGTATTTCTTTGCCATCCTCACCACGAACAGGTATGTTCTGGAGATTAGGATCAGAGGATGAGAGTCGGCCTGTTGTGGTGACACATTGGTTGAAAGATGTGTGTATGTGTCCGGTACGTGGATTTATCAGTTTAGGCAACGCATCTACGTAAGTGCCAATGAGTTTCTTCAATCCGCGATAGGTCAGTATTTTCTCTACGATAGGGTGCTTGCTGCTTAGTTGCTGAAGCACTTCCTCGGAGGTCTGATACTGTCCTGTCTTTGTCTTCTTTGCCTTGTCAATGATCTGTAGTTTTCCGAAGAGGATATCGCCAACCTGACGGGGAGAGGATATGTTGAATTCCAGTCCGGCAAGCTCGTAGATTTCCTTTTCAAGCTGAAGCATACGCTCGTTGAAGGTAAGGCGGACTTCATCGAGGGCTTTTGTGTCGAGCTTGACACCAGTATATTCCATATCGGCAAGGATAGGGACGAGAGGCATCTCGATGTTATGGAACAGTTCCTCGGCTCCAACCTCCTTGAGCTTTGGCTCGAGCACGTTCTTCAGTCGCAGGGTGATGTCGGCATCTTCTGCTGCATAGTTGCAGATCTCGGCAGGGGAGAGGTCGCGCATGTTTCTTTGTCTCGGACCTTTTGGACCTATGAGTTCTTCGATGTGGATGGTCTGATATTTCAGAAGAGTCTCTGCCATATAGTCCATGTTGTTCTCGCGACCCGGGGTGATGAGATAGTGAGCTATCATCGTGTCCCAAAGTGGAGCTTTGACCTCAATTCCGTAATTTTTCAGTACTTCAATATCGTACTTAGAATTTTGACCAATTTTTACAATATTTTCACTTTCATAAACATCCTTAAAAATGTTTACAATTCTTAACGCTTCTTCACGTTTTGGAGGAACAGCAACGTAATAGGCCTCTTTTTCCTTCAAAGCAAAACTTAAACCCACTAATTCCGCGTCAATAGCGTTAATTGAGGTGGTTTCGGTGTCGAATGCCACTTCTTTGTTTGTAACAATGAGTTCAGAAAGTTTTCGTGCATCCTCTTCTGTTTCAATAAGATGATATTTTGCACCAGATGTTTTAAAAGTTTCGAAAGAAGGGTTTTCGAAAAAGCCTTGACCGCTCGCCGTGGATTCTTCAAAAAGATTCAGTTGCATATTCACAACTTTTGGTTTTTGGACCGTTTTTTTCAGAATGCGATCGGCAAGTGACTTAAATTCCAAATCTGTAAAAATTTCACGAAGGCGGTTTTCGTCAGGTTCGGAAACTTTCATCTCATCGAATGTTATTGATACGGGAACATCTTGTCGGATGGTGGCAAGGAACTTTGACATCTTTATGTCTTCTCTTGCACCTTCAACTTTTTCGCGCATCTTTCCCTTGATCTGATCGGTGGAGGAGAGGAGGCCTTCGATACTGCCAAACTCCTTGATGAGTTTCACGGCTGTCTTTTCTCCCACTCCCGGACAACCAGGGAAGTTATCTGATGAGTCGCCCATGAGACCTAAGAGGTCGATGACTTGGGCGGTATTATCTATTCCGTATTTCTCGCACACCTCTTTTGGTCCCATGATGTCGTAGCCACCACCATGACGCGGACGATACATGAACACGTTGTCGGTAACGAGTTGGGCATAGTCCTTATCGGGCGTAACCATATATGTTTGCATTCCCTCAAGGTCTGCCTTGTGAGCTATTGTTCCTATGATGTCGTCAGCCTCAAATCCGTCAACCTGAAGGATTGGAATATGAAAGGCGTTGAGGATATCTTTGATGATAGGTATAGACATTTTGATGTCTTCCGGAGTCTCCTGACGCTGTGCCTTATAGGCAGGAAAAGCCTCATGACGGAAGGTCTTTCCGTGGTCGAAGGCAACGGCAAAATGTGTTGGTTTCTCCTTCGTAAGAACCTCGTTAAGCGTATTGCAGAAGCCCATGACGGTGCTTGTGTTCATACCCTTGGAGTTGATACGTGGAGCATTGATGAATGCGTAATAGCTACGGTAGATAATTGCGTAGGCGTCTAATAGGAATAGTTTGTCCATATTGAGTGATGATGAAACAATAACTTGGTACGATTTGTGATGTGAATAGATAGTTGGTAATATCTCAAAAATCTGAGTTCAAATCCTACCAATTTATTTCTTCATCATCACTTATAGTATATATTTCTGCAAAATTAATAATAAAAAATTAAAAACTCGTATAACTTGCTTTGAAAACCAAATTATTTATGTAATTTTGTAACAAATTTCAGAACAATGGATTATTTATCTCTAATTCGTAAACCAATTGATACTGAACTTCAGGAGTTCATAAGTCTTTTCAACGACTCTCTTTCACATACTGACGGTATGCTCGAAACAGTTCTCGACCATATACGTAAGCGTGCAGGAAAGCGTATGCGTCCTATGCTCATTCTCCTTACTGCCAAGTGTTTTGGAGAGGTGAATGAATCAACGCAGAGAGCGGCCGTAGGACTTGAGCTTCTGCATACGGCATCGCTTGTTCATGATGATGTTGTAGATGAGTCAGGAGAGCGTCGCGGACAGAAATCGGTTAATGCTCTTTACGATAATAAGGTAGCCGTATTGGTTGGTGACTATATCCTTTCAACGGCTCTTCTTAACGTGTCTCTTACCGGTTCTCAGCCTATCGTTTCATACCTTGCTCGTCTTGGTCAGACGCTTGCAAACGGAGAGATTCTTCAGCTTACAAGCAACGGTGGTGAGACTATCTGCGAAGAGACATATTACGAGGTTATAAAGCAGAAGACAGCCGCTCTTTTCGAGGCTTGCTGTGCTATGGGTGCTATGAGCGCCGGAGCTTCAGAGGAGGATATTATTGCGGCTCGTGAGTTTGGTCAGAAGCTTGGTATCATCTTCCAGATTCGTGATGATATCTTTGACTATTACGATTCTGCTGAGATTGGTAAGCCAACGGGTAATGATATGGCAGAAGGAAAGCTCACCTTGCCTGTTATCCATGCAGTTCTCTCAACTCAGAATCCAGAGATGCTTACTATCGCATACAAGGTAAAACAGCATGAGGTTACGAAGGAAGAGATTGCTCAGCTTGTTGCTTTCACGAAGGAGAATGGCGGTATAGAATATGCCAAAGATACAATGGAAAGATTGCGTGAAGAGTGCCTTTCATTCGTTGAGGATAGGGTAGGAGATGAAGCCCTTAAAACCTCTTTTACCGCTTATGTGGATTATGTGATAGGGAGAAAATTATGACCCCCTAACCCCCCGAGGGGGAATTTTATATAGTAATGCCGCTCAAAGGAATTCGTTTGAAAACTTTTGAGCGACATTTTTTTATTTGTAATTACTATATAAAAGACTCCCCCTTGGGGGGCTGGGGGGTCAGAAGAATTTTATCTCTTCTCCCTCTATCTCAGAGAGAAGGAGGTTAGCGAGTCTTGAAGTACCGAGACGGAGGTATTTGTTTGTAAGCCATTTCTCGCCCAGAACCTCTTTTACGATGGTGTAATAGATGATTGCATCCATAACCGTATTTAAGCCGCCAGCAGGCTTGAAACCAATCTGAATACCTGTCTTTTCGTAGTATTCCTTGATAGCCTGACACATTACGTATGCAGCCTCTGGAGTTGCGCTTATCTTTTCCTTACCTGTACTTGTCTTGATGTAATCAGCTCCGGCATACATAGCAAGAATAGAAGCCTTCTTGATGTTGCTTGCTGTTCCCAGGCATCCTGTTTCGAGAATAACCTTCATAGGAACATTCTCTCCGCAGATAGCCTTCAGCTCGCTTATCTCATCGCATACGCCCTCGATATCTCCGCTAAGGAATTTGCCTACAGGCATCACGATATCTATCTCTGTGGCGCCGTCTTTTACTGCAAGGGCCGTCTCTGCCACCTTTACCTCTATTCGCGCCTGAGAGCTCGGAAATGAGCCGGAAACGCAGGCTATCTCCACGCCTTCTACTTCGAGAGTGTCCTTTACTATCTCTGCAAAGCAAGGATATACGCAGATTGTTGCAACGTGGGGTAGGTTAGGGTACTCGTTGTCGAAAGCATTTACTCGCTCTGTGAATGCCATAATTGAAACATCGCTGTCGGTTGGTTTCAAGGTGGTGAGTTCTATGCTTCCGAAGAGGAATTTCTTAACGTCAAGAGTGTCGTTCTCCGGCACTTTTGTAGCGATAATATCTCTTACCTTTGCCTTGATATCGGCATCGTTGAGCTCGCAATTATACTGAGATAATGCCTGCTCGTACTTGGAATTTTCTTTGATTTCCATCTTTACTCTATCTACTTTTTACTTTAATCTTTATACTTTACTCTTTACTCTCTAAACTCTACTCCTTATTCTTCGTATCCATACAGATAGTAACCGGACCGTCATTCAGCAATTCTACCTTCATATCAGCTCCGAACTCACCTGTCTCTATATGTTTGCCCGTCTCTGCCTCTAATGCCTTGCAGAACGCTTCATAGAGGGGAATAGAAATGTCGTGTGGAGCAGCCTTCAGCCATGAAGGTCGATTGCCTTTCTTGTAGCTTGCCATAAGGGTGAATTGAGATACTACAAGACAGTCTCCGTCAATATCCATCACGGAACGGTTCATAACGCCGTTCTCGTCGTCGAAAATACGTAGCTTGGATATCTTGCCTACGAGCCAGTCGATGTCCTCTTGTGTGTCGTCTGACTGTACTCCAAGAAGAATCAGAAGGCCCTGTTCTATCTTTCCTTTTACCTCTCCGTCAATAGTGACGGATGCATGCTTTACTCTTTGTATTACAGTTCTCATGTTGCAAAGATAATAAAAAAAACGAAGAGTGAAGAACGAAGAGTGAAGAATTTAAGTTTGTATTGTTGTTTGAGGTCATTAGTCTCTCTTTTTACGATAAAAAACTAACTTAAATTCTTCACTCTTCGTTCTTCACTAAAACAGTCCGAGTCCTTCCTTGATGATTCTCGCCTTTGCCTTGCCTATAACTTCTGCTATTGCATCCTCGTCAGCCTCCTTGATTCTCTTGACGCTCTTGAAGGCTTTTAAGAGGGCTTCCTTCGTTGCTTTTCCTATTCCCTTGATGTCGTCAAGCTCCGAGTGTAAAGCGTGCTTAGAGCGCTTGTCTCGGTGGAAGGTTATAGCGTATCTGTGAACCTCGTCTTGAAGCTGTGTGAGTACGTGGAATAGTTCGCTATTGGTCTTTAGCTGTATGGTCTTTGGAGGGAATCCGAAAAGCAGTTCGTTAGTACGGTGCTTGTCGTTCTTTGCAAGAGCGGCAATAGGGATGTTAAGGTGCAGAGTGTCCTCTACAATCTCTCGAACAACATTCATCTGACCAATACCTCCATCGCATACGATAAGGTCTGGAAATCGTATGTCCTCGTTCTCTGGATCCTGCTCTTTTTCTTCTTTTATTCTGCCGTATCTTCGCAGAACAACCTCCTGCATAGAGGCATAATCGTCAGGACCTGTAACGGTCTTTATATTGTACTTGCGATAGTCTTTCTTTGAAGGCTTCATACCCTTGAAGACAACGCATCCCGCAACAGCATCCGTACCCGAAATATTGGAGTTATCGAAGGCCTCTATCTGGTATGGCATCTTGTCTAATCCGAGCTTCTCCTGCAGTTCCTTCATCAAGCGCACTGACTTTTGCTCAGGATTGAGCTTATCAGCCTGTTTAAGGCGGTCAAAACGGTATTGCTTGCAGTTCATCTGCGACAGCTCCAGCAAGTGCTTCTTATCGCCTCTTTGGGGTACAAAAAGCGTGGCGTTCGGGATAGTCCATTCCATCTCCATAGGCACTATTATTTCCTTTGCCGTGGAGTGGAATCTGTCGCGTATCTCTGGTATTGCCTGAAGAAGCAATTCCTCGTCTGTCTCGTCAAGTTTACGCTTGTATTCAAATGTGAAACTTTGGTTTATCGTGCCATTAGTTACGTGCAGATAATTGATGAATGCGTTGTGCTTATTTTCATCATCGTCAATGCTGAAAACATCCACGTCTGTTATGGTATGGGATACTACTTCGCTCTTGGCACAGAACTGGTCGATGAGAAGGTATTTCTGCTTCAATACCTCGGCCTCTTCGAACTTCATCTCCTCGGCTTTCTGCATCATCTGCTCGTAGATTATCTTGCTAAGCTCTCGGGTGTTTCCTTTAAGAATCTCCCTTGCCATGCGGATATTCTCCTGATATTCGTCGTAGGACTGCTTGTTGATGCAAGGCGCTCCACAATTCTTTATATGGTATTCCAGACAAGCCTTGTATTTGTTTTGTTCGATTCCTTCGCGTGTTATTGGCATTCTGCAAGTACGGGGATGGTAAAGCTTCTTTATTAGCTCTAGAATGGTGTACATAGAGCCTATATGGGAGTAAGGGCCATAAAACGTGCCAAACTTACGGTTTATCTGCCTTGTCTTGAAGATACGTGGGAATAATTCGTTGGTTACAACGATGCTTGGGTATGTCTTTCCGTCTTTAAGAAGTACATTATACCTTGGATTGTATTTCTTTATAAGGGAGTTTTCGAGCAATAGGGCATCTTCCTCGGTATTTACCACGGTATAGGTTATGTTGTGTATCTTACTAACCAGTACTTTTGTCTTGAATCTATCGACTTCCTTGTGGAAATAGGACGAAACTCTGCGCTTTAGGTTCTTTGCCTTTCCTACGTATATAATAGTTCCCTCGGAATCGTAATATTGGTACGACCCCGGCTTCTCGGGCATTGACAGAACAATACTCTTTAATTTTTCGAGTCTGGCTATGTTCTCTTCTTTTGTCATGTTTAATGTTTCACGTGAAACACGATATTCTTTAAAGTTCTAAATATCAATAATTTACCGATGTTACGAACGTAACACTATGATGTGGAACTTCGGTGTTTTCGGGATTTTTGTGTTTAGACTTTAATGCTGTCCTACAATAAAAAAGCCTCCCTGTAGGGGGAGGTTATGATAGAGTCTTATACGACCATAAGCGTTGAAATCTCAGCATCAGTATCAGCGAAAACATCGCGACCGTGTAGTCCTTCAATCGTTAGTTCTATGATGAAACTGATGTAAATCTTTTTTGGATGGAATTTCTTAACCAATTCGTATGCCGCGCGCATGCTTCCGCCAGTTGCAAGGAGATCGTCGTGGATGAGAACAACGTCATTTTCGCCGATGGAATCGCTAATCATGCAAATAGTATCTTTGCCGTATTCCTTGGTGTAATCGTATGAAATCACGTTTCCTGGCAGTTTTCCCGGCTTGCGTGCCATAACAAAGCCTGCGTTCAATTCAGAGGCTACTACAGGACCGAGTAGGAAGCCGCGGCTTTCCAAGCCTACAACCTTTGTTATTCCTTTGTCCTTGTAAATATCCACGACTTCATCGCGCATGATATGAAGGCACTCGGGATTGTTGAATAATGTGCTGATATCCTGAAACTGTATTCCAGGAATAGGGAAATCTGGAATTACCCGCAGATTCTTTAATAGGGTAGGGTTGTTCATTACTATGATATTTTTAGTTTATATTCCTAATTACATATTGGCTGTTCCACGTGAAACATTTTCTCTTTATCTGGTTCTATAGCAGATCCGTTGTAGGTTCGTTATAAATCCGTTGTAAGTCCGTTCCATAGGAACAGCGGTTTATCTGCCCATCAAGACAAGCAAGACGTTGATATCGCTTGGAGAAACGCCCGGAATACGTGAAGCCTGTGCGAGGGTTTCTGGATTGATGTTTTCCAGTTTCTGACGCGCCTCTGTAGAAAGACCTTTCAGTTCGCTGTAGTCGAAATGTCCTTGAATACGGATGTTCTCAAGTCGGTGCATTTTCTCAGCAGCCTGTTTCTCGCGCTCGATATAACCTTGATATTTTATCTGTATCTCGGCAGTTTCGGCAATTTCCTGTCTGCGATTTGCCGGACGGTTGATAATCTCTTTCAGGTGAGGGAGTGATTCTGCGAGCCATTCTATCGAGATTCCTGGACGTGCTATGAGCTCGTGGAGCTTGCATCCGTAATGGAGTGGGGTAGAACCGATGCTTTCAAGAGCAGCGTTTACTTCCTTTGGCTTCACATTGGTTCTGTTGCAGTAATCGATGATTTCTGCAATATGCTGCTTTTTCTCTTGCCACCAAGCATTTCTCTCGTTTGTTGCAACGCCAAGTGCGTAGGCACGCTCTGTGAGGCGGGCATCAGCATCATCCTGACGAAGAAGAATGCGGTATTCTGCTCGTGAGGTGAACATACGATAAGGCTCGTCAACGCCTTTTGTAACCAAATCATCGATGAGAACGCCAATATATGCCTCGTCTCTGTGAAGGATGAGAGGGTGGTAGGTGCTAGATGATGGGTGTTCGGTGTTGGTGCTTCCTGCGAATATAGCAGCATTAATACCAGCAACCAAACCTTGACCTGCAGCCTCCTCATAGCCTGTTGTTCCATTTACCTGACCGGCAAAGAACAATCCGCTTACCTTCTTGCTCATCAGCGAGTGGTCGAGTTGGGTAGGGTCAAAGTAATCATACTCTATGGCATAGCCCGGGCGATATACCTTTACATCCCTAAGAGCCGGAATCTTCTTCAGAGCCTCTAACTGAACCTCGATAGGCATAGAACTTGAGAAACCATTTAGATACATCTCATTGGTGTTAAGTCCTTCAGGCTCAAGGAATAGCGGGTGATGATCCTTATCAGGAAATGTCACGAGTTTAGTCTCTATGGAAGGACAATAACGTGGACCAGTAGATTGTATCTGTCCGTTGAAAAGGGGCGAATCTGCAAGTCCGCTCTTCAATGTCTCGTGTACTTCTTTGTTTGTCGTGAATGTCCAGCAAGGAAGGAAAGCGTCGTTAAGGTCTATTTTTGAGTCGTCCTTGTTCAGGCGCAGATATTCCTTCATATATGAGAAGCTGTGATAGTCGTGCTCTCCCGGCTGGAGTTCTGCATCCTCGAAATGAACGGACCTCTTGTCTATTCTTACCGGAGTTCCGGTTTTCATCCTTGCAGAACGAATACCGAGAGCATTAAGACATTCTGTCAGATGAGGAACTGGAAGTTCGGCACATCGTCCGCCAGGAACCATTTTCCTGCCTACGTGCATGAGTCCGTTGAGGAAGGTACCGGCTGTAATGACTACTGTCGGGGCTTTTATCTCAACGCCCCAGATGGTTCTTACGCCTATAACCCTCACCCGACTTCTCTGAGGAGAGGTGTTTTTTGTAACATTCTGAGCATCAATACAATCCGAGCTCTCTCCCCCTTGGGGAAGTTGAAAAGGAGCAGTCAGTACTTCCTCCACCTGATCCTGCCAGATATCGAGATTCTCAGTAGAGTCGAGCAATTCACGCCATTTCCAGATGAACTGTCCACGGTCGCATTGAGCGCGAGGACTCCACATGGCAGGACCCTTTGAGCGGTTGAGCATACGGAATTGGATGGAAGTAGCATCTGTCACGATTCCCATTCCGCCACCGAGGGCATCAATTTCACGGACGATTTGACCCTTGGCAATTCCTCCGACTGCAGGGTTGCACGACATCTGTGCAATCTTGTTCATGTCCATAGTTATGAGGCAGGTTTTAGCCCCCATTCTTGCTGCGGAATGAGCAGCTTCGCAACCGGCGTGGCCACCTCCAACGACTATGACATCGTAATATAGAGTTGTCATTTTTTTAAAATTTTCTACAAAAGTAAGAAGAAATTTTGAATTTTCAAGTAGAAAAGTTTGTTTTATCACTATTTTTAATTAATTTTGCAGTCTAATTCATATTAAATTAGAAAAAATGCTTTAATTCCTAATTCTTTTCATAGAATACATACAATCGAAAAAACTCAAAACATTATTTATAACTTTATTTAAACAACAATCATTTATGTGGTTATTTAATTCATCAATCGGAAGAAAGGTTGTTATGTCAGTAACTGGCATGGCGCTCATCCTGTTCTTAACGTTCCACATGTCAATGAATGTAGTGGCGCTCTTCTCAGAGGAGGGTTACAACATGATCTGTGAATTGCTTGGTGCCAACTGGTACGCTGTAGTAGCAACAATAGGTCTTGCTGCATTGGCTGTGGCTCACATCTTCTATGCTTTCGTCTTGACAGCACAGAACCGTAAAGCACGTGGTGACAACAAGTATGCTGTTACCGACAAGCCTGCAAAGGTAGAGTGGGCATCTCAGAACATGCTCGTTCTCGGCCTTATCGTAGTTGTAGGTCTTTGCCTCCACCTTTACGATTTCTGGTCAAAGATGATGCTTCAGGAGCTTATCGGTGGTGACACCATGTACGCAACAGATGGTGTTTATTGGATTCGTAACGCTTTCGGCGATCCAATTCACGTTGTGATTTACCTCATTTGGCTTGTTGCTCTTTGGTTCCACCTCACACACGGTTTCTGGAGTGCTTTGCAGACTCTCGGTTGGAATGGTAAGACATGGTTCTGCCGTTGGAAGGTTATCAGCATTGCTTACGCAACACTCCTGTTCGCAGGCTTTGCCATCGTAGTTATCTATTTCGCTATCAGCGAGATGTGTGGTGGTAGCTGCTGCTAATTAGTTAACTAGAATCTCTAGAACCTCTAGAATGTCTAGATTATCTAGAATTTCTGGAATATCTGGAACAACTAGAAAAAATCAAAACAAAATGACTAAAGTATTAAATTCAAGAATACCAGAGGGACCAGTAGCACAGAAGTGGACCGAGTTTAAGGCACACCAGCGTCTGGTTAACCCAAAGAACAAACTGAAGCTCGACGTTATCGTAGTAGGTACCGGTCTTGCAGGTGCTTCTGCTGCTTCTTCTCTCGGTGAGATGGGCTTCAACGTACTTAACTTCTGCATTCAGGACTCTCCACGTCGTGCTCACTCTATCGCTGCACAGGGTGGTATCAATGCTGCTAAGTGCTATCAGAATGATGGTGACTCTGTATATCGTCTTTTCTACGATACAGTAAAGGGTGGCGACTACCGTGCTCGTGAGGCTAACGTATATCGTCTTGCAGAGGTTTCAAATAACATTATTGACCAGTGCGTTGCACAGGGTGTTCCTTTTGCTCGTGAGTACGGCGGTATGCTCGCTAACCGTTCTTTCGGTGGTGCTCAGGTATCTCGTACATTCTACGCTAAGGGTCAGACAGGTCAGCAGCTCCTTCTTGGTGCTTACTCTTCACTTATGTGTCAGGTAAACGCTGGTAAGGTAAAGCTCTATACCCGTTATGAGATGGAGGATGTTGTTATCATCGACGGTCGTGCTCGTGGTATCATCGCTAAGAACCTCGTTACAGGTAAGCTCGAGCGTTTCTCTGGTAACGCTGTAGTTATCGCTACTGGTGGTTACGGTAACGCTTACTTCCTCTCTACAAATGCTATGGGCTGTAACTGTACAGCAGCTATCCAGTGCTACCGTAAGGGCGCTATGATGGCTAACCCTTCATACGTTCAGATTCACCCAACATGTATTCCTGTACACGGTGACAACCAGTCAAAGCTTACTCTGATGTCAGAGTCTTTGCGTAACGACGGTCGTATCTGGGTACCTAAGAATATTGAGGATGCTAAGGCTCTTCAGGCAGGTACAAAGCAGGGTTGGGATATTCCAGAGCAGGATCGTGACTACTACCTCGAGCGCCGTTACCCAGCATTCGGTAACCTCGTACCTCGTGACGTTGCTTCTCGCGCTGCTAAGGAGCGTTGTGACAAGGGCTTCGGTGTAAACAACACAGGTCTTGCCGTATTCCTTGACTTCTCAGAGTCTATCCAGCGTCTCGGTATCAACGAGATCCGTCAGCGTTACGGTAACCTCTTTGATATGTATGAGGAGATTACAGACGTTAACCCAGGTGAGTTCGTTCGCTCAGAGGGTGGTTTCGACTACTACAAGCCAATGATGATCTTCCCTGCTATCCACTACACAATGGGTGGTATCTGGGTTGACTATGAGCTTCAGACAACAATCCCTGGTCTCTTCGCTATCGGTGAGTGTAATTTCTCTGACCACGGTGCTAACCGTCTTGGTGCTTCTGCTCTTATGCAGGGTCTTGCTGACGGTTACTTCGTACTTCCTTACACAATCCAGAACTACCTCGCTGACCAGTCAATCTGGCCACGTCTCTCTACTGATATGCCAGAGTTCGACGAGGCAGAGAAGGCTGTTGATGCAGAGCTTACACGTCTCCTCAACATCAAGGGTAAGCGTTCTGTGGATTCTATCCACAAGGAGCTTGGCCACATCCTTTGGGAGCATGTAGGTATGGGTCGTACCAAGGAAGGTCTTGAAGAGGGTATCAAGCTTATCAAGGCTCTTCGTCAGGAGTTCAACACCAACCTCTTCGTTCCAGGAGCTAAGGAAGGTCTCAACGTAGAGCTTGACAAGGCTGTTCACCTCCGTGACTTCATCCTTATGGGTGAGCTTATCGCTACTGACGCCCTCCATCGTGAGGAGTCTTGCGGTGGTCACTTCCGTGAGGAGCACCAGACAGAGGAAGGTGAGGCTAAGCGCGATGATGAGCACTTCTTCTACGTAGGTGCTTGGGAGTATCAGGGCAATGATGATACAACCCCTGTACTCAACAAGGAGCCTCTTGAGTATGAGATAATCAAGGTACAAACACGTAATTACAAGAACTAAAATGGCAAATATTTCTTTCACAATAAAATATTGGAAGCAGAATGGTCCTAAGGATAAGGGTCATTTCGATGAGCGTGAAATGAAGAACATCCCTGATGATACTTCATTCCTTGAGATGCTCGATATGCTCAATGAGCAGTTGATCAGCGAGGGTAAGGAGCCTTTCGTATTCGATCATGACTGTCGTGAGGGAATCTGTGGTATGTGCTCACTCTATATCAACGGTACTCCTCATGGTAAGACAGAGACTGGCGCTACAACATGTCAGCTCTACATGCGTCGCTTCAAGGACGGCGATACAATCGTTGTAGAGCCTTGGCGTTCAGCTGGTTTCCCAGTTATCAAGGACTGTATGGTTGACCGTTCAGCATTCGATAAGATCATCGCAGCTGGTGGTTACAACACTATCCGTACAGGTCAGGCTCAGGATGCTAACGCTATCCTCATTCCTAAGCAGGATGCTGACGAGGCTATGGATTGCGCTACATGTATCGGTTGCGGTGCTTGCGTAGCAGCTTGTAAGAACGGTTCTGCTATGCTCTTCCTCTCTTCTAAGGTATCACAGCTCGCACTCCTCCCACAGGGTCGTCCAGAGGCTGCAAAGCGTGCTAAGGCTATGATTGCCAAGATGGATGAGCTGGGCTTCGGTAACTGTACTAACACGCGTGCATGTGAGGCTGTATGTCCAAAGAACGAGTCTATTGCTAACATTGCTCGCCTTAACCGCGAGTTCATCAAGGCAAAGCTCGCTGACTAAAAATTAGATATTTTTCGGTCATAAATAAGGGAACTGATGGTTTTTATACTATCAGTTCCTTCTTTTTTTACGAATTTAAGCATATTTTCTTGGTGAAAAGAAAAAGATTTCATATATTTGCAGTCGTAAATCTATTAAGAAAAAGCATTAAACAAGTCAAATAATCGTCATAAGCTATGAAACTTACAATTGAAAAGAATGATACCACAATAACAGGTATCCTTGAAGGTCGTCTTGATACAGCTGCTTCTACACAGTTTGCTATAGATATGGAAGAACTTGTAGAGAACGCTGATAAACACATCGTGCTCAACTGTGAGAAGATGGAGTTTATTTCTTCTTCCGGTCTTCGTCTCTTCCTCTCCCTTCGCAAGAAAACAATATCCCAGGGTGGTGATGTAACCATTAAGGGAGCATTGCCTGTCGTTAAGCAGGTATTTGCCATTACAGGCTTCACAGCCCTGTTCAATTTTGAGGATTAAACACTCACTTTATATTGGCGTTTTAATATCTAAGGAGTTATGCAGTTGCTCTTAAAGAACGATATCTCGCAAGTGCCATTATTAGCTGATTTCATCAATCAGGTATGTGATAAGTTTGCCCTTGACTCAAATCTCTCTTTCCAGTTGAATCTGGTACTTGAGGAGGCTGTAGTCAATGTCATTCAGTATGCCTATCCTGATGGTGGGGAGCATACATTCACATTGGATGCTGATAAGGATGCTGATACTGTCACTTTTGTGCTTAGGGACGACGGAAAGCCGTTCAACCCTTTGACGCAGGCTCCTAACGTGGATATTAGCCTTTCTGCAGAGAAACGTCAAATCGGTGGATTGGGTATTTTCCTTGTTCAGCAAATGATGGACGAAGTGGATTATCAGCGTACTCCGAAAGGTGAGAATGTGTTGGTGATGAAGAAAAAGAGTAGCTAGTAAAGTGAATAGTGAAAAGTTAAGAGTGAAGAATTTGAGTTGTTTTTTTATGAAAGGCAATCAACAGCCTTAATCAACATACTAACTCAAATTCTTCACTCTTCACTTTTTATTTCTCCCAAGGCTCTCCCTTGGGGGGCTAGGGGGCTTTTAGTTATTGAAATAGTAGATGAAGATAGCTATGCCCTCGAGAGCCTTCTTGCCTGTTTCCTTTACGTTCATAGTGAACTTAACCTCGGTCTTAACAGCACCACGGAGGTTCTGTATGCTCTGAAGCTTTGTAGTGAGGTTGATGCTCTGACCAGAGAGAACTGGCTGACCGAATTTCATCTTGTCAATACCGTAGTTTACGAGCATTTTCACGTTTCTTACGTCAACAATCTGCTCCCATAGGTGAGGGAGAACAGAGAGAGTGAGATAACCATGAGCGATAGTTGTGCCAAACTGGCTTTCTGTCTTTGCACGCTCTGTGTCAACGTGAATCCACTGATGGTCGAGAGTAGCGTCAGCAAACAGGTTGATACGTTCCTGAGTAAGTTCTACATAGTCAGAAGTACCGAGTTCCTTTCCTTCGTATGAAGCGAATTCCTCGAAGCTGTTGATGATAAGTTTTTCCATTTTCTGTGTTTATTCTTTTATCTTTTGAACTATTCAACTTTTACCCATTCTGCTTTGTAGCACCAGTTTGGCCATCGGTCTTTTTGCTTTTGTCACAAGATTTCTTGTCCTTGTTGCAGCACGCCTTCTTTTCGCACTTATTAGCCTTGTCGCAGCATTTCTTGTCACAACATTTCTTGTCGCACTTCTCTGTCTTACACTTGCTGTCGCATGTGCATTTCTTCTGATCCTGTGCATTAGCCACTAAAGCCATCATGGCTATAAGGCCGAGTATTAATGTTTTCTTCATTTTTGTTTAAATTATATTTCATCTGCAAAAATACGAATAAAACGGCGAATGTCAAAGTTTAAGTACGTTTTTTTATGTTTTTATCATCATTTGTAGGTATTTTTTCCACTTATCTGCCAATATTTCATACCCTCTTATTGAAAATAAGCTGATTTTTAGTAATTTTGCATTCAATGACACTAAAAGAACTTCATATCGGACAATCGGCAACCGTTACAACAGTAGGTGGTAGCGGTTCTCTTCGCCAGCATTTCCTTGACATGGGACTTATCCCTGGAGCTGTTGTGAAACTCAAGAAATATGCCCCTATGGGCGATCCTATGCAGCTCACCATTCACGGTTACGAACTCACCCTTCGCCTTGCTGATGCGGATAAGATAGAAATCACTCCTGATGTGCCTGCTGATGATGAAGAAGAAGAGCCACGTCTTATTTCCGGTCATCATCCGGGTATTGGAGAGCCGGGCATCTACCATGACCCTACTCATGCCCATCCCCTTCCGGAAGGAGAGATACTCACATTCGCCCTTGCAGGAAACCAGAACTGCGGAAAGACAACGCTTTTCAATCAGCTTACGGGTGCTAATCAGCATGTGGGCAACTTCCCGGGTGTCACCGTTGACCGTAAGAGCGGAGCTATCCGAGGACAGAAAAACACCGAAGTCACCGACCTTCCTGGCATCTATTCGCTCTCTCCTTACACAAGCGAGGAGGTAGTAAGCCGTAAGTTCATCCTTGAAGAAAAGCCTAAGTGCATCATCAATATCGTTGACTCTACCAATATAGAGCGTAACCTCTACCTCTCCATGCAGCTCATGGAACTTGGCATCCCTATGGTTCTTGCGCTGAATATGATGGACGAACTTGAGGGAAACGGAGGATATGTTCATGTCAATGAGATGGAGTCTATGCTCGGAATTCCGGTTGTGCCTATCTCAGCAGCCAAGGGCGAGGGCATCTCCGAACTTGTGGAGCACGCCATGCACATCGCCATGTATCAGGAGGTGCCAGCTGTGCAGGATTTCTGCTCAAAGGAAGAGCATGGAGGTGCCGTGCATCGTTGTCTTCATGCCATCATGCACTTGATAGAGGATCATGCCAAGCGTGCTGATATCCCTGTCCGCTTTGCCACTTCAAAGCTTGTGGAGGGTGATAAACTCGTCATTGATGCACTCAAGCTGTCGCAGAACGAACGTGAAACCATTGAGCATATCCTTTGTCAGATGGAAGAGGAGCGAGGACTTGACCGTGCAGCTGCTATGGCTGACATGCGATTCTCTTTCATTCAGAACATCTGCAAGAAGTCGGTTACTCATCCTCATAAGAGCAAGGAACACTACCGTTCGGAGAAGATAGACGCTGTACTTACAGGTAAATATACTGCTATTCCCGCGTTTTTAGGCATCATGGTGGCTATTTTCTGGCTCACCTTCGATATTATAGGCGGAAACCTCCAAGAGCTGTTAGAGAGCGGAATAGAGTGGTTTACCGAGATGTCAGACAATGCGATGAAATCGTGGGAAGTGAATGATATTGTTCGTTCACTCATCATCGACGGTGTCTATGCCGGTGTGGGTAGTGTGGCAAGCTTTGTGCCAATCATCGTCACCCTGTTCTTCTTCCTCTCCATGCTAGAGGATTCCGGCTACATGGCGAGAATAGCCTTTGTAATGGATCGTCCGTTGCGTAAACTCGGTCTTTCCGGCCGTTCCATCGTGCCATTGCTCATAGGATTCGGCTGTTCTGTACCGTCTGTTATGGCAAGCCGCACGTTGCCTTCTATGCGCGACCGTAAGATAACGATAATGCTTACGCCTTTCATGTCATGTACGGCAAAGCTTCCTATCTACGCATTCTTCTGTGCTGCTTTCTTCCCCGATAATGCTGCTCTTGTAATGGTGGCATTATATCTTCTCGGTATCATCGTGGGAATAGTCGTGGCACTCATATTGAAGAAGACATTCTATCGTGGTAATCCTGTGCCTTTTGTTATGGAGTTGCCAAACTACCGAATGCCTTCAGCACGTTCTACTCTTATGCTCCTTTGGGAGAAGAGCCGTGATTTCCTTCAGCGTGCCTTCACCGTCATCTTCATGGCGACAATCGTTATCTGGTTCCTCCAGTCGTTCGGTTTCCACCTTCAGCATGTGGAGAATGCCGATGACTCAATCCTTGGCATTGTGGCTGATTTCGTATCTCCTGTCTTTGCCCCACTCGGATTTGGCGACTGGCGCGTATGTACGGCGCTTGTGGGCGGCTTTATGGCTAAGGAGAGTGTAGTAAGTACTCTCACCGTACTTTTCGGCGCAGGAACGTCTATAAACGCGATTTTGACGGTTTCATCGGCAGTTTCATTGCTTGTGTTCTGTCTTCTCTATACTCCATGTGTGGCTGCAATAGCATCAATCCGCAGGGAGATAGGAAAGAAGTATGCCGTTGCCGTTGTCTTTGGCCAGTGTGCCATTGCCTATGTGGTAGCCTTGCTTGCATATTGGATGTTTTAAACTAATAGTGAAGAGTTAGGAATGAAGAATTTGAATTAGTCAGCTAAACGCCCAAGACATGTTAGTTGTAATAGTTTAAGCGACTAATAGAATTCTATTCACATTTAAAATTCTTTACTCTTCACTTTTCACTCTTCACTCAGTAAAATGAACCTCGTCAGTATCATTCTCTTGTCCGTCGTTATAATTGCCTTTGTCATGGTTGCACGCTCTTATTTTCGTGGAAATCATGGCAAGAAGAGTTGTTGCGACACAGGCGATGGTAACGGCAAGAAATGCAACTGCGGAAACTGTAATGGCTGTGGGATTCGCTAACCTGTCTTTTCCTGATTCCTAATCGCCTTTTCACTTTAATTATACGATTTTGAAAAATCAAAATGTCCGTTTCTGTATATTTCATGGTAATCGCGTGTGTTGATAACAGGTAACGAGTAACAGGTAACAATAAGAAAAATAGTGTAAAGTGCTGCCTATATTTTTTATTTCTTTATATAATAAGGTATATAAACTCCTTAGAAATATTTAGTAAAATTTTTGGCCATGCACTAAAATCCTTATTGTTACCTGTTACTTGTTACTGACCGGGATTTTGCTTGCCTGCCGAGCGAGGTTTCATCATAGCTTGATAAATACTAAGATAAAGATAATGAGGCTGTTATGTATGAATCAGAGGGCAGAATGTAGGCGGCCGATAGTCTCAATAGCATAACAACAAGCATTAAATCAAGGCTGATTCTCCTTATTCGGCATGCTTGAAAAACGCGAAAAAATGCTCCGGTAACAATAATTCCGTTATTTTCAATAGCAATCACAAAACGCACATTATCCTTCAAAAAAGACGTGAAAACCATTCCAAACCCCATCTCCAAAATTAATACAGGCTTCAATGAGATTCTGCGAGGACTTCTCCCTAAGATGCAGTTCCGTTGTGAATCCGTTGTAAATCCGTTGTAAATCCCATCAGCCTCCGTTTCCTACGAACGGATTAGAAGCGGACCTAGAACGGAGGTATAGCTCTAAGTTTGCATCGTCTAAGAAAAAGATATGATAATCTTTGCTTAGTAAGGCCAGATTCCTTACCTTTGTTGTAAGAAGGAGGAATCGGCCTGCTGGAGAGGGAAACTCAGGAGGCACTTGGG
>Ga0310695_10000576_pt1 | contig 94193 bp, 90 predicted proteins | sample RumenRJG_04DNA_FD_203882 | JGI IMG/M metagenome (GOLD analysis project Ga0310695, IMG submission 203882) | Bovine rumen microbial communities from Lethbridge, Alberta, Canada - RJG_04 (v2) (version 2) | ecosystem: Host-associated > Mammals > Digestive system > Stomach > Rumen | place: Canada...
TTATATAGATCTCAATTGGATCAAAGAAAAGAATCAGGTGAGATAAATGATGATGCATATGATTCAAATTTATATGCATTTCAAAAGAAGCTAAATTCTCTTCATACTTCACTTTATAGTGGTGAAAATAAAACATTGAGTTATACAATCAAAACTAATGTTTTAAGAGATTATGCAAGAGATAATTATGGGATTAGATTATCAAGACAATCTAGTGTTATCCTTGATGAGGTAATTAGTGATCTAGAAAGTTCAATAATTAATTCTATATTGTTGATGTGCAAGGAATATGAAATAACTGATACAAGCAAATATCGTTCAAATGCAGAAACTGAATTTGAGAGACTTAAAAATGAAGCTAAAGCTAAATATGGTGATACTGATGTTGTTTCAATCATTCAATATATTCAAAGTGGAATGACAACTTGCTTTAACGGAATTTGTGAGGAACTAGATTGTCTTGCAACTCAACAACAATTAAAAAAATTCATAGAAAAATATTCTATTAGTGTAAAAGAAGATGTTGCTGATGATTATTGTTGAGATAAATTATTCTCTCAATATGGGGAAGGTAACAAAGAAATATCTGCTGAAGATTTCAACAATATTTTTGAAATAAGTTGTGAAGATTCTGATCCACAAAACAGTTATGGTTCTTATACTTTTACATCTAGAAAGACAGTTAAATTTAAAAGCAATATAATTCCTGGATATACATTAAAACCAATTCTAGTTAAAATGAATGGTGATCCATATACTAATACATATTCTATTGATGTTGACTACACTTTGGTAAATGATAGTTACATTAAAAAAGAGAATGTTGCCCAACTAACTGCTCATTCCTCAGCACTAGAAAATAAATCATTTTATGAAGATGAAAACACATCAATTTTTGATTTAAATACTAGTGACGAAGAAAGAGAATACACTAATTACGTATTACCAATAACAAAGCAATACGAAGAAGAGCAAATTAATGCCACATATTTTAATAATGAAAATTTCAAATTTTCTTGATCTACAAGCGATGAATATGGGTATGATGATTTTTGAACTATAGCAAATGAAAATGGTGAATACAAAAGTAAATTAGACATCTCTGGTTTAGCAACTACTGGAATGATGATTAATGGTGTTCTTCTTTCTGATATTCTTAATCAGGCTGGAAAAATATCTTTATCTGGTGGATCTTATGAGTTAAATGGTATTGAGAAAAGTGAAGGTAGTGACACAAAGCAATGGAAATTAATTGTAGATGATAATGAAATAAAAGATGAAGATATTAGATGAGAACTAATTCCTACTACAACTGCAGAATTACCAAATTCTATATCTATCACAAACGGTATTGTGTCATGAACAAATCAGATTGAAGTTGGTACATATCAATTTTGTATACTAGCTAACTATAAAGAAACAAAAATTCAATCAGCACCAATAACTTTAACTATTTCTTCTAAACAATCAAAGAATGCTGAAGGTTTTAATCATAATAATATAAAAAATATTTTGTATGATGAAAATACAATTGACCAAAAATTGTTTGATTTTGTTAATAATGTAGATTTTAGTTTAGATTTTACTGAACAAGATTATGATACTGATATAGATGGCAAAAAAGGTGAGATCCAAGTCAATGACTTTATTATTGGTTATAAAAATTCTAAAAATACTTTTAAAGTATCAAACTTAATTAATGAAGTCATTAGCAATGCAATAAATAATGACTCTGGTATTACAAAAAGATTTACTAAAAATATTTGGCAAGATGTAAAAGCAGATTATGATAGTGTTGTTTCTACGGTTAATGATAAACTAAAAGAATTAAAAAAATTCGCTGATTCAACACATGATAAGATTGACTGTATTATTCAAACTTTTCGTACTATGTCAATTGTATTTGCTGCTACTATTACTGTTTGTTCAATTATTATGTTTACTTTTTTATTTTTATTTGCAAAACATTTAGATCATACAATAAGTCTTAAATCTAGAATTAAAGGATGAACTTTACTAATTATAATCATTTCAACTTTTGTCTTGGCAGATATAGCATCTATTATTGCAATACTTTTTAGATTAGATAAACCAAACGAAAATCTTAAAGATAAATTAGATGTTATTGATCCAGAAAAACAAGCAAGCTCAAATCTTAGAATAGTAAAAAATATTAATAATGACAAAAAATATTTTGATCATGAAACCGGTAAAGCTAAATTTGATAACCTACCATCTGCTGAAATTAGAAGTAAAAAAATATATTATCATTCAGGTTACAAGTCAAGAACAAACGATGTATTAGCAACAGAGACTGAAAGCGATTTAGATGAATATCTTGGTGGTAGAAATGCTACTGAAGAAATCATAAAAGATTTAGGAGATATTGCTAATGGTTTTTATTGGTTAATTCCTTTAGATGTTTTATGTGGATTGTTATTATTGTTTTTATTCTATCTCATAATTATTGCTGCATTCGCATCAAACTTTGCAAAGGTTTGTGCAGAATATACTCGAATACATGGTTATGATGGTAGTCTTGGGAAATATATAATTGATCACTATTCTACTTCAAGAAGTATGTTTTATCAATTAAAAGCGATAGGTTCAGGTTATAAAAAATTGTCAAGCATATTTGGGTTGAATGGTAATTTATAATTTGAGACTTTACTCTAATTTTAAAGAAGTTAAAAGAGTAACAAAATAAGATTTCTCAAATGACTATCAACTGCATTTGATCACAATACAGAGTAAAGTCTCAAAAATTTGCTTTTTTGGCTGAAATTTGTGTCGATCACTAATACATAGTATTAGTGAAGCTTAAAAAATCGCCTACCTTATACTGATATGTGGTTAAATTAAGATAATTATATCAAGGTTTACTCCTTTGTTAATATCAATAAATTCGTGATTGGTAAATATATAAAGCCTATATATAAATAAGAAATGATGAGTTCACACATTTTTGATAAGATACATCATCTAAGAGAAATCATTGTCTAATTTAACTAATCTGGGCGAACATTTTGGGACTTAACTCATTAATTGGGGACCTTAAACTATACTTCACAATATGCAAAATATGTTTAAACTAATATTCGGTCTAATTTACAAAGTAAATTACATGATAATATGGTAATCATATAATTTTTGACCTGATTGAATAATATTAGTTCTTAAAGAGTACTTTTCAGCTAAATATTTACGAATTCTACGAATATCATCAAGTTTGACATTTATACCAGCAAATATGATGACAGTTTTTTTAGATTTTTTTCTATTTCGTTTTACAATGTAATCGCAAATTCTTTCAACAACAGGTGTTAATTCCTTTTTAGAAATAACGATTTTTTTGTTAATAAATCCAATGTAATCATTAGGAACAATCTTAACTCCTCCGTACTTCGCACGTTTGCTTGCTATTGCAATTTTTCCGAAGTCTACATCAATAACTTTACGGATTGTTTTTATGTTTTGGACAAATGATGATGTTTTAGAATATGCTTTACATGCCAAATAACTTACACTAATGTCATTTGATGAAATTGCTTCAATTTTGTACTTTTTTCCCATCAATTCAATTGCTTGATTTGCAGCAAGAATTGCATTTGAATCATCAACAATTAAAAGAATTTTTTTTGAGTTTACAGCTTTAAAAGCATTCAAAAATTCTTTAATTGATGGATTACCATTAATTGAATAATTAATTATGTAATCTACACATAAAGATTCATTAAATAATTTTTCCATCTCATCTGTAGGAACTGTAACAATAACTTTTGGCTTGGAATCAAGAGTTTGTTTAGAAGTACTTGTTCCATTTTTCTTCATTTTAGTTAATTCCTCTAATGTAGTTCCTGGATTGTTTTCCATAAACTGTAAAGTCATATTCTCAATCTTAACTTTATTAAATTCACCAAACATTGAACCAATATATAAAACTCTACTTGGTCATAATGAATGAACATGAACTTTAACAATATCATCATCAACAACAACAGCTAAACAATTACCTATTTTTGACAATTCTTTTTTAAGGATATCTACATTAAACTTTGCTTTATCCCTTTGATGAAATGCAACCTTTGATCCAATTGTCATGATGAATTCACAACAATATCCAAAGCCTTCATTAATATCAGCTGGATCATTAATAAATGTATTTTTGTTTGAACTAGTATCTACTGGTTGTTGACTTTTAACAATAAAGGAATTGTCTGTTTTCTTGTTAGAAATAACATCACGCATTCCTTGAATGTAACAGCATAAACCATAACCACCAGAATCAACTACATTAGCACTCTTAAGTTGTGGTAATAAATTAGGTGTTTCATCTAAAGCTTTTTTAGAAAGATCTACTGCCAAATCAAATAAATCTTCAATAGTTGTAAAAGAATCTTTTTTAGCAGCTAAACCATCAGCTGTCATGCGAATAACAGTTAAAATAGTACCTTCAACAGGTGAAGACAATGTTTTGTATGCTTGATCTTTAGCAGCAACAAAGGAATCAACTAACTCTGATAATGATAACTCAGTAATATCTGGTTTGAATGTTGAAACAAAACCCTTCATTATTTGTGAGAAAATAACACCTGAATTACCACGAGCATTCATTAATAATGCACGAGAATAAACTTTACCAAACGAAGCTAGATCATTAAAATTAGATGAATTGATAGCTTGGCTTGCACCTTCAGTTGTAATTTTCATATTACTACCGGTATCACCATCAGGAACTGGAAAAATGTTTAATTTATTAATGTATTCAAATTGATTAGCTATTGCTAATCCACCATTAATAAACATTTTTCTTAATTCGGTTATTGTTAATTTTGTCATATTTAAATAAAAAGCTTATAACGTAATAATGTGAGAATAGTCCTATATAGCCACTACATCAACTCTAATTTTGTCTAAATCCAAATTAGTTAAAATATGATAGTAAACCAAATCTTGTAATCGTTTACATAAATTGTAAACATTAACAATGTCATCCATAGGTTTAATAGTGATTTTTATGAATGGAATAGTGCTATGGCTAATTTCAATTGTTGGTTTTAATGTATTTGAAATGCCAGGTACTTTCTTAATTACATTATCTAGTATGTCATTAAGAACTTCACCATTAAGATTGATCTTTTTAAGCTTCGACATATTTATATATTATATATTTATATGTAATTGACTTCATTGTGTATAATATAATGGCATTAAAGGAGAATTATGGCAGTACAACAAAGACGTGTAAGTAAATCTCGCAAAGGAATGCGAAAAAGTCACTTAGCTTTATCTAAACCAACAGTTACTACATGTAAAAAATGTGGTAAACCTATTAAACCACATCATGTTTGCAAAAGTTGTGGTTACTATAATGGTAAAAAAATAATTAATGTTAAAAATAGCTAACCATAATGCACAAAATTAAAAGTAGCAAGAATAATTCTGAAGTAAAAAACTTAGATCAACTTGCTGATCTATACAATGAAGGAATTAATAATAAAGAAAAAAGCACTTATTCCCGTTCATTTAATGGTTTAATAATTACTTTATCAACCATCTCAGCAGTGTGTCTTGGTATTATGGCTTGTTACCTAATTTACATTTATTGCTAATAGTATAATCACCTCATGGTGTCTTAGCCAAGCGGTAAGGTCCGAAGCTGCAACCTTCGTATTCGTCAGTTCGAATCTGACAGACACCTCCATAAAACCCACACCTGTGGGTTTTTTATTTATAGTTTAAATATCTATGATTTACTTCTTTAATTTCTATCTCGGTGTTATTGGTCAACGCTTTGATACGATCAATTATTCTACCAACATCTATAGCTGGTAGTTTAGATGAATTTCTTATTTTTTTGAATAATTGATTCATACTAAAATTGCTTGTAAAATATGTTAATTTTTTTGCATTATATCGCTCATCCAAAATTTCAAATAGTATTTGATTAACAAATCATTCATTAGTATCAGAAACACCTATATCATCAAGAACCAAAACATCAACATTTTTACATCTATCTACAATTTTTTCGTTAATGTAATTTGATTTATCAAAATTACTTTTTAGTTTTTTTGATAGTGTTGAAGTTTTAATAAATATTCCTTTAAATCCTTCATCTAAAAGTGAATTTAAAAATGTGTGCATTAACAATGTTTTACCAACACCATATGAACCATAAATATAAATCCCTTTAACTTTTGATATGTCTTTATCTTTTTTTAAAGTTTTAAATGCTGGAGTTAAAAAAGAATTAATAATTTGCAATTTAGAGTTAGTGTAATTTTTCTGCTTTTTAATTATCTTAAACTTTTCTGAATATGAAAGTTTAGTATCTAAAGTATCTTGTGCAGGTAAATTAGATCACATTTCATCCACAAGTGAATTACATAATTTAACCATTGATAAATTCTTTTTATCTATTTCAGCAAAATCATCAAACACATAATTATTTAATTTTTTTTGTTTAGAACATGGGACCATTATAACAACAAGATTTTTGTTCTTATCCCTAATTAATCTTGTGTGACTAAAATTTTCATTAATGCAAACATCATCTGGTAATTCATCACACTTGTTTTGTTCTTCTACTATTCGCATTATTATTGGAAAAAACATCTGCTTTTCACTATCAGATAATTTTAATTCTTTAATATATTCTTTATTAAAAAGATCTTTATATTTGATAAGAAAATCTTTGGTAGACATACTTAGTAATCATTAAATACAGAAAATCAATCTGGATTATCATCACCAGTCAATTCAAGTGTATTATTATTTTTAGTAAGCTTTTTACTTGATAAATAGTTATATAAAGAGTTAAGGGATAGCAAATTAGCACCATTTACAGTTTTAGCCATTTTGTATAGGTATCTTGAATTCAAATTACCATTTGTCTTATTTAAACTAAAATCAATCATTAAGTTTATCAAAGTATCATTTAAGTGATAAACATTACGTAAAGTGTTAATAATTTTTAATTCTTCGTCAGTTAAACTAGTTTTTTTAATTGAAAAATAATAATGTTCAGAATTTAAACTTTTATATGAGGTGAAAATTCTAAGTAATTCTTCGTCGTTTAAATTTTCATAAAACATTTTGGCATTTCTATTAACTTTAGTTTGTTCAAAAATATTAATGTTGTTTGATTCATCAATATATTTTTTAAAGTTTATTTGTAATAAGTTATAGTCAACTTCAAATTGCTTGTTTTCGTTTTGAATAATTGAATTATAAACACAATGTTCAATTTCTGATAAAGTTAAATTATATGAGTTGAAAAAGAAATTAATTAAATCCTTGACTTGGTCATTTAATAAGACAACTTGATGGGTTTTAATTGAAATACTCTTATATAGATCATTAAAATTAAATTCATAAATTCGTTCTAATTCTGAATCTTTAAAAATAAGATCAAAATTTGCTGATACATTTAAGAAAGATTTAGGTAAATGGTTGTTAAGATGCAAATATTCAAGTCTCTCGTAATTTGTTCTACCGATTTTCTTATATAGTAAATGTCTAAATTTTTGATTATCAATAAATTTTACAAAACTCAATGGCTCTATAAGTTCAAAACAATATGTTGTTTTATTGCCATCTACATATGTTCTTAACAATTGAAGTGCTTCAAGTTTTGATCTTAGTTGAAGGAATGAATCATATGTTAGGTTCAATTGTTTATGTAATGACTCAATATTACTATATTTAGTACCAATTTGAAGATGCTTATCAGCTTCATTATTAAGCACAATATATAAAGCAATAGCTTGATCACCTATTATTGGTGAATATAAATCATGTAGAGATTTATAGTTGATAGTGAAGTCATATTTTTTTACTATTGAGAAAATAATATTTTGAAACATTATTCACTACCCTTTCTTTATCTAAAAACATTATTAATTAATAGGACAAATTAATGAGTCCTTAATAATAAGTTAATTAGATTAGATATTTTCCAAATGAAAAATCTAAAAAAAATTGAAAAAAAATATTTCTTAATTTCAAAAATTTATATTGCCTACAACTAAAAAATATTTTTATGAAAACTAAATTAACTATCAAATGGTGTTTTTAAAAGTTTCCTACATAATTTGTAGGAAACTAATCAACAATTTTTTTACTGTAATTTTTTATAAAATTTATTGATTTTTTTACATTTGTTTTTAACTGGTTTATTGATGAAGTATTATCAAGAACTAATATATTGTCTTTTTTGGCCAATCGAACATCTCAATTAACTAATGATTTGTTACCTTTCCATGCTAGTTTACTTAATTTTTGATTAGTTGTTTGCTTTTTACCTTTAACTAAAATAACTAGGTCAAAACAATTATTAAAATATCTTTGATTTGTAATATAAATACCTAATTCAATAAAAATTATTCCTTTTTGCTTTTTGAAATAAAGAATTTTATCTTTTATTAAAGGTAATGTAATTGCATTAAGTTTATTAAGCATCTCTTTGCTTTTAAAAACTAATTGACCAAGTTTTTTTCGATCAACTCCTCTATCATTTACATATTCCAACCCAAAGTTCTTTTTAATCAATTCAAAGCCAATTTTACTAGGCTTATAGATAGAATGAATATAATTGTCCATTTCAAGTGTTTTATAACCCAATTTCTTATATTGATTAAGAATTGTTGATTTGCCAGATCCAATTTTACCAGTAATGCAAACTAACATGTTCTCTCCTTTTGACATCTAGGACAAAAATATGTTCCTCTACCATTTATTTTGATTTTACTAATTGGAGTTTTACATATTTTACACTGTAGCCCTTCTCTTAGATGAACATTTAAAAATTTTTGATATTCACCTGAATGATTCTTATCAAATTTATACGAAAAAATTGTTGTGCCTTTGTGTTTAATGGCATTAAGTAATATCTCTTTTGAATATTTACAAATTAATTCACAATCTTTATTTGTTAATAATTTAGCTTTCGTCAATGGATTTATTTTGCACTTAAATAAAATTTCATCAGCATAAATATTGCCTATGCCTGACACAATACTTTGATCTAATAAGACACTTTTAATTGGTCGATTTATATTTTTAATCTTATTAAGCAAAAACACACAAGTAAATTTTCTATCTAGAGGATCAATACTTAATTTTGATAACTCTTTTGAATTTAAATAATCATTTTCATGATATATAGAAAATGTGCCAAACATCCTTGAATCACAATATGCTAGACTATTGCCATTTACAAAATTAAATAAAACCATTAAATGTGGTAAATTATTCAATTCAGCTTTTGTACCATAAAAGAATTTACCTTCCATTCTTAGGTGCGATACAAACACTTTTTTATTTGTCAATTTGTATATGATATACTTGCCAAGTCTCTCAATGTTTAAAACTTTTTCATTAACAAAAAATTTTTTAAAGTAGTCAATAGAAGTATTTTGAATAATTTTAGGAACTAAAACTTCAACACTTTCTATCTTGTTATTAATTAATGTGGTTTTTTTTAATGCATTAATAATTGTTGTAACTTCAGGCAACTCTGGCATAATTAAAATAACTTCTCAATTTTTTGAATATATTTTTTTAACTGATTTAAATTATAATGATCAGCTATTTTATAAAGTTCATCATATAAAATCTGTGTATGTTCGAATTCATTAATATTTTTATCATCGAATAAATTAGTTAAAATTGTTGCTAACTCCTTACATTCAATGGCTTGTTGTTTGTTGTTTAATAAACTGTTTTTTGTTTTTTCTGGTAACTCATTAACGTGTTCATATAAATTTTCGATATCATGGTATTTTAATAAAATATCAACCGCTGTCTTAGGACCTATACCATAAATACCTTTAATGTGATCTGAACTATCACCTGCTATACCTTTATAGTCAGTTATTTGCTCAGGTGTTAACCCCATAAATTTTTCCTTAAAATTACTAATGTTATATTCGTTAATAACACTAACACCTGATTTGAATAACATAACTTTTGTTAAATTATTTACTAATTGAAGCATATCCTTATCTGATGAATAAATTTCAACTTCAATATTATTTTTATTCATCAACTTTACAAAGCTACCAATAATATCATCAGCTTCGTAGTCTAATAAATCCATACCTACAATACCCATTAACCTAGGAGAATTTTTGATATCTTCTAACTGAGAAACTAAATCTACAGGCATTGGTTTTCTACCTTCCTTATATTTTTCATATTTTTTAGTTCTAAAGGTGGTTTTACCATGATCAAAGGCAATTATTGCATAATCATAATGATTACTACTTATTAATTTCAAAATAGAGTAAACAAATAAATTAAAAGCATTAAGTGGTTTTAAATTATTCTTTTGATAATATTCCAATTGATTGTATGTTGCATAAAAACAACGGTACATTAAACTATTTCCATCAATTGCGATTGCCTTCTTATTTTGCATACTTAAATACAATTATATTGTATTTATCTTATGGGCATTTAGAATAATTAAATTACCTTCTTTTTTCAAATCTTTTTTCAAACTTAAAGCAATAGGTTCTTTATTTTTTATTTGGTTCGCTATTTTAGAATATACAGTGCTAAAAATGACACCATTAGATAATTTAGTCTCATCCTCGATTTTTATAAAAGCCATTTTTTTACCTTTAGCATCAATAATTTCTCTAATGTTAACAATCATGCATACTGTTCTAAAAAATAAATTTTTATCATCATTATCAATTTGCTTTAATGTATGTATTTTCATATCATTGAATTTGCTTTTAATTTTTACAATTGGATGGTCAGTAAATGAAATTCCTAGCAACTGATATTGTTTTTCATTTATTTCTAATATTTCTTCATTTGTTGGTTTTTTGTCATAAAATTTAATGTTTATAACTGGTTTGCCATCTAAACCAAATTTGTCACAGTTTTCATATATCACTTTAATATTTTTAACCAATCAAAAAAAATCATGATCTTTATTTAATGAATTAAAGCAACCACTTTCAGTTAATAATTTAATAACACCAAATGTTACACCATTATTTTTTAAATCTCTAATACACAACATTAAATTATTAAATTTCCCGTCTTTTTGAGACTCTCTTGTTTTAATTATCTTTTCACATGCACTTATACCAATTCCTTTGGTCATATTAAAACCAAGAACAATTTCTTTTTTATTAAAAATACTAAATGAATATTCTGATAAATTAATATCCGGTGGTAATACTTTAATACCAACATTTTTAGCTTCATTAATATATTGAGATACTTTTTCGATACTTGCATCATTACTTGCTAATAATGTTGAGTAAAATTCAAGTGGATAATAATAAGCAATATATGCAAGTCAATATGTTATATATGAATATGCTAAAGAATGTGAATGGTTGAAACCGTAATTCGCAAACTCAAAAATGTATTCAAATATTTCGTTAACTTTTTCTTTAGTGTAACCATTTTTAATTCCTCCATCAATAAATGATTTTTTTAAATTTGCTAATTTATCAACTTGTTTTTTTGAAATTGCTCTTCTAAATAAATCGGCATCCGCAAGGCTAAAACCAGCAACCTTTTGAACTATTTGAATAACTTGTTCTTGATAAATAATTATGTTACTTGTTGATTCAAGAATCTTTTTAACATCATCATTTATATATTTAATTTCTTTAGGATGATTTCTATTTCTTAGAAAAACATCAATATTTTTCTGTGGTCCTGGACGATATAAAGCAGAACAAATAGAAATGTCTTCGATATTTTTTGGTTTAATTCTCATAACCAAATTTGTCATTCCTATTGATTCTAGTTGAAACAACCCTGTTGTATGCCCTTGAGCAATATAATTAAATACTTTAGGATCATTTAAAGGAATCTTATATAAATCAATTTTTTTATTATGGTTTTTTTCAATATTCATGATTGCTTGATTTAATGTTGTCAAATTTATCAATCCCAAAATATCCATTTTGATTAAACCTAATGATTCCAAATATTCCATAGAATATTGTGTACATAACAACCCGTCAGTACTTTCTTGAACAGGAATAATATCAGTTAAGTTAACTGAAGATAAAACTACCCCTGCTGCATGTAAACCTATTTGCCTTGGAAAATTTTGCAACTTCATTGCTAATTTAAATAGTTGTGGGTATTCTTCTTGGTATTTTTTTAATTCCCTAGCAGCTTTTGAATTTTCATTTAAAATATCAAAATTTTCATTTAGCAACTTGCAAATAGAATCAATGATTATTCTATTCATTGACAAAATTCTCCCAACATCTCGAATAACCATTTTGGCTTTCATTCTTTGAAAAATAACAATATGAGCAACCTTATTTTTTGAATATTTGTTAAATAAATATTGAACTACTTCATTCCTTCTATCATCCATGAAATCAACATCAATATCTGGCATATTTAAACGAGCAGGATTTAAAAATCTTTCAAAAACAAGATTATTTTTAATTGGATCAATAACGGTAATTCCTAATAAATAAGCAACTAAACTTCCTGCAGAACTTCCCCTACCAGGACCTACAATAATACCTTCGTTTTTAGCATAATTAACATAATCTTGAACAACTAAAAAATAATCATCAAAACCCATCTTGTTAATTGTATTAAGTTCATATTTTAACCTATATAAATATTCGCCAGGAATATTACTCTCATTACCAAACAACTTTATTAATGAATTTACACACATTGTCTGTAATAAAACACTACTTTGTTTTCCTTCTTGAAATTTTATTATGTAATGTTTTTTATTTAATTCAAGTTTCCATTCTGAATTCCTAATGAGGTCATCCAAATTGTCCAAAGACTCCTTAGAAAATATTTTGCTTGCTTCTTCATTACTTAATAAATATGATTTATCAAAAGTTTTAATATCATCATAATCCTCAAGCTTTTTCTCGTTAGATATTGCATTTAACGCCTTAACAAAAATAACATCTTCTCTATTTTCGAAATAACAACTTCTTGCAGCAATAGGGTTAGTTTTACTTTGATCTAAACTAAAAGCACTATCTTTTTGTTTTAATCATTCAATTTTGTCAATATCTTGTGTAATTATGAATAATGAATCAACATAATCTTCTAAATCATATTTCTCATTTGTCATTATTTTAGAAGAAATTTTTATAAGATTTTTGTAACCTGAATTATTCTTAGCAATCAAATAAAAATCCTCATTATTGTATTTTATGTGTAGGCCAATAATTGGAATTAAATTATTTGCAAGAGCTTTATTATAAAATTCCATAGCTCCATACATATTATTTAAATCAACTAAACAGACATATTTCTGCTTGTTTTTTATTGCATAGTTAATAATGTCATCAATTGACATTGATGACATTAATAATGAAAAGTATGAATGAGTAAGTAAATTAAGAAACATCAATTACTTCTTTAGTGCAATATAATGTTTAATTTTTTTAACAACTTCTGGAGAATAATCCTCATATTCTAACATATAAATTAATTCTTCTCGAGATAAATTACGAAGAGTTTCGTCATCTATATCCCCTTTAATTGCTTCATTAATTTTATTAGGATCAACAACCTTTGTATCTTCTATTTTTAATCTCTCGAATTCTTCTTTGTCCATTTTTTCCATTGTTTTCTTAATATTCTTATTATATTACATGAAAATAATTATATTACACATAAATTGTTAACATTTATTAATAAAATCTTTTAAAAGTTTTGGATTTTTTTGCTTAATCAGAAATGTTCCAGACACATAAATATCAACAAATTTTGAAGTTAATTTAATTACATCGTAATTAACTCCACCATCTAATTTAATGATGAGGTTTGGATTATTTTCTTCTTTAATTTGATTAATTAATTTCAAGTTTTTTATGGTTAAATCTTTCAAAAATTCTTGTCCACCAAATCCCGGATTAACACCCATGATTGTTACGAAATCACATTTTTTTATTATTTTTTTGTATTTTGTTAAATCTGTATCTGGTCGAAAAGCTAGGCCACATTTACGCCCATTTTTTTTAATCTTTTTAAGTAATAAAGTGGCATTTAATTTGTTAATTGGTTCTGCTTGAAAAGCTAAACTGTCAAATGGGTAATCTGCGAACTTGCTAAATCATTTTTTAGGTTTGTTAACCATAAAATGAACACTAACAGTAAAGCCTTTCAAATAAAGTTCTTTTAATCATTCCGTACCATAAGCAACATTAGGAACGTTTATACCATCTGCTACGTCATAGTGAATGTTTTTTATACCTGATTTATAAACAAAATCTAGTTGCTTCTTAAAGCGATTTAAATTATTTGAATCAAAAGCTAATAATGAAGCTTCAAGACTTTTTTTTCTCAACATATCTAAGAATTTATAAAAGAACTATTTTTCCTTATTTGTTTTACCTGAAAAATAATTAATTACCCCATTCATATCTTTATAAGGACACATAATTGCAATTGTATCTCCAATAGATAAATAAGAATCAGGATCAATAGGAAATTTCAAATGGTTATTATGAACCAAATATAAAATATTTGTCCTATGTGATGATCTAAGGCCTAAATCTCTAATTTTTTGTTTTGTACATTTAGGATTTTGCACAACTACTTTTGTTCAACTTAAACCATTGGTTAAACTATATACATTTTCACCAAAACTATATAAAGCGCGTAATGCAACAAGTTCAGCAACTTCCTGAATAGGAAGTGATACATATTTAACACCTAATATCTTTAATACACGGGCATGGAGTTTATTAATAGCTTGGGCAATGATAATACCTTGAGCTCCTAATTCAACCAAGTTAGCACATGTTGTAATTGAATCTTCAACATCACCAAGACATAAAATAATACACTTAGCTTTAGATATATGTAAATCTTTTAAAACATCCATATCAGTTGTATCAGCACAAACTGCATAGGAACACTTTTTACCTACTCTTTCTATTGTTTCTTTGTCTTTATCAATAGCAACAACATTTACCCCTGCATTATTTAAACACTCTATAACGGTAGATCCAAATCTTCCACAGCCTAAAATAACGAATTCTTTATTTAACATAGTTATATATAACAACATATATTATAATAAATATTCAATATCATGCCTAAGGCTAACAAAAAGAGAAAAAATGTTGGTAAAATAATCAAAAATATAATTGTTGGAAAAACAATTTTTCAATTTTTTTTCCGTGTATATTTGTTTACTATTTTAATTGGTGCATTAATTTTATACTCGGGTTGTACTCATAGCGAATGAACAATTCGTAACACAATTACAGCAGGAACTCATCCTTATACTTTTTGAAATGCTTTATTTATTGCTTGTAGTGCTTTTTCTAACACGGGGCTTACTTGTTTTAATATTGACAGTTTTTATAATTTTTGAGGTGAATTCATAATATTTCTATTAATCTGATTAGGTGGAATGGGTATCATTTCCCTATTTTATGTTATTTGGAATGCATTCAAAGATCCAAAAGATGTCAAATTCAATCAAATAATTCTATTGCAATCAGAACGTGGTACGACAAAATTAGGTAACACATTTAAAGCAATACGATTTAGCGTGTTATTTGTTATGTGTGTGCAAGTTTTCTTTGGTTTTATTTATGCATTTTGATTATGTTGAATGCCAATTCACACCCAAGGTTCCGTAGACCATGGTTATAGTGCACAAATCACATATGATATACCAGGCGAATTTGTTGAATCATATCATAATTTCACTAGAGCATTTTGGCAAGGAATGTTTACATCATTTTCAGCAACTAACAATGCTGGATTTGATTTATTTGAACAAAACTTTTCATTAGCAGCACTTAGGAATGATTGAAATGTTATTTTCTTATTTTTTGTAACACTTGAAATTATTGTTGGTGGTATTGGTTATCCATTAATATATGACATTTACACAAAAATTAAATTAAAAAGATTGAATCTCAAACACAAACTTACTTTGTTTAGTAAAGTTTGTTTGGCATCATATTTTGCTATCTTAAGTATTGGTTTAATTTGTTCATATGGTTTTGAGTTTGGTGCTGTAAATACAAGTGACTTACCATCTAAAATAAGTTTCGTATCAATTTGTAATGATGAGACTCATAAATATTGGGGAAATTGTGAAACATTTAATAAATGTTTTGCAGTTTTCTTTAATACTGTATCTACGAGAAGTGCTGGTCTTAGCACTATTGACCAAAGATTATTTACATTGGGAAGCAAATCAATTTACATAGTTATGATGTTTATTGGTGGTTCACCATCATCAGCTGCGGGTGGTATACGAACAACAACATTTGTAATTTTACTAGCTACTATTTTCGCTACAGCAAGGGGAAAAACGAACACATCTCTATTTAAACGAACTATTCCTAAAGATACAGTAATTAGATCCTACCTAGTTTTTGGTTTTGGATTAGCAACAATTCTACTAACAGCATTAATTGTTTTATATTGCCCAACTGTTGAAACCCCAGGTATAAGGGTTTGTGAAATACCGCAGTTTACATACACTGCTTGTTTGTATGAAGTTGCCTCAGCATTTGGTACTGTAGGATATACAATGGGAATTACTGCCATTGCATCCCCAGTAATATTGATTTTCTTCATTTTCTGTATGTTTGTCGGTCAATTAGGTGTAAGCAACACAATTTTATTATGAGTACGAAAAACATCATTGAATCGTGAAATTAATTACATTGAAGAAGATATAAGGATAGGATAATTATGGAAAATAAAAAAATAGGTAAAATTATCATTATCTCTGGCCCCAGCGGTGTTGGTAAAAAAACAGTATGAACACCTATTATAAAAGAGCCTAAATTTAACCTAGTTTTTAGTGTATCAATGACTACAAGACCAAAGCGAATAGGTGAAATTGATGGTACTGATTACTTTTTTGTAACAAAGCAAAAATTCGAAGAGGCTATAGTTGCCCATGAGCTATTAGAATATGCAACATTTGCTGGCAACTATTATGGAACACCTAAAAAATATGTTGATAGTATAAGAGAAAAAGGTCAGAACGTAATTTTAGAAATTGAGCCAAAGGGTGGCTTACAAATAATGAATATTTGCAAACAAAATAAAGATGAAAATATTTTAACTATTTTTATTGCTCCTCCTAGTTTAGGTGAATTAGAAAAACGATTAATCAATAGATCTAGCGAATCTAAAGATGTTATAAAAAAACGTTTAGAACAAGCTAAATGAGAAATTCAACAGCAAAAATATTATCAATACGTTATTGTTAATAATCCTGGACAACAAGAAGAAGCAACCAAACAATTATTTGATATCTTATCAAAGAACTTAAAATAAATGAATAAAGAGTCATTTTTTAACTTCACACTTGAGTCTTTAGAAAAATTTTGCATTGAAAATGGTGCAAAAAAATTTAATGCTAAACAAATTTATGATTGAGTATACAAAAAACATGTAACTTCTTTTGATGAAATGTCAAACATTTCAAATCAAACTATTCAAATGTTAAAAAATAAACTTTCATTGAATTTGTTAAAAATTAAAAAAATTCAAATTGATAAGCAGGATAAAACTACAAAATTTTTATTTGAATTGGAAGATGGTAATTATATTGAGTCGGTATTAATGTTTTTTAATTGAGGAAATAGTATTTGTATTTCTTCAGAAGTTGGATGCCCAATGGGTTGTAAGTTTTGCGCAAGTGGTCAATTAAAACTAATAAGAAAATTAAAACCTTTTGAATTCGTCCTTCAATATTATGTTATTAATGAGTATTTACTAAAGCAAGAAAAAAATAAAGTAAGTAATATTGTTATTATGGGTGTCGGTGAACCATTTGATAATTATGATAACTTAATGGTTGCATTAAAAATTATTAACAATCCTTATGGAATTGAAATAGGTTCTAGACATATAACAGTATCAACCTGTGGCATTGTTCCAAAAATTCTTCAGTTTGCTAAAGATCAACCACAAATTAATCTTGCTATTTCACTCCACGCTCCCACTGATGAAATAAGAAATAAGATTATGCCTATTAACAAATCATATCCATTGAAAGCTCTATTATCAGCAATTGATAAATACATTTCAATAACCAACCGTAGAGTCGGTTTTGAATACATAATGATTGACGGGTTGAATGATACAAGTGAGTGTTTAGAAGAATTAATCAAAATTGCTAGAAAGCGTTTATGTTTTATAAACTTAATTGCTTATAATCGTGTATCAAAAACACCATTTAATAAAAGCAAGAAAACCAATCAATTTAAACATATATTAAACAAAAATAATATAATGACTACATTAAGATTAGAGCGCGGAAGTAACATTGATGCTGCTTGCGGTCAATTACGGGCTAAATATGAAAAATAAATTTACATACCTTTATTCAATATCAACTAATAAGGGAATAAAGGAAGCAAACGAAGATTGTGCATTTATTGGTTTTAATAAATCAAATCAATGTCTTGCTATTGTTTGTGATGGTATTGGTAGTGAAAAACAAAGTGATTTAGCCTCAAATCTTGTAATAGAAACATTCCGAAATAAATTCCTAAAAAAACCACATATTTATTTTATTAAAGAGTGATTTAAAAAAGTTTTATTCAAAGCCTCTGTCCAGTTAAATAACATATATAAAACTAAGAAAAAAGAAATAGGTACAACCTTGGTTCTTTGTTTGATTTCTAATAACAATATATACACTTTTAACATTGGTGATTCTCGTCTATATCATTTTTCAATGAATGAATACAAATGAAAAATAATGACAAAAGATCACAATCTATTCAATTTCCTTGTTGATCATCATGCACCTAAATTAAGCTTTAATGCACATCAGAAAAATCTATTATCATTAACAAATTACATTGCATCTTCAGATTTGAAACAACAACACAACAAATTTAATTTTGTTAAGTTTAATGTTGAATATAATGATGTTATTTTTTTGTGCAGTGATGGTTTGTACAACTTCGTTGATTTGCCTTATATAAGTGAAGTTATTCGTAAATGTGGTATGAAAAGATTTAATGAAATTGTCCCTGCAATTATTCAAAAATCATTAGATAATCATTCAAATGATAATCTATCAGGTATAGTTATCCAATTTAATAAAGAGAAAAAATTAATAGATTAAATAATAATGAAACTTGTTGATGAATGTGTTGTGGAATTTAAGGCCGGCAATGGTGGTAATGGTGTTGTAGCTTGAAGAAGAGAACCACATAATCCCTATGGTGGCCCGTATGGAGGAGATGGAGGAGATGGAGGCAATATCATTGTTGTAGGTGATCACAATATTAATGACTTACTGCATCTTAAAAATCTTAAACGTATTAAGGCATGTAACGGTGAAAATGGTGCAACCAAATTAGCAAGTGGAAAAAAAGGCGAAAGCAACATAATTCATGTTCCTTTAGGTACTGTTATATTTGATCAATCTACTGGTAATAAAATAATTGAAATTTTAAAACATGGTGAAACCAAAATAATTTGTAATGGTGGAAAAGGCGGACATGGTAATGCATGATTTGCAAATCCACAAAATAAAATCCCTAATCTTTATGAGAATGGTGATATAGGTGAATCATTAAAAGTTAAATTAGTTGTAAAATACATGTCAGATGTTGGTTTGATAGGTCTTCCTAATGCTGGAAAATCTACATTAATTAGTGCTATAACATCATCTAGACCTAAAATTGCAAATTATGAATTCACAACTTTGAATCCTGTTTTAGGAGTTTGTGAGTATAAAAATACAAAAATGATAATCGCTGATATTCCTGGTTTAATATCTGGTGCATCAGAAGGAAAAGGATTAGGACATGAATTTCTAAAACATATTGAAAGATGCACAATATTAGTGCATGTAATTTCATTGGATACAAATGATACTGTTGATATTCAAAAGGCATATCAGACCATTGTAAATGAATTAAAGAAATATAATATTGATCTATTAAAAAAACCAATTTTATTTGTTGCTAATAAGAGTGATTGCTCTTCTTCAGAGTTGCAATTGGAAAAACTTAAAAGAGTTATTAAAAGCAATGATATTCTTGTAATAAGTGCTAAAAATAAAACCAATATTAATAAAGTAATTGAAAAAATTTACACAACATTTATTAAAACAAAACAAAATGATAGTAAACAACAAAATCAAAAGAAAGTAAAAATTATTGAGTTAAAAAAACAAACTGATATAAAAGATCAACTAGAAATTAAGCAAATCGATGAACATACATGAGAAGTCAAATCTAAATATTTAGAATATTGAGCAAATAGAATACCATTAAAAACAAATGATAATATAATAAGATTTAACAATAAAATTAAAAGCCTTGATGTTGAAAATAAAATTAAAAAGCTTGGTGGAATTAAAGGTGACACATTAATAATTTATGGTAATGAGATGGTAATTGATTAAATATGAAAATCAAAAATATTAAAAACTATATTGATTATTTATTACAATGGATAAAGCAACAAGTAGTGAGTGCTAGAAAAGTTGGTGTTGTTATTGGTATATCTGGTGGTATTGACTCTGCCTGCTGCTTGGCATTATGTAAACAAATTAAAAAAATTAAAATTTATCCATACCATTTTTATTTTCAACAAAACAAAGATGAATTAAAATACATCTGCGATTTGGAAAAAACTTTTAAAATAAAAATTGAAAAAATCAATTTATCAAAAAGCTTTCAAGCAATTCAACATGAATTATTTATAACAGACCAACTTTCTTTAAGAAATTTAAAAATAAGATTACATTCAATTTGCTTATATGCTATTGCCCAAAATGAAAACTCCTTAGTTCTAGGTACATCAAATGCTGATGAAATATATATTGGATACTTCACTAAATTTGGTGACATTATTAGTGATTTATCTCCATTAGCATCAATAAATAAAAAACAGATATATGAAATAAGCAAAATATTAAATGTTCCATTATCAATAATTAAAAGAGCACCAACAGCCGGTTTTTATAAAGGCCAAACTGATGAAAAAGAATTAAAACTAAAGTATGATGAAATTGATAATTATTTAGCTGGAATAAAAATTAATCAAAAATCCAAAAGTAAAATTCAATATTTACATAATCAAACATCTCATAAAAGAATATTCATTAATAAACCTTTATCATATGAAAATTGATGCTTAAAGAAATAATTTAATTGAATATCAAAGTTCAAAATTATGAGCAAAAACCAAATAAATAACCATAATAAACATTTTTTGTTACTTAAAAATAGTTTAAGCAAATAGCTAGTCTAATAATATATAATGTATATATAATAATTATTATAAGAGGAGAAAAAAATGGAAAAAGCTAAAACATTAAAAGAAGTAATGAGTGATCTTACAAAAAAAGTTGATATTAATAAGAAACAGTTAAGTGATCTTTTTGCTTACTTACAATCATACATTAAACAAGAATTAACAAAAAATAAACAATTTAACCTATTCGGTTTAGGAAAATTAGTTCTTGTTAAAACAGCTGCAAGAAAAGGTATTAACCCAGCTACAGGTAAAAAAATAACAATTCCTGCATCAAATAGAGTTAAATTCCGTGCTGGAAAAGATTTAAAAAAATCTATTAACAAATAATATTTAATTATCAATATTTGTAAAAAAGAATGCGACATGCATTCTTTTTTATTTTTTATTAACTATAGAAGCTATACATGAACAACCTATCAATTTTTTGTCCTCTTCAAATCTTGTAAATTTAACATTCACTTTTTTGCATTTAGTTAAATTAATTAGATTTTGAGTAATTTTATTGCGGTATTGTGATAACTTTATTTTGTCGCAAATAATTGTTAGATCAATGTTATTTATTTGAAAGTGCTTTGGTATTTGTGTTGTAGCAAATAATAATATTTTTTTTGAATCTATATTTTTGTATCTATTATTTGTATCTGGAAAATAAATACCGATGTCTCCTTTACAGCATGCTCCTAAAATTGCATTAGCAATAGCATGCATAACTAAATCACCATCAGAATGAGCTATTATTTTATACACAGATCTAATTTTAGTACTGCCTAAAATAATAAATGAATTTTTACATTCAACTAGTCTATGAAAATCTACACTTTCACCAAATAATATTTTTCTTGTAGTATTCATAATAAATATATTATCTATTATATAAGATAATGTTATGACACTAATTGATGGAAGAAAAATTGCTGAAACATTAAAAAACGAAATAAAAATACAGGTCAAAGAATTAAATGAAAAAGGGGTTGTGCCGACTTTGGCTATTATTCAGGTTGGTGATAATCCAAGTAGTAATGTTTACATCAAAAATAAATTAAAACTTCTCGAGGATTTAAAAGGATGCAAAGGTATTTTGAATAAATATCCTGATAGTATTTCTGAAAATGAATTAATTGAAAAAATCAATCTGTTAAATTCAGATAAAGAAATTAATGGCATTTTAGTTCAACTTCCTTTACCTAAGCATATAAATGAAGAACATATATTAAATGAAATTTCATCAATTAAAGATGTTGACTGTTTTACATTAGAAAATGTTGGCAAACTATGAACTGCAAAAAAACATAATATAAATTTAAAAAATTGTACTCCTGCTGCGGTTGTTGAATTATTAAAGCGTTCAAATGTTAACCTAGATGGTGCAAATATTGTAATAGTAGGTAGAAGTAATATTGTTGGCAAACCATTAGCTGGTTTATTATTACTCGAAAATGCAACTGTAACTATTTGCCATTCACATACTAAAAACCTAGAACAAATTTGTTCAAGAGCTGATGTTCTAATTGCTGCTATTGGTAGTCCAAAGTTTTTTAATAGAAATTTCATTAAAAATGGAGCAGTAGTTATTGATGTTGGTATTAATAGATCACCAGATAACAAAATTTGTGGTGATGTTGACTTTGATGATGTTAAAGACAAAGTTAATTTAATAACTCCAGTACCCGGTGGTGTTGGCCCAATGACTGTTATGATGGTTTTAATTAATTTAATTAATTTAACCAAAGAACAAAAAGACGTAAAATAATGAATGTAGCTATTATTCTGTTAGCTGGTAAAGGTGAAAGATTTAAAAGCACAGTTACAAAAAATTTATCGACAATAAACAATAAATATTTATTTAATTTTGTTATTGATACTTGTTTAAAAAATAAAAATATTGGCAAAATTGTTTTAGTTGTAAATAAAAATGAAAAATCAATAATTGCATCAAAATATAGTAAGAACAAAAATGTTCATGTTGTTGTAGGTAGTCTTTTGTCTAGACAAGCATCGCTAAATATTGGTGTAAAATTTATTTCTAAATATTTAAAACCAAGTGATATTCTTATTACATTGGATGGTGATCGAATTTTTGTTTCAAATAAATTAATAAATAAAAGTATTGAAATATCTAAAAAACATGGATATTCTTGTGCAAATATAAAATTAGTCGATTCAATTGTTAGCGTTAATACATGCGACATTAAATATTTAAACAGAGATAAAATTTATTGTATCCAAACACCACAAGCAATTCAATATAAATTTTGAAACAATAAACAAAAAATAGGAAATGATTTATTTACATCTTTAAATCTAAAATTGGATAAAAGTCATCTGTTTGATGGTGATCCATTAAACTTTAAAATTACATTCAAAAAAGATTTAGAGCTAGCAAAAAAGATAAAACTATCTTAAAATGATTAGATAGGACCCGGCACCATTAACAAATATTGGACGTTTTTTAAAACTATTTAACTTATCGTAATGCTTTTTAACAGCTGGATAAAGTTTAAACACATATTTTTGTAAATCATTGTAAAAATCTATAAATGAATATGTGCCATTAATTGCATCAACATATAATGAACTGCTTGTATATTTGGAATTAAATTTTTTGTCTTTATTTAAAGCATGGTATACATTTTGTGAACTACACTGCTCCATAATTGGGTAAATTTCATAATCAAATAATATATTTTTAATTCTTTTCACTTTCTCGCCATACCTTGTTACATGTGCTGTATAAAAATTACTCATAAAAAATGGTATGTCACTGCCTACATTTAAAGCTATATCTTTTATTTGCTCTTGAGTTAAAGAAATGTTGTTTTTTCTTAATAAATAATTAAGAACAAAAGCAGCATCTGTTGATTCTCCTCCAAACCCAGAATTTGTTGGTATTTTTTTCAAAACATCAATTTTAAAATTTATATTAGCGCTAGGGAATTTTGCGTGAAATCATTTAACTACTCTGCAAATAGAACAATCCTTAAAAGTTAATATTTGTTTGTACTTATTAAAGTAATTAACAACAAATGAGTTGGCTTTTTTTATCCTAATCTTATCATACATCCTATCACAAATTAGCATAACAGAATCAATTTGATGTTTTATTTCATTTTGCTTTTTTTTATGTATTTTTAAAATAATGTTAATTTTCCCGTAAGCTTTTCTATACATAACTAACTATTTGCTTATATATTGATATATTTGTTCAATTTCATTATAAGATAGTTCCTCTGCTCTGACATTTTTATTTAAAAATAAATCTTTGTACAACTTATCTAGTGTGTTTTTTGGATAACTTGATTTTAGATTATTAAATAATGTCTTTCGCTTAGAAGAAAAAATAAGTTTAATAAATTTATTTAAATTAATGTCAAATTTAACATTTTGTTTTTTTTCAATTTTAATAAAATTTGATTTAACTTCTGGGGGTGGCACGAATGAGTTACTGTTTATTGATATAAGCTTTTGAATATTTGTATATTTCTGCAAAAGTACACTGAATGAGTTATACTCAGATGAATGTGGTGCAGAAACCATTCGATCTACTAACTCTTTTTGCAACATGCAAAACATTACATTAATATGTTTTGTTTTTAAAAATTGAATTATTATTAATGAACTTATAGAATAGGGAAGATTACTTACAATAATACATTTTTTATATTTACTTGCAATTGAATCCAAATCAAATTTTAAAACATCTTTACAATATAAATTAACTCTTGGCTGATTTTTATAAGATGTTAGTAAATATTCAAACAATTTTTTATCAACTTCAATTAAATGAATATCCACATTTAATTCACATAGTTTTTTTGTGATTGCACCTAATCCGGGACCAATTTCAATAATTGCATCACAATTATAATTTTTAATTATTAAATCAATCTCATTAATAACTTTATTATCAATTAAAAAATTTTGCCCCATTCTTTTTGAGGGGTTAAATTTATACTTCTTAAAAAATTTGGATGGATTAATTAATTCCATTAAGTAATTGAAATATTTCCAATATTTTCTTTAAACTTTCGTTTTTTCTGTGCAATGATAATTCTATGCATTATATATGATTGCAAGATTGCAAAACATGCATTAAAGAATCAATATACACCTACACCACATGGTGTAAATAAAACTATTAATGACATAGCACCTGCAAATACATATTGGAATAGCATGCGCTTTTTAAAGTCTTTTGTTCCTTTTTGTGTTAATGTTGTAGTTGATTTACTACGCTTCTTTGCCCAAATTCGTGGTAACCAACTAGATAAAAATTGGGTAGGAACAACAATTAAAATAAAGAATATATATACTCAACCACCGTTTGTAAAACTTGAAAACATTGTAGTTAGTGGTGCAGCTGCGAAACTTCAAATATTAAATAGTACTGTACCTTTAAATGGTCTTAAAATTGTTACAACACGATACACAATTAAAAAAATAGGTAATGTTATTAGCATTTGCTCAAATGCAGCAAATGGACGAACATTATTCTTTTTATATAATTCCATAATCTCTTGCTGTTTCATTTGCTTAGATTGAGTATCCTTGGCATCCTTATACTTAGCGTTGATTTCTGACATCTTAGCACTTATCTCAGACATCCTTTCATTTTGGATTGTTGATCTAATAGTAATTAATGTTGTGAATACTCTGATTATTAAGATTAAAACAAATATTCCTAATAAGGCATTAAGTCCGCCTCATATGTTATGTGTTTTCCATGTTATTTGTAATGTTAACCATGCACCAGGTCAAACAAATAATGCATAGAATGGTCCATAAGCCATACTCCAATTGTTAAATGAATGGAATTGTTGATTTGGAGCTCCTGATAAATCATATAGAGCGTCCCCTGTAGTTCCAAACATAAAACCAAATTCAAGCCCATTTCCAACGCTTGTATTTGTTGATACTTTTGGATCAAATGATGTTTGAAAACAACCTCATAAACCCATTACAAGAAAAAATAATAACACTAGAATTTTAGACCATTTTCAAATTTGTTTAAATACATTCGCTACTTTTGATGATTTATTTTTTGGCTTGACTCAAAATGGGCTAGACACACTATTTTTGTTAGTTTTATTAGAAAGTGAGTTGTAATTGAAAGCCGGTTGATTACTCATTTAATTAATTACCTTTTGTAACAAATTTTGAAATAACAAATTATTACTATTATATGTATTTTTTAAATATTGTTTTTTAATAATAATTAAAAATTTAATGGGTTTTGGATTTACTATTTGCCTTACGAATGTTCTAACTTGACGTTTGATTTTATTTCGCTGAACTGCTGTTTTAAATATTTTTTTATTGACTGAGATTGCAAATTTATATTCATTTGCTGTCTTTAAATAATTAACTATAAAACAATCATTAGATAATGAAAATCCTGTTTGAAAAATAGTAGCGATTTCAGAATTTTTTCTTATTGTTGAAAATGTGATACTATCTTTCATCTGAAGAAGAAATTCTTTTTCGTCCCTTCAATCTTCTAGCCCTAAGAACTTTACGGCCTTTTGAAGTAGAATTACGTTTCCTAAAACCAGAAATTTTTGCTCTTTTTCTTTTGTTTGGTTGAAATGTTCGTTTCATAACTTTATATATTATATAAATATAACAAATTAATATATGTATATACAATGTTTTGTTTTATAGCAAAATATTTTAATAAATTATTTTGGATTGTTAATGAATGTTTTTAATATAATAATTGTCCAAAATATAGGTTATTGATAACATAAATAATAATGAATTACGACGCAAAAATTATTAAAGAAAACTTTCCCGATGTCAAAAACAAAATTAAACAGATCATAAATAATGATCAAATTTACAATGATTTTGTTAAAAATATTCTTTTTTATGATGTTGTAGACAATAAAATAGTTTTGTTAGTAACCAACAATTTCATAAAAACAACGATTGAAAATAACTATAAAGATGTTTTTATGAAATCTTTTTTTGATATTATTGGCAATAAGTTAGGTATTATTTTTTTAACTTCGGATGAAGTTGATAAATTAGAACAAAAAGAAAAAAAAGAAAACAAAGATAATGATCATTCTTTATTAATAAATTCCAATACTAACTCATATCTTTCATTTGAAAATTTTTATGTTGCAAATTTTAATAAGAGTGCTTATAATGCAGTAAAAAGTATATTTACATCTAAAAAACCATGAAATCCTATTTTTATATCTGGTGGTGTAGGATTAGGCAAGACACATTTATTACATGCCGTAGGAAATGAATATGCAAAAATTCATTCATCATTAAAAATTAAATATGTTACATCAGATGAATTAGTTAGAGAAATTTATCATGCTTTAAGTTCTAATAATCAAAAAGATATTGAAAATCTTAAAGATGAATATCAATCTTGTGATTTGTTGTTAATTGATGATATACAATTTTTGGCTAAAAAAGAAAAAATTAATGAAATCTTTTTTAATATTTTTAACCATAATATTATTCATAATAAAATAATAATTTTAACAAGTGATAAACACCCTAACCAATTAAAAGACTTCGAACCTAGAATGGTTTCAAGATTCACTTCAGGCCTTCATATTCAAATTAATAAACCAAGTTTAGAAGCTATGGTTTATATTTTGGAAATGAAATTTAAAGAAGAATATAAAAATTATGTAATTGCTTCTGAGGCTATTAATTATATTGTTAGACGCAATCAAGATGATATTAGAAAGTTAGAGGGTTATTTAAATAAAGTTATGTTTTATGTATTTAATAATTTACCGCCTAACTCAATAATTACTGTTGCAACAGTACAGAAAGCGACCGAAATAGATGACCAAGAAGAAATAAAAAACACTGGATATACTGTAGATCCAAAAATAATTATTGAGGAAATTTGCTCTGCTTATAATGTAAACCCAAAACAAATAAAATCTAAATCTAGAAAACATGAGATTTCTAATACAAGGCAGGTTTGCCAATATGTTTTAAGAAAAAAATATAACATGCCATATGATGAAATTGGTAAATATTTTAGTAATAGAAGTCATTCTACAGTTATGGAAGCAGTTGAAAAAATTGAAAAAGCTATAGAAAAGGATGAAAACTTTAAAAATTTTATTGAAAAAATTTACAAAAATATTTAGTTTCCAACTTTCCGACAATACATATAATAATAAAAATATAAAATAAAAACAAATTAAATATGAAATTGACTATAAAAACAGATATTTTAACTAAAAATGTTCAATTAGCTCTTAATACTATTGATACACAAGGACTAAACCCAATATTAAGTTGTATTTTATTTGACGTTAATAAAGACCAAATTACAATTACTACCTCAAATAATTTAGGATATAGTCAAATTAATATAAAAGATGGTTTCGGAGTTGAATCTAATGGTAAATTTTTAATAAAAGGTAAAATATTTTTAGAAATTTTATTAACAATTAAATCAAAAGAAATAAATCTTGAAATAATAGATGATTCAGTATTAAGAATTTATTATGATAACTTTTTATGTAATTTAAATACTTTTGAAGTAAATTCTTATCCTTATATATCTTTCCAATATAAAGATTGAATAAATTTTAAGTTATCAAATAATTTTATCCAACAAATAAATAAATTAAACAATTTTACTGCTATTTCAAGTGATGTACCTAATCCTTTAAGTGGTATTTGTTTAGATACAATTAATGATGATAATTTAATTAAAGCCGTAGCAACTAATTCATATCATTTAGCTTATTACCAAGAAGAGGGTAAATACCCAAAATTTAAAATTATTATTACTCAAAAAATATTAGAATTTTTAAATTTTTTAATTACTAAAGATAAAGAATTACCAATTTTATGGACAAAAGATGGAAAATTAGTAATTGAATATAAAGAAAATTTATTTTTCTTTAAACTTTTAGATATGGATTATCCATCTGTTTATAAAACATTAGAAAATAATTATATACATAATTTTGAAATTAAAAAGTCGTTATTTACAGATATGGTTAATAGAACTTTGCCATTAATTCAAAATATTAAAGATGTACCATTTTTTTTAAAAATAAATGAAAATAAACTTTCTTTTTCTACAAAAAGTATTGAATTCGGTGAATCTTATGAAGAAATTAAATTAGAAAAGGAAAATTTTTCACAAGTTTTTAATTTTAAATTGAATGTAAAATATTTAAATCATATTTTAAAAGTAATAGATAATGATTTAATTACATTTAATTTTATTGATATTAATAAAGCTATATTAATAACTGATAAAAAAGATAAGAATTGAAAATTCTTAATTCTTCCTCAAAGACAATAAGTAATTATGGGTTTATTTGCTGGTATAGTAGGACTTCCTAATGTTGGTAAATCAACATTATTTAATACTATTACAAATTCACAAGCGGAAGCTGCAAATTATCCATTTGCTACAATAGAACCAAATATTGGTATTGTAAAAGTTAATGATGAAAGATTAATAAAATTAGCCAATATAGCTCAAGCTGATAAAATTACATTTGCAACATGCACATTTATTGATATTGCTGGTTTAGTTAAAGGTGCAAGTCAAGGTGAAGGTTTAGGCAATAAATTTTTATCTAATATTCGAGAAGTTGATACAATTTGCCATGTAGTTAGATGCTTTGAAGATAAAAATATAACTCATGTTTATGAAAATGTAGATCCTATTAGAGATATTGAGATTATAAATCTTGAGTTAATAATGGCGGATTTGGAAGTTATTACTAAAAGAATAGATAAGTTAATACCAAAAGTAAAATCTGGTGATAAAATCTCTGATCAAGAATTACAAATTTGTAAAAAAATCAAAGAAGTTCTTTTATCTAATAAATTAGCTAAGAGTATATCATTCACAAAAGAAGAATCTCTAATAGTTAAAGGTTTTAATTTGTTAACATTAAAACCAACAATTTATATTGCTAATATTGATTCTGATAATATAACCAATCCAGAAGCTAATAGGAATTATGTTAAGTTAAAAGAATATATATCTAATATAACAAATGATTTACTAATTCCTATTTCTATAAGTATTGAATATGAAATATCTACTTTAGATTCTAATGATAAAGATACATTTCTTAAAGATTTAAATATTAAAGAATCTGGATTAGATACTTTGATTAAAGCAACATATAAAACATTAGGTTTAGAAACCTTTTTTACATTTGGCAAAAAAGAAACAAAAGCTTGAACTTTTAAAAAAGGAATGACTGCTCCTGAATGTGCAGGTATAATTCATACTGATTTTCAAAAAGGTTTTATTTGTGCTGAAGTGTGCAATTGGCAAGATTTATTAGAAGCAAAAACAGAAGCAGTTGTAAAAGAAAGAGGTAAAATGCGTCTTGAAGGGAAGAATTACATAATGAAGGACGGGGATGTTTGCTTGTTTAGATTCAATGTATAAAAGGAGTAGTAGATATGAAATTAAATGCATTTAATAAACCAAAAGGTTGAATAGAAGTTATATGTGGCCCTATGTTTGCTGGCAAGTCAGAGGAATTATTAAGACGTATTAATCGTTTTAAATATGCCGACATATCCTATATCATTTTTAAACCTAAGATTGATACAAGAAATTCAAATGCATCATCAAGAGATGGCAGAACAATTAAAAGTGTTTCAATTAATAGTTCCATTGATATTATTAACTATTTAGAAAAATATGAATCTACACATAAAACTAAAATTGATGCTATTGCTATAGATGAGGCACAATTCCTAGATGAGGAATTAGGATCTATATGCAATAAATTAGCTAATTTAGGGTATGTTGTATATGTATCCGGCCTTGATCTTGATTTTAGAGGGATACCATTTCCAACGATGGCAAATGTATTAGCATATGCCGACCATGTAACCAAATTAACAGCTATTTGTACTGTGTGCGGAGCCGAGGCAAATAGAACCCAAAGATTGATTAATGATGAGCCTGCAAAGATATCAGATCCAATTATCAAAATTGGTGATAAAGAAGCATATGAAGCAAGGTGTAGACAACACCACCAAATAAAAAAATAAAAAGCAAGGTTTCCCCTGCTTTTTTATTTTTAGCACTTAATTATTTAGAATAAATTTTGTTGTGTTTATCGTTGTTGTGACAAACTCTATCATTTCTTTCAGCAACTTTACCACTACCGAATCTCTCATCTAATGATAGATAACCAGTAATGCGACTAACATTTTTGATATGTGTTCCACCACAAATAGGACATTTAGTTTGTTCAGGTGTTAAATATGTAACTTTTTTATTTTGATTTACATTCATTGTAAATAATTAATCTCTTTTACCGATAGTAATATCAGGAACTTTTTTCTTAATTCAAATAAGAATAGTACATACTATAAGTCCAATAGCGAATAAACATTCAAGTATTGTGCAAATATAGAATCCTGGTTTATTTATTATTTCTACTGTACCTTCATTAACTACGTAACATAAAGGCAAGAATAAATTTATTACAACTAAAGAGATTCCTGCAATTATGGTTACGATTATTTGACGAGCTAGTTTACTCATTTGTTTTCTCCTTACTAAATTCTATTTATAGATAAAATTATACATTAACTATAAAGGCTTATTGACATCAAATAAGACAACATTGTTTTGTTTAATACTTTGAACAACGTCAATAATTCTTTGGTTACTACTTCCTCTAAACAATAAGTTAGGGTCATGCTTTTCTTGGATGAAAGGTCCATCAACAATAACATCACAACAATTAATTAAATCTACAACATCATTATTAGTTTTTGATAATTCTAATAATTCTTCTCAGGTATATCCAGTATAGCACCAGATATTAATATGAAATTCTTTTAGTTTTTTAGCAAATATAGCAAATTTATCAGCTTGTTGAAATGGATCACCGCCACTAAAAGTAACACCATCTAAAAAATATTCATCATTTACTTGCTTGACTAATTCATCAATATCTACCATTTCTCCGCCTTCAAAACTCCATGTAGAAGGGTTGAAACAATTTTTGCACGCATGTGAGCAACCTTGTGAAAAGAAAACTTTTCGCAATCCTACGCCATTTACTAAGCTATTTTGAGCTATTCCTGCTAATCTTATTTTTTCAGCCATGTTATTTTGTTAATCCTTATGCTGTTGTGAACAACAATCTAAACAATATCTAATATGAAAGTTTATACCCATATAATTAATGTTGGTTTCTGTGTATGCTCAAGTAATAATTTTTTCAATAACTTCAGCACTTGGATAAGAATCAAATTCAATATATGAGATATGACCACCATTTGATAATTTGTGATATGGCGCTTCAATTCTTATTTTTTCTGCTATTGAAATCGGGAAAGAAACAGGGATATGATATGAGTTTGTATAGTAATCTTTATCAGTTACACCAGGAATGCTACCAAATAATTTTCGGTCTGTTTGTACAAATTTACCACTTAATCCCTCAGCTGGAGTTGCATAGCAACTAAAGTTCATAGATTTTTCTTTTTTAATTTCATCACACCTTTGTCTAATGTGTGATACTATCCTTAGACCTAATTCTCTTGCTTTTTCACTTTGACCATGATGTTCACCAATTAAAGCAGTTAAGGTTTCAGCTAAACCAATATAACCAATTCCTCATGTGCCATTTTTCATGATTGGTTCAATATTATCATCTAGTTTTAAGTTTTCTGATCCTTTCATCAATCCTTGACCACATACAAAAGGTAAATCTTTAACCTTAAGTTTCTTTAAAGTATCATGGCGGTGTAGCAAAATGTCAACAGTATCATTGATTCTTTCATCTAAGAGTTTAAAGAATTTATCAATATCGTGGTTAGCTAAAATACCAAGTCTTGGTAAATTAATTGTTGATGGTGCATTATTTCCTCTTCCTTCAACACCAGCAGGGCCATTACAATTAGAAAGAATATAAGTTCTACAACCCATTGTTGCAGGTAATATGCCTTTGTCGTAGTATTCTTTATTAAAATCAGCATCTATATTCATGAATGTAGGATTCATTCTCAAGCTTGTTGATTTGCATGCTAATTGGAATAAATAATAATATTTATCACTAGGTTTTTTATTTACACCATCTTTAACTCTAAAAATGATATTAGGGAATATAGGTTGTTCGCCATTTCCTAGACCTTTTATATACTGTTCCAAGAAGCATTGACAAACTAACGCAGCATCGTCATTAAAAGGGATACCAATGTTTAATGAACTAAATGGAACTTGACTACCTGCACGTGAGTGCATAGTATTTAAGTTAAACACTATAGCTTGCATGGCTTGGTCTACAGCCATTTTAGTTCTTCGTTTAATTATTTCTTCAACTTTATTTGGTTCTGCCCCTTCTTCTAATATTTGTTTACGGATTTTTTCTCTTGTAATGTTAACATATGGGGCAAGATCGTTATCAAAGTTCGGATGAGATTGTCCACCAAACATATCATTTTGACTTGCTTGAAGCATAATGCAGATTAATTCAGCTGCAACACCAATGCTATGTGGAGAATTAATTGCCCCGTATCCAGTATTAAAACCATACTTTAACAATTTAGAAGTAGGTAAATGTAAACAGTTTAATGTCAAGTTATAGCTATCCAAATCATGGATATATACATCGCCATTTTCATGTAATTTAGCTAATTTTTCAGGTAGAACAGAATTTAGCACGTGCCATTTATTAGCTTCAGAAGCAATACGCAATAATTTAGCTGAAAAATTATTACCAACATTCGCATTATCACGATCAGTTTCAACACCGATAGCAATAATTTTTTTCATTAAGTCACTCTTATTTTCACGGATTCTAGTCCGTTGTTCACGATATTTTTGATATAAGTCGGCTAATTTATGATGCCCACATTCATGAATAGTTTCAACAACTAAATCTTGGATCTGTTCAACAGCAACAGATTCTAATTGAATTTCTTCAATTTTTTTAATGACATTTTTATAAATTTCATCAATTTGATCTTGTGATAAATTAAACTGATTGTATATTGTTGCAGCAACAATAGCATCTCTAATTTTGTGTGGATTAAATTCAACTATTCTATTATCTCTTTTAATTATGTTTTTCATATTCGCTTCTTATATTATTAATTTAATTTCTCTGTTTGCACTTTGATATTTTGTTATTTTTATTTTTGCAGCCTTAAGCATTTTCATTGATGTTATTGTCGATATCGAATCTGGATATATATTGTCTTTGTATATAACTTCTACTATACCAGATTGAATAATAGCTTTAGCACATTCATTACATGGGAATAGAGTTACATATAATCGGCATCCTTTTAATGAATGACCAGTAAAATTTAATATTGCATTTAATTCAGAATGACAAACATATGGATATTTTGTATCCTCCACATTTTCAGCTTTATTTTCCCAAGGAAACTCATCATCACTGAGTCCTATAGGTAAACCATTATATCCTAATGAGTATATTTTGTTATCTGGTGAAGCAATACAGCAGCCAACTTGAGTATTTGGGTCTTTTGATCTAAGAGCAGAGAGTTCTGCTATCCCCATAAAATATTGGTCTCAGTTAATATAGTCTTGTCTTTTCATTTTAGAATCCTTTTACATTACCTTTATGCTTTTTAATAATATCAACAATTTGATTAATAAATTTATCAATTTTATCTTTTGTTAGTGTTTCATTATTGTTGATTACTAGATGAATAGTGTATGCAATAACCGAAGTATTTTCTTGCTTATAAGCTGAAATGTATTTATAATCAGAAACAAAATTTAAGGTTTTAATATCAGTGTTAATTTTTTTAACATCTGTATTTTTATCAGCCAAATAAGTAATGTCTTTTAAAACAGGTAAAGTTGTAAATAATGGTTTAATTTTTAAGTCTCCATGAGGATTATCTACCATTAAAGGCTGAATATTTAAAACTAAAGCATACAATTCTTGGTTAATCTTATATTTCATTAAATCTTTTTGGTTTAAACATCCTAGGTATCCAATTACTTTATCTTTATGTTTAACCACTAAACAATCATGTTGAGAGAAGCAAGAATTTGTTGCATTTTCTACAACAAGTTTAGTATTAAAAAATGTTTGAATTTGATTTAAGATAGATTTAAGCCCGAATGTGTTTAGATTAATAGTTGAATTATTAATTGGATCAATTATGTATTTTGAAGAAGATATACATGTTAAATTTCATTCATTTTTTTCATTATAAATTTTTTGTAATTCAAATATAGGATACAAATTATTTTTTCTATTTAAATTGTATTCAATTACTTTAATCATATTATCAAGTAATGATAATTTCATAAAACGATGCTCATTATTTGAACATGGGTGTAATTCATGTATTGGTTTAGTGTTAAATACATTTCATTTTTTAATAGACTCAGCACTTACTAAGTTGTAAGTTTTAGTCTCAATAAAGAAATTTTCAATCATAATTTGCCTTAAATTATTTAGGTAATAGTATTCATCTTTATTGTTGTATGAAACATCTATGGTAGTTTCAATAGGTTGAATAGTAATTGCATCAATTGATAATTTTTTAATTACCTCTTCAAATAAATCATATTGGTTTGTTAAATCCTTACGATATCCTGGCACAATAGCAGAATTAGCTAATACTTTGAATCCTAAAGATTTTAGTGTTGATTTAAATTTCTTTGCATCAATTGGTTTTATAAACTCTATGCATTCTTTTAGATTAAATGCAATTTCTTTCGTGTCTTCAATTCTATCACATTTATTAGTTATAGACACAGTTTTAAACTTCTTTTCAATAAGATTAATAAATAAATTTATTTGAAACAATGATACTGGTCTAGTTGTGAATTTTGATGTTTGTGTATTAATGTTGTGAGCAATTGCACTATTGCGAGGCAGCCAATGAGATAAGTTACTAATGTATAGACCAATTGATTTAGTATTAAGATCAAGTGCATATTTATCATCAACACAAACACCCTCGATAGCTATTGTTTCGTTTTTTTGGTTTGTCAAAACAACATCAGATGAAGTTAAACTGTATACTTTTTTGTTATAAGTAATTTTTGCATTGCTATTAGCACACTTTTCAATAATTCCATCAGTTAGTTTATTAGCATCAAAAATTAAAGGAGCTACACCTGTTAGATATGTGATATATGTAATTAGATCAATAATTTCATTCTCACATTTACATCCATTGTTAATTAATATTCTCTTTAATTTTCAAGAACCATATTTTTTGAAGCTTATGTCATCAATTTTTAAATAAGATCCAAAAGAAGATAATTTTTTATTAATCTTTAAAAAATCTTTTTTAAGAGTTTTTAATTTTGAAATAGCCTCTTTAACATTAAATGGGAAATTAAATCAATTTGCAAGATCTTTAATAATTAAAATAGCTCCCATTCAGTCTGGTCGGTCAGATGGTAGTGTAAGGTCATAAATTATATCGTCTAATCCAAGCTCCTCAGCTACTGTTTGCGAACCGACTTTAGCACTTTTATCTAAAATAACAATACCATTCTTGTCATTGTCGTCTAAGTATTCATGACCATATGGGGTTAATTCATTATATCCACATAGCATGCCTTGTGATTTGTAGCCAAGCATTTCTTTTTCGTTGATAACTAAACCACTATATAGTTTTGTTCCTGGAAGAGCAACAGCAACAAGATCATTTATCTTAAAATTATTAGCACCGCAAATAATATTGTATTTCTTTTTATTGATTACCTCAACAGTGGCATAATGCAATTTGCTTGAATTTTTTACATTTTCAATTTTTAAAATTTTGCCAACATAAATGTTCTCTAATTTAGGATGTTCAATTACTTGTTCAAGTACTAATCCTAAGTTATATGAGGCTTTATCAATATCAGCATTACTTACGCTTTTAAATTGAGGGACAAAATAAGTTAAGAGTTTTTTAGACAATAACATAATTATTTTTCTCCCTCCTTAAATTGAGTAGAAAACCTAAAGTCATTAGTGTATAGATATCTAATGTCATTAATACCATATTTAATCATTGCTAATCGATCAATACCTATTCCTGCAGCTATTGCTGTTTTACATGACACACTAGCTTTTTTCAAAACTTCTTTATGAAGCATTCCAGCACCCAAAATTTCTAATCATCCAGATTTTTTGCACAAACTACATCCTTTACCATGGCATATAGGACATTCAATATCACCCTCAATTGAAGGTTCCGTAAAAGGGAAAAATGACATACGATATCTAATTTTTACTTTTTTACCATATAGATGCTGTAAAAGTGCAGTCATTAACCATTTAAGATTACCAACTGTTAGGTTATCTTTGACTCAAATAATATCAATTTGGAAGAATTGATGAGAATGAGAAAGATCATCATCATCATTCCGATAAACATTACCAACAGTTAGAACCCTTAGATCTCTAGATTTGTTATGTAGTAAAATTTGTTCTGCTGTGCCAGCAGTAGTATGAGCACGAAGCATTGTATTCTCATTGATATATAAAGATTCACTAGTTTGACGTCCTGGATGGTCTTTAGGAACATTTAGATTATCAAAGTTGTATTTAACAGATGTAACTTCATTTCCACCAACAACTGTAAAATTAAGTTTTCTAAAAAAATCAATTACTTTATTTGCCATTAAATTGATAGGAGACAATGTTCCTTTAGTTAGATTGGTTGAATTAATAGATAAATCAAAAGGAGGTTGATGAGTATCAACATTTGTTAATGATTCTATTTTTTGAGCATATTTTTCAAAAACACTATTAATTTTTTCCTTAAAGTTATTTAGCTCCATACCAAAACTTTGTCTTTTATTAGGGGGCAATGTTTTTAACTGGTTATATAGTGGAGCTAAATGTTTTTTTGTAAAAATATTTTTAGCAATAATTAAATTATTTCTATCTTTACATTGTTTAAATTGAATTTCTGCTTCATCAAGAAGTTTCGTTAATTTTTCCATAAAATATCATTAATAATATATTACATTTTAAATGTAAATATATTAGTCATATTTATTCTTGTTAAAAATTAAATAAGAAATGCCACGGATTATAGCGTTGTCAACACTTATGAAATTAATTTTTTTGTTAGTTTGTTTGAATGCATTTAACTTTGGTGTATTACCACCAGTAAAGCATATTTTTGTAAAGCCATACTTAGCATTAAAATAATTAACAACACTTGAAATGATACCAATGTAGTAATGGTTTGCTCCAGCAGATAATGCTTCTTTTGTATTGGCTCCAAATTCAAAAAAATTATTGTGTTTTATTATTTTTTTGCTTGGACTAATTAATTCAGCTTTTTTAATTAATTCATTAATACCAGCAAATGGAATTGGGAATATTATACAGCCATGCAGTTTGCTGTTATCTACACCAATAGCGAAAATAGCAGTCCCATAGCAAAAACCAATACATTTCTTGTATGCTTTTTTTAAAAATAGGGCATATGCTAATATATCAGTTCCAATTTCATTTAAATTAAACTTAGATAAGTTAAGTTCATTTACAAATTCGCTATTTTTTATAAATTTTGCTTTAATTCTAAATATTGAGAATATAGTATCTTCTATTTTTTTATTTAATGATGGTTTTACTGAGCAAATATAACAAGATGTAATATCATATTTCGCTTTAATGGTTTTAAATAATGAGTTAAATTTATTTGTATTTTTAATTGTTTCAACACAAACTAGTTTATTACTTGGAGAACATACACCAACTTTTAAAGATGTATTGCCATTATCAATAATTAGAATCATTAATTACCTTCTATCTTTAGCATGAATTTTTTTGAGTTTTTGCTGAATCTCTCTTATGTTTGTAGAAGAGATTTTAGCTAATTCTTTTGATGATATAAAAAGAATAGTCTCGATAGACTCATCAAGCATTTTGTTAACTTTTGCAATATTTAATTCATATTGATAATCATTAACATTTCTTATAGACCTTACAATAAAATTACAATGTAATTTTTTTGCAAATTTAATAGTTAATCCGGCATTTTTTACAGCCTCAACATTTTTTAAATTTAATTTTTGTATAGCCTTTTTAACTTGTGCTAATCTTAAATCAATATTTGATTGTTTTTCTTTATCAACGTTATAGCAAACTGCAACATAAAGTTTATCAAATAATTTGTTTGCTCTTTTTATTATGTCAATATGCCCCTTATGAATGGGATCAAATGAACCAGGATAAATAGCTATTTTTTTAGTCATAATTGGCATATTTATATTTTTACATTGTAAATATTATAATAAACATTATTATGTCAATAATAACCAAAATTAAATCAAGATTATTACAATCTGACAAAAAAATAAAAATTGTTTATCCAGAAGGATGGAACGTTGATATAGTTCAATGTGCTAAAAATTTAATTAAAAAAGCAAAACCCATTCAACCTATATTAATTTTCAGAACAAAAAGTGAAGTTCCAACTGATTTACCTATTTCAATTCAAAAAGTAATAGTTGATGAAATTGATGTAAAGAAATATGCTGAAACAATATATGAAGTTAGAAAAAATAAGGGATTGTCAATGGACGAAGCCTTAAATTTAGCAAAAAAACCTAACTTTCTAGCATCAACAATGGTATTTTTAAATGAAGCTGATGCTGAAATTTGTGGTATTGAGTATTCAACTGCTGATACACTAAGAGCTGCATTGCAAATTGTGGGACCTGATCCTAATACTCCAAGAGTATGTAGTGGTTTTATCATGGAAAAAGGTGAAAATAGATATGTGTTTGGAGACTCATCATTAAATATTAATCCTGATGCTGAACAATTAGCTGCTATTGCTAAATCATTAGGATACTTTGCTAAACAAATTGCTGGCATTAACAAACCTTACATTGCATTGTTAAGTTACTCAACTAATGGTAGTGGTAAAGGACCATCTGTTGATAAAGTGCGTCAAGCTTATGAAATAGTCAATGTTGATGAAAAATTTACAAAAGAATTTAAAGTGTTTGGTGAGATTCAATTTGATGCAGCTTTTGATTTAGATGTAATGCACAAAAAAGTAAAATCATTAAATTGAAATGAGCAAGCAAATGTTTTTGTATTTCCAGATATTAATGCCGGAAACATTTCATATAAAATTACTGAAAGACTTGGTAAATATAAAGCAATAGGTCCTGTTATTTTGGGTTTAAAGAAGCCTATTAATGATTTGTCTCGTGGTGCTAAAACACCAGATGTAGAAAGTTTATCCTACATTACTGCATTGCAAGTTGTTGCAAAATAAATAAAAAAAGCACCGGAATCCGGTGCTTTTATTTAATTACTATTAGAAATTATTTATCTTCACTAATAGCAGTTACTGGACAAGATTGTGCACAAGTTCCGCAACCTTGGCATTTGCTTTTATCAATGGTTGCTTTACCATCTGGACCAAAATCAATTGCATTATGTGGACAACAACTCATACATGTTCCACAACCTATGCATTTATTTGAATCTACTTTAAATTTTGCCATAATTTTCCTCTCACATTTGAAAATTATACATTATTTAATATCCATTTTAAGTAATCTATTTAACTCTACCACATATTCTAGTGGAAGTTCATCAGTGAAATCTTTTATAAAGCCAAGAATTAATAATTGTTTAGCGGCAGTAAGATCAATTCCTTTAGATTGTAAATAAAATAATTTTTGTTGATCAACGTCACTAACTTTAGCTTCATGCTTTATTGTTGAAGTATTATTAAAAATTTTTTCTGTTGGAAATGTATCACTTTTTGAAACCTTATCAAGAATTAAAGTGTCACACACTACATCACTTGTGGCATTATTTGCAGATCTAGCAATATAAACCAAACCACGATAGGTAGCATTTCCACCATTATGAGCAATTGATTTAGAAATAATTTGAGATTTTGTATTTTTTCCAATATGAATCATCTTTGCTCCAGCATCTTGAATAACACCTTTATGAGAAACAGCAATAGAAACACATTTAGCTTTTGAATTATCGCCTTTCAATATAGATGCAGGATATTTCATATTTAATTTGCTTCCTAAATTGCCATCAATCCATTCCATTGTTCCGTTTGTATCAACAACAGCACGTTTTGTTACAAGATTTAAGACATTATCAGATCAATTTTGGATTGTTGAGTAACGACAATATGCATTTTTTCCAACAAAAATTTCAACTACTGCGGCATGTAGGTTATTTTTATCATATATAGGAGCAGTGCATCCCTCGTTGTAATGAACATAAGCATTGTCATCGACAATTATTAATGTTCTTTCGAATTGACCTACAGATTTGGTGTTAATTCTAAAATATGCAGATAAAGGTTTGTCAATTTTTACACCTTTAGGTACATATAAAAAAGTGCCACCAGACCATACTGCTGTATTTAATGCAGCGTATTTGTTATCAGTAAAAGGAACCAATTTATCAAAATATTTTTTTACTAAGTTTGGATATTTTAATAGGGCAGTTTCAATATTTGTAAAGATAACATGCTTGTCATCTAGTTCTTTTTTTAGTTGATGATGAATAGTTTCTGAATCATATTGGTTATTAACACCAGAAAAGTATTTTGCCTCTCTTTCTGGAACCCCTAATTCATCAAATTGTTTTTTAATCTTTTTTGGAACATCATTTCAAGATGCTTTATAAAATTCATTATTAAGAGATGAAGCATAATAGATATACTCATTGAAGTCAATAAAACTTAGATCAGGTCCTCATTTAGGATTTTTCATATTTTTAAATGCCTTATAAGCATTTAATCTTATATTTAACATTCATTTAGATTCTTTTTTAAGTGATGAAATCATTTTAATAACTTCATCACTTAATCCTTTTTTAAGAGTTTTTTTATTTTCTTTTTGAATTTTCATATTTTTCTAATGCATTTTTTATTGCTTTGATCCCTACTTTTGCACAATTAATACGATTAGCCTGTTTATTAACATTAGCAAAGCAAAATAATTCATCCAATATTGATTCATCATATGGTTTGTTATCAATCATATTTAAATAATTGGTAATAATTTTTCTTGCATTTGAAATTGATTTACCTATTAATAAATTACACATTATATCAGTCGAAGATGTACTAATAGCACAACCAATACCTGAGATTTTAATATCACAGATTTTATTGTTTTTAATGTCAACATGAGCAGTTAAATTATCAATACAAGAAGGGGAAGAAATATTACAACTAACATAATTCTTGAGTTTGTTAATCTTGTTTTCATTTATAAAATGTTGAGGGTTCTCATAATGATCAAGAATTATTGATCTGACTAACTCTTGATCATTTTTCTTAAATGACATTATTTAATTCATCTCCTTTTTTGAAATCTTTTAATATTTTGATTAGATAATCAATTTCTTTTCTTGTATTGTAAATATAGAAAGAAACTCTAATAGCTGAAGATATATTTGTTGATATATTTGATGCTTTTGCACATGATAATCCAGATCTAACAATAATTTTTTTATTTCCGAGATAACTAGCAAAATCTTGTGGTGAAACTCCTTTAATGTTAAAGAAAATAATTCCATGATGAGATTGCGAATTGTAATATTCGATGTTTTTTATAGAATTAACTTTTTTGTTAAAGTATTGTTTTAATTCTAATCCATGCTTTGTTATGTTGTTTCATCCTAATTTGTTTAAATATGTGATAGCAGCACTAATACCAATAATTCCTGCAACATTTGGAGTACCGCCTTCAAATTTACTTACCCCTGCTGCATATGTAAAAGTATTTTTGTTAGCATTAACAATAGAATTCATTCCACCACCAAATTTTAATGGATCAATTTTATGAATTCATTTTTTATTAATATAACACACACCTATTCCTGTGGGACCAAGCATTTTATGACCACTAAATGCTAAGAAATCAATATTTGAATCCTTAAGATTGTGTTTAATATGAGGTAAAGATTGTGCAGCATCAACCACAACAATAATGTTAGGATTATATTGTTTTATTTTTTTAGCTAGCAAATTACAATCAATGAAATTACCCAAGATGTTGCTTGCATCACAAAATGTTACAATTTTTGTTCGTTTTGTTAAAGCGGATAAGATATCATGCTGTGTAGGCAATTTGTTCTTACCAACTCATACTAATTTGCCCTTTGTTTGTTGTGCTAATTTAAATCAAGGCAACATATTAGATGTATGCTCTAAATACGTTAAAACTAATTCATCATCTTTTTTAATAAATTTTTTTAATCCATTTGAAATTAAATTAAGAGATTCAGTGGCTCCAGAAGTAAAAATAATTTCATCTGAACTACAATTTAGTAGCTTAGCTACATTATTGCGGCTTTCATCTATAAGTTTGTGTGTATGTCATGTAAATATTGAATCACTATTATGAGGATTGCAGCAATATTTTTCATAGTATTCACGTTCTTTGTCCAAAACATATCTAGGTTTTAAAGTTGTTGCTGCAGAGTCAAAATAATATCAATTTTTATTAATTGAAAATCAAGGAAAATCTTTGCGTAATTTTTCAACTTCTTTATCTGTCATACTTATCCCTCATTATTGAGCATTTTGTTTATTGTTAACTTAACATCTTGATAAGCATCAATTTTATGTTTTTTACTATTATAATAAGTATTTTTTAATATACTTATTTCATTTTCAATTATTGCATTTATAGCCTGTTTATGATCAAAACCTTTAGACTCTAAATAAAAAATAAAATCTTTATTTAAATGCCCAATATTTACACTATGAGATGCATTAATTTTGTTTGTATCAATTACTAATGAAGGAATAGTATTTATTTTTGCACTATCTGAGAGCAAAAAACCTTTAATCTCTTGTTCAGTTGTTACATTATTATTGTTTTGTTTGACATTAGATACAACATTTATAGAGCCTTCACCATTTTTAGAAGCAAAAATTTTTGCAAATAAAAAACTTTTACAATTAGATTCATTATTTAAAATTATGTTAAAAGCATGATTTGAATCTTTAATCAAATCTATTAAGTAAGCTTTTAGAATGCAATTTTTCTTTATGGTAAATGTTATATTTTTGTCAAAACTATTTTTACTCATAGACAAAAAAACAACTGTCGAATTCTTATCAATTTTTAGATCTATTTTTTGATTTTTGATATTATCCAAAAAATAAAATGATGGTTTAAAATTTAAAACAATTGAATGATTTTTTGTTTGTGTTTTTTTCATAATTTTTATAGCCATTTTTAATTACTTCATTAATAATCTCAATGCCACCATTTTTTTTGATTTCACCATCAGCTAGCAAAACAACTTTATTGGGTTTTATACCCTTAAACATATCTAAATCATGAGTAATCATAATAGTAATATGGTTTTTTCTATTATCATTTATGTATTTTTGAACAGTTCTAATAGCATCAACATCTAAACCTGCATCTAGTTCATCTAACAATAAAACTTTGGAATTTAGTAATGAAGATTGTATGATTTCATTTTTCTTTTTTTGACCACCAGAAAATCCAACATTAACAGAATGTGAAAGTAAGTTTTTATCAAGTGAAATTTGATCAAATAAATTGTCAATCATTTTGTATTTTTGATAAAAACTTGATTGTGGATTATTAATCTTAATGATGTTTTTCAAAAATTCAATCATTGGAACTCCGTCTAGTTGCGGAGGGTTTTGATCTACATAAAAAAAACCCATTCGAGCTATCTTGTAAGTTTCCATATTTTTAATTGAATGATTATTGAATAAAACATCACCTTGCGAAATAGTAGTTGAATAATGATTTAATAGCGATTTTAACAATGTAGTTTTACCAGCGCCATTAGGTCCAATCAAAGCTACAACATCACCAGTTTTTAAATTTAAAGAAATATTCTTGAGAATGCAAGCTGAATTAACCTTAACACTTACATTTTTAATAATTAAATTATTAATCATAATTTTAATATATTATAATATCCATACTTTTTATGAAAAGAAATCTATCTAAATTTATTATTGGTATGTCATGTTTTGGGGTAGGCTTAATTGCACTCCCTTCACTTACTTCATGTTCTTCTATTGATGATTTGCAAAAAATTGATCGTGGTGACGGATCTTCATTTGCTTCATTTGGAAATGACTTTAAGATTACATTTAATGATCAAATTATTGATGCATTAACAAATAAAACCTCTTATAGTGCATATAAAACCCAATATGTAAACCATCTTTTGTACAAGTTTTATAAAAAGATAGTTGATTCAGAGAAGCTTCAATCTTTTAATGATGACTGATCAAAATGAAATAATGATATTGATGAAGAATATGATAATAAAGTTAAAGAATCAAAATCAAAGCATGGTTCAACTTGAGAATTTTATTTCCAGAATGAAGTGTTAGATCCAGATGGTGGAACTAAAGAGTCATGAAAATACAATCAATTATGTTCTAAAATTCGTGAAGATTTTAAATCAAAAGTATTTAAAGATAAATATCTTGCATATTCAAATGTTTCAGAGTATAACGTTAACAATGACATTATTTCTACATTTGATAAACAAATTTTCTTTGAAAATCCAGCAGAATGAAGAAAAATAAATTTCTATGCTAAGAACAAAGCAGGAGGCAACTATAATACTGATAAAGATTTAGATGATGTTTATGCTTTGATTCAAAAATTAGCATTTGAAATGTTTACAGGAACATCACACCCTATTTCTGTTTCAATGTGTTTATGAAAATATAAAGCTCCTGAAACATCAAAGGGTTTGCTAGATATATACTCTGATAAGATTACCAAAAATAGCACTAAGAATTCTTCATATATTAGAGATGATGAGGGAGGAGGAGATGATGATGGTGGCGGTGGAGATGATTCTTCAGTAGCACCAGGTTATGAATTTCCTGCATTTCCTGAATATAATGGTACTCCATCACCAAATGGTAAATTTTGGTATGTAATTAGAAATCTACTTTTAGATAATAACAACCATTATGGTCTAACACCAACAGGATTTAGTAATATTCCAAATGATAAATGATATACAGATGACAGTGCAACTCAAATAGTTGTTAATACAAATGATCTATCATCTTTAGATCCTTTATTTGGTGGTTCTGCTGTAAACTTATGAGCAAACTATAGTAACAGTCAATTTGTACAAGACAAATTATTAAAATATGACATTAGCAATTTGTTAGCTAACCCAGATTCTGGTAAGGAAACAGATATTTTAAGAAACTTCTTTTTCCGTTCAAATGATAAAAGATTATTTTCTAGTGGCAGTCTAACTGCATTAGGAAGAGATTTAGCAAACTGTGATAATAAAATTGATTTAAGTGCAATTTATGAATCCCAAGGTGATGCTGGTAAATTAAGAGATGGTGGTGGAAGTAATAATTTCCATAGTAAAATTTTTAGATCTCAATCACCTTTATTTTTTGATTATTATGGCGACAACACTGAGGAAGGTGGAGTACAATGAGTTGTATCTGCATTGAGATTATATGATGGAAATACACCGCTACCTTATATTTTAATAAGGGACGAAATATCTGAAGGTGGAGTTCATATCATAGGTTTAAATGGTGCTGTTTGTTTTGATAATGACGGAAATGTTCAATCTGGTTATTTAGCAAATGGGGCAAGTGCTGATAATGATAATACACAACCATTTTCACAAGGCAGGGAAAATATATTACTAAAAGCTCAATATTTATGAGAAAAAGGAAGTTCTTCTACAACTATTGATTTAGAGAGTAAGGTTCAAAGCTTCTTTTCAAATGATGATAATTTTAATAACATCGTTATTTCAATGGCTAAAAACCAAACAAGACGTGAAAATGATAATCAAGCTATTATTTTTCCAGATGATGGATTATTAAACAATGTAGATCGAGAACCATTTTATGATTTATTTACTTCTGGTAATAATTTTTTCTCTACACAATCTACAATTTCTGCAATTGATTCTCAAAACAAACGTTTATTCGATAAAAAGTATTCTAATGTACAAAAATCATTAATTTCACGTTCAACATCATTGTCTAAAATTGGGCAATCTAATTATTCAAATGGAATGAGTACACCATATCCATTTAGATTTGTTGAAGTTAATGACGTTCAAGGTTATGTTTCATCGTTAGTTTCATATGATATCAACAATATTATGGCATGGACATGTTGTGATTTATATGATTATGATAAAGAAAATGATGTATGAAATAGAAAAGAAATCACATTTAATGAAGTAAAAAACCAAAAACAAAGTTACATTGAACTTGTAACTGATTTAACTAGAAACATAAAACCTTATATTCAAACAGCAAAACCAGAAAAATACAGTGAACACATTTATAACAAATGAGATAAAGATGATGCTTTGTCAACATGTGTATATGCTGCTTTAAAAGAATTTGGTTCTAATGAATCATTTAGTAATAATGTAAAAATCAAGGCAATGAGAAATTACGTTAAATCTTGCTTTGGTAATGAAAGTATTGTTTCAGATTTCGATTCATTTAATGGTTATGCAACAATTGGCAGTCAAAATTTAAATAATGCATTTATATCACAATATATAACAAATGCTTTACTAAGTAGCAAACCATTATCAACATACCAAAGCATGAGTTCAGTTAATAACATTTCTCAATATGCTTCATCACTTAACAACTCTTTCAAATACTATTTAAATAGATCTTTTGCAAATACTAACTACAGTTCTGACATGTATGAGTATTTGTTGGTATTAGATGCAATGCAGTATTTAATCAAAGATAATTATGCTAACTTAATTGACTATTTAAAAAACAATGTAATCCGTTATGGTGAAGACGGAAATATTGTTTGAGTTTCTAAAGAAAATACTAATTGCGTCCCATCATTTAATGTTGATGGAGAAACAACACTTAGAAATAGAATAGATACTTTCTTTAATTACAAAAACAACTATATTGGTCAGTATTCAAATACATATTTCCATAATGGTGATGCAGATGATACACCAAGTTCATTTGTTGAAAATGCTGCTTATTATAAATTTGCACCTATTCCAGTTGAAAATACTTGAGATGATGCTATGGGATACGTTGGCTTAATTACTTCTACTGACACAACATCACCTATTACAACATCAATAAGTGATCAAATATTTAAAAATGCCTACTATACAAAACGTACAGGTACAGGTGAAAATGACCGAAAAGGTGGATGATACAAATACGGAGATTGAGATACTTTATTACAGAAAATTAATATTTGTTCTGGTATTAAAGACATTACCGATTTAGTTGATAATCTTTCAAATGACTTGTCAGAACCAGGTTTCACAAGATATGTTAAAGCCATTGTATCTCGTTCATTCTATGAGGTTGGAGACCCCGAAGTAGAAGAAGGAAGTGCAAAACTAGGTGAACCAATTAGTTTGTCAGTATTAAAAGAAAGATTGATTGGTGAAAAATCAATGTATTACAATTTACATTGAGGTTTAACTAGATATAAAGAAGATCACGAAACTCTTGTAGATAATATGTTCTTACCATTTGGTAATAAAAATTCAGTTGCTGAAATTTGTGATGGTGGCAATGTTCAAAATATTGATCACACAATTAAAGTGTCTGATGATGACGAACATATAGAAGCTAGGGTATTAGTTCTTCAATTAAATAATAATGATGTAAGTTCATATGAAAATTTATATGCAGCATTAGGTGGCAATGATTATAGTAAAGAATTAATTGACATGCTAGTTGTTCAATATGCTATGACATCATCAATTAAGAATTTAGCACTTCAAGATGTTATTAAAGTAAACTTTAAAGGTGAAAAAATAACAGTATATGACCGTAGATTTAATGATAACTTAGGTCGAACTTGGGTAAAAGACTGAAAATCAACTAATTAATAAATGTAAAATATATTTGCTATTACAACGATTGTGGCGAACCGTGTGAGGGTAGAAATACAACAGCACTAAGCTTTAATGATTGTGTGTAATAGCTTTTTATTTTGCCAAGGAGTATGCTAGACTTTGGATATTCTATAATATATATACAAAATATATATTCAATTAAAAAATAGTTATGATTAGAATTGCTGTTATTGTGGCTAATAAGTCCGAAGATATTGAAACAATTGTTCCTGTAGATATATGACGTAGAGCTGGTTTAATTGTTAAATTAATATCAATTGAAAAGAAGAAGAGTTTAATTTTGTCATATGGATCAAAATTATCTTGTGATGATGTTTTATCTAAAGAGAATTTGTCTAAATATAATGCTATCTATTTACCTGGTGGCGAAGGTCATTTAAAATTCAATGATGTAGATGCACCAAGACTAATTTCTTTTTTAAATAAATATGGTTCAAGCCCACAAATTGTATTTATGGCTATGTGTGCTTCACCTGAGGTATATGGTGGTTTAGGAATGTTAAAATCAGTTAAATTTACATGTTACCCAGGCTATGAGAAGAAATTTGCCAAAACATATGTTAATAAAGGTGTTGTAGTTGATAAAAATTTTATTACCGCTAAATCTGCAGCATATGCTGTACCATTTGCTTTGGCTGCTGTTGCTAAACTCATAAATAAAGAAGCTGCACAAAAAGTTGCAAAAGAAATTTGCTACACAGATAAGATATAAAGCATGAATTATTCAATTAGATGAAAAGATTGTAAAAAATCTGAAGCTGTAGAGAACTACTTACAAGGAAAAATTTCAAAATTTTATGATTTTAATTTTGTTCAGGACAACATTAAAATTGAAATTGTTTCTTATCAAAAAACAAAAGACTATACTGTAAGGATTAATGTTGTTATTCCAATTAAAGGAGTTATTCGTGCTGAGGATAAAAGCCGTGACGTTTTAACTTCAATAAATAATTGTTGTAATAAAATACTTGATCAATTGCGCCGAGCAAAAACACAGTTCCAAAATAGATAAAATATGGGAAATCGAAAATACAAATTTTTTGAATTAATAAATCTTTGTTCTTGTTTTAGTATTATTCCTATATTTAATTTAACATCATGCACGACATCAACACAAATTGATGTTAAATTTATTCATAATGAAGAATATGGTGGTTGTAGTGCTTTAATTACTCCAGAAGAATTTAATAAAAAAGGTTTCTGCTTTGGTGATGGTTTAAAGCTTTCTTTTAGAGAACCTGGTGTTGATATTGTTTTTGAAAATGTTCCATACTACAATGGGTTTTATGTTCAGAATGGTGAACCAATTTTTACTCTTCTCACCGATTATTTATATTTCACCATTAGAAATTGTCCCTATGATTTGTGAGAACATTTAAATTTAGGAGAGGAAACAACTGTTACAATTTCACTTACTAAAAAAAAGGAATATATTGATGTACAAAATTTATTAAATTTATCTTATTCATCTAAAAAACGTGATGATTATGCTTCAGATGAAGCATATGTAAATTTTCATTCAATTAGTGGTGGTGGATTAAGAGATAATTATTTATATCGAGGTTCTCATCCTTGCAATATAGGTATAATGGGTGATAGATATTTATATGCAAATAGATTATTAGAATCCAATAACATTACATACTTTATTAATTTAGCAAATACTGAACAAGAATTATCCAACTTTTTAGACAATGAAGATTCATCAATAGATTACTATAGACAATTATGAAGCAATAAGACTTATATAACAAAACACTTCTCTGTAATAAACGCTAGTGATGAATCAAATATTGAAGTGACTAATTTTTTTAAACAATTGATTAAAAGCAATATAGATTCAAATGATAGAATCTATGTTCATTGTAATGAAGGTAAAGACCGAACTGGTTTTATCTGCCTTATTATTGAAGCATTATGCGATTGCAATTATAAAACAATAAAAAATGATTATCTACTATCATTTATAAACCTTTATGATTTAGATGAACAAAAAGATGTTGAACGTATAAATGCAATAACTAAATATTATTTTAATCAATTAATAGCTTTAATAACATTTGAAGATAGAGCAAAAGATAGTTATGAAGATGTTAATTTTAAAGAGATAACTTTAAATTATCTAAAAGCCGGTGGGATGAGTGAAGAAGATATCACAAAACTAATTAATTTATTTCATAAATAAATAGTAGTACAACATTAGTTTCACAGCTCATAATATACATATATATAATTAATATAGTTTATATTAATGGAGTTAAAATGAGCGATTCAAGTTTGATAAAAAAATTAAGAGACATGACACAAGCCGGTGTTATGGATGTTATGAAGGCATTAAAAGAGTGCAATGATGATATTGATAAAGCTGCTCAATGATTAAGAGAGAAAGGTATAGTAAAGGCTGCTAAAAAGGCATCTGCTACTGTTACAGAAGGTGTTGCCAAAGCAATAGTTAATGGTAACTATGCTGCTATTGTTGAAATTAATTCTCAAACAGACTTTGTTGTTAAAGGTGAAGATTTTCAGAATTTTGTAAAAGAAATAATTCAAATCATTAATAATATTAAACCAAACAATATTGATGAATTGAATAATGCAAAAACATCAAAAGGTATAACTGTTGCTGATTTATGCATTGAGTTAACAGCAAAAATTGGTGAAAAAATTTGTGTTCGACGCATTGAAACAATTAATAAAAATGACGATCAAATGTTTGCCACATACGAACACTTCAATGGAAAAATTGCGGTTATTATTTTAGTAAATAATAATAATGCCGTTGATATGTGCAAATCAATAGCAATGCATATTGCTGCCATGAATCCACGTTTTATTTCTGCAAATCAAGCAGATCCTCAATGAATTGCCAATGAAACTGAAGTTTTGAGGAAACAAACTATTGCAGAAGGTAAGCCAGCTGATCGTGTAGATATGATTATAAAAGGAAGAGTACAAAAAGTTCTTGCTGAAAATTGCTTAGAAAACCAACCATTCATTAAAGATCAGAGTGTTAAAATTTGTGATTTGTTAAAAAAAGATAATATTAATTTGATCCAATTTAAACGTTATGAGGTCGGCGAAGGTGTAGAAAAGAAAGTTCAAAATTTTGCTGAAGAAGTAGCACAACAAATGGGAAAATAATTTATGTTAGAAACTGGTAAACAAAAAATTTTATTAAAGATAAGCGGTGAATCATTAAGTAAAAATAATGAAATAATTTCAAAAATTCAGATTAGTTCCATTATTAATCAAATAAAAATTCTTCGAAAAAAGTATTCAATTGGAATAGTTGTAGGCGGAGGTAACATTTTAAGAGGAGCTAATGTTAACAATAGTTTGTTATCAAGGTCATCAGCAGATATTATGGGAATGTTGGCTACAATTATTAATTCAATTGCCTTACGCGATGGTTTGGAAGCAAATGGAATTAATACCTCTGTATATTCATTAATTACAATGCCAACTATTGCCAAAACATATAATATTAATTCTGTTAAACATGATTTAAATGAAGGTAATGTTGTAATTTTTGCAGGCGGCACCGGTAACCCATATTTTTCAACAGATTCTGGGGTAGCATTGCGAGCATTAGAATTAGATGCAACATTTATTTTAGTTGCAAAAAACAATATTGATGGTATTTATGATTCTGATCCAAAAATTAATAAGAAAGCAAAAAGATATTCATCTATTTCATATGATAAAATTATTCAAAATAATTTAAAAGCCATTGATACAACAGCTGCTACTTTGTTAAAGGATAGTAAAATTAAAATCATTGTTTTTAATGCGAATAGAAAGAATGGTTTTATTGATGCGATAGAAAATAAAATTCCAACAACAATCGTTTCTAAATCATTAAAGGACAAATAATTATGGAATGATCAGTATACCAAAAAGAATTTGAAACTAAAGCAAACAATGTAGTTAACTGGCTTAATTCTGAGTACAATTTAATTCGTTCAGGAAGAGTTAGTATTTCAGTATTTGATAAAGTTTTTGTATTAGCCTATGGTGAAGAAATGAAACTTAATCAAGTTGCCAATCTTCAGGTTGTTAACGCTACTCAAGTATTAATTAAACCTTATGACCGTAGTCTTATTCAAGAAATTTTGAAAGGTATAGCTAAAGCTAATTTATCTATTAATCCTATTACTAATCCTGATTCTATAAGAATTAATTTTCCTACACAAACAGAAGAAAATCGGAAAGAGAATGTTAAAAAAGCAAAACAAATTTTAGAACAAGCTAAAATTAAAATCCGTGATATTAGAAAAGATGTTCAATTAGCTTATAAAAAACTTGATAATGTTAGCGAAGATTTAATTCATTATTTTGAGGATGAATTAAATTCAATAACAAAAAAATATAATTCACAACTCGAAAACCTTTTTAGTGTTAAAGAAAAAGAATTAATGACTATTTAAGATGAAAAATCAAATTACAGGTAATATTACAAATAGCATAAGTGAAAAAGATTCTAAAAAAATAAACTTTTTAACACGAACTAAATCTTCTGTATTTATTACTTTGTATTTTTTATTATTGGTTCTTCTAGCATTTTTTAGTGATCCACAACCCCAATTTATACCTGCATTATCAGTAAATAAATTGTATCCATTCATTTTTTATGTTGTATTTTTTCTTAGTACAATTTGACTTAATTACTTTATTGCTAAAGAAATAAATAATTGTTTTATTAGATATAGAAGGGCAAAGAATGATATTTGATTATTTTCCTTATTATTATTTTTTGAAATAGTAACAATTTGAATATTTCCTGCTGTAGCTTATGGACTTGTTGATCACATTAGTCTTGTTTGAGCACAGTTGATTTTTGTTTGTTCAATATTAATATCATTATTACTTATTTCGATATGTGCAATTATTTATTTTAAATCTAATGGAATAATAGTTACAAAATCATATTTATTAGGTTTGTTAATCATTGTTTTGATTTATCTAACATTTGTTGCTGTAAATTATTTGATCTTGACCAAATCATGGTTTGTACTTGTAATGTTGGTATTTATTTCAAGTGTTAACGATGTGTTTGCTTATCTAGGTGGTATGATTTATGGAAAACATAAAATGGTGCCACAATTAAGTCCTAAGAAAACGTGAGAAGGCTTTTTAACAGGAACGATTGTTACATCAATTATATCTATTGCACTAATTTTAACAATGTATTTCACAAACAATCTTTCTTCAAATATAAACTATAGTTTTATTGGTTCATTTGTTGGATGGCAATGGTTTAATTCAATGTCGTCAAATACCTTAACCCAAGAACATTGGTATTGATTAGCTATATTATGCATAACTTGTATAACTGTTACTGTAATATCAGTTTTTGGTGATTTATTATTTAGTTATTTTAAAAGAATAAATCAGATTAAGGACTATAGTAATTTTATACCAGGACATGGTGGTATTCTAGATAGAATTGATTCAGTCTCACTATCAAGCACTATTTATTTTGTTGTATCAATAATTGTTTGCTTAAGTTTTAATGGATTTTCGTCAGATTCATTTTTACTAACTCAATTTAGAATTATCTAATGACAAAAATTGCTATTTTTGGTGCTACAGGAAGCATTGGAACTTCTGCTTTAAAAATTATTAAAAACAACAAGGATTTTGAGCTTGTAGGTATCGGTTATTTTACCGATAAGCAAAGAGCTAAAAAAATTGCAAGAGAATTTAATATTAGCAATATTTTACAAGGCAATAATGCAAATAAAATTGATAATTTTTTAAAAACAGTTAAACCAGATCTAGTTTTAAATGCTGTTAGTGGCTCAGCTGGAGTTATATTCAGTTATATAACAATAAAAAATAAAAAAACTTTGATTTTAGCTAATAAAGAAACTTTAGTCTGTTGTGGAAAACAAATAATGTCTCTTGCCAAACAAAAACATGTAAAGATATATCCTATAGATTCTGAGCATTCAGCAGTATATACACTTCTTAAACATAAGACTAATAATAAAAAAATTAAAGAAATTATTATTACTGCATCAGGAGGCCCATTTTATAACTATAAATACAAAGAGTTACTAAAGATAAAATATAGTCAAGCTATTCATAGCCCTAATTGGGTCATGGGTGAAAAAGTTAGCGTTGATTCATCCACAATGTTGAATAAATCATTTGAAATCATTGAAGCTTATTGATTATTTCCTCATAAAAAAATAATATCTTTATTACAACCTAACTCAAAAGTCCATGCATTAATAAAGTATATAGATAATTCAGTAGATGCATATATATCAAAAAGTGATATGTGCATACCAATTAAGAATGCAATATATCAATACAAAATAAATGATAAAAAGCATATTTTTCATTTTGAAAATATTAAGAACATCAAATATAAATTAAAAGAAATTAATAATAAATATTTAAAAGGTTATGCTTATGCAAAATTAATGTTGAACAATATTAATACTTCTTTACCAGCTATTATCAACATCGCTGATGAAAAAGCAATTAAATTATTTAAGTGCAATAAAATTTCTTTTTTAGATATTTACAAATATATTGATGGATTTATTAAAAAGCATAAGAATGTTAAATTTAAATCAATTTCAGATTTTTTAAATTTTTATAACAAGTTTGCTAGCTAATTTATTAGCTAAATTAATGGATATGCTAATCTTAAAAAGAAGTTAATACATTTATCTTTTTTACCAAATACTTGATTTAAATTATTTAGAGTAATTTCTTTTGAATTCAATAAATCGTCATGAAATACTTTCTTTACTTTATTATTAAATTCTTTATTGTAAATTAACACCATAGCCTCAAAATTAATTCAAAGAGATCGGTAATCAATGTTACTGCTTCCTATATATGAAATGTTATCATCAACAATAATATATTTTGAATGGATAAAACCATTATATTCATAAACTTTACATTTTCCTTTAAGTAAAGTTTGATAATATGAACGGTTTACATTTAGTGCTAACCTTGAAAATTCCTTTAATCCAGGAACAATAATTTTGACATCAACACCACTTAATGCTGAATAGTTAAGAGCATCGATTATTTTTGTACTAGGGCATAAATAAGGAATAGCAATGTAAATTGATTTTTTTGCTTTAAAAATAAGACTAATAATAGTTTGTTCAATAGTTTTTTCTTTTAATTCAGGACTACTATGTGTTAATTGCATTAAAATTTTATCATTACCTTTATGAATATTATTTTGTTCATATATCTTGATAAATGTTTTAGTTCACTTAATCTTTTTCTTTTTATTCATTTTTTTTGCTAATGATGTTCAGATCTTAAAGAAGTCAACTAGTAGACTATTACAAATTTCACCACTAATAACGAAATTTAAATCTCTAAAAGTATTACATTTTTTATTCATCATGATGTATTCATCAGAATAATTACTACCACCAAATATTGCTCTTTGGTTATCAACAATTAAAGCCTTAGTGTGCAAACGATAATTAGTTGTGCCCTTAAAGATATAGAGCCCAGGGGTATTGAATATGCCAACATTAATACCAACTTTAGTCATTGGCTTTATGAGGTCCATTTTTAATTTTTTTCTAGGAAGTCAATCATATAAAACAAATATTTCTACGCCCTCTTTTCGCTTTTTTAGTAATTCAGTTATTATAATTCTTGCAGTAACTGAGTCTCTAAATATATATGTTTCTAAAACAATTAATTTTTTTGCAGATCTAATGAGACTAATAGTTTCTTTTAAAAAATCAATGTTGTCATCAATAATTTTTATTGAATTGTTAATGTAAATAGGTGATTTTAAAACACTATAGTTGTATGCAAATATATTACTTATCTCACAATTGCTTTTTAAAAACGATTCTGTAAAATTATATTTGGAAAGTTCAGTATAAGTATAAGATCCATTAATATATTGTCTCCATTTTTTTATGTAGAAATGGCTTAATCCGAATCAGACATAAAATAATGTTCCTAATAGTGGGAAAATAACAACAACAATCAATCAACAAAGTTTTATTTCTAGTTTTTGATTATTATTAAAAATAAAAACACCAGTAAAAAATTGAACTACTAATGTCATTATTAATATTGACAATACCGTTCAAAATTCATTGCAAAAATAAACAAATATAAAAATTAAACTACTAATAACTATAAGATAAAGAAGAGCTACAAAACCAATAAAAGTACCACGAAATTTATTCATATTCTTAAAAAACCAATATATCTATATTGTTCTTTGTTATAATATAATAACATAAATTAAGTTAATTATGAAGAAGTCAATTCAACCAAAATTACATGAAGTTACATTTAAATGTGCATCTTGTGGTTCTGAATATGTTGTAGAATCAACATTGAAACAAGATTTAGTTTCAATTGATGTTTGTTCTAATTGCCATCCATTTTACAAAGGCGGAAGTAGTTCACAAAAAGTTAAAGGACGTGCTGAAAAACTTTCTTCTAAATTTAATACAGGCAAGAATAATTTAAGCAAGAAAACAACTAAATCTTCTAACAAGAAAACAGCTAAGAGATCTAATAAAGTTATTAATTCATTAGATGAATTGAAATAAATAAAGTTTAAAGGCAATTTATCTATCTAAGTAATTGCTTTTACTTATATATAAAGTACTAGATAATGGAATACGATAAGAATTTATATAGTTCACTAGAAGCAATAAAAGAAAAATATGAATCTCTTTCAAAAAAGCTTGAAGATCCTAATTTAGGCATTAAAGAAGCAACAAATATCAATAAAACAATTAAACATATTCAACCAGTTTATGAGAAATTTTTAATTTTTAAAAAACTTATTGAGAATGGTATTCAAGATGAAAAAGTTTTGTCAACTAATTCCTCTGATGATCTAATTGAATTAGCAAAACTAGAGCTTGAAGAGATAAAACAACAAATACCATCATTTGAAAAAGAATTAAAAATTTTACTTATTCCCCATGATAAGAATGATGATAAAAACGTTATTGTTGAAATGCGTCCGGGTGTAGGCGGGGATGAATCATGTATATTTGTAGCTAATCTATTTGATACATATAAAAGATATGCTGATAAACAAGGATGAAAATTAAAAGTTACTGATGCATCCACTAATGCAGTTGGTTTTGACTATATATTCTTTACTATTAAAGGTGATAGTGTTTACTCAAAATTTAAATTTGAATCTGGTGTTCATCGTGTTCAAAGGGTTCCCGCAACAGAAGCTAAGGGTAGAGTGCATACTTCAACAATTACAGTTGCTGTATTACCAGAAGTAGATCAAGTAGAATTGGTTATCAATCCATCAGATTTACGAATTGATACATATCGATCATCAGGAGCAGGTGGTCAACATGTTAACCGTACTGAATCTGCCGTAAGAATTACTCACATACCAACTAATATTGTTGTTGCCTGTCAAGAAGGAAGAAGTCAAATTGAAAATAGAGAGACAGCAATGAGTATTTTAAGAGCAAAACTTTGACAAAAATATAATGATGACCAAAAACAAAAGATTTCTAATTTAAGGAAGTCACAAGTTGGTACAGGTGATAGAAGTGAAAAAATAAGAACTTATAATTATCCACAAAACCGCATTACTGATCACCGTATTTCATTCACTTTAAATAAGTTAGACTATGTTATGCTTGGTAATTTAGATGAATTAATTAATGCATTATTAGTTAATGAACAAGAGCAAAAACTTGAAGAATTAAAACTTAATGCTAAATAATAAAATTACTTTTTTTGATGCCTTAACCAAACTAGACAAAAAGTTTGATAATGATAACATTAATAGAACTGTAATGTATTATTATTCAAAAAAAGTTAAGAATCTTACAAATTTTATTTTGTATCGTAGCAAATTAATTGATTTTGATTACTCTAAATATTTGAAATCTTTAAAGGATTATTATATAAATAAAAAACCGCTAAGTTATATTGTAAAGAACCAATATTTTAATGGTTTAACCTTTAAAGTTTTTAATAAAGTTCATTTTCCAAGAAATGAAACTGAGCTTTTAGCAGAATCTGTTGAGAAAATTTTAAAGAAAGATAGAAAGTTTAAATCAATTATTGATGTTTGTTGTGGTACTGGCAATTTGGGTATAAGTATTAAGAATCATTTTCCACTAATGAATTTGACACTTCTAGATGTTGATAAAAATGCAATAAATAACACAAAATATAATTTAAAACATCTAAAGATCAAAGGAACAGTTCTAAATAAAAATTTTTTCAGTTATATTAAAAACAATAAAATAAAATACGATGTTGTTCTTTTTAACCCACCTTATGTTAATGAGAATGAATTAGATCCAAATCTTATTAAATATGAAGATAAAAAAAGTTTCTGTAATAGCAAAGACTCAATCATTTTTTATAAAACATTATTTACAAATATTAATAAGTTGATTAAAGGAAAACACTATTTAATTGCGGCTGAATTTGGTTCAAAACAAAAAGATGATATAAAATTAATTTTATCTGAAAATAATCTTTTAAAAAACACAAAATTTTATAAGGATCTAAATAACTTAGATCGTTTTTTAATTATTTATCATTAATAATTAAGTTTGCTAAATTGGCAATCATAGCAGCATTGTCACCACAATATTTTTTCTCAACAATATATGTTTTTTTATTAAGATTCTTTATTTCTTCTCTTAACAAACTATTTGCAGCAACTCCACCACCAATAACTATAAATTTGCAATCATAACAACTTGAATAGAATTTAAGTTTATTAATTAAATCATCTACACACCATTTTAATGCAGATGATCCAACTAGCACGCTATCAATTTGTTCATTCTTATCAACAATATTTTTAACACATGTTTTTAATCCAGAAAAGCTAAAATGGTCAGTTGGTTTTTTATGCTGAATTAATTTAAGATAATTTTTTTTGCTATTGTATATTGCATCTAAACTTTTACCACCAGGATATGGCAAATTTAATATTCTCCCAATTTTATCTAAACATTCACCGACAGCATCATCATTTGTTTCATTTAAAATGTAATAATTGTTTAAATCATTAAATAAATAGATAATTGTATGTCCACCAGATGCATCAAGACAAATAAATGGGAAATCAATAATTTTATTGTTATTAATACTAAAACTAAATGCATGAGCAATCATATGATCAATAGGAATAAGAGGCTTATCTATTAAAAAAGACAATGTTTTGGCAAATACTTTTCCTGTATGTAAACAACCAACTAATCCTGGATGTGATGTATAAGCAATATAATCAATGTCATTAATTTTTATCTTAGCTTCTGCTAATATTTTTTGCAAAAGAGGATTAAATTGCTTACTATGAGTTCTAGAAGCTAATTCAGGGATGATACCGCCATATTTTAAGTGTAAATCATTTCTTGTGATAACTTCATTAGCAACTACAAGATTATTTTTAATACATGCTATTGATGTATCGTCACATGATGATTCTATAGCAAGAATGCAATTATATTTCTTGTTTTTTTTCAACATAGGCTCAATGCATATTAGATTTGCTTAAATCGCTTATTGGTGCTTCAATAAGATTAATAATATCAATTTTTGGATTTACTTCTATATTGTAAATACTTTTATATAGCTCTATCTGGTCTTTAGTAAGTGTGTCATCAGTATCAATAAAATAATCACCATTAACATAATCATCAATAGATTTAAATGGGCTTGTATATCTTACAAAATCAAAATTTGTCATTGGATCATATATATATCCATCATCATTCATTTCAGATATTTCGCTACTATCTATATGATCAAGGAATAATGATTTAATCAAATCATTAATTTTATTTAATTTATCTGGATTTTTATCATTTTTGTTATTTATAACTAATGCATCTAAAGCTAAAGGTTTTGCATCTAGATTGTCAATATGGAATTCATCTGGACTATATGGATCATATAAATCAGCACCCATTGCTGCATATAAGATATCACCATTATATGCAAATGAACTAAGATTTCCATCTTTTGGTGTGCTTAAAGATTCAAGAACAACTTGTGAGTCAGAATTAAAGTAAAAATGATTAGGGGTAAATTTACTTGTAAAGTAATTAAAATCATCTTTTAGATCATCAATAGACGCATTTTCATTATCTACATTTATATGTCATCTTTCTGGATTATTTGGATTTGTTTTTTGCATTTTAATTAAATGACAAAGATCATAAAAAGTTCTTCCGTCATCAACACAACCAATACGATTAGTCTTTTTTGGTTTAAATACATCAGGTACATTTGGATTTGTTCTATCACCAATAAAATTAAGATACTCATCTCAATTAGCAGCATTGTCCAATTCACTAATTGCATCCCCTTTGTAGGCAAACATAAAACTTTGTAAAAAATATGGAATACAGTAATCTAAAAGATTTTCATCTGGTTTAAATAGGTTACTATACATATTAGTTGTACTTTTAATTATGTGCTGGATAGGATCAATGAATAATTTTAAAGCATCAATACCATTTGTAATTAACTTGCCTTCACTATCATATAATCCAAATTTTTTTCATTCTATTTTTTGAAGTCATTGTTTCTCCAACAATGTAATTATTTCATATGTTGAAGGGATAGCCAAATCATAATATCCTTTGAATTTTGATTCAATTTCTTCATTAGTTTGATAATATAAAAAGTTTACCCGTCCATCATACTTATCAATTAAATCAGGATTCATATAACTTTCAAAGTTGGCAAGAACAATCATGTTGTTACCGGCACATGAGGTTAATGAAATTAACGGGCAAATTGGAAGAGAAGAAGCAAATAAACAACTTATAAAACTTTTTTTCATATTATTTCTTCCTTTTTATATGTTTGAAGCCTTTGGATTTTACAATTGTAGCAAAAAACATAACAAGGACAGTTATTATTGTTAATATTGCTCCAAATGTTACAACCCATGCTTTAATTCCTTTTCTTGTCATATAGATAGCAATACCTAATGTTTGTCATGAACCATTAACCATATTAGTGATGATAAAGTCATCCCATGACATTGCAATAACTATTACAGCAGATGTAAATATTGAAGGTAGTAAGTGAGGAACAATAACTTTTAAGAAAGTTTTCATTTTACTATATCCTAAATCATAACTTGCAAGAACCAAGTTATTATTTAATTTCATCATTCTTGGATAAACTGTAATAATTACATAAGGAGTGCAGAAAGATATGTGAGATAAAACAACAGTAAAGAATCCGAAATGAAAACCCAAAGGTATTCATGTAGCACTAAATAACAATACCAAACTAATACCAGTAATTACTTCTGGCGACATTATTGAAAATCTTGAAATATTTAAGACAAAATTCTTTGTTGATTGTCGAGATTTTCATAGTCCACTGCAAGCTAGTACACCAAATAATAATGAGAACGGTGTAACAATCGCACCTAAAAGTAATGAATTCAATAAAGAATTAATAAATTGATCATTATGAAATAGATTAATATAGTTAACAAATGTTGGAACATCAAAGTTTAATTTAATGTTACCACGAGTAGTTTCACCATTAAAACTTAATATGATAATTAAAACTAAAGGTACATAGATGGCTAATAATACTAACAAAATGTATCATCTTTTTAAACCATTAGCAAATTTCTTTAAGAAGTGTTTCATTATCTTGCACCTCTTTTTCTCAATATTAATTTGAATATTTTCTTACTTAATAAATATATAAGTAATCCAACAACAATAAGCATAAAAACAATTAATGCTAGTGTACTTGCACGAGCTAATGATATGTCACTGGTTTGAGCTAGTAGTCCTTCTTCCATAATAACATCACCAATTAAAGAACCTGAACTACTTGAATTTAAGAATTGTGGCACAGAGACAACAGTTAAGCATGGAAGAAATACTAGTGTTACCCCACTAATTAATGCTGCTTTTGTGTATGGAACAACAACATGAATAAATGTAGATCATTCTGTTCTACCTAAATCTTTTGACGCATAAATTAAATTTTTAGGCATATCTTTTAGGATGTTGTATATAGGTAGAATCATAAAAGGAATATAAAGATATACTAAACCGATAACAGTGTATATATCACCACTTGTAGAGTTTTGGTATCCATTAATAAAGTCAAATAATGTTTTTACACCAATAACTTTTACTAAGAAGCTTGTTCAAGTAGGAGCTGTTATAAATAACACAGCTAATGTTTTAGTAATTTTCCCTTTGAATTCAAATGCTAAAAAATAACTAAAAGGATAAGCAATTAAAACTGTGACAATTGTGGTTACAATTGCAATAACGAATGATTTTAAAATTTTCTCTCATATGAATATATCAACAAAGTTTCAATTTTGTGCTATACCACCTGCTGAAGTTGGTGTAAAAGATTTGACAAAAATTAGAACAATAGGAATAATAATAAATATAAGAACAATTAATAAGTAAGGCAATATTAGAAAGAAATTCCTATGAGATGGTCTAAATGCAATTCTTTTCTGTTGCATTGTTATTTTTCCTCCCCAACATAATGGATACAATATCCCTTTTTAGGATCTCAATCGACACCAACAGTTTTTCCAATTTCTAAACTTATATCACTTTGAGCTTTAATACGCATTTTATTTCATGATAAGAGAACATCAAATTTTATCCCTTTATAAATACACTGAACAACTTTAGCATCAAAGTAGCCAGTTTTTTCTGGGATTATTCTTATGTCTTCTGGACGAACCATATAATTTAATAAAGTTCCACTAGCTAATTTTGAATTAAAACCAGATTGGGTTACATCAAATGTAATTTTATTGAATTTAATCTTATTATTGCCCAAATATTCACAAACGAAGAAGTTTGAATCACCAATGAATTGAGCTACCCACATATTTGCAGGAGATTCATATATTTTTTTTGGTGTATCTATTTGTTGGATTTTGCCATCAGACATTACAATAATTTTATTTGACAAGAATAGTGCTTCTTCTTGATCGTGAGTAACAAGAATGAAAGTCAATTTCAATTTTTGGTGTAGTGATTTTAATTCGATTTGCATTTGTTGACGCACTTTAGCATCTAATGCAGATAAAGGTTCATCAAGTAATAAAATTTCTGGTTCAATAACAATAGCTCTTGCCAAAGCAACTCTTTGCTGCATACCACCAGACAAGTCAGATGGATATTTGTTTTCAGCACCTTCAAGACCAACAACCTTAATTACATTTTTAACTTTTTCATCTATTTCCTGTTTTGTTAGTCTTCTTGTTGTATATTTTTTTTCAAACTGATCAGATACCAATTCTGGATAGTTTAAATAATATGAACGTTTTGCATCGTACATTGAAATAGTCTTTTTATTGCATTCAATAATTTTATTGATTTTCAATCGATAATAAAATAACATGTAAACATTTATTATTTCAACTTGGAATTCATTCATATTATTTAGGTTTAATTTAGGTATTTTAGGTATGTGTTTTCATTTACAATTGAATCATATAGTTTTTCTATTACCATTAACTCAAGTTTTAGTATCATCGCCATATTTTCTATACATTTTTTCTTGAGACGTTTCAATAAATCTTTTTAAATCACCTTCATTTTTTATATTCTTGACAAGTTTATAAAATTGATGATTTAAAAGATCATATTTTAATTGAAAATTAATTCTTGCTAATTTCAATGTATTAGCTTCAGCTTTTTTAATGTTTTTATTGGCTTTTATACATGCTTTGTCATGTTTTCTTTCACCTTCAGATAATTTTTCTTTACTGATATCATTTAATGGTTTACTAAGAATTTTTAGTCCATATGAAATATTTTGGTAAACATTCATATTTGGAAATAGTGCGTAATCTTGAAAAACCATAGCAGTAGGGCGCTGATTAATTGGTAAACTTTTAATATCAATATCATTGAATAAAATTCTTCCAGAAGTAGGAGATTCAAATCCAGCAAGCAATTTTAATGTTGTTGTTTTACCACATCCACTTGGCCCTAATAATGTAACAAATTCTCCTTTGTTAATTGAAAATGTAACATTATTTACTGGTGTATTGCCGTCAGAAAATGTTTTATATACATTTTCAAATTTAATAAAATTTTTTGGACTAATCATCGTTAACCTCTTTACTATATATTTTTAGAGCTTTGATAATTGCATTTTCATTATCGTGATTAATTAAATATCTTGCAGAATTTTTAACTTCATCTGGTGAATTGTTAAATGTAAATGATCATTCAGTCAGTTTCAACATTGTAATATCATTCTTTTGATCACCAACGGTCAACAATTCAGTATTTTTAATTTTCAAGATTTTAGCTAATTTTTTTAGGGCTTTTCCTTTTGATACATGAAGAGCATTAATTTCGATATTTGTTGCTGAACTCGTAGATATATTTAAATTTAGGTGTGAATCTTTAATTATTGAAATAATTTTATCACGTTGTTCAGTATCTACACAGAAAATTAAGAATCTTACAATCTTAGAATTTCTTGGAAGAGTATTTGTTGGGATAATTTTAAAGCTTTCACTAATCTCTTGACTATTTGAAAAATTTTTTATAGATTTTACCTTTTGACAGTCAGGAGTATGTACAAATACATTAGGCAAATATTTAACTTTTGTGACTATTGCATTTTTAGTATCTCTCTTATCATAAGGTGTTATATAGCAAGTGAATTTCCCGAATTTTTTATTGTTTCCTAAACTTGTAATTATTTTAAAAAGTTCATTAGCTACTTTTTTTGATATTGCTCAACATTTAAGAGTTTTTTGCTTCTTAAAATCATAAATAACAGCACCATTATTACCGATTGCATATCTAATATTAGCATTTATAAGATTGCTCTTATTGATGATCCTATAAATATCGTGAACAGATCTACCGGATGCAAGTGTTAGCATTATTTTCTCATCATGGATAATTTTTTTAATATCGTTAGATAAATTCGCATCTATTAATTTTTTATCATTTAAGATCGTTCCATCTAAATCGCTTACTATCAATTTGATTTTTGAATTTTTACTTAATAATCTTTTATTAATAAATTTTGCAACTTGACTATTTAATTTTGGATAGTTTTCAGAAGAATAACTTCCTATTGATTTATTTCTTCCAATAGCACCAAAACATTTTGAAACCTCTGCAGCTGATAAATCATTTCCACTATCACCAATCGAAGCAACCTGATTCAAAGGAATATTTAATTTATTTGCAATTATTTTAATGGCTTCTCCTTTAGAGCAACCTACGGGACTTAGTTCACAAATTAAATTATTTGTTTTATGTAAAGAAACTTCATTCGATAATTCTTTATTAACTATTTTTTCAAATTTCTTCTGTCCTATTACGTTAAAACTAAATACATTAATTTTTCTCGCAGGAATTTTTGTTTTGGAAAAATCAAGTTTTTTTAAATTTATATGTTTAACTATTTTTGCAACAATTGCAAAAATTAAAGATTTTGAATAAACACCTTTAGACTCAAAGCCTTTTTGATAGATTCAAATATTTAATTTCAATTTTTTGATTAAGTCAACAATTTTCTTTGTAGTTTCAGGTTTAATCAATTTTTGATAAATAATTTTATTTTCATGATCATAAATTGTACTACCACAAAGAGTAATAATATATGGTATTTGTATTCCTGTATTTTTTTCAATTTTATTTGCGATTTTTCTTGCAGAAGTTATTGCTCGGCCTGTTGAGATTACTATTTTACCACCAGCATTAGCAAAATTTTTTAATGCTTGATAATTTTTCTTTGTTATGCTATGATGTGTTCTAAGTAATGTACCATCTAAGTCTAGTGCAATTAATTTGTATTTCATCTCCGTGTTTATTTAGCCAAAGTAATACATAAAAATATTTTATATTTTTTTATAAAATAATTAAAGAATATTCACATATGAAATTAACCAAAAGGCAAACACAACTTTTAAAGATAGTAATTGATGAATATACTTATTCTGCACAACCAGTTCCAAGCAAATTAATTGCCAAAAAATATATGAAAGAATACTCACCACAAACAATCAGGAATGAGTTAAATCTTTTAGAGAGTTATGGTTTGTTGGAAAAAACTCATGTTTCATCTGGTAGAATACCTTCAATTGAGGGTTACAAATATTATGAAATGAATATTTTAAAACCTTATTTATCTAATGATATTAAAGCTCAATTGAAAGTTATTTTAGAAAGAAGGGATTTGTCAATAGATACAATTATTGATGAATCAGCTGCATTAATTGAGTCAATTTTAAAATTACCGACTGTAGTTCAAACAGCAAATTCAAACACACAATTAAAACGATTTGATCTAATCCCAATATCTAATGAGCAAGTTTTAATTATTTTAGTTACATCAGATGGTGATATCATTAAAAACTCAATTCAAATTAAAAATAGCAAACAATTAGAGGATGTAACTATTTGTATAAGAATTTTCAATGATCGCTTAGTTGATACACCTTTATCTGATATTTCAAATAAATTGTCGGTTGTTAAAGAAATAATTAGAAAATCTGTACATCAATATGAATTTTGTATGCAGCAAATTGTTGCAAAAATTTTTGAATTCAACTCAATTCCTAAAAAACAAAGTGTTTATGGAATTAATAATTTAGTTGCCCAGCCAGAATTTAAAAATCCAGAAAAATTGAAATATGTGCTATCATTACTTGATAATTCTTCGATATGAAAGCAAATTGCATACACTAATGAAATTACTGGTAAATCAAAAATTACTTTTGTTAGTGATGTAGATAATAAAGATATTGCTGTTGCCTCAACGTCTATAAAAACATTAGATTCAACAAAACAAATTTCCATAGTTGGACCAACAAGAATGGATTATGCCAAAGTTAAGGGTTTATTAAACTTTATTAAAGATGAATTAACTAATCATAAATAATAGATAGTATGAATATTGATTCAAAAAAAATCAAGAAAGAATTAAAATTAATTTTTAGATTGATACGAAAAAGGCTTAAAAAAAATCATAAAAATTTTTATAAAGAAATATTGGCCAATAAAAAAATCTTATGACTGCCATTTTTAAATTTTTATATATATTGACTTCATAAAAAATTAAGTATTAAAATATCAAAAGCAATTGATTTATTGGAATCTAATTTAATTATTAGTGAATACCTAGAGTTAGTTCTTAACATTAAAGACATCAAAGATTTATTTTTAAAACCTAAAAGTTTTAATTTTTTGAAAAATAGATTATTTGATGTTTTAAAAAATAATTCATCAAAACTTATTAATAAAGTATTTGATTTACTTAAAACAATATTTCCTAATATGGATAAGAATTTAAATAGAGAGTTTGCTAACTTATATTTATGCTTTATCATTTTAAATAATATGGTTTCTAAAATGACCAATAAGGTACAAGAAAATATTAAAAAAGTTGATGAATATAACAATAATGTAGATATTTATTTATATAGCTTAGAAAAATTTAAGGAAGCTAGAAATATATTTGGAAAGATTGATCGAGAAAATCTATCTGATATGACAATTATAATGACTATGTTATCTAAGAAACTTTTATCTAGATAATGGAAATAAAAGAAGGCATTGTTTATTTAATTAATGTTCAATCAATAGATGTTAATCAAATTGATTCTTTTATTGATAATTATCAAGTAATTAAGCAACAAGAAAAGAACAAAAATTTTTCAAATGATAAAGATAAAAAGTTACACTTAATTTCTTTGTTCTTCATTATTAATTATTTACACACAAATAATATTCCTATTGAATATTTAAAATATGTTAATGACCATTATTTAATCAATGATGGATCTCACTATTTTTCAATTTCACATAAAGATAATTACGTTGCTTTTATTTGTAATAATAATCCAATAGGTATTGATATTGAAACTATAGGTAAAACTGCAAATTTCGATGTAGCTAAAAAGTATTTTGGTAATTCCTTAAAAGATTTGAATAATGAAAAATTTTTAACATGCTGAACTAAAATAGAATCATTACTAAAGTGTTCAGGTATTCCTTTTGGCAGCGCATGTAAAATTATTAATGACAATATAGAATCACCAAATATCGGCAACATATATTTTTTTAAGAGTCTAAAATATAAAAATATGCTCATAACAATATGTTATAAACATAAAACAAATGATGAATATAGAATTCTTGAATTAGATTATTTACCTAAATAATATAGATAGTTATAATTTGTTCTTATTGATGAAGATTTTGCTTTCTGATACCTATCCTCAATATTTTTGCATTTTTGAGACAAAAAATTTACTTTTGCTTCCAATTTATTTATTTCATCAATATTTTGGTTCTGCTCTTTTTGTTTTTTATTTAATTTGGCTCGATTTATTTTTAATGAGAATTTATTAAAAAACAATTTTGTGGCATGTATGAAACTTTCATATATAAAGAATTTACAACGGTATTTTCTAGTTTTGGGAATTATGTTGCATTGATTTAATACTAAAAGTATTAATGCCACTCCTAATCATAATCCACACATTACATATGTAGATATAAACTTATAATCATCAGCCCTTAAACCTTCTAAACTTAGCCGTGCAATACTATATCATACAATATACGATAAACCAATTGTTCCTGCTTTAATTTTTGGAATATATTCCATGATGATATAAATAAAAATTAAACCAACAAAGTTAATAATGCCTTCATATAAAAATAAAGGATGCACATAGAATGAATTACTAATGCACATATAAGGTAAAAATTTGGCTAAGAAATTTAGATATCACATATTACTCTCTGATGGGGTAATAATTGAACCATAAAGTTCTTGATTAAAATAATTTCCTCATCTTCCAATTATTTGCCCAATCAAAATGCATGGTAAGACAGCATCAGCATATAATCACATTGATACCTGCCTTACAACAGGTTGTTCTGGAGTTAATAAGATATCTCTAACATGATATTTTGGTTTTTTTAGAATAAAAGGAAATCATCAAATAGCAAGTAGAATATCAAAAATTACTCCGCCTTGAACTGCCAAACCACCATCTCGTAAATTAAAAAAACTAGATCATTCAGCATCACCAAGACAACAAGATCAAAATCTAGCTCCAAATATAGCTAATGGAATACCCATAAGGCAAAAATAATAAAATGGATCAACTTTAATTTTGTACCAAAATTTTAATTTTGTTATTGCTAAAACTATTGCTGCAATAAATCCCAATGCAACCAAAATACCATATCATTTTACTTCAAAACCACCAATACGGAAAGCGATGCTGGCATCTTCATCTCATATTTTGGATGGGCTAGGTGGCGTTAGTCAAAACAACGAAAGAAGCATTATTCATCCTTTTTTAAAGCTTTGTAGTAGTTTTTTATGTAATCGTTTGCAGAGTTATAACCTTCTGATTTCAATTTATGGTCATAAATTGCAACTTCAATCATGTTACCAATATCACGACCATATGTAACTGGAATGTTATATATTGGAAGTTCTACACCAAGAATGTTGATATATTTTTGATCTCTACCAAGTCTTTCAAAGTATTGTCTTTGCAAAGTTTCAACTTTAACAAGTTGAACTACCATATGAATTCTTGTTGTTTTTTTAATTTTTGCAATACCAAACATTTTAGCCACGTTAACAATACCAATACCCCTAACTTCTAAGAATTTGTTAGATATATCATTGGCATGACATACAATTCTACCATCAATATTAGAGATTTCAATAGCATCATCCCCAACAAGCATAGCATTGTTGTTTTTTAGTATTTGTAGTGCAACTTCAGATTTACCTATACCTGATTCACCTTTAATAAGAACACCAATACCATTTCAAAAAATAACAGTACCATGAAATAATTTAAATGTTGCTAATTGTTCATTGATTCAACCTGAAAGAATGATGTTTAGCTCATTTGAAGCTAAATCAGTTGTAACAACAGTTGTTGAATATTTTGAAGCAATTTTTTGAATAATGTTAGTATGTTCAAAATCTGAGCAAATAATAATTAGAGGTGGTTTTAATTTAAAAACATTTTTTATGGCAACAATTCTTTCTTTTTCAGTAATTGAAGAAAGATATTTACTTTCTGCACCACCTCAGACTACACAAGATTTAATAATATCAAACTTACAAGATGATCTATTTGCAAGTTCAAGACCAGTCCTATTAATGGCTGGATTAGATATTGAATTCTTTTTTATTGCACCACTACATAAGATATGATGTGAAAAGCGTTTTAATAAATTTTGAATACTAATTGATTTAACTTCAACTTTTTTCGACATAACTAATTACATTATATATTATCAGATATCTATATATTAGATACTAATAAAATGAATTTTATTTAGTTTCTTATAGATTTTTAAGTGCTGATTAACACGGAAATATATATTCCCTTTGTTAGATAAGAAGAAGTTAATAATTTCATTTATTTTGTTAGATGATATTCTTTTTGGTGAATTGTTTATTAATAATTGGTAGACTAACTCAATTTGTGTTTTTCTATTTTGCTTTTTGAAGAATGTTAAATCATAATGTTGTTTTATCCATTTTTTGTATGAATTGTATACATTCAAAGAAAAAATTTCTTTTGATTTATTAATTTTTGTAATGTCTTGGTAAATTTTGTAGAATTTTTTATCATCGAGTCGAGAAACTTCTTTACGAATTTTGTTGCGTAAAAATTTTACGTCTTTATTAGTAACATCAATAGCATATTCAATATGATGTTTGTTACAATAATTTTCTAATTCAATTTTTCTAATTTCAATAAAGGGACGAAAAATTCTTAGGTCATAATAAAAGTTTTCTTTTTTAATGCCATAAAATAATAATTGTGATTTTTTTTGTTTTTGCATGTAATAGCTTTCAACAAAATCATCAGCATTATGTCCCATTAATATTTGCTTAATATTTGTTCTATTTGCAATAGATAAAAAGAATTGATATCTTTTAATTCGTGCCCAATTTTCAAAGTTCTTTACTTGATTTGTATTGTAAATGTTTTTATTTATGTTTAACAAGTAAAATTTTATTTTGTATTTATCACAATATTTTTTAACTATGGCTTGATCAATATCTGATGTATCACGTCAGTGATAATTTACATGGCATACTCCATATATTTCTTTGTGATATTTAGATAATAAGGCCATTGAATCTGGACCACCAGATACAGCAGCTAAATATTTATTTTTGAGCATTAGGAACTTTTGGCAAACCTGGCATACGGAAAATACCTTCACATATAGGAATAATTAATTTTGCTCCATGTGAGATCAAGATGTCTTTAATGATAATTTTGTCTGTTTTTTTATAGATTACATTTTCTTTATTTGAAGAAAAAGAGATTGGTGTTTTTGCCATACAAATGTAATAATTAAAATTATTAAATTTACTTATTTTTGATTTTGCTAATGGTTCATATTGAACTTTTGTATTGAAACCATAAATATTTGTAACTATATCTTGAATTTTTTTAGTGATTGAATCATTTAATTGGTATGCAAAATGAATTTTATTTTTACATTGAGTTGCTTTAATAACTAATTTAACTAATTTCTCAAAAGTAGATTTTTTATTTGACATTGGATTACAAAATGCAAAATCTAATTTTTGTTTTTTTAATCATTTTGTTAAATAGTTAATTTGATCAATTTTATCATCTTTAAATTTATTGATAGCAATAACAGGATTGTATCCTGTATTTCTTATTAATTTGATGTGTTGTGCTAAGTTTTTAATGCCAATATCAAATTGTTCATGTCAATCACTGCATTTTTTAGAATGGTAAAAGATTGATTTTAGAGTTAAACATAGAATAACTGCATCAGGAACGCCATATTCTCTACCGATTATGTCCACAAATTTCTCAAACCCTAAATCACTACCAAATCCGGCTTCGGTAACAACATATTTTGCATATCTAAATGCTTCATTGATAGCAATAATACTATTGCAACCATGTGCAATATTTGCAAATGGTCCACCATGAATAATACATAGGTTATTTTTCAATGTAGATAAACAATTTGGTTTCATCAAATTTTCAGCAAGAATTCTAATAGAGTTATCTAAATGGAAATCTTTAACATAAATAGGTTTTTTGTTTTTAGTGTATGCAACAACGATATTATTTATTCTTTTAATAAAATCATCTAGGTTTTTAGATAGACATAAAATAACCATTATGTCAGAAGCAGCGGTAATGTCAAATCCTGTTTTGTATTTGATTTTATTTGTAATGTTAATTTCAATTTCTCTTAGACTACGATCAGATAAATCAATTACTCTTCGCCAAGTTATTGTTTTTGGATCAATATTTAATTCATTTCCTTGGAATATGTTGTTTTCAATAACTGTTGCAATTAAATTGTTAATAGTTTCAATTACAAAGAAATCACCAGTCAATCCATAATTAATTAATTTCTCAGGAATAACCCTACTTGCTCCACAACCTGTGGCTCCACCTTTAAAACCTAGAGTAGGACCAATTGATGGCTGTCGCAAGCATAAAATGCTTTTATGACCATAATCATTTAATGCATCATTTAAAGAAATAGCAACTGTTGTTTTGCCTTCACCTTGAGGTGTAGGACTAATAGCAGTAACAAGAATTATTTTTTTATTTTTTGGTTTAGTGAAAGTTTTGGAATTTAATTTAAGTTTTGCACAATCATCACCATATATTTCATATTTATCAGGAGCGATGTTAAATTTTTTTAGTACCTTAGTAATACTCATAACTAATCAATAAACTCCTTAATATTTTCTAAGATATTTCTCTTACCAATAATAGTCATTGTTTTATTAATTTCTGGTCCATGTTCCTTATAAATGCAAACAACACGTATTGGTAAGAATAATTCTTTACCTTTTATATTTTCTTTGTTTTTTATGTTTTCAATGATTTTCATTGAATTTTCTAAATCTAATTCATTAATGTTCTCTAATTGTTCCTTTAAGCTTGTTAATACTTTAACTGAACTTTGTTTTTTCATGAATTCTTTAATATCTTTAGGAAGTTGTTTTTCGCTTATATTAGAAAACATATCATTAATTAGTTCATTTACCTGTTGACCATATTGTAATTGCGGTTGAAACATTTCTAATAATAAGTTATGATGTTTTATGTCACATATTTTTGATAGGTCAACAGTTAGATATTTCTTTATAAAACTTAAATATTCATTTGGTTGCATTGCTTTAATGTATTGGTTTGACATTCATAACAATTTTTTAAGATCAAAAAATGCAGGAGCCTTAGAAATACGATCAAAATCAAATTCTGCTATTAATTCACTTATTGATAAGACTTCTTTATTTGATTTTGAGCTTCATCCAAGTAAAGCTAGGAAATTATTTAATGCCATGCTTGGGACTCCCATATTACGATAATCCTCAATGAATTGTTTTAATTCTTTATTACGTTTTGATAACTTCTTACCTGTTTCATCAGTAATAACAGATAAATGGCCATATTTGACATCAAGCTTATCAAAACCTAAAGCATTTTTAATAGCGATTTGATATGGTGTATTTGATAAATGTTCTTCCCCCCTTAATATGTGAGTAATTTTCATATCATAATCATCAATTACAACAGCAAAGTTGTACATTGGATAGCCATTTGATTTTAAGATAACAGGATCAGTTAAAGCACTAGTTGGCACAGACATATGCCCCCTTATTAAATCATCCCATTCAATTTTTTGGTTATCTGGCATTTTTAATCTGATCGCAACATTATGATTTGTTTTTAATTTTTCTTCTATTTCTTTTTTAGAGAGATTTAAACAACGACGATTGTATTTTGGTGTTTGATGATTTTTTAAAGCCAATTGGCGATCTGCTTCAAGTTGTTCTGGTGTGCAAAAGCAATAATATGCTTTGCCCTCTTCAACTAGTTTTAATGCAAGTTTAGAATAGCGTTCTAGTTTTTGTGACTGTATATATGGACCACACTTTTTTGGGTTTAATGGTGATTCATCTGGTAATATACCCATTCATTTTAAATTTTCAAGTTGAGATTGAGTTCCACCCTCTACATTTCTTTCAGTATCAGTATCTTCTATTCTGACAATAAAATCACCATTCATATGTTTTGCATATAAATAATTAAATAGTGCAGTTCTTGCACCACCAATATGAAAATACCCAGTAGGCGAAGGAGCATATCTTGTTCTAATTCTTACATCTTTTTTTGAATTTATATCTATTGATTTCATATTGTAATGTTTTTCTAATTGTTTCTTTTGTTTAATCATTTTCTTTGCAACATATTTCCTTTTCAAATAATTACCCAGATATATAGCAAATCCAAAAAAGCCTACCATTGATGGAAGGTAAACAGTTGCGAATCTTCAAATTAATATTGCATTGTTAATATAGAATTCTTGTGTCTGTGCAGGTAATTCATTAATGCCACCTAATACTTTACAAAAAATTGCTAAAAATTGCTGAGAAGTATATTCAGCACCAGGTATTAAGATAAATTTGTTAGCAGTTATTGTTACATTGGCTGAATGGAATACACCTCATATGTCCATTGTAACATCTCTTGGTAAAACAAATTTCAAAGCAAAAACAGTAACAAAGTAAATGAATATCTCATGGATACCATAAACAAAAATGGAATAGATTGTTACTTTTCAATCACAGAATTGCTTTTTAAATTCTTTTTGCATTGCTGCTTGGTTCATGTATTTGTAAATAATGTAGTGTTTTGATAAATAAGGCAAATGGAAAACTTTTTTAAGTTTATTTCATAACATTGATATCAAAATATGAAGGCGCTTACTTACTCCAAAAATAATCATTAGTACGAATGTAAATATATCTACACATAGTCCAACTGTGACAAACCAGAAAATTCATACTTTTTCTACACCACTATCTTGTAAGAATAATCTATAACTTAAGCAAACTATAAAGTAAGATGGTAGAGTTACTAATATTTGGATAGTGTGTCATGTTAGCATTGTGCACAAAGTAATAGCACTACATTTATGAAACTCAATATTTTTGGTCTTTAGTCAAAAAGTGTTGTATGAGTCAACAAGAAAATTAGCAGGGCTAATTGCTGTTAAAAAACTTACAGTTAGTGTGAATAGCAACGATTCTCAAAATTTTACTTTTATACCTAGCCTTCTAACTCTTGAAATATAAATAGTAACTTGAGCATAGAGTCTATATGGAACATATAATAAAAGTAATGATAATCATAGAATAGCTAGATCATTAGTTTTAATTGAATCATGAACATTTTTAAAGAATTCAGTAAAATTAATTTTTAGTACATAAACAATGGTTAAAGCAACAATAATAATAGAAGCAATAATGCAAAGACTAATAAATATAAATTTTTTCTTATCAAGAAATGCTTTATTATTATTTGCTGTGCTTTCAAAATTAGTAATCACCGGTTCTGTTGTATTAACTTTTAATTTTGATGGTTTTTGATTATTCATGAGTACTAACTATGTTAATTAAATTATACCTAAAGGTATAAATATAGATAAATGTATATTATTTAACTATTTTAATGAATTTATTTGCACCAGAGAAGTAATATGTCATATAAACAAGCAATCTCATTAAAGGATTTACATTTTTGAATTTAGGTTTCTGTTTAAATTTAAACACGATCTTATGTTTTTTGCAATACTTTCTAAGTCGTTTAAAATAAATTAAAATAGTTGCCAATGGATCTACTAAATTATTTTTCTCTAAAACCTTAGCATTTTCTGATAACAATAAGATACTTTTTTCATCTTTTATAAAATTTGATGAGTTATTAGGTCGAGATTCAAAGTATTTTTCTAAGCATTTATTAATGTATCTAATGGAGTTAGCACGGTTAAATAATTCTGCCATTAAAACATTGTCTTGATAAGGGATATGTTCTTTTAAGTCATGTATTTGGTAAAAAGTATTTTTTTTGAAATATACCCCATGAGACATTCATATAAAAGGAGGGATTTTTATATTATTTTTTGAAGAAGCAACCCTTTTAAATGCATAATAATATGACTGCACAAGTATATTAATGTGTTTACCATTTCATTTATAAAAATTACCAAAAATCAAATCTTCATTATGAGAATATTTATTCACATAAAATAATGCTTTTGGCATTATTACATCGTCAGAATCATTAATTGTTACATAGTCATTATGAACTAATTTATTTTTTCTAATATAGTTCATGACTCCACCTCAATTTGAATTAGGTTTTTTATATAGTTTTATATGTGGATACTTATTAGCATATTTTTTAACAATCTGATAAGTGTTATCAGTAGAACCATCATCGACAATAATGTGCTCAATTTTATTCAAGTCATATTTTGAATTAATTATTGCTTTAATATTATTCTCAATGTATTTAGCAGTATTATATGCTGGAGTGATAATCGTAAATGAATAATCATTTAACTTTTTAGTCATAAAAACATTATATTTTATTTTTTAATAAAAATATAGTTATAATTAGATGAGTTATAAAGAAAGTAGTTAACACTCACCTGATTTCTAAAATAGATTTGGGTTATTAGCTTTAGATGAAAATCTAATATTGTGTAGCTATTTCTTGGCACACAATATTTTTTTATAACAAATATATTTCAAAGAAGGAAACTAGCTAAATTAATAGATGCAAAATAAATTAATAAATCAACAAATCCGTGAGAATTCAATGTTGGTAATTGATGAAGATGGACAAAAATTAGGAATATTATCACGGAATGAAGCTTTAAGAGAAGCAGAAAAAAGGGGTTATGATTTAGTTTTAATTGTTCCAAGTAACCAAAGCAAAAATAATCAAGCAATAGCTAAGATTACAGATTATGGAAAAATGCTTTATGAGCAAAAAGTTAAAGAACGATTGAGTAAGAAAAATCAAACCATTACTAAAGTAAAAGAGATTAAAGTAAGACCTCAAATTGCTGAAAATGATTTAAGATGAATGGCTAAAAATGCTACTAATTGATTAAATGACGGCAATCAAGTAAAATTCAAGATTAAAGCTTATGGAAGAATTGGTTTTAAATTGGAGTTAATTGAAGAAACATATAATAAGTTTTTAAATCTAATTGGTGAAATTGGTAAAGTGCAGATACCATTAAAAAAAGTAACTCCAGTATTATACGAAGCTATTATTGTTAAGAATAAATAAGGAGAAGAATATGGCAAAAATAAAACATAAAACAAAACGTGCTTTTTCTAAAAGAGTTAAAGTAACAGGAACTGGTAAAGTAGTTAGAAAACATGGTTACCGTTCTCACTTAGCACATAATAAAACAACTAAACAAAAAAGACATTTAAAAAAAGATACTGTTTTTAATAAATCAGCATTAAAAACATTGAAACAAGCATTATAGGAGGTAAGTAATAATGAGAGCTACAAATGGTCCAGTTACAAGAAAACGTAGAAATGCGATGAAAAAAAGAGTGGAAGGTTCATGAGGAACTAGACACACTTCTTTTAAGATTGCTCACCAAACATTTATTCAATCTAATGAATATGCTTACCGTGATCGTAAGAATAAGAAACGTGATTTTAGAAAATTATGGATTGCAAGAATTAATGTAGCTTGCCGACCACTAGGTATTACATATTCAAGATTAATGAATGGTTTAAAGAAACAGAATATTACTATTAACCGTAAGATGTTATCTGAGCTTGCAATTAATCAACCTAACGAATTTGAAAAGATTGTAAAACAAGTTCAAGGAAAATAGTATAAAAGAAAATATGAAAAACAGCATGATAAACAAACTCAATATATATATATATATATAGCAATGTAGTTTTATCTTTAAGCTCTGGAGGAAACTTCTAGTCCTTTTTGGGCTAGAAGTTTTTTGTTGTATGGATAATTCCCTTTTAAAAATTCAACAAGATTCTGAATCAAAAATAAGGTCATTATTTTTATCTAATAAATTGAAATTACCTAAAGCAAAATATAGAAATTACATTATTCATAGTAAATATTTAAGTGAATACTCATTGCAAGATAAAATTATTCTTGCAAAATTACGAATCAAAGAATTTTTAGATATGTTGCCAAATCAAGATGTTGTGATTTCTTTTTCTGGTGGTAAAGACAGTTGTGTTTTAAAAGATTTAGTTTGAAAAGTACAAGATGATTTTGGTTTAAAAAAATCTAAACTTTTGATAGGTGCTGAAGTTTTCCATCCAGAAACAGCAAAATTTATTAATAGTTTACCAAAAAATATGTATGAAATTTTAAAACCCATTAAAACTTTTATTCAAGTAATTAAAGAAAATGGATATCCAATCATTTCAAAACAAATAGCTCAAAAGATTCATCACATACGAAACACACATAACCATTCCAAATATATTAGAGCTATCTTTGGATTAGATGGAAATAAATATGGGACGCTACCATTAAAATATATTCACTTTCTTGATAAAAAGTTGGTTAATTATGAGGTAAGCCATAAATGTTGTGATTACATTAAAGGAAATGTAAAGCATGATAAAAGACCAACTTTTATTGGAACAACAATTAATGAATCAAGATTGAGAAGAAATTCATGACTGCAGTATGGTTGTATACACTATGATCGAACAAATAAGCATGACATATGTAAACCTTTAAGTTTATTCAGTGAAAAAGATATTTGAGAATATGTGAAAACAATGAAGCTTAAATTAAGTGAAATATATAAATTAGGTTATTTACGCTCTGGGTGTATATGTTGTGGTTTTGGAATGTCATTAGAAGAAGAGTTAAAACGACATAATAAATTGGTCAATAATAGATTTGAATTACTATATAAGACAAACATCAAAGCATTTAATTATTTTTTCAATAAATTAAAAATGTGAATGCCTCTTGCAGATATGAATGTTTCATTAAACATTAATGACAAAAGAATTACATCGAAATTTAATAAAAGAAAAATAACTATTTTGAAATGATATAGGAACATTAATAAAAATTTAAAAGACATTTTAAATGAGATTGAACAGCGAAATCCTCATTGTTGAAATAAAAGAGAGAAGCAATGAATATTAAATAAATATTCAAAAGCATTAAGAATATAAGAGGAGATATTATAGATATGGAAAATAATTCAAATATAAAAGAAATAGAAACTAGTTATTGCAGAATTATTTCTTGCAATCAAAACCAATCAGACGAGATCAAGATAAAAAAACCTTTATTAAACAGTCATGAATTAATAATTCCTGCTTATCAAAGGCCTTATTCTTGAACTAAGAAGAATATTGAACAACTACTTAATGATTTACTACATCAAGTAAAGTTTTTTAAAAATGAAGATTATTTTTTAGGAATGATATTTACTCTTGAAAAAAGTAATGGATTTTCTAATAGAAAATATGAAATAGTTGATGGTCAACAGAGAATAACTACAATTTTATTGATATTAACTTATTTTAAATTATTGTTTAATGGTAAGGAATATATCAAATTTACGGATGAAATTAAAAAAATTAATCTATTTTCAGAATCGGAGAAAGATAATCAAATTTTATCAAAAATTATCAATTGCAAATCTTTAGAGGAATTATTTAAAATATTAAATAAAGAAAAAAAAGAAGCAGAGCAATTTTCGGATTTATTTTATTTACAACAAGTAGCAGTTTTCAAATCTGTGTTAATTACAATCCATAAATTTATTCAGAAAAATAATATAAATGATTACCCTATAGAGATATATCGATATATTTTTAATAATGTGAAGGTTTTGCATATTGTAAGTCGACCAGATAGTTTAATAGGTGATCAATTTTTTTCATCCCTTAATGGTAAGGGTTTAAAATTAGATCAAGTTGATTTACTTAAAAGTTTATTTATTCATCCATATGTCGACAGCATAAAAGGTATTAAAAATTTTAAAGATAAATGAGCATCATTAATTAAAAATACAAAAAATAATATGCTAAACGAAATTGATAATTACTTTGCTTCATATACAAAGAATCAAAAAAAAATTACGCCAAGTAAATTAAATGATTTTCTCATTAAAGAGTGAGCTAATGATCAAGATATTAAAAAGGAATTTGAAAAAATGTGTGCTTTTTTTGATAAATACGCTATTCTTTTAGATGCAAATACAAAAAATTCAAAAATAAATTTTTATGTTAAGTTAAACCAAAAATTTAAATTCGATAAGTATAAAAAAGTTGTTTTTACTGCAATTATGAATACACCAGAATTTTCAATAGATAATAAAAATGACTTGAATGTAATAGCTAAAATACTTGAATCATTGTTCAAGATAAATTTTATTTATCTAACCATTTTGGGTTGTACTGCAAGTCAATTTATTGGAGATGTTATAAATAGGTATATTAGATTTGAAGAAAAAATGTCTGCAGTTGAGATAAGTGAATCATTAACCAATCAATTAGATGAAATTTTAAATTTTAGTGATGCTAATGTTGGTGAGAAATTTAAAAATTACGATTCATTAAATTACGATTTATTAAATTATGACTTATCAAACACAAATAATTACAAAATATTATTTATACTTAACCTAATATCTGAAACATATAGTGTAGATCAAAAAGATCTTGAGTATAATAAGGCAATTAGTATGATTAGGTACCAACTTGATCATAGAGTTCAAAAAGCAGAAAAAAAAGCATTATTTTATGATGAAAACAATAAGAAATGAACTCCTTGATCAACAAAAATAAAGGACCGCAAAAAGTGAATAAGTTTTTCAGATCCATTTTATGATGCCTTCACGGATATGGATTTTAATGATAAATATCATATCAAAAAAGATAATATGGCTTTTGAGGAATTTGTTGATATGCTTAACAAACCATTTAATTTGAAACTTTTAGAGAAATTAGATAATCAACATAAAAGTTCTATAAGCCGCTTAACAAAAGATAATTTAAAAGAACATTTTACTATAGCAAATGAAAATATAGTTAGAGAAAAATTAACAAAAGCGTGGAATTGAATTCTTCATTCAACATATGAAAAAAAAGTTGATGACATAGATTCTTCTTCATCATATATAAATGCCTGACGAATAATTGAAAGATATCTTACAAAAAAAATAACTGAACAAGGTTTTAAACAGGATTTAGAATCAATACGAAAAGAAAAATATTTTCTCTCTAAACTTATAAATTTATCATTTGGTAAAAAGATTATAGATAACAGAGATGATTTTAATTTATGCAAACATATTTTGCATAATCGAAATGAAGCACAACATAATGGTGGAAGTGATAAATTCAAAAAAAATTATGACAATCTTATTAAGGAATTTTTAAAAAAAATAAAAATTTAATTCTTACTTCTCCCACACATATGTAACCACAGGATTACCTGTACCATGAGAATGACTAACTAGTTTTCAACCTTTTTTCTCCATTTCATTTACATGATTTTGAATAGTTTTAACTAATGGTCCAGATTTTGTCACTTTATACATAAATTTCTCCTAAATAATAAATCAATTAATTTTTCTTATTCTTACACAAGAAAATAATATATTAATATTATATGAAGAATAAATTATTAAAAACTATTTTCACAATACCAGTTGTTCTTGCCCCAACATTAAGTATATGCTCATGTTTTGGCAAACGTATAGAACCAATATATTATGAGTTGAAAGATTCAATGCTTTCATATTTTAAGGAATGATGTACTAAACCACATCCAACATATTATTTTGGTCCAATAAATAAATGATTAACCGAAAGTATGCAAGCTAAAGGTTATACAGTTTATCGTGATGACTATTATAAAAATCAAGCTCAACAAGAATGAGCTAGTGAGTATAAAGATTATTATGGTAATATTTGGTTTGATGTTCCAGCATCAGAAGGATTTGAAGATTATCCATTAACTGTATTACAATGTCATATGGATATGGTTATTGATGGTATGAGTCTTGAAGATGCTAAGACAACACCAATAGAACCAGAGATAAATGAAAAGAAAAACATCATAACCTCTAAAGATCAAAAAACATCATTAGGGGCTGATGATGGTGCTGGTGGATGTATGGTATTAGCACTTATTGATAACCCTAAAGTAAAACATGGTCCACTTCGTGTTATATATACAGCTGATGAAGAAGATGGTTTGCTTGGTGCTAAGGTTATAGGTCAATATGATGATTCATCATCTGTTGATGTAGTAGAAAATGCTAAATATTTTATTAATGTTGATGGTGAAAAACTTGGTGGAGTTGTTAATTCATCTGGAGGTATTCGTTATTTTTGATATAGATTAAAAAGTGGCGATGAATCTAAAATAACTACTGTTGATGACAATACTAATATCATTACATTAAAATGCAATGGTGTTCGTGGAGGTCATTCTGCTGGAAATATTATTAAACATGCTAATGCTTTAAAGTGTTTACTTGATGTTATTGATGAATCAGGATTAGCTACTATTGATAATAACTTTCAATTAATTTCAGCAACTACTGATACTAATGTTGTTAACACTATACCAACAGATGTAGAAATTAAATTTGCCGTAAGTGAATCATTTGATATTGAACAAATTAATAATGCTATACAAACTACTTTATCAAAATGAAAGAAATTATGTCCTGATGATAAATCAATATCTATCGAAATGAATTATGCAAAAAAATCATCATCAATAAAATCACTAACAAAAGAATTTTCAAAGAATTTATTTGACTTCATGTCATGATTTGAATTTGGAGTAATTGACTGATTAAAAGAAGGAGAGACACCTGCATCAAGTCAAAACATTGGTCCATTTAATCTTGATGCTAATAAGTCAAATATAACAGAGGTATTGCAATTTGGTTCTTCATCACGTTCATGCTATGAAGAAAAACTTGAAGAATTTGAACAAGCTAATAAAAATAAAGCGGATGAATATTTAGGCCAAGGACACTATGAATTATTTGGTGAAGCACCTCCATATTCTCCAGCTGAAATTAATCCAATGAGGGATATAATAATGGATGGTTTTAAGCATTATGGTACAAAATGCTGACTTTATGACGAGCATGGAGGATTAGAAGTTTCATATTTTGCTCAAGGACATGAAAATTTACATATTACAAGTATTGGTCCAACAATTATGGATTGCCATAACAAAAAAGAAACCCTATATTTAAATACTGTTATTCCTACATTTCAAGCTATCGTATACGCTTTACCAAAGCTAAAATAAAGGTTTTGCTTACAAAATATAACAACCTAAGTTAGATATATTCTTAGTTTTATTTGGTATAATAGATTTATAAAAAATTATGAAGTCTACTGTAGTAAAAATTATTGATACAATTGGTATTCATGCACGTCCAGCAAGTAAAATTACTAATGAAGCCTCAAAATATAAGAGTGAAATTAAATTTATTGTTGGCGGTAAGGTTGCTAATGCTAAATCATTAATAAACTTAATGGCATTAGGTGTTAAAGTAAATAACAAAGTTGAAATTCAAACAATTGGATCTGACGAAGATCAAGCACTTGTAGCTGTTGTGCAAGTAATGAAAGAAACAAAATTAATATAAAATGACAATTTCACAAATTGTTTTTTTAGTTTGTGGCATTGTTTTTTTATTATTTTCTATTTTGCTAATATGGTATCTTATTTACCGAATTAAAAATCCATATACAATTGAGAAAATAGAGAATACTAACTGATTTGTAAGATGGATAAGAATTAATATCAATATCATATTGTCTATTGCAATAGTAATGGTATTGGTAAGTTCTATTGCTTTTTTTACAATGTTAAGCACAAATAGTTAATAAAAGGAGAGATATATGAGTAAATTAAATGTTTTGTGTCCAACAAATGGTACATTAATAACAAGTAATAAGATTAGTGATGAAACTTTTAGTAAAAATATGATGGGTCAAGGGTTTGGTATCATTCCTAATGATGAAGTTATGTGTGCACCAATTTCTGGCAAGATAACATTGATTTCTGGTCATGCATATGCAATTAAGAATCCTGAAGGTATTGAAGTATTAATTCATATGGGAATTAATACTGTACAAATTTCAGATGATGAAAAAGCCAAAATCTTTAATTATCATTATAAAGTTGGTGACAAAGTTAATGCTAAAGATCCAATCGTTAATGTTGATTGAGATACAATTAAAAAATTAGGTTACGACATTACTACTCCTGTTATTGTCTTAAAGGAGTCAATCCAAAATAAATCAGTAACTATTGAAGCTATTGGACCATGTAACATTGGTGATATAGCTATCTCGGTTGAATAAATTTTAAATTATTTAGATCAACATTTCAAAATCTTTCAAATGAAAGAATTATTTTGCATTAACATTCATTATTTGTTGCATTTGAGTTCCGCATTTAGGACATTTTGTTCTCTTATAATAATGAATCACTCATGGAATAAAACCAATTACAGTAAGAAAGCAAATAATCATAACTGTATATGATATAGAAATTTTTTCCTTGTGATTACAATATGGACATTTAAATGCTACTTTCATAATTTTATTCCTTTAATCTATTAACTTTAACTAGATTATCAAATCTATCATTTAAATTTGATACATCATTTTTTAAATTTGATACATCATTTTTTAAATTTGACACATCAGTTCTTAAATTTGATACATCACTTCTTAGATTTGATACATCATTTTCTAATTTATTAAATCTATTATTGATAAAATCATTGAACCAAGCTGGTGCTTTAGATTTTGCATGTTTTTTATTGTTGTTACTAGAGTTACCTTTAGACATAATTTTTTCAACAATAACTCGCTTACCAATAAACTTCTTATCAATATTAGTATCTAATATCTTGTATTTAGCAATTTTATGCTTACTCATACTTGTATATTATATATTATGTTTTTTTGCTCAAATGAGCCCATTTAAAATATAAGTTATATGTTTAACAATATAGAGTAATAACTTAAATTCATATTAGTAATACCTAAACCTCGCATTGAATATTTTAAGAATATATTTAATGAAGATATTGTGAATACTATGTAGATAAAAAATGTATCCAATTAGGATACACTTCTTTTATTTTTTATTTAAGTATTACTAATGCTTTAAATTATTTAGTTTAATTACTCCGTTAAGATTTGTTTTTAATGTATTAACATCGCTTCTTAAATTTGAGACTTGTTTTTCAATTCGTGTATTAAATTCCAATTGTTGTTTATTAAATACTCTTTGTTCACCCATAAATTCAATCAACAAATCTCTTGTTGATTTCTGCTTTTTAGGAGGTTTTCTTTCACCATCTTCAACAGAACCACCTTTAGATTTAACTCTTTCTAAGTCTAAATTTTTACCAATAAACTTCTTATCAATATTAGTATCTATTATCTTGTATTTAGCAATTTTATGCTTACTCATACTTTGCATATATTATATATTATGCTTTTCTGCTCAAATGAGCCCATTTAAAATATAAGTTATATGTTTAACAATATAGAGTAAATACTTAAATTCATATTAGTAATACCTAAAAACCATTTAAAAGTTCTCTTTTAATTGTTTTTGAGCTATGTTGCAAAAAATTATATTACTAAATAATAATTAATTCTTATATTCTTTGTACAAAATTTTTTCAATTATAAGTTGGTAGCAATAGCTATTATAACGGCAGCAACAGAAAGAATAGATGTTACAATTATTCCAATTTTTAATACTGATACATGTTCTCACATGTAACGAGTTTTCGCCGAGTCTATATGATTATAATAAATAAATATATCTGCAATTATAGCGACAATTCCTCATATGTCCGCTAAAATCCATACTCATGTATGAAAATCATTCAAATAAGAATATAAGTCTTCTTTATTTACATTGAACTTTAAAAATTGCTCATAATCTTTTTGTGATTGAGTTTTTTTATCTTCTACAGTTTCTTTATTGTTATATGTTGAGTAATATATTTTTAATTTCCTTTTTTCATCAAGAGTTAATTTATCAAATTCTGTGTAATCTTCTTTATTGTTACTACTGTAAAAATATTTTTTATTAATTTTAATGTTGGTAATAAATTGATTATCTTCATTTTTAATTGATTTTAAATATTCACTAAATTTTGAATTTTTCTCACTTGCTGAAATAGCAATAGGTATTATTGGTGCAACAAAAGCAAGAAGGATAATAGAAGCTATATGGCATTTTGGGTTCAAATATTGATGATCTACTTTTCTTATTCAATATGTTATCGCATACACAGTAATAAATAATGCTATCACTAGAGCTACGTTATAAAAAGCTAATGCACTTATAATAAGTCCATTTACATGGTCAGTTGCATCATCTAATTTGTTTGACAAATCATCAATACTACCAAGTACATTATTAGCAACATCATAATTTGCTTTTATATGCTCTCAAAATTTTTTGCTAGTTCTAGTTGTAATACCGGAGTCATCATTAATTGCTTTTTCAATGATATTTTTACCCTCCTCTACCAAATTGAAATTATTTTTAGAATTTTTATAACCAATAATAAAGTCATTAGCTTGGATCTCACCCATTTTATTGTCATCTTTAACAACTTCATAATCTTTTTCTGTGAAATCAAAAGAAAAATTTGTATTTTTTACTAATCTAATAGCATTATTAAATTGAACAGGCATTTTATCACTTTCATCCTTTTCTAATAATTCAGAAAGTAAATAACCATTAATCATCATTCCACTAGTTGCTAAACCAGAGATGTCTAATTTACCTTTATATTCACCATTTTCATTTGCTTCAGTCCAAAAATCATCATATCCATATTCATCACTTGTAGATCAAGAAAATTTGAAATTTTCATTATTAAAATATGTGGCATTTATTTGCTGTTGTTCATATTCTTTTGTTATTGGCAATACATAATTAGTGTATTCTCTTTCTTCATCACTAGCATTTAAATCAAAAATTGATGTGTTTTCATCTTCATAAAATGATTTGTTTTTTATTGCCGAAGAATGAGCAGTTAGTTGAGCAACATTCTCTTTTTTAATGAAATCATTATTTACCAAAGTGTAATCAACATCAATAGAATAGGTATTAGTATATGGATCACCATTCATTTTAACTAGAATTGGTTTTAATGTATATCCTGTAATTAGATCATTACTAAATATTTCTGTTTTTTTAGACGTTGAAAAATATGAAATATTACTATTCTGTGGATCAGATTCTTCACAAGCCATAATAAAAATATTATTGAAATCTTCTACAGATATTTCTTTGTTGCCATCACCATATTTAGAGAATAATTTATCTCAATAATAATCATCAGTAATATCTTCTTTTACAGTAATAGAATATTTTTCTATGAATTGTTTTAGTTGTTGTTGAGTTGCAATGCAATCTAGTTCCTCGCAAATTCCGTTAAAGCAAGTTGTCATTCCGCCTTGAATATGTTGAATGATTGAAACAACATCAGTATCACCATATTTAGCTTTAGCTTCATCTTCAAGCTCATCCAATTTAGTGTTTGCACTATCAGTATATTTACTTGTATCTGTTATTCCATATTCTTTACACATTAGTAACACAGAACTACGAATTGAACTTTTTACATTTTCAATTGTTTCATCTAGGATAACACTAGATTGTCTTGATAATTTAATTCCATAATTATCTCTTGCATAATCTCTTAGGACATTAGTTTTAATTGTATAACTCAATGCTTTATTTTCACCGCTATAAAGTGAAGTATGAAGGGAATTTAGTTTGTTTTGAAATGCATATAAATTTGAATCATATATGTCATCATTTATCTCACCTGATTCTTTCCTTTGATCCAATTGAGATTTATATAATATTTCAAAATCTTCTTCCATTCGGGTATATGTTGCATTATTAATACCGTATTCCTTATCAAAACCGCCAAGATCATCTATTTTATTTGAAAGTGAGCATGAAGATAGTAAGGTTGTTACTGCTGTATTAGCAATGATTGCACTAGCAACTGAAAGAAAAATTTTAGCTTTTTTGGATAGTTTGTGTTCCATATATATATATATATATATATTATAGAACAATATTGAATTAGACTATCAAACTTTAGAGCTATGTTGCAAAAAAAAGATGGTTTTTAACTCAAATTAAAATTGTATATATGTATAAATATATACATATAAAAATCTTAAAAACACTTGAACTAGAGTTAAGTCCCAAAATGTTCACTTACTTATGTAAATGTCATTTCGTAATATAATATTGAGCAAAGGTAAAAGCAGTTGTCAATGATTGTACAAGACCACACTTATTCAATCAAGCTTCTTGTCTTTCAGTATGATATATTTCATCTTGAGTCTGCAATCAATTCATATAAACTAAACCTGATAATGCTAATACTAGAAGAGTCATAAACAATGACAATAAACTAACTCATGCCGTTAAAATATGCAAATATCCAAAACTTTCATTCACATCTTTTAAATTTTTTATAAATTCATTACATTTATCTCTACCGCCAAAGTATTCCTCTATATCACTTACAGTTTTCTCAGTCGCATCATTTTTTACTGATTTGTAACCTAATTCATAGTATATTTTTTTATTACGCATTTCAGCAACTTGTAATTTATCAAATTCCGCTTTATCTTCTTCACCTTTACTATTGTAAAAGTATTTTTTGTCATTATCAACATTTTTTATTATTCTACAACTTGATTGCTTTTTGGGATCTAATTCATCTAACTTATCACTAAGCTCATCTTGTGGTTTATCCAATCTTATAAATATTGAGATCATTGCTGCTATAATTCCTAGAATAGTTGCTATAATGAATCCAGGCATAATTATTCTCACAATATCAAGTTTTTGACATCGCTGAGTTTTAATTATTAGTAATAATGCAGCAATGTAAGTGGCAACAATATAAGCAGCAAATATACCCATCATAATATAAAAAGTTTGTGCAGTGCTACTAATTTCATCACGTGCATCATTAATAGTTTCTTTTAATTTTTCTACCCCAAGCATTGAAACAACATTATCATAACTTGCTTTTACATCTTGTCAAAGATTTTTAGTAAATCTTTTTGTAATACCAGAGTCATTATTTATTGCATCACTAATAACTTCATTAATTAAGTTTGATACTTTAAAAGTATTATTGGAATTTTTATAACCAATAATAAAGTCATTGACTTGGATCTCTCCTTTTTTGCCATCTATATCAGTGTTATAATCTTGTTCAGTATAATCTAAACTAAAGTTTACATTATTAACAAAATCAAGTAATTTTTGATCAATTGTATTTTCATCAAATAGGTAGTTTATATATATATATATATATGATTAAAATTTTCAATATTTTTTGCATCTTTAGAAGAAATGGTTAAAGTTATTGGTACTGATTGAATTTTTGTTTCTTTATAGTTAGCTAATATACAAAATTGATATGTACCAACTTCAATCTGATTTGTTCATGACACAGTACCATTGGTAATAGATATAGAATTTGGTAATTCTGTGGTTGTAGTAGGAATTAGTTCTCATCTAACATCTTCATCTTTTATTTCGTTATTATCTACAATTAATTTCCATTGCTTTGTGTCACTACCTCCAGTTTTCTCAATACCATTTAACTCATAAGATCCACCAGATAAAGATATTTTTCCAGCTTGACTAAGAATTTCAGAAAGAAGAACACCATTAATCATCATTCCAGTAGTTGCTAAACTAGAGATGTCTAATTTACCTTTATATTCACCATTTTCATTTGCTTCAGTTCAAAAATCATCATACCCATATTCATCACTTGTAGATCAAGAAAATTTAAAATCATCATTATTAAAATATGTGGCATTAATTTGCTGTTGTTCATATTCTTTTGTTATTGGCAATACATAATTAGTGTATTCTCTTTCTTCATCACTAGCATTTAAATCAAAAATCGATGTGTTTTCATCTTCATAAAATGATTTGTTTTTTAATGCTGAGGAATGAGCAGTTAGTTGAGCAACATTCTTATTATTAATGTAATTATTCTTTACCAAAGTATAGTCAACATCAATAGAATAGGTGTTAGTATATGAATCACTATTCATTTTAATCAAAATTGGTTTTAATGTATACCCACCAGGAATTATGTCATTTGTAAATTCAATTGTCTTTTTTGATGCTAAAACATAAGAACCATAAACATTTTGAGGATCAAGTTCTTCACAACTTATTTCAAAAATGTTATTAAAATCTTCTGCAGATATTTCTTTGTTACCATCGCCATATTTAAAGAATAATTTATCTCAACAATAATCATCAGCAACATCTTCTTTTACAGTAATAGAATATTTTTCTATGAATTTTTTTAGTTGTTGCTGAGTTGCAATGCAATCTAGTTCCTCACAAATTCCATTAAAGCAAGTTGACATTCCGCTCTGAATATATTGAATGATTGAAACAACATCAGTATCACCATATTTAGCTTTAGCTTCATTTTCAAGTTTCTCAAATTCAGTGTCTACATTTTTACGATATTCACTTGTATCTGTTATTCCATATTCTTTACACATTAATAACACAGAACTACGAATTGAACTTTTTACATTTTCAATTGCTTCATCGAGGATAACACTAGATTGCCTTGATAATCTAATTCCATAATTATCTCTTGCATAATCTCTTAGAACATTAGTCTTGATTGTATAACTCAATGTTTTATTCTCACCACTATAAAGTGAAGTATGAAGGGAATTTAGCTTCTTTTGAAATGCATATAAATTTGAATCATATGCATCATCATTTATCTCACCTGATTCTTTTCTTTGATCCAATTGAGATCTATATAATATTTCAAAATCTTCTTCCATTCGGGTGTATGTTGCATTATTAATACCGTATTCCTTATCAAAACCACCAATATCATTTATTTTATTTGAAAGTGAACATGAAGTTAGTAAGGTTGTTACTGCTGTACTTGTAACAATCGCAGTAGCAACTGAAAGAAAAATTTTAGTTTTTTTGGATGGTTTGCATCTCATATATATATATATATATATACATATATATTATAGAACAATATTGAATTAGACTATCAAACTTTAGAACTATGTTGCAAAAAAAGATTAAAGTTTAGTTTAAAGTGCACAAGCTAATTTAACTAAACTATAGATGAACATTTCTTGAAATTAATTAAATAAATTTATTTTTGTAAAATAAATAATAGCTATATTCGGATCATCTTTTCAAAGATGTACCATATGAAATTGATATATTTGTTTATTAAAATATTTATCAGGAATTATATGTCTAAATGATTCAAGAGTGGCTTTTTCTCCACCAGCTCTACGATATTGTTCAGCAGTAATTTTAAGATCAACAGCGACTTCTTTACCTTCATTGTTTATAACTTGAGATGCTCTCTCAATAGAGCTACCTCTAGATGAATTGTTAATATCATTAATATCATTATTATTGTTGCTGATAATATCGGATTGATTCATGATATCATTATCTATATTATCAGCATTTAAATCAAGAATAGTTTGAATATTTGCAAGATGATTATTACGAACTTCAGCATAAAAGCTAATCATACTTTTACAAAATATTATTAAAGAAACAATAAGAGATATTGACACTAATACTAATCCTGAAATTAAAACACCAAATAAGTGTTTTGTAGCCTCTTCGAGTTCATCATTAAATTCAAGATATTCATCATACATTCTATATGGTGTGTTTTTAAATTTTTTATCAGATTTATTGTAATCAGTAGGTCTTATATAAAAGTTAGTATAAAAGTTTGCTAATGATCTAATTTCTTTGTTTGATAATTGATCAAACTTATCTTTACCATTGTCACCAAAGAAATATTTTTCATCATCAATAAGTTTATCCTCAAAATCTGTACGGGTTTTATCATTTTGTGATGATAATTTACATCATTTTAAACTATCATTTGCATATTCACTTACCTCAGTTATAAGAGAAAAAAAATATCCAACAGGAATAAAAGTTAATAGTAAACATGCAACTACTGAAACTAATTTTTTAACTAAGTTATCATAAAGTTTATATTTTATTATTACAGATATAAGACATATAGTGAAAATAGCTTCAAGTATAGCACATGTACTAAATATAATCTTGCCTGCTATATACATATTATTTATATCCTCACTCATAGATTCAATTTTATTAAATAAAATTGTATTGGTACTTACCTTAATAGTGAAAGCAACTAGATAATCATGTTCTAAATTGTAATATAAGTTATTACTATATCTACTTGTAATAGCTGAATCATTATTTATTGCATCACTAATAATTTCATTAATTGAATTTGATGCTTTAAAAGTATTTTTAGAGTTTTTATAACCAATAATAAAGTCATTAACTTGGATTTCACCTAATTTGTTATTAATAGAAGTATCATAATCAAATTCAGTATAATCTAAACTAAAATTTACATTATTAACAAAATCAAGTAATTTTTGATCAATAGTATTTTCATCAAATAAGGTATTTTTTATATCATGATTAAAATCTTCAATGTTTTTCGCATCTTTAGAAGAAATGGTTAAAGTTATTGGCGCTGATTGAATTTTTGTTTCTTTATAGTTAGCTAGTATACAAAATTGATATGTACCAGCTACAATCTGATTTGTTCATGACACAACACCATTAGTAATAGATATAGAATTTGGTAATTCTGCAGTAGTAGCAGAAATTAGTTCTCATCTAATGTTTTTAGCTTTTATTTCATTATTATCTATAACTAATTTCCATTGCTTTGTGTCACTACCTTCACTTTTCTCGATACTGTTTAACTCATAAGATCCACCAGATAAAGATATTTTTCCAGCTTGACTAAGAATTTCAGAAAGAAGAACACCATTAATCATCATTCCAGTAGTTGCTAAACTAGAAACATTTAATTTAGATTTATATTCACCATTTTCATTTGCTGTAGTCCAAAAATCATCATACCCATATTCACCACTTGTAGACCAAGAAAATTTAAAAGCCTCATTATTAAAATATGTGGCATTAATTTGTTCTTCTTCGTATTGTTTTGTTATTGGCAATACATAATTAGTGTATTCTCTTTCTTCATCACTAGCATTTAAATCAAAAATTGATGTGTTTTCATCTTCATAAAATGATTTGTTTTTTAGTGCTGAGG
>Ga0310695_10000577_pt1 | contig 94131 bp, 79 predicted proteins | sample RumenRJG_04DNA_FD_203882 | JGI IMG/M metagenome (GOLD analysis project Ga0310695, IMG submission 203882) | Bovine rumen microbial communities from Lethbridge, Alberta, Canada - RJG_04 (v2) (version 2) | ecosystem: Host-associated > Mammals > Digestive system > Stomach > Rumen | place: Canada...
CTGAGAAACGCAACGAGATATTGGCTAACTGCCAAACAGAGGATGAACGTCAACGAACGGCTGAACTTATTCGACCGATTCTTAGGGGCCGTGACATAAAGAGATATGGATATGTTGAAAACGGCTTATACCTTATCAATACTCACAATGGCATTCGTGGGGAAATTCCACGAATCAGAATAGAAGACTATCCTTCCATCAAAGCACATTTGGACCAATACTGGGATAAAATAGAAAAAAGAGCAGACCAAGGGGATACTCCATATAATCTTCGTAATTGCGCTTATTTGGACGATTTTTCTAAGCAACAAATTGTATGGATAGAACTTTCGGATGAACCAAAATTTGCATTTGCAGAGAATGTAACATCAGTCAATACCGTATTTTTTATGACTGGAGAGCACATCCTCCATTTGCTTGGCCTACTTAATTCGAAACTTATTTCTTGGTATTTTCGCCACTGCATCGGGACGACATCGGGTGTTGGAACTAATAGATGGCTAAAATATACTATAGAGCAAATCCCAATGTCACCAACAAGTGTAGATTTGGAAATAATGGCCAAAGAAATATGTCAGCATTATAGTAAAGAAAAGGACAACAAGATTGACCTTCTTGTCTGTCATTTATATGATTTAAATAGCGAAGAAATCAATTATATTTCCTCACTATAAGAATTTCCGTATTAATAAGTTGAGGTTGTTGAATCAAGGGGTGCTTACACATCCCTTGATTCAACATAATGAATTTCTTCGCTACTTAATCCATACATAGCGTAAACAATTTTGTCTATTTGTCGTTCATCTCGTCTACTTACCGCTTCCTCTATTATAGTCTTAAATTTGCAATCAACAGGAACAGGAAGTTGCTCAATAAACATTGGCTTATATTCAAAGTATCCTCCGTTACGAGTTACACCTAATCTTCTAATATAATAGTCTGCTAATTTTGAATTGAGTATCCCCAATAAATAGTTACTTGCAGGAACTATCATTGGAGATGGAGCATTGATAAAACTATTATCCTCTACTAATGCGAAACTTGCTTTTAGGTTCAGATTTCCCCACACAATTTTTGGCTTAGAAAAATCGTCCCAATAGCTGATGCTATCCTGTGTTTCGAACCATTTGTTACTGGTTTTCTTTCTGGCTTTCACTTTCTCCCCATTGACGATATGAGTTTTTCCTGTTTGCTCCAGTCTTTCAATACCAAACGACAAAAGATATTGCTTTACTGATGGGTATCTGTCAATGTTGTAATGACGTGATGGGAATGTTGCAATTATATATAGGTTTGCCCAATCATATCCATATCTCTTTATGTCACGGCCCCTAAGAATCGGTCGAATAAGTTCAGCCGTTCGTTGGCGTTCCTCCTCTGTCTGACAGTTTGCAAGAATTTCATTACGCTTTTCTGTAGATATGATAAAGGCATCATTGAAGCCTGTCTTGATACCATAATTGATTTGGATGTCCCAGTTCTTCAATGGTGTCCCCACTGCCTCTATCTTCCGCTTGATGCTCTGCTCAATAGGCGACAGTATTACCCAGGCATCAGACGATGAGAACTCGCAAACGGTATTCTGTTGCTGCACAAAATCGCTCATTTGTCAACAACCATAAAAGAGTGGATATATCGGTCTAAAGTGTTCCTGTCGACCTTACATATTTTTGCTATTTTTCGCTTTGACACTTTGGCCGCAAGCAATTCGGATATGAGCGTCTGTTTCCCGTAAAGTTTATACTTCTCTGGCGCACTCTTTTTTCCCTTTGGCCTGCCCAATACTATACCCTCTGCTTTCTTTCTGGCTAATGCTTCTTTCGTCCGTTGGCTAATCAGGATACGCTCTATCTCAGCAGATAGCCCAAATGCAAAAGCCAAGACCTTACTCTGTATGTCCTCCCCAAGCCTATAGTTGTCTTTAATAGTCCAGACCTTACACTCTTTTGTCATGCAAATGTTCAGTATCTCCATAATCATAAATAGATTGCGCCCCAGACGTGATAACTCAGCACAAATGATAATATCACCTTTCTGTATTCGTTTTAAAAGACTACCTAATTGCCGTTTATCGTATGCTTTAGTACCACTGATAGTCTCTTCTATCCAACCATCAACTTTCATTTTCTCTTTTTCACAGAATTTGTTAATCTCAAATCGCTGGTTCTCAACGGTCTGTTTGTCACTACTCACTCTAATATACCCGTAAATCATAACTTTTTTGCACAAAGTAATAAAAAGTCACTAATAATTACTACTTTTGTAGCAAAAAACAGAATGTATGTCTCAAATCCAAGATAAAAGAATAGCCCAATGTCTAAACGACATTCAAAAATACGAGAAGTGGGGAAACCTGCTTGCAGGACAAAGTTGGGTACATCTGTTCAACTCAAATGCTCCTGTGAGTGCGTCTGCCATTCATAATGGTTTGGAATATGTCAAAGCCAAGATGAAATTGAGTGTACTTCAAGACAATCGGCATACTGATGAAGATAAAGAAAAAGCGTCTGAAGCAGATAGACATAGACATCCATCGTACGGAAGAAGTAATGAAGAACGACCTTGAATACAGGGAGCTGTTGATACCTTAAATTCTAAAATACGTTTATAGATTATGTCAAAAGAATACAACCACATTGAAGAAGAATCTTTTCTGGCTTGTGAACCTTCATCCTGGGGAGGGCAATGGACAGAAGAGAAGTTGGATGCATTTGAGAAATATGTCAATGCATATCTGACTATTATGAATGTCTATAAGGAACGTTACAGATGGAAGTTGATATACTTCGATGGCTTTGCCGGTAGTGGTTCCAGAAACGATGACGATTCACAACCTGTTTCGGAATTGTTGCTCGATTTATTCAAAGATGAGTGTATAGATGAAGAAGAATTAAATACCTATAAAGGTGCTGCTGAACGTGTTCTTGGCATAAAGCAAAGCGGATTCGACCAATACGTTTTTGTAGACAAATACAAAACTTCAAGTCAGCAACTCGAAGAAAGGTTGATGCCATTTGCTAAAGAAAAGAATCTTGTATTTAAGACATCTGATGCCAATGAGCAAGTGATAACTTTGGCTAAAGCAATGCATAAAAGCAATAGTTTTGCTTCTTTAGTATTGTTGGATCCATTTGGTATGCAAGTTGATTGGACATCCATTGAACAGTTGAAAGGTACTCGTACGGATTTGTGGATACTAATTCCAACGGGTGTAATTGTCAATAGATTACTTGATAGAAAATGTGAATTGACACATATTGACAAACTCACTTCTTTCTTTGGCAAAGATGAATCTTTTCTAAAGAACTATTTCTATAATATTAGAACAGTTGACACGTTGTTTGGTGAAACTGAAATCGTAGAGAAAGTGAAGAAACCTATCGAGAAAATCGCAGAGCTGTATATTGAGCAACTTAAAACAATCTTTGATTATGTAACCGAGAAACCTTTGGTGTTATTTAACACAAGGAACACGCCACTATTTCACTTCGCATGTGCATCAAACAATCAAACAGCAATTAAGATTGCAAGTCAGATCATTAAGAAGAAACAAGGATTATGAGGACGACAAAAATAGAATGGACGGACAAGACGTGGAATCCCATAACGGGTTGCACAAAAAAGTCAGCAGGCTGCGCACATTGTTATGCTGAAGTCATGGCACGACGTCTGAAGGCTATGGGTTTAGAGAAATACCAACAAGGATTTGAACTGGCCTTGCATGAAGACGATTTGCAAGAACCTCTGAAATGGAACAAACCGCATAATATCTTCGTCTGCTCCATGAGTGACATATTCCATGAGGGAGTTCCATACGAGTTTGTCGATAGAATAATGAATACTATTATACAGACACCACAACACCGCTATCAGATTTTGACAAAACGCGCTGAGCGGATGGAAGAGTATTTCAAAACGCGGACTATACCTCGGAATGTGTGGTTAGGCGTAACCGTGGAATGTCAAGCGACCAAATACAGAATAGACCATCTACGCCATCTGGATGCTTCGGTTAAGTTTCTGTCTTGTGAGCCGTTGATAGAAGATTTGGGAAATCTGAATCTCATAGGTATTGATTGGGTGATAGTCGGTGGTGAGAGCGGTCCAAAAGCCAGACCAATGAAACCAGAATGGGCCGTTAGCATTAAGAAGCAAGTAGAATCACAAGGTTCAGCTTTCTTTTTCAAGCAATGGGGGACATGGGGCAGCGACGGCATTAAAAGAAACAAGCATGCAAATGGGAAAATGCTGCAAGGTGAGATTATTCAGCAAATGCCAAATAAAGTAGCCCATTTGATTTGAATTAGTGCGTATTTCAAAATGAAGTAAATATGGATAGAAAGATAAAGATAATGGTTGGCTCAACTGTATATGGTTTTGAGAACGAACTGTATCAGATTGTAGCATTGCTACAGACTCTTGGGTATGAGGTTCTGAATTCGCATGTCGGGACTATCAAGGTGAATCCCAAACTGTCGAATCTGGAGAACTGCCTGAATGCTGTAGATGAGTGTGACTTGTTCCTTGGGATTATCAGACCTTATTATGGGACAGGGATTATTGGTGAGAAGAATATCACGTTTGAAGAAATCAAAAGGGCGATAGAACTGAAAAAGCCGTATTGGTTCTTGGTGCACAGGGATGTGGTGTTTGCAAGAAAGTTGTTCACGAAGATAAAGGATGCTGACAAGATAGAAGTGAGAAAGAACAACTTCTTTGACCCTCGCTGTATTGACGTGTATAACTACGTAATAAAGAATCACATCCCCATTACGCTAAGAAATGGAAATTGGGCGCAAGAGTTTTATCGTCTTGACGAGATGAGCATCTACATTAAGACTCAGTTTGAAGACAGATCATTCATAGAAAACATATTGGCACAGGAGGATTAAGTTATGGATGGAAGATTTATAATAGACAACTTGCTGAGACAAGAAAAGAATGAGCGTTTGGATTTCTTGCCTAAAGCAACAGAAGACATGCTTGCCAAGACGATTACTGCAATGCTTAATAATCGTGGTGGCGATATAGTTATCGGAGTAGATGATAACAAACGTATTTTAGGGGTGTCTGAGGGAGATATGAGCGGATTGTCTAAGGCCTTGGCTAACAGGATACGCCCATCGGCTCCTATTGATATCCATTCTATTGATTATAATGGAACAAATATACTGCTTATAAGCGTTTGGGAAGGTGCACAGAAACCATATCATTGCGATGGAAAGATATATCAAAAGTTAGGGGATGAAATCGTTGTGGCCAGTCCTGAGAGCATTGGCAATATGCTGTTAGAGCGTAAACAATCTGATTTCAACTGGGAGCGGATGCCTGTCCTCGGTGCAGAGGTGGACGATTTGGATATGGATGAAGTCAGAAATACGATGAAGGAGTATATTCGCACGAGCGGTAATAATATAGATGACGAGGAATTGTTCCTAATCAAGAATGGACTTCTAAAGGATGGTAATCTGACTAATGCCTGTATTGCCCTTTACGCTAAGACACCAGCACAATTTATTGCCCAGACAAGAATCAAGTTGTCTGTATTCTCTTCGGACTCTAATGCTGATTTGGTGGAGGCACGGCTCTTTGAGGGTAATATATTTAAGAATATCAGTGCCATATTCCAGTTTATAGATATGACCTATTCTAAAAGTGTCAAGATTGACGGTCTGCTTAGAGAGGAGAGGTGGAATTACCCACAAGTGGCAGTAAGGGAAGGCATTATGAACGCCATCGTGCATAGAGATTACAACTCAGTTAATGGCTTTATGCATATTCTTCTATATCCTAATCGCTTAGAAATAGCCAACTATGGAATAATACCCTCAATGGAATCTGTTATTGTAAAAGGTGGTGAAGGTGTGTCAATGCTTCGTAATCCAGATATTGCTCATCAGTGCTATTACAGAAAGCTGATAGAGATGATGGGGACAGGCATACCTCGAATGATTCAAGACAGCAAGGAACACGGCTTTGATATTCCTATATTTGAGATTAAAGACCAGATAGTTAGGGTGTCTTTCCCCAATATCCATTACCTGCGTGCGGAACAACCACATCAAAGCGCTACAGATTTGATGGCTCATTTTGAGGGAGTAATTGAGGGAGTAATTGAGGGAGTAGGTAAGGACATTAAAGAGAAACTGGCGTCAATTCTTTGTGTCCTAAACGAGCAACCCGGGCTTAGGACGACAATGCTCAGTAGTAAGACGGATATTCCCGTGAAAAGCGTTGAGCGATATGTAAAACGTTTGAAGGATGCGGGACTTATAAAGTATTCAGGTTCAAGTAAATCTGGTGGTTACTTTCTTTCCGATTCCCTCGTGAGGGAGTAATGAGGGGGTAATGAGGGAGTAAATTTGTTCACTGAACATTTGGATATGTGAGATATTATGCTTACCTTTGCATCCGACAACGAGCCACGAAACAGGCGGTGGCTCAGAGTCGGGTGCTCTTTCAGGCAATTTATAGCAGAACATTGAATTGAGAACTGTCTCCAAATCGTAACCCCAGAATTTCTCAATCCCCTGCATCGCCTTTATGCAAAGAAATCTTGCTATTTCTCCCAAAGTTACAAAAAAACGAGAAATAAAAATCAACAATGCCACCTTTTTTAGTTATTACAACTTGAAATGTTAATAAATTAAATGAGTCGATATTAAAAGCTGTTAACGCAAACAGTTAAAGTATGAAGATAGAAGAAAGGGGCTAAGTTGCACTATAACAGGCAGTAAGGCGAAGAACCGACGCTAAAATCGGACTTTTCGGACAATCGAAAAAGATGTAAACCCACTTTTCTGGCCGTATATTTTTTTGTATCTTTGCAGTGCATTAGAAAATTTGGGCGCGGATTCACTTGTTATCCACCTAGCCTGAAATCAAATTATAGACTCTTCTAACCCTCAAATAATGAGAAAGAAAATATTTGTATTTGCAGTACTCCTGCTTTTGACTTGTGTTTCTGTTACCGATGCCCGCAAGCGCAAGGTACAGAAGAACGAAACGACTACGCTCACCAGTGAGCGCCACGAGATTGACAACTTCGACTTCCTCTATAACGGAACCGACTACGATGATTACAACGCAGCGGCTACCCAGGACCTGATGAGTGAAGCCTTCTCACATATCGGTACGCGCTATCGCAGCGGTGCCAAAGGCCCCTATGCCTTCGACTGCTCGGGCTTTACAAGCTATGTGTACCGTCAGTTCGGTGAGAATATCGGCAGTTGTTCACGCGATCAGTATGCCAAGAATCAGCCTATCAGCCGCAACGACTTGCAGACGGGCGACCTGGTGTTCTTCACCAGTCGTGGCTCAGGCCGTGGCGTAGGTCACGTAGGTATCGTGGTGGATGTGAATAACGACGGCTCTTTCTCCTTTATCCACGCTTCCACAAGCGAAGGTGTCAAGGTGAGCAAATCCACAGACGGCTATTATGCCCGTCGTTATGTAGGTGCACGCCGCGTGATGTAAGAGGAGACCCACCCCAACCCTCCCGGCTTAGGGAGGGGGTAATATGAAACATGTGGGATTCAAACTTATAAACTCCAAAATGAGAATATTATTAATATGTTTATTGATAAATGCTGGCCTTGCTGGACCGGCATTTGCTGTTAATCAGCGGCAGAACTCAAATGCCCAAAGGTCGGCAGACAACACGCTGACCTTTGCCATGGTGGGCGACGTGATGATGGGAACTACTTTCCCCTCTGTTCTGTTGCCGGCCAACGGTGGTGCCAATCTCTTTAAAGATGCCAAGGATGTGCTGGCGGGTGCCGATGTGACCGTTGGAAATCTGGAAGGCGCTCTCTGTGAAGGCGGCAAGACTACCAAGGGCGGTAAGAACACCTATGCTTTTCGCACACCTCCCAGTTATGCCCAATGGCTGAAGGAGGCTGGCTTTGACTTCATGAGTATGGCCAATAACCACTCACGCGACTTTGGTGACGAGGGTATTCTTCAGACGGAGCGCGCTCTTCAGTCGCAGGGCATTCTCTATGCAGGTGTGGAAGGACGGGTCACCTCTGCCGTCATGGAGTGCAAGGGACTCCGTATTGGTTTTTGCGCTTTCGGTCATAACCCCTATACGGTAAAGCATCTTGACCTGAACCGCGTGAAGCAGATTCTGGATGAACTGAAACAGAAGTCGGATATCATCGTGGTTTCTTTCCATGGTGGAGCCGAGGGGCGTGACAAGCGGCATCTGCCTTACGGCATGGAGGTGTTCTTCAGTGAGAACCGCGGTTCGCTCCGTGAACTGGCGCATTTCTGTATTGATAATGGTGCCGATGTGGTCTATGGACACGGTCCTCACGTGCTCCGTTGCGTGGAAGTCTATAAGAATAAGTTCATCGCCTACAGTCTGGGCAATTTCTGCACCCCCTACGGTGTGAGCCTGACAGGCATCTCAGGTTATGCGCCTCTTATTGAAATCAAGACCGATCTCAAGGGCAATTTCCTGCAGGGACAGATTCATCCCTTTATCCAGCAGCGCGGCATCGGGCCACGGGCGGATAAGACCGGTGCCGTCATCGGTGAGATGAAATCACTCACGGAGGCTGATATCCAGATGAATGCCATCCGCATCAACAGCGAAGGACAGATCATCCTGAAGTGATAACAAATAAAAAGAGGCTCGCGAAAACGTTCGAGCCTCTTTTATAGCTGTTTCTTGTAGGATATTACTCCTTGACAACGGTTCTCTTCTCAGCGATACGAGCCTTCTTACCAGTGAGCTTGCGCAAATAGTACAGCTTAGCGCGGCGAACCTTACCAACCTTGTTCACCTCGATAGAATCGATAGCGGGCGACTCGATGGGGAAGATACGCTCAACACCTACGGTGCCTGACATCTTGCGAACGGTGAAACGACGCTTGTCACCGTGACCTACAATCTTGATCACTACACCACGGTAGAGCTGGATACGCTCTTTTGAACCTTCGACGATTTTGTAAGCGACAGTTACAGTGTCACCAGCCTTGAACTCTGGGAACTTCTTGCCGGTTGCAAATGCTTCTTCAGCAACTTTGATTAAATCCATTTGTTTTTAATACTTAAATTGTTATCGTGCCTTGCGCAACATGGCCAAGCAACTCTTCTGCATGCCAGCGGTTACGCCGAAAGCGGGTGCAAAGGTACAACAATTTCTTCGTCTGACCAAAATATTCGTCATTATTTTGATGAGAAACGCACTTTTATTCATTTTTTTAACTACCTTTGTACCATCAATGAATGAACAAGCCTTTTGAAATATGAAAACTAAATCTGTCTTTCTGGCATTGGCGGCCCTCATCCTGTTGTCGGGATGTAAGTCGCATTACCAACTGAGTAATGTCAGCCGTACGAGGATTCTTGTAGACAAACGTTTTGACCAGCAGCCCGATGCGATGGCCGCAGCCTATCTGATTCCTTACACCCAGCATGTGGACAGTCTGATGAATCCATTAGTGGGTCGTACGGCGGAATACCTGGACCGTGGCATTCCCGAAGGTCTGCTTTCCAATCTCTTACCCGACATCTTTATGTGGGCTTCATCCCGTTACAACGAGAAACCGGATTTTGCCATGTATAACTATGGCGGTATCCGTGCTGCCTTGCCTGCCGGTGACATAACCCGTGGCGATATTCTCGATGTGGCTCCTTTTGTGAATACGATTTGTTTTGGAACGCTTCGTGGGGCTGATGTGCTGGAACTCTTCCAACAGTCCATACTGAAAGGTCCCCATGGTGTCAGTCATGGCGTAGTAATGGTTTTCGATAAAGACCACAAGTTGGTATCGGCAACCATCAACGGCAAACCCATTGACCCTGAGGCCAGTTACCGTTTTACCACCCTTGACTATCTGGCTCATGGAAATGATGCCATGACGGCTTTTAAGAAGAAGACCGACTACGTGGAGCACAAAAGGCCTGAAGACAACAGCCTTGAGATTATCATTGACTATTTCAAGGACAAACTGTCGCGTGGTGAGGTTGTTGCCCCCAAACTCGAAGGAAGAGTACAGATTGAGAATTGAGAATTAAGAGTTAAGAATTAAGAATTGTCGGCTTCGCCGATTATCAATGAAGAATTATGAAGCATTTTCATACCTTTTTACTTTTTTGCCTTTTTACCTTTACTCCTTTGCAGGCCCAGGACAAGCAGCTGCTTATCCTGCACACAAACGATACCCATAGTTGCATCCTTCCGTTAAAGGAAACGCTTGCGGATACGGCGATTGCAGGCCGTGGCGGTTATCTCCGCAGGGTTGCTCTTGTAAAGGAAGAGCGTACCCGCGACCCGGAACTGCTGTTGCTCGATAGTGGTGATTTCTCCCAGGGCTCACCTTATTATACTTTATTTAAGGGCGACGTGGAGATAGATCTGATGAACCAGATGCATTATGATGCTGCAACGATTGGCAACCATGAGTTTGATTTCGACATGGAGAATCTGGCGAGGATCTTCCGTCGTGCCAACTTCCCAATAGTTTGTGCCAACTATGACTTTACGGGAACACCGTGCGAAGGTATCGTGAAGCCATATGTCATCCTCAAGCGCAAGGGCGTGAAGATCGGTGTCTTTGGCTTGGCTCCCGAGTTGGACGGACTGGTGGAGAAGAAATCCTGCGAGGGTGTCCGCTTTCTGAATCCCATTGAGGTGGCCAACCGTGTGGCCAAGGAACTGAAGGAAGATAAGAAGTGCGACCTCGTCATTTGCCTTTCCCATCTGGGTTGGACGGATGATTCCTATGGTGACAAGGCTATGATGGCGCAGACACGCAACATCGACCTCGTGCTTGGTGGCCATTCGCATTCCTATCTGGAGAATCTGGAATGGGTGAAGAACCTCGACGGCAAGATGATTGGCAATGACCAGAACGGTAAGCATGCCGTATGGGTAGGACGGCTGGTTCTTGACCTGAAGAAAAAATAATTCGATTTTGCAACCAGGTTGCATGAAAGTCATCATAACTTTGCACCCAGAAAAGAAAAAAGGTAAGAAGTTATGATGACATTTATTGAAAGTTACTGGGATGCGCTGGTCATGATGATGGCCGAGATGGCGCCTTATCTGATGCTTGGCTTCTTTATAGCCGGGCTTCTCCGTACTTTTGTTCCTCACAGTCTCTACTCCCGCCACCTTGCTCCCCGCAATATGAAGAGTGTGGTGAAGGCTGCGGCCTTGGGTATTCCGCTGCCGCTATGTTCCTGCGGCGTGATTCCCACCAGTGTGGGACTCCGCAAGGAAGGAGCAAGCCATGGGGCATGTACCAGTTTTTTGATAGCCACGCCTCAGACAGGTGTTGACTCGATAGCCGCCACTTATTCGCTGATGGGATTGCCCTTTGCCATCGTCCGTCCGATAGCCGCTCTTTTCACGGCCATGTTCGGTGGATGGCTGGTAAATAACTATGCTCGTGAGGATGAACAGATTTCCGCCGCCGCCGCTCAAAGTGGTGAGCATGACCATTGCGACTGCGGCTGTGATGACCATGATCACGAGCATCACCATCATCACGAAGAAGATGCGGCATGCTCCTGCGGTACCGACTCCAAGCCTACTTTCTGGGAGAAGCTGAAAGGGGCTCTTGAATATGGTTTCGTGGAAATGTTGCAGGATGTGGGCAAATGGCTCGTGATCGGTTTGTTAATCGCAGCCCTGATTACGGTGGCCGTTCCGAATGATTGGCTGGCAGCCCTCCATGAGTATAAACTTCTGAATATGCTGATTGTGCTGGCTGTTGCCATACCGATGTATGTCTGTGCCACGGGTTCCATTCCTATAGCCGTGTCGCTGATGGCCAAGGGACTTACGCCTGGTGCCGCACTCGTGCTGTTGATGGCAGGACCTGCCGTGAACAGTGCCAGTATCCTTGTGATTGGCAAGGTGTTCGGTAAGCGTACGCTCAGTCTTTATGTGCTCTCCATCGTCATCGGAGCCGTTGTCTTCGGTTTGGGCATCGACTACCTGCTGCCGCAGGATTGGTTTGCCGTGAGCAGTGTGATTACCGAAGGCGGTCATTGTGCCCACTGCCTGACGGTTTGGGACTGGATATTCCTGATTGTCCTGGCATTGCTGCTCGTCAATGCCCTGGTATTTCACCGTCATCACCATGACCACGATCATCACGGTCACGAAGAAGAAAATGAAGCACATAGCCATGCGCACAAGGCTACCGTCTATAAGGTGGAAGGTATGGCATGCAACCATTGCAAGGCTGCCGTGAAGAATGCCATCGACGTGATTCCTGGTGTTGAGAAGGTGGAGGTTGACTTGGCTGGAGGCAAGGCTTATGTTTATGGCAAACATAATACAGAAGAAGTGGTGAAGGCTGTCGGCGAACGCGGTTACAACACGATGCTTCTTGAAGAATAGGAGAAACCGTTCTGATACAAAAAAGGGGACTGCAGATTGTGCAGTCCCTTTTGCTAAATATATAGTGTTGGCTGTCCTTAGCGGATAACAGCCGCAATGTGGCGGGGAGAGGTGATGCGGGCGTTGTAAACCACGGTCATCATGTGAGTTCTGGGATTGTAATCCACGGCCCGTACGCCTCGCATATTGCTCACGATGCCGACGATGTGACGGTGATGGGCTGCATGAGGTGGCACACGGAAGGCTGTCGTATGAATGTCTGCGGCATGCCAGTGATGGCGGTGCACGGGTGCATAACCGGCGTAGTGGTGATGGGGTGCGTGGGGGGCACGCATTTCTCTACGATGTTCCGGACGGATGTCCTTCTTGCTGTTAGCCATTGCGGGTGTGCTTACTGTGATGGCCATGATCATCATGGCGGCTGCAATCACTTTATTGTACTTTTTCATAATCGTATGTTTTAAATGTGTTATACTTTGGTTCATCAGAGATTCGGATGAGTTCCTTTTCTCTGATGCAAAGGTCGAAACTTTTGATGGCTTTTCAAAAGTTTATTTCCTATAATGAAGGGGAGTTTTCTCTATTTGTGGTAGGGATTTCCCTCCCAGCTACTCAAAGTAGAACGTGAGGGCAATCATTTTTGTCTTGGCTTCATTCACGGAACTGCCATAGGGGAACATGCTCTTATCCTGCAGTTTGCCAGGGTGGTCCTTGTCCAGCACGTTGCCCAGTCCGAGCATGAACTTGAGTTCAGGGCGGAGTTTGAAGAAAGGCAGATAGAAATCACAGCCAAGACCTAATTCCAGATAAACGTCTGTCTTCTTGAACTGCAAGTAGTCCTCGGAACTTCCGGTAAGGTTAAGCATGGGATTCACACCCACCATCATATAGGGACGGTGGTTATTGAATCGCTTGGCGGCGAATATCAAGTCGCAGGCAGCAGAGATATAGACGCTCTTCATGCTCTGCTGTTGGCGGATATTGGTTCCGTCATCCAATTTGTCCGTATGGTTAATAAATGTATAGTGGCGGGTACCGAAGTACATGGCAGGAGCCAGCCGGAATGCAAAGTGCTCGCTGATGCGCGCCTCGCCCAATACGCCAACGGTGAAACCTGCGTTCCAGTTGTCTTGGTCGCAAGTGATGAGTTTAGTCGTTTCCGTGCCATCATCATTTTTGATGACCTGCGGACCTATGTTATTCAGTTCCACGTCTTGCAGGTGGGTGCCTACAAGCACACCGAAGTGGAACGCGCGCAGATCGGTATAAGGCCGGTTCTGCACGGTACGCTCCTGAGCCTGCAGGCAAATGGCCGTGAGGAAAAGGAGTAGGGTAGTGATGGTTTTTCTTCTCATCCTCAATAATAACGATTTGAGCAGTTTTATATTGTGTACTCCCCATAATTTGGTATTCTGGTACTTGTTTTTCTGTGAAATAAAGTTAATCGGTGGAAGATTTGATACCTAATAATGATGATATCTAAATTTAATCATTATCTTTGCACCGTAAAAATACATCAACAGTATTATACAAGAACATTAATATTAATAATAACAGAAAACATTATGGCTTACGTAATTGGTGAAGACTGCATCGCATGTGGAACATGTATCGATGAGTGCCCCGTAGGAGCAATCTCTGAGGGCGAGCGTTATTCAATTGACCCCGACGTGTGCACCGAGTGTGGCACTTGCGCTGGTGTTTGTCCTTCTGAGGCAATTTCTCTGCCTGAGTAATTGAGACGCAGTTTTTAAAACAAACAAGAGAGAGCCGTCCTTCGGGATGGCTCTCTTCTTTTGTTAGAGAAAACTACTTTTTTATTTTGCATTTCGCTCACTTAATAGTACCTTTACGTCTCTTCGATCCGTGAAGATACTCACGATCGGAAAAATCCTAATAAATTTGGTTTTTCTCTCACTAAATCGTACCTTTGCAGACAATTATAGTATTAGAGCATGAAAAAGTTTCTTTTTATATTCACATTGGTTCTCTTTGCTGCCGCACACAAGGTCAGCGCACAGTTGCCTGCCGTCACCTTGAAGACGATGGACGGCAAGACGGTAAGTACTGATACCCTTCGCAACAACGGCAAGCCCTTCATCGTTGACTTCTTCGCCACATGGTGTAAACCCTGCAACCGTGAGCTCGATGCCGTCAGTGAGGTCTATCAAGACTGGCAGGACGAAACTGGAGTCAGGATTTTTGCCGTGTCCATCGATCAGGGACAGAACATCAACAAGGTGAAACCGCTCGTCGACAGTCATAACTGGGACTATGACGTGTTGCTTGACCCCAACGGTGACTTCAAACGCGCACTGGGTGTGCAGATGATACCCTATGTACTCATCTGTGACGGCAAGGGTAACATCGTCTACAAGCACAACGGCTATGCCGACGGTGACGAGGAGGAGTTGATAGCAAAAGTAAGGGAACTCATCAAGGAATAATCACCAAGTATCGGGTTTTTATGAGGAATCATTACCGACAGTTGTTGCTTGTATGTGCAGGCTTGCTGGGAACGGCGGCCATGGCACAGGAGCCATCTGATGAGAAGAAAATCGTAGTCACGGGAAGCATCCAGAGCGATATTCTCCTGCCGCAAGAAGACGAAAAGATTGGAGCCGAAAAGAGCGAAGACTGGGCACTCACCAACTCCTATGCCGATGTGGCGGTGAGGAGCAAGTATGTCGATGCAGGTGCTCGTTTTGAGTTTCTCGAACATCCGCTGCCTGGCTTTGAGAAAGACTTCAAGGGCTGGGGCTTACCCTATTTCTATGTAAAGGGGAAGTTAAAGAACCTTGAAGTGACAGCAGGTTCGTTCTATGAGCAGTTCGGCTCTGGTTTCATCCTCCGCGCCTATGAGGAGCGTTCTTTGGGTATCGACAATCATCTGTTGGGCGGAAAGGTGGTCTATCGTCCTTACAAGGGCATACAACTGAAAGCCCTTACCGGCAAGCAGCGTCGCTACTGGTCGCGCAACGATTCGTGGATTAGCGGCGGTGACGTGGAACTGAACATCGACGAATGGTCTAAGCGTATGCAGGAAAGCGGTATGCACCTGCTGCTGGGCGCCTCATATGTCAATAAATACGAGCAGCAGGAGGAATTGATGACCGATGCTACTCACCGACTGAACTTCCCCGAGTACGTCAACGCCTTCGATGTGAGGGTAAACATGCAGAAAGGCGGATTTAATGTTCTGGCCGAATATGCGCAGAAGACACAAGACCCATCGTTCGATAATCAGTATATCTATCGCCGCGGCTATGTAGCCATGCTCTCTACCTCCTATTCAAAGAAGGGCATGAGCATCCTCGCACAGGCGAAACGCTCTGACAATATGTCGTTCCGCAGTCGGCGCTCCATGTCGGGCACCTCGTCGTTCATCAACCACCTGCCAGCCTTCACCATGGAACACACCTATGCCTTGGCAGCCCTCTATCCCTACGCTACACACCCGCAAGGCGAATGGGCCTACCAACTGAATGCCAGTTACAATTTCAAACGCAAGACATTCCTTGGCGGTAAGTACGGCACACTCGTCAAACTCAACTATTCCTACGTGCATGCCATCAAACAGAACGCTTACAGCGATTCTCCTGCCGGCACCGACGGCTATGGATCAGCTTTTTGGAAATGGGGCGAACAGATGTATTACCAGGATCTCAACCTCCAGATTGAGAAGCGTGTCACCAGGGATTTCCGGCTCAACGTGATGCTGATGAACCAGTTCTATAACAAGACAATCGTGGAAGGTCACGGTGGTATGGTGCATTCCAACATCTATGTTGTGGACGGCAGATACCAGTTCAGTAAGAAAACCACTTTGCGAGGTGAAATCCAGTATCTCACTACGGCCGATGACGACGGCGACTGGACATACGGTCTGTTGGAACTGTCGTTGGTGCCCCATTGGATGGTGACCGTATCGGATATGTATAACTGTGGCGCCACCGATATTCACTACTATCAGGGTTGCGTCACATTCACCATGGGTTCCCACCGTCTGCAGGCTGGCTACGGACGTACCCGTGCCGGCTATGACTGCTCAGGTGGTGTATGCCGTTACGTTCCGGCCAGCAAAGGATTTACTTTGTCATACCATTATAACTTCTGAAAACATGAACTTCAAGATATTTATAATAGGTGTACTGGCGCTGTTGGCAGTTTCATGCAGTCATATCAGCGAAGATGAACGCCTCATCTATGTCAAACCGGCACAGGCGGCACGTTGCATCCTCATTGAGGACTTCACCGGACAACGTTGTGTGAACTGTCCTGCTGCTACAGCAGAGATCAGCAAACTGCAACAGCAGTACGGTGCCGATACCATTATTGCCGTCGGCATCCATTCAGGACCGCTCGGCTTTGCAGGCAATGCTACCAACATAGGCCTGATGACCGAAACGGGCAACGAATATTATAGCTACTGGCAGGTGGAATACCAACCGGCAGGAGTCATCAACCGCAATGGAGGCGTGCTGCCTTATACAGACTGGCAGGCAAAGGTGTACTCGGAACTGCAGAAACCAGCTCCGCTCACGTTGGCTGTCAGCAACAGCTATGATGCAACCGGGAGAAGTCTAGGCATCCGTGTACACGCCCTAGGAACCGACGGCAATACAGACGGCTACCTCCAATTGTGGCTGGTGGAAGACGGCATTAATGCCATGCAACTGCGCTACAACAATATTACGGATGCTGCCAGCGGACAAATTTCAGACAGGGAGTATCTTCACCAGCATGTGTTCCGCACGGCCGTCAATGGTACGTGGGGTGATCCCTTCTCCATCCAGGAAGGCGAGGAAAAGGACATGACTTTCATTTGTCAGATACCCGAGGCCTGGAATGCCGACAAGTTGGCGGTCATCGCTTTTGTATATAACAACCAGGGCGTGCAACAAGTCACCCGCAAGGCTCTACATGCTCAATAATTCCGAACAAACATCAAAACAACATTTCGTATAATGAAGAAACTTTTATCCACATTACTTGCAGCTTTTTGCGCCCTACCGTTGTTGGCACAAAGCAACATCGTTTTTACCGACGAGAACGGCACAGAGATTGCCGATGGGACGATTGTTACCGCCAATAAACCTGTGACCGATGATTTCGGTGAAATGCTTATCCCTTCAGGCATCTATGTCAAGAATCAGTCGGCTGAAGATGCAGGCGTACGTATCAATTACACCGTCAAGACCCTCGACAACGGAACCATGCAGATATGCTTCCCCATGTCATGCGTGTCAAAGAGTACCACAGGATCATTCAACACCGACAACGGATTGATGAGTGCCAACGAGAAGCGCGACCTTCAGACCGAATGGTTGCCGCAGGCATATGGAAACTGTACCGTCACCTATCAGATTGAGATGATGAAGCAGACATCCGTCTTCCCGCCGAAGTATGAGTCGCAGGGGATGGGGGCTACCATCACGGTGAACTATATCTATGCAGATCCCGCCGCTATCAACGGTGTTACCGACAATAAACACGCTGCCGCCAGTGCATACTATGATGCCGCCGGTGCAAGACAGGCACAGCCCCGTCACGGGCTCAACATTGTCAGGAAGGCTGATGGCAAGGTGGTGAAACAATGGATTCACTGATCGTACAAAACATATTATATTCATTAAAACCAATAACTGTATGAAAAGAATTCTACTTTTAGCAGCAACGTGTTTGCTGACACTGGGCATTAACGCTCAGGCATTGGTCATGAAGCAATCTGCCGACAATGCCTTGAAGGCAGGGAAGTCGAGAACTGCCTTCGTGATGGATGGAATCAGGAAAGCTCCGCGTAAGGCGCTTGCTTCCAACCAGTATTACTGTGGTCTTTACACCAGCGACGACATCGCAGAGTATGGTGTCGGAATGGGAGCTCACACTTCCGGTGTTTGTAAGGCCGGTACCTTCTTTACCGAAGACATCTACAAGAGTTTCGTAGGATTCAAGGTCGTGGGTATGCGCGTGGCAGTATGCTGCGACATCACTGACTTCGGTGTCTTTGTCTCTAAAAGTGATGAAGAAAACACAGTTGAACTCTTCAGCAAGGAAGTGGGAACAGCCACTAAGGGATGGAACACCGTGATGTTCGACGCAAGCGAGCAGTTTGAGATACCCGCAGACGGTACTGTATTCCTCACAGGTTTCTCCTACATGCAGAAGAATACTCCCGATCCCGACTATCCCGGGTATTACACCGACGACTGTTATCCAATTTCCTATATTGAAGGTCTTGGAAACACCGGATATCTGGCGTTTTACGGTGACATTCCGGCAAGCAAAGGTGGCAGGGGTGAAGACTGGTATATCGTAGGCGAAGGTGGCGCACTCTCCGTACAGTGGATTGTGGAAGGTGAACTACCCGAGCAGCACATTGCACTGAATGGTCTTTACACGGACAAAAAGTTCTACAAAGAAGGTGAAAACATCTTGGCCAACATTTCTGTCTCCAACTTTGGTAGGGATGCTATTAGCAGCCTTGGTTTCAGTATTTATGTAGATGGAACGAAGATCATAGACCAATCAGGTGAAGTCTCTATTGAAGCCATGCAGAACAATACGGTAACGGTCAGCATCCCTGTTCCTGCAGGACTTACCACGGGTTCACACACCTTAAAGGCTGAATTGGCTACCATCAATGGTAGTGCACCTACTGGACAGGTAGATGGCATCCTCTCTACGGAGTTTAAAGTATATATTGATTCTAAGCCACGGCAGAAGTATCTCATCGAACACTTCACGTCAAATACTTGTACCTACTGTCCGCTCGGTTATCAACTCATGCGTAATCTGGAGTCTAACTACAGCGACGTTGCATGGGTATCCATCCACGGCAATATGAACGGAGTTGACCCGCTCAACTTCAAGGAATGCGACCAGTTGCAGGATATGATGTACTTGCAGGGATGGCCGGGAGCAAGTTTCAACAGGATCTATGATGTGGACTTGGCAGAGGGTGTTGCCACACTGGTTTACTCCGTCGGATACCCAGAGCAATACATTCCACAAGTGGCTACCGAAATGTACCAGTTCCTCAACGAGAGATCCGAACCGTCTTTCGTGGCTCTCGATATCCAGCAGAACTACGATGCAGACAGCCGTACACTCAACCTTACTATCAAGGGTAATGGTGCTAAGGATGCCAGCAAACTCCTTGCCGAAGGTGGCATTACCGTCTATATCACAGAGGCTGGCCTTAAAGGCAGACAACTCAATCAAGGCAGATGGGTCAACAATTATGAGCACAACAACGCGCTCCGGATGGTACTTACCAACGTAGGCGGAGACGCCATTACATGGAACGGTGACAACTTCGAATACACAAAGAGCGTCACCATCCCCGACACATACGTTGCTGAGAACCTCAGCATCACCGCCATCGTGGCCCCGCAGGTCGTTGACATTGGACGAGCCGATATCTTCAACATGGCAGTCAACAATTGTGAGAAGGTGGCCCTTGATGTTAATTCGACCGGCATAAACGACGTCAACACCAACAGCAATGTGCGCGAGACTGCACGCTATACCGTTGGCGGGCAGTTGCTCACAGCACCCGGAAAGGGCATCAACATCGTGAAGATGAACGATGGTACCATCCGAAAGGTCATCGTGAAATAACCCTCCTTATCCTATACATCAGCGGCGGCAGTGATATTCTCATTGCCGCCGCTGCTATTCATAGAAAAGGATGATGCGTTTCACATTTCCTTCCGATGAGTGGAAGGCTTGCTTCCAATGGGTGGAAGCACTGCTTCTGATGGGTGGAAACAAAGCTTCCAGTGGGTAGCAAAACGCCATTTACTCGTCTGTTTCATCATCCCAAATGGAGTGGATTGGTTTATAAATGAAATCCTCATCATTCTCAACCAGTTCACCGTCGAATAATGTGCCTTCTTTGGCGTTAAGGTCTCCGCCGCCTTCCCCGATGATATTGGGGTTACTTGTGCTAATAATCACTTCATCGGCGATACTTTCAGATGTGCTGAATTGGAGCAGCACGGCCGTAGGCTTTATATAGGGTTTCTTGTTCATGCGTCAGGATTGATCTCGGGGTTTATTTCACAATCATTTTTCTTCCGTTCACGATGTATATACCTTTCTTCTGTTGCCAATTCTCAGGAATCTTGCGACCCTGCAGGTCATACACTTCGTTGCGTGTAGTGGTCGGCACATCCAGGATTCCTGTAACAACATCTGACTTCTCAAATACTGTCTGTATGCTCTTCGCACCATTGGCGGTCAGCCCTTGGAAGTAGCCACGATAGCCTTTTAGACGCATCGTGGTGCCGTTTGTTTCCACACGACTCAGTCCACTTGTGGTGAAGAAATAGTCGTTGGTGGTGAAGGCTTTCTGTCCTAAGTCGGTATAAGTGCCCACAAAGGTGAAATGTCCGTTGGTAACGGATGGTTCTTGCACCGGCTCACTGGTAATGCCCATGATGAGATAAGGAGCCTCCTTTGTCACTCCCTTTATCAGACACGGTTTGTTGGCGGTGATTGCTGTTATGTTGCCGTTTGCTGTCTCCACTTCGATCGTCTCAAAGTAGATTTGGGAACCAGTACCTTTACCTATCTCAAGGTTTGCTACGGTCACACCTTCGCCGAACACCTCACGTACCTGTGCCACGGTCATGTCGAACGGTACCACCATTGTGGCCCATGTCGATGTACCTGCCAGTCCGTTGCGCCACAAATGGACATTGCCCTGTGTCTCTACTTTTTGCGGTAATGATGTCGCCAGTTCATCGTGGATGGCAACGGGTAGATAGTCGTTGCTGATGTCTCCGCTGTTGCCGGTCTTTATGAACGGGTATTGTACCTCGAAGGTTTTTACAGAGGACGCATATCCTTCAACACTCGACATCACACGAAGTGTTCCCGGCTCAGTGAAGGTGAAACTGTTCAGACTGGTTGGAGCCGACTTGATAACGATATTGTCAATACCTGCACCGCCCGGCTCATATTGATAGCGTCCGTTTCGGATGTAAATACCGTCACATTCGGCACTTTCGCCAGGTTGTAGGGTGTATGTACCGCTGGCCACAGGCGTGGTGCTTCCTTTCAGCATGATATTGTAGCCTACGGTTCCCGCTTCCATGTCAACAGTCAGGGTAAAGTGATACCAAGTGCTGTTGTTCAATATCAGGCTGGTAGAAGATTCGTTGACTGCAAATGTAGTAGAGCCTGCGCCACGCCGTATGAAGAAAAGGAAAGGATTGTGCACTGTCGTAGTATTCGTTTGCCAATCGTAACCATAATTAAATGTCCACGACGCTAAATGGCTTTTGCTCATCACGGCAAAATCCGTTGTCTTCGATGCATTGTTGAAATAAGCATCAAAGTCTAAGTAGTATGCACTTATGCCCGTGTAGTCTGCGTTAATAGGAGTATAGTCGCCGCGATCGTTTGAGGATTTTATTCCGATACATTGACCATCACTGTTAGCATAGTCGGGTAAGAAAATGCTACTGCCCTCATTGTTGTTTTTCCAATAGTTGCTGGCTGTCGTGCTGCCCTCGAAGTTCTCGCTGAACAAAGTCCGTGGTTCCTCGTTGCTTCCGATGCTCTTTTCCGTACCATCAAGCGTGGTGAATGTGCCTGATAGGGTGGGGGCTTGGCCATTTGTATTGTTGGCAACGATGCTGATTACCGGCAGGTGGTAGTTGTCAGGTGAAGCGGAAGGATAGGGGGTGGCAACGTCCTCATACGGTGCCATACCTGTCAGGGCGATTGTGGCTTCGTTGGCTGTAGCCACATCAGACACACGCAGGTAAAGTACGCCGTTTTCTTGCTCCAATGAAAGATGTTCTGCGCCAATCAAATCACTTTTAAGCACAATGGCAGAGAGGTCGCCGTTGACCGTTGTCACGTTACCGATGGGGTAGCGGCCCTCACCTAATGTTGTTTGCATCCTGATCTGGAACACTGGTGTGATGTACTGTGGTCCATAGTTCTCCCAAGCATCAACACCCACCTTCGTGTCATCTATTTTCAGCGTGGTAGCATTCAGCCAGTCATGCTCAGCATCGCCCATGCCATTTACATCCAATACCACGCGGGCACCGTAGTTCAGCGTTAGTTCAGAGATGTTCACACGGCTGCAATCACCTCCACCCACATTCAGCGTGGCTCCATATTCCATGGTGAGGCCTTGGTTAAACGCTCCACCCGTTGTATTCAGCGTGGTGTGGCGATTCATCCAAACCGCGCTATTCTGCATCGTACCGTCAAAGTTCACCGTGCCGCCCCAAATGTCGGTATTGCCAGTATTTGCATGAACAGCATTCGACATGTTAAGGATACCATTTCCTTGCTTCACCAGTCGCGTCTCGCCGCTCATGGCACCTCCAGTCAAATTACAGGTATAGGTAGTTGTTGTTATATTATTGTTATTATCGTGACCTTGAACCCATGCGGGTACATTGATGGTGAGCACAGCAGGAGAACCACCGCTTATGCTAATTGACGTATTGTCATACTCATTATGCAACACGTGTTTACCGTTGTAATTTCCATCGATGTTAGTATTATTGCCAACAACCTCCCTGCCTCTGGTTGTAAGGGGTGGAGGAGCCACCGTATAACCTTCCATCTCGCCGAGGAAATAACTCAGGTGAGGCGGCTGATTATAGGCCATCATCTGCCATACCATTGCCTGACGGTATTGATGGTCATGCCATAGTGTTGGAAGGGCATAATTGGTGTTGATATTCGAACTAAAAATGCGCACGGTATTGGCGTTAAGACGCATCACCACCTCTTCGCGCCAGTCGCCGATAATGTCTCCTTGGAAACAGGAATTGTTTTTCGTGCCGTTGTTGGTGCTGCTGCCTGTCAAGTTTGCCAGTCGGGAACCTAATGCCCCTTCGGTGGAACCAGGCTTGGTGATGGTTCCGGCTCCGCCACCGCTGCCACCACTGTCAAAGACTTCTGAACAAAGGTCGCCGTCCCAGTAAATACGGAAGTTAAGGTGATGGTTATATCTGTCCTCAGGTATATCTTTGGTGTTGTCAACAGTCATGTTTTTGGTGTTGTCAATGGTGATGTCTTTCGTAGCGCTAAGCCAGTCGGACATACTTGAAGACTTTAATTGTGAACCAGGATAGTCGTTTCGAAAATTACCTGCCAGGCATCGGCCGTCATCATCTGTCGCAGTGTATCTTACATAAATCTCGCTTGTCGTCGCATTGCGGTAGTTCATGGCAGGATTGTCCTCGTTGCAGCCAAAAAACTCCAAACCTTTACGCCACGGGTCAATGTCGGTTACATGTTCTGCGTCTCCATGCCCCAACCCTGTAGTGGAGAGACCATTACCTGTGTCGTCAATGACCATCGAACCATAGACAATCTCGTCGCGGCCATCTTCATCCACATCAGCAATGATAAAGTTATGATAACCCTGACCAAACCATGGCGACCTATTGGTATTATTGTTCCATCTCCAGCGCTCGCCCCAAGTGTGTGAATCCTTGTCCACATCCATAGCTATCATTTTGTGGCGCGTATATATGCCGCGTGCCAGAAACAAACTAGCCTTCTTGCCATCCAGGAAAGGTGCACCAAAGAAATACTTTGACGAACGGTGTCCGTACCCGTCGCCCCAAGCAGCATTTAAGTCTGTCTCACCATTCTCCAGGCGTTTCAGCGGATAGTCTGTCTTCTGATACAAGGCTCCTGTCTGTCCGTTTATGTAAAGCAAGTATTCCGAGCCATCCTTGGTATATGCCATACTGACGAGATTCGTACCATCTGACTGTCTATGCGACATCCAATTCTGCCGGGTATTCACATTCATATCACCAATTTCGTGAAGCCGTGTTCTACCATTGTTGCCATAGATAATCATGTTATCGGCACCACGCAGCACCACCTCGGCAGCACCGTCTTCATCCCAGTCGTAAGCAATGATATTTATTTCCGTAGAGTTACTGCTCACCATGTTCGGACCGCAGTCAATGCGCCATAAAAGAGTTGTGGCACCAGTCTGCCAGTTGATGTCGTAGGCGTCAAGCACAACGAATTCCTTGGAGTTATTCGGGTAGATGTTGAAGATTTCTATTCCATTTTGGGTGTACGTTCCTGTACTCACACCAGCTGCATCTACCGTGTTTAAGCGTTTGATAATCATTTCCAGTTCACCGTCACCGTCCAAGTCCGCAAATTCTGCATCGTTGGGCTCATAATGCTCGGTCACATCGTTGCCGTTGCGGTCATAGACGGTTGCCAAGGATAGGTCAAGATAAGCGTTGGATGTGCCACTATACGTATAAACATAGCCAGGCCAAGGTGAAACCTCATTGCAGAGACCAATCGAGGTAGTGTTTTTAACTGCTTCTATTTGGTAAGTGTTCGTTTCCGAACTATTGGAATCCCTATAACTGGTAACCGTCAATCCACTTGCTATTAACGCGTTGTTACGATAGACATTGTAGGTCACGTCATAGTATTCCGTACCCAACTTCCTCCAACTAAGATAATTGGAATTATAGGCCTTAAGAACCACCAATCCTCTTCCGAGATTGTCGGTAAAACGCTGGGCATTTATAGGAGTTGACACAAACAGCAAAAGGGCTGCGACCAGCAACTTGCTCCGTAAATTAGTCATTAGTTTTGCAATATTCATAACAAATAGGTTGTTTTTTCAAATCAAAAGATAAATACTCAGAGAATAGCCTGATTCGTGATTCTTTCACCACTATTAATGGTTACAAAAGTAGTAAATGTTTTTTGATATTTCCATTATTTGCGCTCATTTAACATTTATTTTTCGTTGTGGGCGCAAACAGCCTTTCCTTCCAACGATAACGTTAACGTTAACGATAACCACTCATCCCTCATCACTTTCATCTTTCATCCTTAATCTTTAACCTTTAACCTATAATCTCGGTTTTTGTTTATTTTATTCTTCCCTTGAAGGTTGGGGGTGGGGGAGTAAAAACAGGGGCAACAATGAATGATCACTGCTGCCCCGTCTCAAATGATGAGAAAACTAAATAATTATATTACGCTTATTTGTTGACTTACTCCTCGTCGTCGTCCCAGAGATTCGGCTGAGTGGGAAGAATCTCCTCTTCCTCTACCAGGGTGTTCTCCTTGGCTTCAATCACTCCTGTTTCCTCGCTGGGGCCACCTAAGGGTTCACCTGCAAGCACAGAACCTATCAGACGAACGTTTACTTCTTCTGTCTGTGGAACAATATATTTCTTTTTCATTGTTATAATCTCCTAATTTTTATTTTACCAATACTTTTTTACCATTCACAATATAGAGTCCACCCTGAGTCGGCTTGCCGCTGAGCTTCTGACCATTCAGGTTATAATAGACTGGTTCAGAGCCGCCAAATACTTTCTCGAATGGAACCTCAATGGCTGTCTCCACGGTCTCAACAGGATCATCGAAAGAATCGAAGATGATGCTCATCTTGGCACCGCCGCCATCTGTTGTTCCAGTTGGTACTGTGCAATCCACGGGTAGATAGCCTTGGTTGCCACTGCTCTTCGTTCCATCCTTAATGCGGTAGAAACCAATCTCATCAAGATAGGTCTGAGTATCATCCCCAACTTTGTTCTTCTGGGAAGTCAGAGCATAGTTATAAACATTGCCATCGCCTTGCTTATTGAGTGTCTGAGAGGTGAGCAATGATACCAGCATGTTGCTACCCATTTCATTCTTTTTCTTCTGATTTAAAGTGTTGCCTTCAACATCATTCGCAGCCTGATAGTCATGCATATCAGGAACAAACAGGTGGAATCCGTTATTCAGAATCTGGACACGTCCAGGCTCTTTTACTCCGTTAACGACTTTCGTATTATCCAACAACGTATTGCGAATGATGTAGGCATTGTTGTCTCCATCCGATGCTATAGGCATAACAAAATCGCCAACACTTACAGGAGACAATGTCACCGTCTTATTGGCATAACTTGCACCAGTTACGATATAGGTCTCAAACGGATAACCTGTCATTTCAGAAGTCAGAGCCGGGTCAATCACACGGGCACGACTCTCAGTAGCCCAACCTAACCTGTTCACGGTCTTGAAATCTGTAGACACAGCCAGCTTCTTCAGCACAAAGCCGTTCAGAGTCAGGGTAAGGTCTGACTCAGCGCCCCAGTTATAGATTGCGATGATATAATCGCCTGAATTATCATTCGCAGGATAATACTTAGAATACTGATTATAGGTCTCGTCGTAAGTAAAATCACTAACGATACCATCATATTCTGTCGTAGCCTCACCTATCTCAAACTTAATATCAACGGCTTTTTCTGAATCGCTGTAATGGCCAACAGGCATGTGGTCGAAACGATATTTCTTGTGGAAGAACTTGTTTCCTTGACTGTCAACATCACTTTCCTTCACATCATTGTCTCTTGCCACACGCAGATAGACTGCAGCACCAGCAGGAACAGCAGGAACCACCATCTTGTAATTCCACCAGCCACGGCGCACATCATCTTTTGTACATGCAAGGTGCAGACCATCAGCTGCAATCTTCATACTGCCATTGTAGGCTGCATCATTGTTGTCCATATAGAACCAAAGTCCCAAAGTTTCGGGAATAATCTTTCCATTAGCATAAAGCTGGTTACCCTTACCGTTCTTGTTTTGTGCAAAGATTTCATTGGCATTGTCATTGGGGTAATCAGGATTTCTCAAAACCATTGCACCATTAGCATCCCACATGGAGAGATCCCAACCTTTGTCCTCAATATTCTCACTTTTTTCTGTATCAGGATATTTTGTGTTCTCGGCCGTAACATCCTCACCAGAGCCTTTACCTCCTTTAAGAGGAATATCGGTGAAGTCCCAGGTGTAAGGATAGGAGTCAACCTTCTGCTTATAACCCACAGTAACATTAAAGTCGGCAAAGTCTGTTACATAATTCTGATTGTACTCCATGCACTTCAGTCGCATTCTGGCCACACCGAACGTTCCTTCAGCAACAGACCAAATCAGGTCATTGCCGTTAGTAGATAGTGTAATGTTATTCGTGGTAATATTTCCTGATTTTGCAATCATCTCATTCGACACGGTTGTTCCATTTGCAAGCGTCTCACCCTTGCCACGATGGTGCAGGTTCATATACATCTGCCCACTGGCACCATCGCCCTTTGAATGGTAATACTGACGAGTTCCCAACACACCGTTACTCTTCCGGCGGGCTCCACGATAAATCTCAATACGGTAGATTTTGCACATAGAACCACCTACCATCCTGAATGTTATAGGACCATCTTCTTTAGCAAAGAAATGATAACATGCATAGTAATCATAACTCTTACCGGATAAATCCCAATAAGAGCCACCAGCCTTGTAAATGTCATTCTCCAAAATTTCTTTATATACAGCATCGCGGGCGTTGCTGATTTTTAAGAAGCAAGCATCGGTACTGCTGCCATCGCCACTACCCATATAGATGCGCACACGGTCATCTTTCTTCAGACCAGGAATAGTGAACGAACTGTTGCCGTCAGCATCGGGAAGGATTGCCACGTAGCGGTCGGGATCTGTCGATGAAGAATGATTGGCGACACCTAATCTTTCGTTCAAGATAGCACTCTTGTTAGACGGAGTATCGAACCACAATCCTTCGGTCTCCCAAATCATGTCAGCATTGTCACCCTCCATGTCATATACGTTTTGGAACATCGGATCTTTGACTGTGCCGTTGCTGCCCACCTGACGATATGTGAAAGTCCAGTCGGTACCGTCGGCCTTTTCGATTTCACGATAAAGCTGTGAATTTGTATTCTTTTCCATACCAGCGATATCACTTTCGGTGAGCTTCTGCTTGGCCTGGACTTTGGTGTTACCATAGAAATCGCTGAAATAGTTACCAATTTCCAACGGCTGGCTGAAGAAGTCCCAAGTATGGCCTTCGCCATTGTTGAACGCGGCAGAGTAAGGAATGGTCAGGGCAAACACATGCTCACCTTCGTTGGCTGTTGCCTTCACCAGAATAACACCTGCCTTGTCCTTAGACTCGTCATTATAGCCAATACCAGTAATTTGCAGGTAGCCACTATTATCCAAAGTGATCCTGACATTTGAAGTGTTAATATTCTCAGAAGCCTTCTTCACGCTGAGGCTAAGGTTACCAGGAGCTCCTGTTATCCGAATCTTTGGTTCGCTGGTGCTTCCGTCGAACGATGTTGCACCATTTGTCGTTACACATGCCAGTTCGGGCATCATGAACGAAGGAGTATATTTTGCGCTGAGTAGTTTGGCTACACCGCAACTTCCTGTAATTTCGGTATTATTGTTCTCATATCCAGGCCACCAACCATAGAAATAGTAGGTGTATCCCTTCTCCAAGCTAAAGCCGTTGTTGTAGTTTCTTTTTAAATTACCATTACCAAAATTATGATTAGAAGGAGTCATGTCGGTTACGCTTCCATTAGCATCTACTTTGATAAAGACGTACGGGCAAGAGGCGCCGGTAATTTCTTCATTAGATGGATCATTATTTGTGAGTGCATTTCCATATTTTACGCTCAAAGCCTTGAAATCGATATTCAAAGTACCGCTAATCTCAGGAATGAATTTATAGAATGTTCCTGTAACAGGAGCTTTCGACAAGTTTGTTTGATTGTCACTTCTTCTGGCCATTAAAAATTTTTTGTGGTCGTAACCCCAAGAAACAGGACCAGCATCAGACAATGTGACAAAGAAATGCTCTGCCTCCTTAGAAGCATCACCAAATTCCATCCTTAAACCTGGGATATAAGCCGTCTTCTCCACCAATTGTCCTGTTCCATCGAACGTCAGCGTGTGGCTACCGTCGCCATTGTCGGTGTCTATATAGGTTGCCTTGTGGTCGGAATAAATCTCTATTTTGGTAATCTTGGCCCCCCCAGATAACAAGACTAAGTCTATATGTCCGTCTTCGAGCATGGTATACCAAGTCTCACTACCCACAGAATTTCCTCCGGCAACGGTTACATCATCAGTGGCATCTTGTTCGCCATCGTTGGAGGCATCAAGAAAAACATTACCATTGGCAACACTACCCTCATTGGCAAAAATAACATTACCCGATAAGGTTATTTTCACGCGGTCGGCTGCATTCAGGTTACTGATGCTAAGCATGCTATAGCTGTTGCCGTTATATTGCAATCCGCTATTCCAAGACAAGTCACTGGCAGATTTGATAGCCACCCTGTTGTTCAGTTCATAACCAGAATTAACGATATAATAGGCTGTGCCATTATCTAATGAATAGCCGGCAGATTTATTAGAAATAGACGCACTTCCGTTAGTCTGCTTTGTTAGGTCATAAACTTCCTTGGCTGGGTCGTAAGCGTAAGAAGCTACATCGGGGCGGTTAATGACAATTTTAGAAATGATAGTTTGCCAAGCATTAGCTTTTGTTGTATATAAAATCACATCACCGCGACTTGTGGCTTTAAAAGTTGCTGTCTGTGAAGAAGTTGAACTTGATGAACACACAACATCGCCATTTGACAAATTTGTGCCATTTATACTTGCACTTCCACTTTCAAAAAACAATGTAGCGGTTCTGTTGTTACCTGTGGTGGTGTGATAATAAATAGTCACTTCATCTTCTGGTCTTAAATCACAAATAATGAAATGTTCTTCCGTACCTCTATATACTAAACCTTTATTAGGGCTAGCATCACCATCATATTGAAGAATCCATCCCTTAATACCCTTACCATCTTCATTATTGTTCGATCTAAATGCAAATCTACTTAAATCAACAGTATAAGAATTAAAAGACGTACTTGCTTGATAAGAGACAGTAAAAGACACTCCAGAGTATCCAGAACCATGGTTGATGGTATAAGTCCCGGTGTTATTAAATTGATAATGTGCATTGGTAGCAAGAGCTTCAAAGTCATATTCAATCTCTCTCGCGTTCGTCCCTTGCGGCATCAGCAAACACAAGAGCAACAACAATAATGTTGTGGAAACTTGTTTTGCAGAGAAATCTGATTTCCCCGCAAATCTTTTTCTAGAGGTTATTCTCCCAGCAAATAGTTTATTCATCATATTGACTTTTATTTAGTATTTATTATATTTCACCGTAGTAGTTATATTCTAAGATAATTATACTTTGGACTGCAAAATTACATAAATTTATAACAAAAGTCATGTAACCTATGCTTGTATTTGTTTTTTTTAACATATAATAACGGATTGCAAATTCAACTAGCAAATGCAAATTTGAAATAGTAAATGCTAACGGACGCAGTGATACCCGCTACAACAGCATCAACAGCTATGCCATGCTTCACGTGCGTTATCGCCTGAATATGTTCGGTGGCAAGGTAGATACCGAAGGCCGTTATAATAAGAAATGGGGTAATCGTGACCGACGTTAAAAGGTAGGAGTTTGGGAGACTAGGTGTTTGGGAGTTTAGAAAACCCCAGTATTTTTTGTATTTGTCTGCGATTTGTATTATCTTTGCCTGCGAAAAACAAACCTTTCTCCCATAAGGGTGAGGGGGAACTATGACAGATGAACAAAATCAAAAAAACAATTACAACGAAATGAAAAAATACCTGGCCTTTGCTTTACTGTGCCTGCTGCCATTTGGCGGGCAGGCTGTAAGCGCATACAATGTAAGAGATTACGGAGCCACGGGCGACGGACGTACGCTTGATTCTCCCGCCATCAACCGCGCCATTGAAGAATGTGCCAGTCATGGTGGCGGTACTGTGACGCTGACCGCAGGTCGCTATCTCTCTGGAAGTATCAGGATGAAGAGTAATGTGTGTCTGAACATCGAGGCAGGGGCCACCATCGTGGCCACCAGTGAGCGCACAGCCTATGACCCCTCGGAGCCTTTTGAGGGTCCTGAATATCAGGACGGTGGGCATACCTATTTCCATAATTCACTCATCTGGGCCGATGGTGAACAGAACATCAGCATTATCGGACGGGGTACCATTGATGGTAGCGGGCTTACCAAACACGATACGGAGACAGCCGGACAGGTGCACGGAGGGAGCATCGGGACGGGTGACAAGTCGATAGCCCTGAAACTATGCCGCAATATTCTGATACGCGACGTGACTATTACCCGTGGCGGGCACTTCGCCATTATCATTACGGGATGCGAATTAGGTACCATCGACAATGTGACCATCGACACTAACCGTGACGGCATAGACATAGACTGCTGCAAGATGATTACCGTGACCAACACGAAGGTAAACACACCTTCGGATGATGGCATCGTGTTGAAAAGCTCGTACGCGTTGAAACGTCCCGTTTCCTGCGAGCACATCCTGATTAACAACTGCACTGTGACGGGATTCAAGGTAGGGACGCTGCTCGATGGCACCTGTGTGCCCGAGAAAGTGAACTGGGTTTGCGGACGTATCAAACTGGGTACTGAGTCTAACGGTGGCTACCGTAACATTGCCATTACCAATTGCTCTTTCCTTTACAGTAGCGGACTGGCCTTGGAAGAAGTGGACCAAGGGATGATGGAAAACATCGTGGTGAGCAACCTGACGATGAACCACGTGCATCACTATCCCATCTATATTACCACTGGATGCAGGAACCGTGGTCCGAAGGAAAATACGGCCATTTCATCTGCGCAGGACATTCAGATCATGAACGTCACGGCCAACGACTGTGATTCGCTGTCGGGCATACAGATTACGGGCATGCCGGGGCATCCCATCAAGAACGTACGATTGAGCAATATACAGCTTCGCTATCGCGGTGGGATGAAACAGCAACCACCGCGTGACTATCCTGAACTGGGAACGAAATACCCTGAAATTGCAAAGTTCTTGGGTACCTGTCCGGCCTATGGTATCTTTGCACGCCACGTGGATGGTTTGCAGTTGCGTGACATAACCATCCAGTTGATGGCTCCCGACGTGCGCCCCTGCATCATCACCGACGATGTGAAAAACCTGAAGATGGAAAATGTGATATGGTGATTTCCATTTTTAATTCGATGATGTTTTAAGACTCACTCTTGCCCATTCCCGCTGTCGCGCCTACCCGTAGCCTTTCTCTGTATAGGAAGGGAGCCACGAATGTATATAATTATAATAGAAAAAAGCCCCGCATCGTTAGTGATGCGGGGCTTTTTTCTATTATAATTATGTTTCTTATTTGATATCCATGATCTGCTTGGCAGTCTCATCGTCGGGCTTGTACTGGAGCAGCTTGGCAGCATACTCCTTGGCTTCGGCAATGCGGTCGTTCTGGATGGCATGAACGGCGAGATACTGATAAGCAGTAGCAAGCTTCTTCTGATCACCGGCAGTCTTTTCGGCCTTGGGCTCTACGAGGCTGATGTACTTCTCGTAGTAAGGCTTGGCTTCACCCTTCTTCATATCGGTGTTCATCTGATAGTGGAGGAGGGCACGCTGGTAAGCAGCATAGTCAGCAGCATAGGTGTACTTCGTCTCCATGTCGGCATATACCTGATCGGCTTTTCTCAGGGCAGCCAGTTTGCCAGCCTCGTCGGCACCGTCCATCTGCTCAATGTAGATGTCAGCAAGTCCGCGGAAGTGGTTGGCATTGGCCTGGTCGCCGAGAAGTTCAAGATACTTGTTGTAGTGGGTAACAGCGTTCTCGTAGTCCTTCTTCTTGGTGTAAACGTCGGAGATGAGCTTGTAAACCTCGTTCTTGCTGGGATCGAGCTCCTGAACCATCTTGTAGGCCTTGATGGCTTCCTCGGTGCGGTCGAGGTTGTAGAGCACGTCACCGTAGTTCTGATAGTCGTTGACGGTGAATTTCAAGGTGTCTTTCTTGTTGAACATCTTCTCTGCATACTGTGCAGCCTCGCCGTAGTTCTTCAGCTTGTTGTTGCTGTAGAAGGCCAGACGGTTGAAGTGGTTGAAGTTGGGGTAGGTCTGAATACCCTTCTTGGCCAGTTCAAGTGTCTTCTCATACTGTTCCATGACGAATGCGGTGGTAGCATAGTCTGACAGGATATAGTCGTCGAGCTTGGTAACGTCCTTCACTTTGTCGTAATATTCCATGGCGCTCTTCAGCTTGTTGGCGTTAGAGTACATGTAACCGGCTGCGGCATCGACGGGATAGTCGGGCTTCACCTGACGGAGTTTCTCGAGCATCTCAACGGCACCCTTCGGGTCAACCTTCTGATATACGCGGGCATATTTTACATAACCTGTGGGATCCTGTGGGGCGAACTGGGTTGCGGTCTGATACCACATAGCAGCCTCACCGGCATTATCATTCACGGCAGCCATGTCACCCTTGAGCAGATAACCGTAGGGTGCATTCTTGTTAGCCTTGACAGCCAAGTCTGCATACTTTATGGCTTCTGCTTCGTTGCCAGCATCGAAGAAGGCACGTCCGAGACCTGCGAGGGCCTGTGGGTTCTTTTTGAAAACTTTGGTGAATTCCTTCACGGCATCCTTGGTGGCCTTTACGTCACCCTTTGCGTCGATAACTACTTTTGTGATGGCGTCAATCGGAGCCTTCACATCTTGTGCCTTAACGGGGAGGGCTGTGCTGAGCACGAGCGCTCCTGCCAATACGTATTTGATTGCTTTCATATCCATAATGATTTTAAGTTATTAATCGTTCTTATGATGATTTTATTGCCTGGAAAGTTTAATCATTAAAACTTTTTTAGAATCCGCTATTAACGTTAACATCGCGGATGGCGATCTCTCCACGGACGGGCAGGAGGCCTGACTTGAAGATAATCAGCTGGCCACGGGGCTGCTCGATGAAGTGGGCAAAGGCCCAGGGAAGTCCGCGGCGCGGATCATTGAGCAGCGCATATATTGTTCTCACGAATGGATAACGTCCATTCAGCAGCCATGCCTGGTAGGGCTTCCAACTGTTCATTGGGGTAGCCACATCCATACGGCTGACTGACATCACCGTGATTTTTTTATTCCATGTTGTATTGGTAGAATCTCGCTTGTCATTAAGCCAATTGCTACCGATGATGCCGATGGCGTTCGGCGTTTTCTCGACATAGTCTATAACTTCGGCACTGGTCTGAGCGGCGAAAATATTAGGGCTGTTGATGGGTTTGCCATCGAGGATGGAGTCCACGCAGAAGTGAACGGCACTGGATGACTTGTTGTCGAAACATACCCAGATTTCTCCGCGCTTGGAGCCTTTGTTGACATCGCTCCACTGCTTGGCTTCACCAGAGAGAATACGTTTCACGTCTTTGATAGTGATGCAGGAGTCGGTATTCTGGTTGTTACAGATAAGCGCCATACCGTCGTATGCCAGGGGAATGGCTTCGGGCAGCATATTGCGCTCTTTCAGGTTGTCGAATTCCTTTTTTGTAAAATTACGTGCAGTGACGGTCATCCAGATGCTGTCGTTGAGCAGGAGGTTTACACCGTCAACTTCGTTGGTGTAAATGGGATTTAGCTTTGCATCGGGGTGTAAAGCTTCGAATACTACTTTCAGTTCATCCATAATGGGACTGAAACTCTCGTCGGCAGCGAATGATATTTCGCCTGACTTGGGGGTATCCGTTCTACCACTTTTCGGTTTGTCCTCACAGGAGGACAAACCGAAAGCGATAAGTAATTCTACGATAGTAATGTAGAATAAGTGTCTTTTCATTTAGAAAGTCTGTTTACTGAAGTTTGAATGTTACAGGTACGGTGTACTTCACGCGCACAGCTGAACCGTTCTGCTTACCAGGGATCCAGTGAGGCATGCTCTTCACCACGCGTGCAGCTTCCTTATCGAGTGACGGGTCAACTGACTTGGCAACCTTCACGTCGGTAATAGAACCGTCCTTCTCAACCACGAACTGAACGATAACACGACCCTGAACACCGTTTTCTGCGGCAATCACAGGATACTTGATGTTCTGACTCAGCCATGACGTCAGAGCGCCCATACCACCGGGGAATGAAGGCATCTGTTCCACAACGTCGAACACCTTGTTCTCTTCAACGGGCTTCGGAGGCTCGGGAGCTGCAATCTCTTCCTTCGCCTTGAGCACCTCGCCGCCTACCTCATCGTTACCTTCAACGGTGAAAGCACCTACGGCCTTGTTACTCTTTTCAACTTCGTCGAGCTTAATCTCGTCTTCTTCCTTCACCTCATTATCCTTCTTGATGACAGGTGCGGTGAACTTCACAGAAGACTTAACCTTTTCAACGACTTTCTCAGGCTCAACCTTGACTTGCTCTTTCTTTTCAACCTTGGCTTCCTTCTTCTTCTGCTCGAGGGCGGAGAGCTCAATGGCCTGGGTGTTTTCCACCTGGCGGTTGGCCTCTACCATGTGCTGAAGTTGGAGTCCGAGGTACAGGAGAACTGCAGCAAGGCCTACAATTATGATGGACCAGATGTTACGCTTGGTAGTGCCCTTGCGCAGTTTGTAGGCTCCATATTCCTGGTTTCTGCCTTCAAATACAAGGTCGGTCCATTCGTTGGATATCAAATCTAACTTTGCCATTGTAATTCCTTTTTAAATTTAAGTGATTCGGAGATTACTTGATGCCACGCTTCTCGAGAAGCTTTTTGTCATCGTCGTTAATCTTGTCAATCACATAAGTACCAATACTGCAGATTGTCATCTCGTCAAGAGCATCGACCATGTTCTTGTAGCTGGCCTCGTCGGTACACTTGATGATGATGGTCATCGTGGGCACCTTACCCTCTTCAAGTTCACCCTTCTTAATCTTAGCCAGTTCGGCATCATAGATGCTGTCGGGGTACTGTTCGGGGTGAGCCAGTTTCTTCTGGTCGAGTTTAATCTTAGCTGCCATGATTTCAGCAACAGGAACAGTTCCGTCTTCGGTCTTGTGCGAGATAAGCACGTCGCGAATACCTTTCTTGCCCCATGTTGTCTCTTTCAGACAGGTAGGATCGTCGTAGTTGGGGATACCGTCCACATGATAGATCTTGTCATTTCCACACACATACATAGTGATGGTCTGAGAAGCCTTTGCTGCGTTACGGTCCTTGTCCTGGATGTTCTCATCATTACTCGGCATGGTCAAGTTCATCGTCTGGGGCTTAGCCAGAGATGTACACAGCATGAAGAAGGTGATAAGCAACATCATCATATCCACCATCGGCGTGAAGTCCACGCGGGTGTTCATTTTTTTCTGTCTGCTCTCTTTTTTCTTTGCCATGTCTTAATCCTCCGAATTTGATTTTAGTGCAGTGATCAGATAGTAGCGGTTCTCGCTCATATCCTGCAGCTCAGACATCATTTTCTTGATAGTCTTGTAAGGCGTACTTGCGTCAGCCTTGATGGCAATCTTCATGTCTGGACCGTTATTGTCACGTGCAACGGTAATCCAATCCTGGAACTCGCTCATCTTACCGTTCACTGAATCGGTAGGAATACCGCGTGTTGCCATGTACTCATTCAATTTCTCACTATCCAGACTCAGAAGAGAGGAGAGATCCTGCATGGGGACACCGATAGATGCCGCACCACGACCGGTCTCCAACTGCTTTCCAGTGAGGCTAACGCCATACTGGCTGGCCATGCCTGTAAGCAGTTCCTCCATCTTACCTGGAGTGTCCATGCCAAGGAAGATCTTTCCTTCCTTGTCACAGAGGATGGTCAGGACATTTGTTTCTGGAACTTTGATCTCCGAAACAGAGGCCGGAGTGGCAACTTTCACTGCTTCATTCTTCACAAACGTTGAAGTCAACATGAAGAAGGTAAGCAGCAGCACCATCACGTCACTCATAGGAGTCATATCGATCCAGACGTCCGCTTTCTTAACTTTTACTTTACCCATAATGATAAATGTTTAAAAGGGTTAGCAAAAATTAAGCCTCGTCTGCGTGGTTTGCTTCGTATGTCTGAGCAATAGTGTAGCCTACTTCGTCGAGGGCGTATGTCAACTTATCAATCTTGTTAGAATAGTAGTTGTATGCGATCACAGCAAACCATGATGTCAAAATACCAGATGCTGTGTTCACAAGAGCCTCAGAAATACCTTCAGACAACTGAAGAGAGTCACCACCACCACCAGAAGCCAGGGCGGCGAATGAACGAATCATACCCACCACAGTTCCGAACAGAGCGGTCAGGGTACCCAGAGTAACGATGGTAGCCAGGATAGGCATGTTCATCTGCAGAGTAGGCATCTCCAACTGAGTAGCCTCTTCGTGAGCCTGCTGAATCTTCAGCACCTTGGCACTCTTCTTCAGACGAGTGTCAGCTTCCATCTCCTTGTAAGCGTTCAGAGAAGCACCTACAACGTTAGCAACAACACCCTGCTGCTTGTCACAGATCTGCTGAGCCTTAGCCATGTCACCAGCATTGATGGCAGCCTTAACGTCAGTAACGAACTTGGTGAGAGAGCTCTTACCAAATGCGCTGCGCAGAGCGAAGAAACGCTCAATAGAGAGAGCAATAACGGTGAAGAGCAATGTGATAATTACTGGCACCACGATACCACCCTTGTACACTGTACCGAGGAGTGAACCGTCTTTCACTGCGTTTGCGGGATCGCCACCTACGAAGTTGTCGGGGTTACCGAGCACGAACTTGTAGAAACAAACTGCGAGAATGAAACAAGCCACAATAATCCAGATTGCGTCTCTAACACCTTGGAATCCCTGCTTCTTTTTGGGACTCGTCTTTACTTGTGCATTTGCCATAATTTAAAATTTTAATTTTTAGTTATTAAATAATTAAGTATAAAAAATTGTTCACTATAGTCTATTTCTGATTCGGCAAAGATAGTAAATATTGATAAACTATCACGCCGTTTAAGGAGTTTTAACAAAAATATTTTGCATTTATTTTAGTTTTGCAACTGTTTCTTTGATTCTCCGCATGGCTTCACGGATGTTTTCGTCGCTTGTGGCGTAACTCATACGGAAACAATCGGGATCACCAAAGGCGTCACCGCCGACAGTAGCCACATGGCCTACCTCAAGAAGATACATGGCGAAGTCGTTGGAGTCTTTGATTGTGCGTTCACCGTCGCTTTTACCGTAGAAACTGCTGCATTTTGGGAAAAGGTAGAAGGCACCCTCAGGTACATTCACTTCCAGTCCGGGAATATCCTTTGCCAATTCCACGATGAGATTGCGGCGGCGCTCAAAAGCCTGACGCATTTCCTCCACACATTGCTGAGAAGCCACATAGGCTTCTTCAGCGGCTTTCTGACTGACGGAGCATGGGCCGCTGGTGTACTGTCCCTGCAACTTGTTGCAGCCTTTTACAATCCATTCGGGAGCGGCAATATAGCCGATGCGCCATCCGGTCATGGCGTATGCCTTGCTGACACCGTTGACAATAATGCTGCGCTCTTTCATGCCGGGTACATTGGCGATGCTGGCGTGCTTTCCAGTATAATTGATGTGCTCGTAAATCTCGTCGGCCAGCACGAAAATATCATCATGCTTCAGGATAACTTCGGCCAACCCCTCCAGTTCCTCGGCACTATAGACGCTGCCGGTAGGATTGCTGGGCGAACAGAGAATCAGCATCTTGGTCTTTGGCGTAATGGCTGCTTCGAGTTGGGCAGGCGTAATCTTGAAGTTCTGTTCAAAACCAGCCTCGATAAAGACAGGTATGCCTCCGGCCAGTTTGGCCATCTGAGGATAACTCACCCAATAAGGAGCAGGTACAATTACCTCGTCGCCATCGTTGACAAGGGCCATGATGGTATTGCAGACACTTTGCTTTGCACCATTGCTGACGAGAATCTCGTTCATGGTGTAGTCCAGTCCGTTTTCGTCCTTGAGCTTTTTCACGATAGCCTTGCGCAGTTCTGGATAGCCCGGAACAGGAGAATAACGTGAATAATTATTGTCAATTGCTTTCTTGGCAGCTTCTTTGATATGGTCTGGAGTGTTGAAGTCAGGTTCGCCGACGCTCATGTTGATCACGTCAATGCCTGAGGCTTTCATTTCAGAACTTTTTTGCGACATGGCCAGTGTGGCCGAAGGAGCCAGACGGTTAAGGCGGTCTGATAATTGTGCCATAATGTTTTGCTTTTTATATTTTGCCTGCAAAAGTAGTCATTTTATTCGTTAAAACGAAAAAAAACTATCTTAATTTCTCTTTTTGTTGACAAATAGTTGCACGTTTATGCTTTTTGACACCTTTATAGGTGCAAAGTGTGACCCATCCGTTCTTTTTTCGTTTGCAGATAGCGTAGATTGTATGGGTTGGGTTCTACTTCGATAGGTTCGTTGCCGACGATTTCCAGTCCGTAAGCCTCCAGGCCTACACGTTTGACGGGATTGTTGGTAAGAAGTTTCATTTTCGTCACTCCGAGTTTGCGCAGAATCTGGGCACCGCAGCCGTAGTCGCGCTCGTCGGGTTTGAATCCAAGGTGAACGTTGGCTTCCACGGTGTCAAGGCCTTCTTCCTGTAACTTATAGGCGGCAATCTTGTTCATGAGTCCGATGCCACGTCCTTCCTGCTGCATATATACCACGACACCCTTGCCTTCCTTGTCAATCTTCTGCATGGCTTTGTGGAGTTGTTCGCCACAGTCGCAGCGCAGTGAACCGAGAATGTCGCCTGTAGCACAACTGGAATGCACGCGTACCAAGATAGGTTCGTCTTTCTCCCATTCACCTTTTATCAGTGCAAAGTGTTCCAGACCATTGCTTACCTGGCGGAAGGGGATCATCTTGAAATGTCCGTATTGTGTAGGCATGTCCACCTCTTGGCCCATTTCCACTAGTGAGTCTTTCTTCAGTCGGTAGGCTATGAGATCCTTGATGGAAATCAGTTTCATATCGTGTGCTTTCGCAAACTCGGCTAATTGGGGAAGGCGGGCCATCGTACCGTCTTCGTTCATGATTTCCATCAATGCTCCTGCTGGATAAAGACCTGCCAGTCGGCAGAGGTCAATGGCAGCCTCCGTATGACCGGAACGTTTCAGGACGCCATTGTCCTGAGCATAGAGGGGATTGACATGTCCGGGGCGTCCGAATGTCTGTGGGGTGGAGGTGGGGTCGGCCAAAGCACGGATGGTGGCAGCACGGTCAGCTGCCGAAACTCCTGTGGAGCATCCTTCCAGTTTATCTACGGTAACGGTGAACGGCGTGCCCAGCATAGACGTGTTTTCCACCACTTGGTGGGGCAGGTCGAGTTCTTCGCAACGTGCTTTTGTGATAGGGGCGCAGAGTAGTCCGCGCGCATATTTCAACATAAAGTTCACCATTTCTGCTGTAATGGATTCCGCTGCACAGATAAGATCGCCTTCGTTCTCGCGGTCTTCATCATCCACAACGATGACGAACTTTCCTTCTCTGAAGTCCTTTACGGCTTCGTCGATGTTATTGAGTATGATTTCTTCCATTACTATTACCTTATTTATATATTACTTGTTGATGTGTGTCTCATTGATGCGGTTCACGATGTTCGCGTTGGTCTGCTTAATGGTCCGAAGATCGCGGAGCAGGCGGAGTCGGAAACTCCACATGCGGATATAAAGAAATGCGCCAATCGGAATCAGGATAAAGGCCAAAATGTTCATCCAGCGCCGTTCGAACGGACGTGTATGAGCCTTTGTTGAGACAACGGGATAGTGATTCAGCATACTGATGATATGCTTGTCTTTCGTGTTGCCCAGATCCTCAATGACAGTTTCCATCTCTTCACTGATACGCTCTATCTCATGATCAGGTTCATATTTGAAGAACACTTTGATGATATTCGGAGGCAACATCAGTTTGTGGGCATGTGCATAAGTGGTTACTTCTTCACTTAGGCGCTGTAGGTCCGTGGCGTCCTTGAGATAGTCGGGATCTTCGATAATCACCTCCTTACCCGTGATGTGGCGTTTCAGTCTCAAACCCAACAGCTTGGTAAACAAGGTGCGGTAAGCATCCATGTTAAATACAACCGAATCCTTGTTGGCCTTATAAGTGAAGAAAATCGCCACGGGCGTAAGCACAGCTGTGGCAATACCCTTACCAAACCAGATAGGCCAGGCTCCCAGACGGGCCATACGGTAACCGGTGTTGTCGAAGATGTAGAAAATGATGAACACCAAAACGGAGATAATGACAGGAACGCCAAGGCCGCCTTTGCGAATGATGGCGCCCAGAGGAGCTCCGATAAAGAAGAATATCAGACAGGAAAGGGCCAACGTGAACTTTCCGATAGCTTCAATGCGGTGCATCCGGATACGGGCCTCTGTGTCGTGTGACAGCATAGCCTTGAATTCAAGGTCGTTGGTGACTCCAGATACGGAACTCATCGCCTGACTGACTGCCATTTGTTTACGGGAATTGTCCAGGCGGTTAAAGAGTGTGTCGATATTGATGGCTTTTGTGGCCGCCGTCTTCACCGCCTTAATGGAATCCTTTTTCGAAATGGTGTCTAGTACGTGGAAATACATCCTCAAGGCTGTTGCATAGTTTGCCCTGGCCAGACTGTCAGCCTCTACGTTCATCGAATCAACATCATGCATGATCTGCGCCCAACTCTTTCCTTGGGCGTTGTTACGCAGATCGGAGGCATCAGTAAGGCTAAAGCCCGAATCAAAGTCAAGTACAATGCGTTTGGTGGAGAAGGTCTCCCGGCGATATGGCACGCTGGCACTGCTTACCAACTCCTGGCTTCTCATATTCTCAAACCATTCACCACTGTGCAGTGTGAGCAGCAAGTGTTTTTTCTCAGCCGTGGATTGCATCATTCCCGAATCGGCCAGTATGATGGCTGCGTCCTCGTAACTGCCGGTCATGCGGTATATCATGATACCATAAAGCATACCCGTCCTAAGGTCTTTTTTCTGGACATAGAGGTTCGTGTTGGGGATTCCGTCGTAGAAGACACCTTCGGGTATTTCCAGTTCCGGACTCTTCTGCTTCATGGAAATCAGCAGTTGCGTGAACGACATGTTGGCTTTTGGGCCTATGACATTCTGGAAATAGATCGAGCCCAGCATGATACAGATGGTGATGAAGATCAGCGAACGGAATGACTGCATCAGCGAGATACCCGCAGCCTTGATAGCTGTCAGTTCACTGCTTTCACCGAGGTTACCGAAAGTAATCAGGGATGAGAGCAGGATGGCCAACGGCAATGCTTGGGGGACAAGCATCAGACCCATGTACCAGAAGAATTTGGCGAGGATTTCTAGCGACAAACCCTTACCTATCAGTTCGTCGACATATCGCCAAAGGAACTGCATCATCAGTACAAACTGACAGATGAAGAACGTTCCCACAAAAAGCAGTCCGAACTGCTTGGAAATGAATATATCGAGCTTCCTAATTCTGAACATCAGGCTGCAAAGGTATATAAAAAAAAGAAGAATGAAGAATGAAGAATGAAGAATTTATTTTTGCCGTTCAAAAATAACATCTTTTATATTCTTCGTTCTTCATTCTTTACTATTTACAAGCCTGTGGTGTTATGCAACCGTTCGAAGTTTCCTTCCCAGACGGCTGTGAGCCATTCTTCGTCATCATGGTCCGTGAAATCGGTGACAATCAGTATATAGTCGCCCGTGATGTCGCTTTTCTCTATCTTCATTTCCACGAAATAGTCTTCCTCATCATCCCACACCCATCTGAATAAGGTTGGCTGCAGTTCTTCGGTCACCGTGGCTGTTCTCGTCTCATGGTGCCTCCATGGTACTCCCCAAGCGAACTCCATGGCATCGCCATCTCTTTTCACATCGTCGGCTATCCATTTAGCCAGACCTTCAGGTGCACTGATTAACGGCCAGATAATTTTCGCGGAACGCGAATGAAGTTCATGTTCGAAAATAACTTTTTTTTTGTCCATCGCAGTCAATAGTTTGCCTGTTTGTAAAAATTTCTTGTTGCAAATATAAGAAAAAATCCGCGAGAAACAAAATATTTTCCCGATTTATTTTGGCGATTTAAGATTTTTGTTTACCTTTGCACCCGCTAAACAAGCGATGGCGGGGTAGCTCAGCTGGTTAGAGCGTCGGATTCATAATCCGGAGGTCGAGGGTTCGGGTCCCCCTCCCGCTACTTTGAAGTTCCTGTAAGTTATTGACTTACAGGAACTTTTGCTTTAGAGCATAGTAAAAGCATCCCCCTGAAACTAATTTGCTTTCAGGGGGATGCTATAATCGGATGGTTTTTAAATCCTAGCGGAACCTAAGCATGAACTTTTGCCAAAAGGACAACGGTCGTGGACAATCCTCGTTATCAGCGATAGCAGATACTATGGCGATGCAGATATTGTCATAGCCTCCTGCATCGAGTGCATGCTGGAGTAGAATCTCCTGGCAGGCAACAATGTCGCCATAGTTCTCATAGAGCGTTTTCTCGATGAGGCTGTTGGGACAGTAGCCGCATAGACCGTCACTACAGAGCAAGAAGGTGTCAGATGTCTTGACTTCGTATTCCAAGTAGTCCGGCTCTGCAGAGAAATCAATGTCGCCAAGTCCTCGGGTGATGATGTTATTATCGGGATGAGTAAATGCTTCTTCCTCCGTGATCTCCCCTTTATCAATGAGTTCCTGTACGTATGAGTGGTCCTTCGTGAGTGGGGTGAGTCCTGTTTTGGGATTGAAAACATAGCAGCGGCTATCCCCACACCAAGCAATGTGAGCCGTTGTACCCAGAATCCAGCAGAGAACGATGGTTGTACCCATTCCTGCCTGATGCGGACAATCCCATACTTGATTCTCAATGGCAGTGTCAGCCGCCTTGAAATATCCCATCATAAACTCTTTGACCTTATCTTTGGAGGAAATAGCCTTGGGAAGCTCTTCTACATTGAAATACTTAGCGGCAGTCTCAACAGCGAGGGCTGAGGCAACTTCTCCTGCATTGGCACCTCCCATACCATCGGCTACCACAACGAGCGTTCCGTAATTGCCCAGCGGCATGTATTTTTCCATACAGCCAATAGTCCAGTCCGGTTTGCTTAAGTCAGGACATAATGTAAAGGCGTCCTGGTTGATTTCGCGCTCTTTTCCTTTGTCGGTAATTGCAGAAATTCTGATTTTCATGGTCTTGCAAATATTGAATTAAAGCACGATTCTGGATACGGAAGGAGCAGACTCTTTCTTCTGAATTTTAACCTGGCTGTTGCTGGGCTTGCCCTTGCTGGATGCAGCAGGACGTGAATGTGAAACCACAAAGGGGAATACGGCTGGTGGACAACCCTGTTCGTGGATCTTCACCCTGACGGTAGTTCCGTTGGTATATGAAGAAAGCGTGCATCTGTAGCGAATCTCGGAATTCTTTTCAAGAGCAGCCTTTGCCTTTCCGGCATCTACACTGACGGTAAATGGATAGTCGGTCTCTCCTGGCTGGTTTTCTTCCTTCGTGATATTAATGGTGAAGGTGACCTGACTGCCGGCATTGCGAATGTCGGTGATGTTCACGTTATAGTATTTCAGATGCCAGGCCTTGACGGATACGGGTATGACGGGTGACAAAATGCCATCATATCTAACCTGAATGGGATATACCAACTCTACAGGCTTGTCGGGGAGTTGCTCCGGGAAAGGCAGTTCGCATTTGAATTCAGCATAGTTACCGTTGATAGTCTTATTCGTAACGGTGGATGCTTCGTCGACTTTTATTCTGAGATGATCGTCAACGACGAGTTCCGTGTTTCCTGGTGGGATATAAGAAGGCATGTCCACGCGGATAACAGTCTCAAAGGTTTCATGTCGGAAAGCCATATCCTTACCGTCATTCATGGTCACTTTGAGTTTCTCATCGGGGTCAACACCCAACACTCCCCATTTATCACCAATCTTAGCCAAAACAGAATTCTCCTTTTCTATCTGAAGCTCATCAAACTGTGGTGGAAGCAGAGGATTTCCTTTGAAAAGAAGACCCTTGCGTGAGGATTTTCCATCGATGGCCAGATTGGTTACCAAGGGCTTCTCGTCGAAAGCATTGGTGAATTTTTCTGTATTTCCGTTATGCTCGACAGAGATGGGCACATGGAGGTTACTGAGCGTGAAAACAACCGGACCACTATTGCTCTGAGCCGTGAAGATGACGCGGTTTTCACCCTCGGACTTCATCTGGGATATCACATCGGGGCCGGCAGTGACGTCTTCACCTTCAATGACAGGACGGAGTTGCCAACTGTTTTTGTCGCAATAATAAACTTTTCCACCTGTTACGACGATGCTGTTGCCCTTGTCGTTGAACGATGATGCATATTCCATTTCACCTTTAGCCAACTTCTGTCCGTTGAGGGAGACAGGCATAAATTCACCGCTGGTAGAGGTATATACCCAATATGGTCCCTTTTTGTTTTTGAAACTTTCATAATAGGAACCGGCAGCATAACCCTGCTGGAATGGCATGCATTGATCGTAAATCTCGAACACAAGGCTGCCGTTATCATTGAGGAAGCAATACATACTGCCATTGCGCACCAAGAGATAACCTTCTGAGAAATAAGGGTAGTTATGGGCTACACGGCATTTTGACAGGGTCACGAATTTGTTACCTCCCAGGTCAAAAAAACCTGAGATGATATCGGTGCCTGGCTTTAGTGTGATTCCCTTCTTTTCGTGGAAAGCGACGACGTCTTCCAGTGTGTTGCCAACCTGACGTCCTTTGTTGTTCCACATATCTGTGGTATTTCCATATTTGCATAAGAACATACCCATACCGTCCTCCCGCATCACTTTGTCGAACTTGAGAGGAGCGAGCCAATGTGCTATCTGTGCTTGTGAGGCTATGGCCGAAGCCAGCAGTACACACAGGCAAAAAAGTGTCTTTTTCATATCCATACAGTTCATGAGTTTAAGTTGTTTTCTTATAATTCAGAAAGAGCAATGGCGATGCGGTCGAGCATCGACAGGTCCTTGAGTTGTGTAGCCAGTTCCTGACTCTTGAGGAATGACTTTCGTGCCAATGGTACATTGCGTGTGTAATAGAGATAATAGATGCCTAGACGATAGGCGGCATCCATTTTCATCTCGTTGTATGCCGTGTCGGGCTGTTCGACAATCCTTTCATAGCAACGGATGGCTTTCTGGTTGTATTTGTCCTCCTTAGGCAGAAAAGCGGCAAGATTCTGTGCTCTCGAATCCACATTGGGATTTCCCAGCTGGATGCCCAGCATTTTCTTTCGGTTCATGGAGACGGTGTCATTGTCTCCATACCAACCATAGGTGTGTGCCAGCTCGTAAATAGCAGGCATATACCTTACGGCAGAAAGGCTGTCCAAAAGATTGATACCGGCGAGGACGCTGTCGGGCACATTGCTGTCGGCAAGTTTGACAGCCCTGTCATAGATATGCTCAAGTGTTTCGGCTGATACCTTAGGTCTTTCCAGTGGTGCTACAGGTTCGGGTGCAGGGCGTGTCAGGAAGAATACTGCTACTGCAGCCGCAATGAGTGCTAAAGGAATGAGAATCTTTGGCCATATGCTCGATTTCTTGATGGGGTATTGCTTCAAATGGGCAATCTCACTAAGTTGTTTGGCTGTAGGACGTTTCTGCGGGTCGTAGTCGAGACAGGCACAGATAAGTCTCTGGATGTCGGCACCTACCCCGGAAGGGAAGGTGAGTGTGACTTTTCCCTTATGCTGGTTCTGTCCACCTTCCTCTCCATACGGAACGTGGCCGGTAATAATTTCATAGATGGTTGCTCCCAAGGCCCAGATATCACTCTCTTCCATCGGAACGGGATCATCCATGAAACGCTCTGGAGCCATATAAGCCAGAGTGCCCGTATGCTCATCATCGTAATAATACTGATGGCGGCTGCCAAAGTTCGCGCTGATACCGAAGTCGGTGATGGCATAGTTGTGATTGTCGTCAATGAGTACATTGGCAGGTTTCACATCCTGGTGAATGATGGGCGGATAGCAGGCATGGAGGTAAGCCAATCCGGAACTGACGTCGCCGATGAATTTCCATAAGTCGTCATTGTCGGTCAACTTGCCAATGAGCATCTCAGAGGAGCCTTTCTTGCAATAGGGCAGTACAAGGTAGGGCGTTTCCTGGAAGATGGAAAAATGGGTGGGGTGAATCAGGTTGGCATGGTGGCAGTTATACACAATCTTGAATTCATCCCTAAACTGCTGCTCGCCTTCTATGTCGAGTGCATTCTTAGGACGGTAAACCTTAATGGCTACCATCAGACCCTGAAGCACATCGAGATCCTCTGTGGTGAGAGGTTCTTCCTTAAGCAACCTCTCTTTGTCATTTACAGTGTTAGCATCCAAGGCTAGCCACACATCGGCGCTGCCGCCTTCTGTACTTAGTGGGCGCAGGAGTTTATAACGCCCGTCAAAGAGTCCGCCACCTTTGGCAAACTGTTCGAATCTATTCATAATATCTATTATTTTATTTAAGTCTTATTCTTTCCCCTTCTCTTAGGCTGGAGAAGAAGTCCTTATCGTTCATTTTTGCCAGATTGGCCAGTTTGATACCGTAGTTCTGTGCGATGGAATAGAGCGTGTCGTCGGGCTTCACCCTATAGTAGTCTTGTGCACCATTGAACTTACTTTTCTTCTTGGCAAGGAATACAATGTCGCCTTCGTGGAAGTCCTGTTCGCTGGTGACTTCATTGAATTCCAGAATTTTCTTCTTGGGAATATCATAGCGCATGGCAACGGAAGAGATGGTTTCACCAGGATATAGAATAGTGCATCTCACTTCATTGATTTCCACGACAAATCGTTGTACGGCCTTTTTCACTACTTCCTGTTCTTCACTTTCCTCATCCTCATCGAGTTGACAGTCTTCATCAAAGACAGGCTTCTTCTTTACGTATCTCTTGATGGTGACCGTTTTTCCAGCACGTAGTTTGACGCCACCATTAACGGCGTAGAGTTGGTAACAGTCGATGAATCCTATGAGGGCAGATGCATAGTTCTTGGCTGTGGCATAACCTGCTTTCTGAAGACCGATGGCCCAACCTCTATAATCATATACACTTTTGGAAAACAGACTGCGATAACGGCTGTTGTTACGTAGGAAGAGGGAGTGGTCACGATAGGATTCGGAAGCAGAGTTGTACCAGCGAAAACGGCTTTTCTGCGGCTCATCGTCCCATGCCTGATATATTTTGCCTGTCCATCCGCCCAGGGCTTTGATGCCAAAGTGGTTATTGGCAATGCGTGTAAGTCCACTCTTTCCTGCACCCGATTCGAGAATTCCCTGTGCCAGCGTAATAGAGGCTGGCACTCCGTATGCTTTTTCCTGTTCAAGTGCTGCCTGCTTGAATCGAGCGATATAGGAACGGATATCGGCAGACGACTGAGACCAGACCGGTGCAAAGATGCATAGGGCGAAAATGACGAGAGACAGTCTTTTGGTAATGTATGAAATACGGTTCATTTCAGTCAATAGTTAGTGTTATAGTGTCAACGGACTTAAGGATAGCGAGAATCTTTTCGTAGACAGCCTCATTCCCGACATTTCGAATGCTGTCAAGTTCAAGGCAGCTTGGATCAGCACTGTTACATATGAATATACAATTGTCCGATTGTCCGAAAGGGTCACCAGGACTGATTGTGGCTTGGCCATTGATGAAGCCAGGCACATCCTTTATGATAATCTGTTGTTTCTTTGGGTCAATGTTAACTTTGTATTTACCCTTAGGGAAATTGTTCTTGTCCAGTGTAAAAGAGAAGAACTTCTTGTCGATATATAGTTCACCGATAGAACAGTCTTCTTTTTCCCAAAGTTTTTTCAGTTCCATTTTTGCGATTGACTCAATACGCATTGTCGGAGTCTGGAATCTGGATATTTCCCATGGCTGTCGTTGGAAGAGCTGGCTTTGGGGAGGTCCTATCGGTTTTTCAAGCCATTCAACGGCTGTAGGCTTGGTAAAGGCGGGAAGCATGATTTGCTCCCTGAAAGTTTCATTGATGCCGTTGATGGTGCTCATATCCAGTTCGCCTGTTACGGGAAAAACGTTCTTGTAAATCTGAAAGGCGTGCACGGCTTCTTCTGTTCTCCTGTCGAACTTCCCGTCAGGAATAAGATATTCCCATCCGCCATGAATCTTTGCGCGGATGATATTGAGCTTTTCCTGAATGCTCTTCACAAAGGAATTCTCAACAGGAACATCTGAAGCCTTAAAATGCATCATGTTTAATCTTCCAGGTTTTTCAGCGTGACGATGATGGGCATGGCAATGCACGACTTGTTGATAATCTTCTGACGCATCAGATTGTCAAACGACATCTCATCGGCATGCAAGTAATTCTTCTTGTCCTTAAATTCAATGTCGACATAGAGTCCGCGATGCACATAGTCACTTCCAGCGGCACCTCCAATAGAAGTCTTTATGAAAATGCGGCGGAACTCCTCTTTTCCGAATTCAGCCATGATTTCTTTCCTTAGGAAGGCATCCACATCCATGCGCGTATAGAGCCGGTCATTGGTGAGTGAATAATACCGCAGTTGTTCGTAACGCTCATCGGCAGAAGCCTTGTCCATGCCGCCCATACCCGAAACTACAATAGGCACCTTCTGCTCTAGAGCAGGTAGACGTCGGTTGTCCATAAATTGACCTTCGCGTGGAGTATTGCCGATGCGGCCTTGAGTTGTGATATAGGAAACTTTTGTTGAAGACGTGGGAGGATACTGGTTCATGTTCTTCATAACGTAAGTTCCGCTGTTGAAATTGAACTTGGCGTTTTGTGTTCCTACGCTCTTTCCCAGTTTGTTGATGGTTTCACGCAATTGTTTCAATACTTCTCCGTCCTTGATACCGTTGTATTCTATGAAGGCGTAGTAGTCATCGATGAAGTGGTTGTAGAGAGTCCGCACTTCACGGTAAAGTGCACCATTGTCATAGCATGTTGCATCAAAGTCACGAACAATGATTTCATCTTTTAGCGTATTGAATCCCTGCTGGTTGGCAGAGGTCGTAGTCTCCAATATCTGCAAAAAGAAGGACTCATCCAGTTTCTGTAGTTTGGCAATGGGCTGAGACTGTGTCAGCATCAGACTGCAAACGTCGATATTAGTTACTGGAATCACATTGAGTATAATCTCACAAGTCTCCGGAACTGTGAATTCTTCGGGGAAGTCCAGGCGGAGCCATACGGTGTTTGACTGGAAACTGTCCAGTTTCTCGCTTTCCAACCATTGTTGGAAATCACGTGGATAAGCTCTCGGCTTGAAGGTGTCACGGTCATTGGTCTTGTCGGTAATATAAATGAGTGTCGCATCATCCATATTCAACAGAGACTCTTTCCATGATTCAATAAAAGAGAACATCTGGCCGGAAGCCTGCTGCGCGTCGAAAGGCTCTGCCATTTCCATGTTTTCCATTTCCAGAATGGTGGCAAAGTCAAGTTCGCGTCCGTCAGCACCAGCGTAAATATGTTCAGGAACGATGCCTTTTGTCCCTTTGATGAATATAGACAAGCCCTTCAGACATTCTATTTCTGCATCAGTCCTGATGCCAACCCATAGGCGATTGGGCTTTCGGCTGTCAATGCTGAATCGCTGATCAGCAAATTTCATCAGATTGTGATTGAGAATATAGAGATACTGATGCGGGATAAGTGTGGTATTGAATATTGGAATATAGTTGAGTGGCTGTTTCAACCCTTCAATCTTATAGGAGAACATAGCTCCGGAGCCGACATTGGAAATCAGGTCATCCTGTGTTGCCTTCACGATAGGGTTCACCAGACAAACTGCCGGAGTAGCTTCTACCTTTTGCCTTGGAATGAAATCTGAACAGAATCGTTCCACAATGCGTTGGGCCATGTCATCGGCATAGTCTTGAATCTTTTGTGCTTCTGATACCAATGCTACCAGCATCATTCTGGCTACAGGGTCCATTTGCTGAAAACTGATGTCTTCTTCAGACATCTTTTGCAGCGACTCTATGGCATCGTTCAGCCTTTTTTCAATATCTACATCCATATGTCGGGTGCTTTTTATCTATATCTTTTTACGGTTGGTTCTATTAGGAACGTTACCTCTTTTCTATATGGGAATTTAGTGCCTAATCCATCATCAAGGTTTCCCTCCACAATGACGTCAACTTCATATTTGGAATTTGTGTTTCTGCGCCGCAGTTGCTTGTCTGCAGCAGTATCCAGTTCTATGGATACGGAAACATTTTTCAGCAGAGGTTCATAAGAAGCCAGACTGTTTTTGATGCTGTCTTCACACTCCTTCTTCGTCACCTCATTCTGAATACCCCGTGCACCTCTTCCAGTTTGACTGTTATTGAATTCGCGATAATGAACATTTGAATATTCATGATTCCAATATTCAAAGCCGAAATCAGGATCGGCTTCAAACGAGCCACGGGGTGTGAAGACAATCAGTTCTACCAAATTGTCGAGCACTTTGATCCTGTCGTCAATCTCTCGCAGAATCCGTGTGCCTTCTTCGTTGAATTCAAGCGGCGTGCTGATATATTTCATATATTAGGACCGTTCCAGCGGCGGCGGTCATCTTTGGGAGGTTCTGGTTTAGGAGAGGGCTTAGGCTGAGCTTCAACCCTGAGAAGACTGAACTTTTCTATCTTCTCACTGATAGCATAGCACATCCCAAGGCCTTGTTTTATACGCAGATAGGCATTCTTATGATTGTATGGGATGCGGGCAAAGGCGCGGAATGTGTCTGCGTCTTCCAAATTTAAAACATCGTCCAGTTCACAGGCACAGGTAAAAATACCGATAACTCGCTGAATACCCGAAAGCAGACACATCGGTGTCATCGTCTCATGTTCGGTATTGGCAGTGAAGAGAATTTGCTGCATTACCGGCCAATAAATGGAAATTGCCTGTTTGGCTTGAGTATCTATCTCCGCTTTGGTCTTCTCGTCAATGGCTTTCAACAAATCAATAAATTGTCGGTATAGTTCTTCAAACTTACTATGGGAAGAGACATAAAGACAAGGCGGGACAAAAAGACTGGTATCTTCTTCCCATCCTTCTTTGTTGACGATTCGTGCGATGGGGAAGGAGTGGTCGGATATGGCAGTCTTGGGACCTACCAAAGAGAAAGTAAAGTCTTGTGACTGATAACCATCACCAGCATCTTTCCAACTGTCGGGAGCCAGGTTGATGGTCAGGAGGAATTCCTGCTCGTCTTCTTGGGGAATCTGTACGCGTGAGTCAAAGGTGTTTGAAAACTTTGTATCAAATTGTACGTCTATGATATCCCCTCCTCGAGTCATAGCGAGGCAGTCGAGAGATTCCACCTCCACAAATCCTCTTGCTATACTGAGTGATAACTGGAATGGGCGTACTGACGGGAACAATCCCATTCGGCCGGCGGAAGCGAGCACCAAAGCCTGTCCTATGGCGTCTGATGTGCAATTGTCGGCTGCCTTCAGCACCTCATCGGTCAGGCGCATTCCTTTTTTCCAACTAATTCTTCTTGGCATAGTAGTTTATATATTAGTATTATAGTTAAGATAATTACGAAAGACCTCATCGGATAATCTCAGGGGTATTTCGTCGTGTGAAATGTCAAAGCGAAGTTCTTCGTCAACGGCGAGGAGCCAGTCTTGTAAGAAAAGCCGCAACTCATCCATCTCGCTGACAAATTTCATGAAATCGTCGGAACATTCATCCTCAGACCAGTAGTTTATTTCGTAAACCGTCAGTGGCTCGTAATACTGGTTGCCCACGTAGCCTTCTCCAAGTTCCATGTCAACACTGTCAGCATAGCGTGGATGGTTGTCTTTCTTCAATTCCGTAATATGGCGTATCTCTACGTGAAGACCTTCATCCATCAGGATTTTCCTGAGAAGTATGGTGAGAAGAGTCTTGTTGCCGCGTATATTCTTACATTGAGGGAGAAAACGGACAAATGGTCGGATGAATCTGTTTTGAAGTTGGGAATCAGTCAAACGGTCGCCTAATATTTTCTCCATGATGACATTCCCGTCAGCCAGTGCTTCCATCTTCTTGCGTACCTGAATGCGCTGTTGGAACAACATAATATCGATGGGCGCAAAGAATTTGAATGCATCTTCTATTTCCTTCTCTTGTTCATCTATCTGCTCCCGAAAGCGTTCCTTTTCTTCGTATTGGGGAAGATTGTCAAAACGGTCGATTGGATGGAACATATACTCCGGCAAGGAGTTGTAAATGCTGTTGCGGCCGATACTGATATGTGTCCGGCCTGTATAGTCCTCTTCAGTTTCGATAATGTCATTATAGGCATTTCTTTTGTGAAGACCAACGAAAGAAACAGCGCTTTTTTCCATGGGCTCGTAAGACAACAACACCTCAGCATTGATGTCTTCCGGGATATTGGAAATCATTAGGCCTTGTCTATTCTCATCCATGATGCTTATTCGAATAATGGGGCATCACCTGTCAATTCCACGAAATAACCTCCCTTTTCTGTAGATACTTGCAGTACATCGAATGGTGGAATGCCTATCTGCTGAAGTGTCAGTTCCTGATAGGGAAACGACTTGTCAATGTTTTCGTAGAAATTTTTGTGGAAAAGTGTACGGTAACTTAGCTGTCTCATCTCTTTGTCTGCCTTGATGACATCATCCAGCTTTGATTCAGGAATCATCACATTGAATTCTTTTTCGGGGCGGTCAGAGATGATTTTATCGATGAATTTGTTGTTACGCATATTGATTTCTACCGACTTGACACTCAAGAGTTTCTTGATAGTCTTGAGTGCAGCGGCAACAGTCATGGAGGCTGTTAGTTCCTGACAAGGCTTAATGTCATTCCATTGCTCATGCGCCGGACATGTGTTTTTCCATGACGCCACGCGATAGATGTTCATCATATTGGTCAATCCTTCATAGCGAAGCATTCTGCCCTGCAAGGTCTTGAAGGGTGAAGGTTGCTGTTGGGTTTCATCTTCATTTCCTCCCATGTGAATGAGTTTCATGGCTTCCTGTACCTGCAGCGCACCCACAATAGAGGCACTGATCGGAGTCGTTGCAACTCTTCCTGCCGAACTCTGTGTCCTGACCACGTCAGCACATCCTGTACGAAGCATGATGTTATTGAATTCTTCGCGTGAAAGGCCACACTCATAACAGTTCATGCCAGGTGTATAGACTTTTACGACTCCCGTGAGATTCTCAATGCTGCCATCTATCCAACTCTTACCTGCACGAAGACTTAGGCGGTTCAGAAGATAACGGGCTATGCGACTGTCGAGACATCCGATGATGACATCTACAGAACGGTAGAGTCCCAGACCTACTTCAGAGAACAGATTGCCAACAATTGGAGTTACTTTAATCTGGGGATTGATCTCTCTGGCCCTCTTTGCCACAATCTCAGCCTTGTAGGAATGGTTGTAGGCGTCTTCTTCGCGGAAAAGAACAGAACGAGTCAGATTGCTTAGTTCTATGCGGTCAAAATCCACCACATAGATATGTCCGACTCCAAATAAGGCCAGATTCTTAACGACTTCGTTACCCAATGCACCGGCACCAGCGACAAGCACCCGTGCATTTTTCACCCGTTCTTTTTTGAACCATGAGAGGAGAGTGAATACTCCTTCTCCCCATTCATATTTCTTGTCTTTTTCCATGGCTCTTATTTTTTATTTTTTAGAACTTGGAATTTAGAACAAAATAATATTAGTTCTCGACGTATTCAAAGATGGTATCGCCTACCTTGAAGTTGTCGCCGTTAGAGAGAACCACAGGCTTGTTGGCTGGTAATTCCGTGCGGACGTTATATACAACACCCGTAGCCAGCGGTTTAAGCATGGGAAGTGTGCGGGCTTGGTCAATGTAGAGCTGAACGTGCTCCTTGGCCACTTTGTTACTCTTTTCCCAGTTCATCTGGATTTCGCATTCTCCGGTCATACCGATAGACACCTTGTTTCCACCTCCTGTTGCGTTCATCCACTTATGGATAGGGATGCGCTGACCTGCCTTCACACCGTTCTTGATGACAAGGAAGTAACGCTCTGCTAACATACGAACCGTTACAAGTGAAGCGCCGAGGCCTCCTCCGTAAATAATGAAGTCGAGTAGCATATTCATCCATCCATAGCGGGAACCTATGAATCCGCTGAAGTAAAGCACGATGAACCCGATGACTGCCGAGCAAAGGCCTCCGATAAGTGCACTCTTCATGGGAATGGATGACTTGATGGTCAGGCTCAACGCCGTGCAGATGGAGAATAAGATGTAAGCGGGCAGTGAGCAATACCATGGGATATAGGTGGTGCCTACTGCTGACAGTAACAGGCAGAAGATAATTCCTCCGACCGCAAAGGCTGCCATACCGATGATACCTGTAAGTAACGACAATCCGATAATTTTCAGATAGATCTTAGCATCTTTCTTACGGTATTCGTCGTTATATCTGAATACCAGCGACAGGAAAAATCCGAGCAGGAATCCGACGGCCAGGAAGGCTGACACCTTTCCTGCACAGTCTGTGAATAGGTTACCCATTTGTTCCTCATTGCGGAAGAAAGTCTTGGCAATGCCAGTAGAAAGAGATGTAAGTATTCCGCGACCAATCAGTTCAAAGATAATCCAACTGATTAGTCCAGCTAAGATGCCTGCCAAAGCCTGGTAACTATCACGTAGTGATTGCTTGCTGAAAATGTCTTTCCAATCCACATGATCTTGGATGCCATCCTTACAATTCTGTCCGTATTCCACACATTTATAGCCATTCTGTTGCCAGCAACTGACGTGCATGATATGCTTACATTTTGTCACAACCAACTGACCAGGCTGAATGTCCTGACGACAGTAGGTGCAGATGCGGCGCTGTACATTGGCTTCAGGAACATAACTCTTATAATACTGTGCAGAGAACTTCTTTGACTTGAAGAAGGGGATAATCACCTTCATCACAAGGAAGAAGAATGCATAAGTCAGCATTGCCATCAACAAGGCAATCAGTATCTTGACTATTGCATCGCCGGCGCTTTCTGCTTTCAGTGGCCAAGGCGTCTCGGCCGTGCCGATGGAATAGTCTCCTTTTCCTGATTCCATACCTTTCCATTCTGCCATGTAGGTGACACGTCCGGTATAGGCTTTGTTCTCAGTGGCACGGTAAGTGAAGGCATAGTCATACATTGCATCGTTGACCACCTGCTGGAAATTGCTCAACACTGTGGCCATATCGTTGGAAGGCTTATAAGATCCCTGGCGCTCAGTCAAGATGGTTCCATTGGCATCACGGGGAACGGAAACGCCTTCCAACGTGAGTTTTACATTCTCATCAACACCATTTCCCGTATAGTACATGGCATAAACACGCGGAACCTGGTGTGCAGGGTTCGACTGGTAGTCTGTAACCTCTATGAAACTGATAGTCTCATCATCGGAACGCTTGTTGCCGTCGGTAAATACGAACAGTACGTTCTTGTCCTTGGCTGTCTGTGCACGGTGCAATATGTCCTTGTTTTTGGCATAACCGGCAGCTGCCTTGATGTCGCCTTCGAATTCACCGGCAGTAGAACTGAATTCCGTCAACTTAGAATAGAGTGCGCTATAGAAACACTTGCTTTCAGCCGGTGTATGGAACTTCGATTTGAAACTGTTGTAGTTGGCTTTCGTCACCATTTCACTGGCTGACACCTCGGCGCCGAAGAAGGATATATACACACAACTGTCGGGAGCACTTTCCACCAGTTTGCCGATGGTTTGGAAAATCTGTTCTTTTCCTTCTTCAGGAATGCTGAGGTCAACCAAGACGGAGAACGTGAAGTCACCGGGTATGCGCTGGCCGCTGTTGACTGCCGTCAATTTGTAGCGGTCAGGCGATATCATCTTGTCTTCCTCATAGAATACAAGGTATTTCTCCAGATTTGCCAAGGTGACATCCTTGACGGCCTCTCCGTTCTTATCCAATACTTTGAAGAACAAGGTAATGCTGTCCTTTCCTTCGCCGTATTCATACTTTTTATCACAGAACTGAATCTTTGAAACGTCCTGTGCAGATATGGGAAGCGCAAAGATTGTGAATAAGCACGCAAATAGTACGCGCAGGATGGTTATGCTTTTCTTCTTGTCCATAATTTAAGATCTTCTAGTTTTTGTTCGCCATAATTGTTCTCGTTTGTTGATAGTTCATTGCCTTCAACAGGTATTGTTGTAAGAATACCTTCTGCAGGCGAGTAGAACAGCACAAACTTGATTCTGTCAAGATAATTATCCACCGCTTTACGGATAGAAGGGATACTGAGGTGGTTGTCTACCACAAAACATCCTATTAGGTCAGCTTTGTCTGCCTGTTCGCTGTTCGATAAAACCGTAGCCGTGTATTCCTTCTTTTCTTCCAGTGCATTTTCCTGCCCGTGAACAAGGGCTACAAGTCCGCTGTATTGCTCAGAGATGGCCATGCACATGTCGATGATGGCTTCACGACTAAGACCAATGGCTTGGCATTCTTTCTTGCGCTCAGTGGCATCAGCCAGTGTGTCAAAGAAGTCCTCTCTGCTAAATTCCTTGACTTCTTCGTTGCTCTTATCGGTATTGTCAGTATTACCATTCATTGAATTCACGGCCCATTCGTACCATTCTTGTAGTGAATACAACTTCTTGAGATCGTTTTTCGAGTTGATGGTGGTATCTCGGCGATAGGTGAAAATACCGAGATCTTGTTTCGGGGTGAGAATATCTACTACAATTGCCGTCAGGAAGTTGGGATGGCTGGGATGTTTCAACTGTGTCTGTACACTTACATCCGAGACACTGAAGAATACGCCCAGACCAGGATGGGAGTGTATCCAGCAGGTGAGATCATATTGGAAATTCGTCTCGCGACGTAGTTTGCGTAATTGTTCGAGTACTCTCAACTTGATCTTTCCGCCAAAGTTCAGCTCATATTCTGCAAAGACGGCATCATCACCGGGCAGGACAATTTGTTCCAAGGAAACATAATATTCCTGACTCTCATTGTCGTAAACCCACCGGCCCAGCACCATACAGCCATCCTCTTTCGGATTGTCAGGCCTGCTGAGATCTTCTGCATACATCTCGTAGATATCGATGATGCAGGTGTTTTTGATATAGATACGGCGGACAGCCGACTCGTAAGTAAAGTCTGCTGCGTCAATTTGCAGGTAGTTGGGATTACCTATGACATCCTCCAGACTTTGTTTCTTTAGGATTGTAGCCGTCTTGCGGCGCACGATGATTCCAGCATCACCATTATTTCCTTGCGAGGAAGCAACTCGATTGGCTGGAGCTGCTGGAACAGGAGTTGCAGGCTGTGATTTCTTTTTGAAAAGAAGATATAGAACACCTATTAATAGCAATATAATAACACTGACGGCAATGGTCTTCCAGTCTAACCCGTCGAAAAACGATTTTTCATTTCCGCCATTCATTTCGCGGTCAAGGAAGTTCAGACTAGTCTCAATCTTTCCTAATCTGTCACTGAGAACAGCCTTCAGGCTGTCCCTGCAAGTCGTCTCCTTTTCCGCATCGGCAAACTGGTATAATCTAAGGAAATCGCTGACTATTGTCTCAGAATAGTCGTGATAGGTGCTGACGGAATCACGTTGCTCTTTCAGATAGTGGTAAAGGTCGTGTTCCTTGGCATACTCTTCTTTGTTGGACCAGTTTTTCAAGCATTTGATATGCTCGTCAATCTCATGGTTAAGGGTAGTCATGCTAGCATCTGACAGATAGGGAATCTTCTGCAGATGTGATTGGAAGTCATTGATGACAACCGTGGGGTCAGTTACCGGCTTTGCCCCTTTGGGGGGATATGCTGAGACTTGCACGACTACTGATAGCAGCATAAATAAGATGCTCGCTGTTGCTTTTAGTTTTTTCATTGCACGTCAAATTGTTACATTGTTACTGTTATCTTCTGTCCCTGGTTTGCGCCAACGCTTGTATTTCCGGGGGATAGCATCGTTTAGTGAAGGCTTTTTGGGAGCAGGGCGCTGAGGGGTGGATGCGGCATGCCGTTGTTCGGAACTGGGGTTTTGTGCCACCGGCGTGTCTTTATGCTTCATCTGCATCAGTTTCTGTCTGGCGGCTTCTGCTTCTTTGCTCAGAGTCCGTCTGACGGCTTGCTCTGCTTTCCGCTGCTGCTGGTTGATGATGTTGCCTAAGGGATTATTAGCACCGGTCATTCCGTTCATCATATTGCCAAGACCAGCACTCGCACCTGGGTTCATCATATTCTTCATACTGTCCATCATGTTCTTCTGCATCTTTTTCATGCTCCATTGCTGATAGACTTGTTTGCCGCCTAAGAATGCCAGGGCGGATCCTACAATGCCCAAAATAACCCACAGAAGATCCTTCTTGTCTTTGGCTGCCTGAAGGGCTTGTAGGGCGTTTAGGGAATCACTTCTGGCCAAAGCTTGCTGGGCTTTGGCATCTTGTGCTGCTTGTTCTGCCTTGGCTGATGCGTCAGCCTTTTGCTCCAATTCCTGTTTCTTGTTCTCGTAGGACTCGAGTATCTGGCTGATTTGGGCTGTCACGGCAGGATCGGTCACCTTGAAACGCAGTTCCTTCAGCATCTGAACCTCATGCGTCAAGTCCTCCGACAAAGGCAGTTTGGTGGCTCTTTCCAGCAGTGAATTGATGGTAGTGATACGGATACTTGCTTCGTCAATGGGAGAAACGCCGGCATCTACCACTTCCTCCTCTACAGAAGAGACAGTCTCGTACCCGCCTTCTTCGCTGTCTGTTACTCTGCCGCCAGCTGCCGGACGGCCTTTTTTGCTCTGCCCAGCCTTTGATTCTATCACCAAGTTTCCGCATTTGGCAAATACTTTATAGTGCCGTTTCCCTTCATAGTGGGCCAGGTATAGCGGAATGTTTACTTGGGCCTTGTTGCCGGATGTCAGACTGAAGGATAGCGTCGGTTCATCCTGCAACAAGAAGTAACCATCCTGTGAACGTGAATAATTCAGATTGGAAGGAACCATGAAGGCATCCGTCCCCATACCATCGAACTTTATTTCGCGGTAATTGCCTGTACGGTCGAACATCACGACTGCCACCTCGTTCAGTTTTTTGTACTTCGAGAGGTTTCGCTGTCCGAGTTTTTTATGTACGGTTCCGAATTTCACGGTTATCTGTCCGCCATTTTGGGTGATACCGTAATTCAGGATGACGCGGTCACCGGAAGTGGAGTAGAGCGTGTCAATCTTCTCCTTAGCTTTGCAGGACAGCCCTGTGAGGAATGCAGCAATAAACAGAATCAGATATTTTATCTTCATCCTTTTTATTCTTTCATTCATTTCTCTTTTCCTACATTCCGGAAATACGGTTGTAGCGCTCTGTGATCTTGCTCCTGTAGGAACTGTTCTTCCATTCTGAAGCATGCTTGCTGCAAGAAGACGTACTGGCGCACGTATAAAGAGCGTTTACCTGACTGATGACACTGGCTTTTGCTGCCTTGCGGTCGCTGCTGCTATAGATCTTCTTGTAAAGGTCGTCCAACCTATGATAGATCTGTTGCAAGGAGAGTGAGCAATAACTGCAACTGTGTCCACCGCCTGAACCGCCACCGCCTTTTCTTGCCCGATGTCGTCCACAGTCACCTTCCTTAGAACTCAGATCGATATCGTCAAGCTGTTTCTTCAGCTCATTATAGCGCATATAGCCCCGGCTGTCGGGCTGCCAGTTATGGCTTTTGATGGCATCATCAATGTCCTCCTTCAGACTGTTGATTCTCTTTTCATAGGCATCCCTCTGTTTGGCAGCGGAAGTTTTGTGCTTGGGATTGGTACATATTACGGCATTTGAAAGTTCTCGCGCCAGTCTGTCGGTCTTGTCTTTTAATCCCACATATTCAGCACTGGGCTTCATCTCCACCTCAATACTCAATTCAATCACCTGTTTTTCGAGCAACAGCAGTTTCTTGCCTTTTGACTTGGCGATGTAAATGGGTAAACGGCAGTTGAGCGGCTCACCGTTGTTTACTGTAAGTCGTGGCAATTCGAACTTGTCTGACGGACGGAACAACATGACTTGGCGGGCATTGCCCTCGTAAGGATCAATGACGCGTTTGTTCTTGGAACCACCGAAGGTCTTGTCGAAACGGATGCTCGTCGGCATCTTCTTGATGGTCTTCTCGTCGTAAGCGCGGTCGAAGAGGATTAGCACGTTCGTCTCGTCCAGGTTCTCCAGCTCTATTTTCACTTGGGCGCTGTTGTCATCCTTGTCAGCCAATGACACAAAGAAGTTACAGTAAGGCAGGCTCACCGTTTCCTTGTCGTGGTTGCTGTCAAGAGTGACTTTCTTCTGTTCATCGGCCTGAATGTTCAGTGTCGCGAAGCAAAAGCCCATTAATATTAATAATGTCTTCTTCATATGTAGTAGGTTAGCAGATTTGAAATACTAAATGCTCAGCGAAATCTTCTTTTTCTGCTGAGCGTCTTCTTGCGTTCCGGGAGCAGTGGCAGCAGGCTTGGAAGGTTCCTGTTTGTCCTGGGCGAACTTTGTCCAGCCATTTGGCTCACCTTCTTCGCGCACCCATTCTGCAACACCTTGGTCTTCAGGATAAGGATAGGTGTTCTGAGCGTGATACATCTGGTACTTCAGGTAGCGCTCCACGCGCAGCACCAAATCCTTAATGGAGGCCAAAACGCCCATCTCTTTGATGGTCAGGCAAACATGTCCTTTGAAACTGCCGCTATTGCGGATGTTGGGATGCCAAATGTCTGTAATAAAGGTAAATACGGGATTTCCGTCGGCGGATGGATAGTTGTTGGGCAGCACCACGCTCATCTTATGCAGATTGCCGAAAATAGGCTTGCGGGGCGGTTCCGTATCCTCTACGCCGATGATAGATTTTACACGATACCATATTTCAAATTCCGTGGGAAGTCCCATGGCATTCTTTCTTCTGATGATATACGACAGCGAAGGCTGACGGGGATTTGCGCTTTCCCGACGCCGTTTGTCGCAAAGGGAGTCCAGTTCTTTCCATTCCTGGAAGAGACGGGCATCCCGACCTTTCAGTTCTTTCAGATTAAAGTTGTTGATAGCGGGATTCATAATTGTGCTTCACTAAATGATATACCTTACTGTTTCATACGTAGCTTATCCCGCAATGGGTACGGAAATCAGATGCAGATGGTCCATCGGCTGGATGTCGTAGTCGATGAGAGCCATTTCGCGTCCCTCCTCATCCTCAAACTCCAGTATGACAGGTTCCTCATCGCCATCCATCAGTTTTCCTAGTAGATACTGGATGGGATTGCCGCCATTGTCCATCTTTGGCAGTTCAAACACTTGTACAATACTATTGATCTGGTCACGAATAGTCTTGTTCGGGTCAGTCACTTTTACTTCGATCTCGTCATAAGACGTACCGTCGATTGTCAACATGACGATAAACTCGTCATCATAGAATTCCTGGTCTGTCATAATTGTTGATATTTTGTTGTTATTTATGTTTGTTGATATGGATTTTTCTGTTTTGAGGGTGTAAGGGTGCTAGAACGCCTTTGTACAAAGGGCTTGCACCCTGTTTTTGAGGGTGCTAAGGGTGTGATGAGGGTGTAGTAGGGAAGGAGATGTCAGCAGTTGGCAGAAAATTCTCTAGAGAATTTTTTGTATCCGATGATATTTTGCAATCCTTCCGATGATAGTTTGGCGAAAATTCTCTAGAGAATTTATCACCGCTCTTTATTCCTTGTATAATATCCATGTAGTATGAATCCAGCCGTTGCTTACATTACACCCTTCTCGCACCCTTCACACCCTTCAGATGAGGGTGCAGCCTCTGTGTTTATCGGGGTTTTCGCACCCTTGCACCCTTTTTCGTGAAATTTCTTGTATATGCGTAAGAAAAAGACTTCTTCATTTATGGTAAAATAGGGAATTGGCTATAGTCTATAGGTATTTGTTGTAATCTTTTTCCCTCTGTTCTTCGTCTGTCGAAGACGGGCTGTTACTACCATTGTTATTAATGTGTTCTTTGATATTGTCATTTACGGAATTTGTTATCACTTTGTCCGTAGCTTTTCCGCCTATAAAGATTGCTGCATTTTTGGGGCTTGTAACAGTATCTGTGAAATCCTTTTTGTCAAAAAACAAGTATTCTCCTAAGCTCTTCTCCTTGTCTTCGGTGTAGAAATACTCTTTTGCATTATGCTTCAATCCATTTTCCTTGGATGCCTCCTTTGCTGCCTCCTTGTATGCGTTTGCATCAGCAGATGCTGCTTCATGGGCTTTTGCTTGCTCTTGCTGGAGTTGTTCCATTTTTTGTTTATCGGCTTGATATTCGCTGTTGCCGGCTTTCTTTTGCTCTAATGCCTGGTCGCGATCGAAGTTGTCTCGTGCTTGTTTGGCTTGATCAGCTTTCGCTTGGTTCGCATCATGAGCTGCACTTTTTTGCTGTTGGAGATTTTCTACTTGCCTGCGAGCATCAGTTTCCTGCATTCCTCGCTGGAAAGTCTCGGCTGATGCAGGGTTTTCGCTGGCCGCTTGCTCAAATTCCTTCTTAGCATTGTCAGCTTGTTTTTGTGCGTCTTTTATCTGGCCGTCAAACTGTTTGTCTGTTGTGCGAGTCTGTTGTTGTAATCTTTTGGCTTCATCGTCGAGTGCTTTTGCTTCGTTCTTTACTTCGCCGGCCATTTTTTTCTCAGTACCAGCTATTTTCTTTTTCAGACTATTGATGTCTTGCTGGACGCTTCTTTCCCATTTCTGGCTCCATTGCATCAATTCCTTTGCTGCTTTTGAACCGCCTCGCTTTTCTACTGTTTTAGCCACTGTCTTCACGAGTTTCGAACCGGCAGCACCGTAACCTAAAAAAGGAATCGCGGCTCCCAAGGATAACATGGCATCTACATTGTTGCCTTCAACCGCATATATGAAGGAGTTAAGCAAGTCGGGGACAATTCCAACGCCAGGAATAAGACCTGCTACGTCGAGGAGTGTATGGATAAGTTCTGTGTTAACGCCTGGAAACCCGGGAGTCTGAAACTGCCCGTTATGTGTGACGGAGATGCTGAAGAACGGAATGCTATTTAGGCATTGCAGTGTTGACGAATTCGTGATGGCAGGCATACCCTGCACTAATACGTTGACGGGTTCAAGGTTTGTCCAAGGAGTTGTGATGACAGGAGTACATGGGGCTGGGCATCCCATGCTGGATATCACTGCAGGATTGGTTGGTGAGCAGCAAATGCCAAACGGCATCACATCAGCCATCGGCTTGAAGTCGCTTATGTTTGCCATGCGGTTGTTAGAGAGAATCACATGGCGCTCATTGGCAATCGTAAGCCTTGAAAGCAGCAGACCGAAAGGACAACACAGAATCGCGTTTTCGGTGCAATATGGTCCGTTAGGGCACATTTGTCGTTATTACTTGATTATGACAGGATCGCCGGAGATACTGACTGATGATGCATCTATCAATACTGCCATACTTGCGTTTACCTTGACACCAAGACAAGTGGCATATATGGCGTTTTCCGCATCAATTTCAAGAGCCAACCCTGCGAGTTTGCTTCCTGTCTTGAAACTTTCAGTGAAGGCAGTTTTGCTCTCTCTCGCGGATACGGTTGCCAGATCGGGTGTCTTGATATGTACTCCTGTAGGATTGGTGTGAGTTTCATTCCATGATGTGACAGTGGAACTGGCACCATTGCTGTTGACATGGCTTTCCAAATTGAGATAGTTGTGGCCATGTACGCCTGTTGCTCCTTCTGAAGCGACTAATGTGTAAATGTCTGAATTGAAGACAATCGTGTCTTCACTGTGTCCGTTGATTTCACGCTTAGCTTTCATTACGATGTCGCGACCTGCGTTTACCTTAATGTCTCTTGCTGCGTTTATCTCTATGTCCTGCGAAGAGTCTATTTTTATTTTAGTGTCACCATCGGTGGAGAAGGTGAGCACGTAGTTGTTTTTCTTGTTGTCGTAAATCTTGATGTAACCGCCCTTGCCTTTGTCGTGGATTTCTATGGTGTGGTCATTGCGGGTGCGGATGGCCTTTACTTCATTATCGCCAGGATACCATTTTTCATCGGGTTTCAGTATCCCGTCGAAAAGGGCTCCGTTGACGTAAGGGCGTTCGGCATTGCCACCTTCGAAATCAATCATGACTTCTTCTTCGCATTCCGGTATGAAGTTGTAGCCTTTGTTCGGACCTGCATATGGATAGGCAATGCGAAGCCAAGGCGAATAAAGTTGTTCTTTGTCGGGGGCGTTGTCAATATATCGTTGATACTGCCACCAGAACTGTACGCGGATTCTGCCTAAATGCATGGGGTCTTCAGTGTCGTAAACAATGGCGCGGCATGGTGTCGCTTTGGGATAGGCTTCAGGATCCAGATAAGGTGGATAGTCACATGCGGAAGGAATGCCCTCGAACATGTTGCTGTAGCGTTCGTCGGAGGTGAAGTGGTGAGTCAGCGAAGTGATAATAATCTCATCCAGATCGACATCGCTCTTATCGTTTGATGATGAGTCGGAAATGTAGTTGTCCTTAATGACCAGTTTACCTCCGAGTTTCAGGCGCGAACTGTAAGTCTGTCCCTCATAGATAAGCATACTTGCCTTTTCTCCACGTGCCTGTGTCTTGGAAGAAACATTCAGTATCTTTTCGCGGCTGTCTTCGTCAGCGTAACCACCAGAGTGGAGATTCTGCCAGGTCTCTTTCTGGTAGTTCTCCATGGAGGCGTTGTAAACACTGGTGTTAAGTTCGTTGTATTCTTTTTCCATCTCTTCCTTGCCTTCTTTCGAAGAACTGTTATGCTCTTGATAGGAAGAAGCCACATGGCGGAATGGGACGTGAAGCATCTTCATCCGGATGCTATAGGAAGGAATGTCCTTGGAGGGATAGGCAAGCTGTACGGGCTCACTCTCGGGCATATTTCCGAAAACAAGTTGCTTGCCGTCATTGTAGAACCACTCCCCGTAACGTTTAGCCAGGCGAGAGATGAACTGGTAGTTGTTTTCGTTGTATTGTACTGTATAAGGTATGATGTCTTGATAGCGAGGATTGACCTTTGGCTGTAATTGTCCACAAGGGTTAATCACATCGTTGACAATATCTTCAAGTGTGCTGTCTTCATACGACTTACAGTTGGGATTGTCGATGAGGAGGGCTTCCCATGTATGGGCCTCCACGGAGATGATGTACTGACTTTCCCGGCGACTGCCAGAGGCAGACATGATAATGCCTTCAAACTCAATGTCGGCAGTCTTGCCCTCATCGGAGAATGAGGGAATCTCCTGTTCCATCGGGTCTGTCTGCAAGGTCAGGCTGATAGGCTTTCCAATGATAGTCTTGCAAATGGAGAATTGGGGTTCGTTGACGTCTTCTTCCGGGTCTTTGTACATGATGAACTTCAGCGTGTTGGGCTTCATCAGTGTCTGTACCAACGTGAAGTTGTCGAGCCGGTATTTGCCACCGTCGATTTCCATCTTGAACATGTTCGACTGTGTTCCGTCGATGGCTAAGGTGATATTTTTGATGGATATTGACATGAGTTTTCAGTTCATTGTTATCGTTAGGGTAATCATAGAGGACAATGGTCTATGTCCACTCATTATCAAATTCAGCCGTGTCGTTCTCACCGATGGTAATGATTTCTGCTACAATCGTGATGGTGCTGTACATCAGACGGCTATCGCTGTCATTGAAAAAGTCTTTCAGACCTATACAATAGGCATTTTTGAAGTTGACAGTCTTGTAACTGCGGCGGTTCTGTTGGGAATAGACCACAAATTTGAAGAAACCTGATTCCACTTCTGTCTTACTGAACATCCAGCGGTAGAAGAAAAGGTCATCGTCACTGCGTGAAGGCATTACGAAAGAAATTTGTCCGCCTCTCGGACGTGATACGGGTTTGCCTGTGCTGTCAACAGCCTGACTGAATTCGTAACTGCATTGCACAATACCGTATTTGCGCTTGCCGATTTCAAGCTTACCATGAAAGTTTGAATAATCCTTGTCGCTGCTTTCGATATTGCTGATCTTGGCTATATCGGGAGTCTTTATCTCAGTGTCTTTCAAAGCAGAAGCAAACGCACTGGCTTTGTTGGCAGCTGCAGCAGCCCTGTCGGCAGCTTCAGCAGCCTTTTGCTTTGCGTTCTGTACCTTGTCAGAGAGACTATTGATGGATTGCGAGATATTATTGATGGCCTTGTTAACGCTGGCCGCTGCATCCTCAATCTGCTTGCTTACTTCATTAATCTGATCCTGAGCTTTACTGATGTCTTCCTTGACTGTATCAACGGCATCACTGACGGTTTTCTTGGCTTCGTTGTAGGCGTTGCTGACGGTTTCCTTGGCCTCGTCAACGGCGTTGCTGACGGTTTCCTTGGCTTCATTGTAAGCTTCTGTTACTTTTTCCTTGACTTCCGCTGCTTTTTCCTGAGCTTTGTCATAGGCTTCGTCGATGGCTTTTTCTGCATCGGCTACAGCATTTGTAACAGCTTTTTCTGCATCGTTATAGAAATTGCTGACAGTATCTTTAATGCCGTCAACAGTTTCGCTGACTTTCTGTTGGGCTGCATCGCAGGCGTTACTAAGGTTTTCTTTGATGCCTTCAACTTTGTTTTCTACGTTATCTGCAAATTCGTTGACTTTCTTCTCTGCTTGGTTAGCAATACTTTCTGCTTTATTTTGTACGTTGTCAGCGAAATTCTCAGCCTTGTTTCCAAGGTCGTTGAGTTTGCTTTCCGCCTGGTTTGCAAAGCTCTCAGCTTTTCCTTGAACGTTGTTGGCGAAATTCTCTGCCTTGTTCCCTAGGTCGTTAAGCTTGCTTTCTGCCTGATTTGCGAAGCTTTCGGCCTTTCCTTGAACGTTATTTGCAAAGCTCTCGGCCTTGTTCCCGAGATCGTTGAGTTTGCTCTCTGCCTGGTTTGCAAAGCTCTCGGCCTTTCCTTGAACGTTATTTGCAAAGCTCTCGGCCTTGTTCCCGAGATCGTTGAGTTTGCTCTCTGCCTGGTTTGCAAAGCTCTCAGCCTTTCCTTGTACGTTGTTTGCAAAGTTCTCAGCCTTGTTCCCAAGGTCGTTGAGTTTGCTTTCTGCCTGATTTGCGAAGCTCTCAGCCTTTCCTTGTACGTTATTGGCGAAGTTCTCCGCCTTGTTTCCAAGGTCGTTGAGTTTGCTTTCTGCCTGATTTGCGAAGCTCTCTGCCTTGCCTTGAACGTTGTTTGCAAAGTTTTCAGCCTTGTTCCCTAGGTCGTTAAGCTTGCTCTCTGCCTGGTTTGCAAAGTTTTCAGCCTTTCCTTGAACGTTGTTTGCGAAATTCTCTGCCTTATTTCCGAGGTCGTTGAGTTTGCTTTCCGCCTGGTTTGCAAAGTTCTCAGCCTTTCCTTGAACGTTGTTGGCGAAGTTTTCGGCTTTGTTCCCAAGGTCGTTGAGCTTGCTCTCCGCCTGGTTTGCGAAACTCTCAGCCTTGCCTTGTACGTTATTGGCGAAATTCTCGGCCTTATCACCTAGGTCATTAAGCTTGCTTTCTGCTTGGTTTGCGAAGCTTTCTGCCTTTCCTTGTACGTTATTGGCGAAACTGGTCATCTTTTCTTCCGCACTATTGAATGCGGCGTTCGCTTGACTGCCAATTTCATTTATCTTGTTGCCGGCTGCATTAGCAAGACCAGCTGCTTTTTCTTGTGCCTGAGTGACTGCATTAGTAACACTACTTTGTGCCTCATTGAAGGCAGATGTCGCCTGGTCTTGTATCTGACCTACAGCGCTAGTCAGTTTGTTTTGTGCATCTTGATAGGCAGAATTAGCCGTGGATTGCACTTGGTTGATGGCGTTGCTCAGTTTGTTCTGAGCATCACTGGCCATTGAACCTGCCTGATTCTGTATGTCATTGAGAAATGATGAAGCTTTGTTCTGGGCAGCGTTGTATGCTTCAGACACTTTTCCCTGTACTTGTCCGAACGCATTGGTGGCTTTATCTTGTGCAGCACTGAAGGCTTGAGTGGCCTGATCTTGTATTTGAGAAAAGGCGTCTCCTAATTTCCCTTGTGCCTGTTCGCATACATTGCCGTATTTACTGATTATTCCTTCAATATTAGGCAAAGTTTTTTCCAACGAGCCAGTGATGTTCTGAAGCCCGTCAGTGAATTTGCTGGCATCTAGAGCCTGCAACACTTTGCCTTGATCGATGCTTGGCAACGATTGGAACATTTGGCTTACACCAGACAGCTTTTGTTGAGCACCCTGTAAGACATTGGCTCCGTTCTGGAGATTCTGCAGTGACTGCGAGATGTTCCCAGGAAGTTTTAAGCTGGAGACATTAGGCAGGTTTTGCAATTGCCCAACAGCGCTGTTGATGGATTCTGCACTCTTGGTGAGTGTCTGGAATATTGAACTGAAATCCATATTATATATGTTTAGTAAGCAGGTAAATTTAGGTCCATTCGTTATCATATTCAGCCTTGTCACTATTACCAACATTGATTATCTCAGCTGTAATGGTAACAGTAGTGTACATCAGGCGGCTGTCACTGTCATTGAAGAAATCAGACAGTTGGATGCAGTAAGCATTTTCAAATTCCAGAGTCTTGTAACTCTGCTTATTTTGCTTTGCCCAAACAGAAAAGGTGAAAGTTCCGTTTTTGGCTTCAGTCTTACTAAACATCCATTTGTAGAAAAAAAGATCGTCATCACTGGTGGAAGGCATTACAAAAGTGAGCGTACCACCCCGTGGACGTGAAGAAGGCATACTGGTATCATCGCATGCCTGTCGGAATTCGTATTCGCACTGTACGGATCCATACTCCTTCTGGCCGATTTTCAGTTTGCCTTGTAAAGCCATTGTTTGTTTGTGAATGGGGAGTTACTGAAAACTCCCCATTTTTAAGAAGAATTAGTTGTTGTCGATGGTCCAGCGGTTGTTGTGGCGAGCATTGCCCACAGCAATCTCCTTGGCAGAGATTGTGAACTCCTCGTACTGAAGCAGAGAGTTGGTTGAGTCGTAGGTTTCTGCATATTCCACGAGATAGCCTTCCTTGAAAGTCAGCGCTTTCATCTCGCCGCCTTGGCGGTTGGGGAACGAAATGGTTCCGCTTTTACTCATATAAGTGTCGCACATCCATTCCATAAGATCGGTGTTGCCGTCATCGTTGGATTTCACTCTGATTTTAATCTTTCCGCCACGGGTAGTACCTGTGGGCTGGCCTTCAACGTCAGTCTGCTGGTTCAGTTCATAACGTACGTAGAGCACCTCGCGCTCCTGAATGCCATCTGCATTGAGGGTTGTTGTTCTTGTTGCCATAATTTTTAATAGTTTTAAAAGTTAATATTATTCTTAGTAATTACTGCACGGTCTGATCCCATTCCACACCTGCCTGCCCGTTGTGTCCGGTCAGTTCGATGAAGAAGTTCTTTGCGGCAAAGAAAGGCTTCAGTTCCACCTCAATCTTAATGTCTTTGGTTTTGGGATCTTGGTTGATGCCTTTCAGGTTGTAGTTCTCGATAAGCTTGCCTGGTCCTTTGTAGTCGCTCAGGAAATCATGAACGGCCTGCTGCAACTCAGCCTTGACAGAAGAGTTCCAGTTGATGAATGCTTCATCGTTGAAGAAGTTCTGGAATACCTTTCCAATCCAGTCGAATACGCGTACGATAGGATATTCTTGCAGACCAATGGTGGCACCGTTGTAGAGTGAACGGTTGGAGAAAGCCATTGTGCGACCGTCTTCCTCAACCATTGGGATGACGCCCTGGTCGATAAGAGCTGCAATTTCAGACTTGCGAAGGTCTAAGCGAGCCCCTTTTACGTTACTCAGCGTACCATATTTCTTGCCAGCAGCACCCTGCGCGATAACAATTTCATCTGTATTTGTCATACGGCCGGCCAGTGCAGCGGAGGCGGGCAGATAAAGGTCGTCGTCCTCACCAGCTAGTTCTGATTTCTTACGGCCTAAGATATAGTTACAAGTCATTACGACGTTTGCCAGTTTGGCATCCTGTCCTTGCATGTTGGCGTCATCGAGTTCGTCTTTCAGCATGCTGAAGTTCTGGCTGTCCTTGAAGTCGGTGAGCATCATCACCTTGTTACGGTAAGCAGTATCGGCCCACATGCGGATGGTATTTGCATCACCAAGATAGCCGGGAACGATAAGCAAACTGTAATTATTTTTCAGGCTCAGTCGGTCGTAGTAACGCTCCAACTCATCACGAATAGCGAGTGTGTCCTCAGAATCGTGGTATTCAAGTTCTTCTTTGTTCACGTTCATCAAGGTCAGGCAGTCAATTTTGCCCTGTCCTGCGTTTGCAAAGAAAGAGTCAAGAGCACGATAGGTTACCTCCAATTTGTGAAGCTCGTCGTGGATGGCAAAGAGGTTGTTGCTGAGGCACTGCTCCGCTTTCTGGCACTTGGCCTTACAGGAATCGATAATTGCCATGGGGTCAGTAGCTTCACCGTCGAGAATGGAAACCCAGAGTTCCAGCTCATTCTTCAGTTTTTTGCGGTTGTCAGCATATGCTGAATCAGAGAGGAAGATGTTCTTGATGGCTTTACGGCGGGGGTCCATGTTCTCAACACCCTTAATGAGCCCCTTGAGGAGTTGGAATCCGCCAAACTTATTCAGACCGTCCAGACTTTCCTGCAGTGATGCGGCTTCCTGTTGGGCCTGTTGCTTCTCCTGAAGTTCTACCGGCTGGCCGGCCACTTCTTTTTTCATTTCTTCTGCTGCCATATTGCTTTCTTTTAATTCAATTTAAATATCCAAATATTTACTCAGCCTCTTCTAACTCTGCGAGCAGAGCCTTGAGAGCATTCTTGAGGTTTCCGCGTGCGGCCTCGTCTTTGAGGGCATTACGCAATGTCTTGTTCTTTTCCAACTGTCGGATTACGCTGTTGAAAGCATCAATTTTACCTTTCTCTTCTCCGAGCAATTGACTTTGTTCGATGAGCATGTCATCTTCAAAATCCTTAATCTGTTTGAAGTCGAAATCCTCAAAGACAGCGCCGCCTTCCTCTGTTTCTAAGGCAACGCCCTTCTTGGAAGGCTGGTAGTGTTCGAATACTTCCTTCATGCTCTTGGGTTTGAAGCCTTCACGATCGTCGTCGGTGTTAGGTGCTTCGTCTGTGAATTGGTCTGCATAGAGGGCCCTATTTTGTGGGAACTCAATGATACCATCCTGCGCTTCTGCGTCCAGGACTTTTGTAATAACGGTTTTTCTTGCCATAATTGTTGTTTATTAGTTTATGAATTATTATTTCGGTTTATTCGGCATTGTTTTCTTCTGGTGTTGATGCGGGAGCCGGTTCTTGTTGGGTAGTTACAGTTTCATCATCTCCGTCGGGACTGTCGATTTCCCAATTGATTTCCTTCTTCCCCTCATCATATTTCATTGTGACAGTATCACCTGGAGTAATGTCGCCAGAGATAATGAGTTTAGACAGTGGCCGCCGGATTTCCTTGCGGATAATACCGAGGATGGGACGGGCTCCGTAGTGGGCGTTGAATCCGACCTTCGTCACATACTTTCGTGCCGACTCATCAATGACGAGCTTGATGTTCTGCTCATTCAGCGTCTTCAGCAGGTTCTTGATATGGATGTCGAAGATGCGGTCAATCATCTCTTCTGTAATCGGTGAGAATGGAACAATCTCTGTCAGACGAGCCAGGAACTCAGGACGGAACTGTCCTTGCATCACCTCGAGCAGTTTGTCGTGGGTAGGAACGATGCCTTCACCGAATGACTTGAAGATGTAGTCGCTGCCAATATTAGAGGTGAAGATGATAAGCGAGTTGGAGAAATCGCCCACACGACCTAAGCGATCGTGCAACTTGCCTTCATCAAGAATCTGAAGGAAGAGGTCGAATACAGATTTGTGAGCCTTTTCAATTTCGTCGAAAAGAACAACGGAATATGGGTGCTGGCGAATCTGGTTCACCAATAAGCCTCCCTCTTCATAACCTACATATCCCGGAGGTGCACCATAGAGAAGGGCGACGGAATGTTCCTCCTTGTATTCCGACATATCAAAACGGAGCATAGCAGTCTCGTCGTCGAAAAGGAAAGCAGCCAAAGATTTTGCCAGCTCAGTCTTTCCGGTACCCGTCGGGCCGAGGAAGAAGAATGAACCCATTGGTTGTCCCTTCTTGTTAAGGCCAGAACGTGATTCGAAGATGGCATCGAGGATACTCTTGATGGCATGATTCTGACCTACTACACGTTTATGGAGTGTGGCTTCTGCATTAGAAAGTTTCTCACGTTCTTCACTCTGAATGTTACCCATAGGAATTCCCGTCATCTTAGCCACCACATCACGTACCGCGTCTTTTTCGAGTTTGGGCTCAGGTTTGTCCTGGGGTTCCGATTCATCCATCATCGAAAGTTCAAAGGAGATCTTAACAGACGACATGGCACGGTCGAGAAGATCGAGTGCGGATGAAGGCAGGTTGCGGTCGGGCATATAGCGTTTGGCCAATCGTACGATTTCAGCAGGAACATCATCTTCAATCGGCAGATGGTGGAACTGTTCGTAACTTTCACGCTTGCTCTGGATGATTTCAATGGCTGATTCTTCATTGGGCTCTTCAACCGTGATTTTCTCAAAGAAAGCAGTCAGTTCCTTGTCTTTCTCTATATCCTTTGTAAATCCGTCAATGGTGGAGGTGATGATGACCTGTAACTGGTTCTTGGAAAGAAGTTTCTTCAGATTAGGCAGAATGCCGTTGAGAACAGACTGCTTGTCTTCCACACGATGGAAGTTTTCAATGACTAAAACAGGTTGCGTTTGATTGAGTAGCGACTGGGTAACTTGCTTGAACCGGTCTTCTATCTCACCTTTGTAACTGACGCCCTGACTTAGAGCAATAAGGTCAAGTTCAAAAGGTTCCATGGATTCGAGGGATGCAGGTACACGCTTGTCGCGCAGACGTTGTACTATGCCATTGATAAGGCTTGTCTTTCCGACACCTGTCTCGCCGACAATTAAAAGATTTGCTCGGTCTTTGCGGGCCAACACCTCAATGATGGAGAGAATCTCTTTGTCGAAACCAATAATAGACTGTTCTGCCACTTCACTCAGCATCGGGATATAATAATCAGAGGAACCTTCGTCAATGCTGGCAACCTTATTGCTTGAAGTGCTGCTGGAAGCCGCCATAATGGGAGTATTTCCAGAAATAGTCTTCAGAATCTTTTCAGGTTGCAAAGGCAGTGTCTTCAATTGTTCGTAGCTGAATCCAACACCTGGACTGACCAAAGCGGCCAACAGGCAAGGAGCGGTGATTTCCGACAAACCGCATTTTTCACTAAGCTCATTGGCTTCTTTTACTACATTTTCTGCGTCGTGGGAGAGTTCAAAACCTTTCATGGGATAGGGAGACTTGTCGCATTGCTGCATACGCATGTCTGCCCAATCCACCATATAATAATAGTCTTCATCGAGCGTGTCCTCAATGAAGTTTACGAGACCGGCACTCTTGTGAAGGAGTGCGCGAAGCAAATGGGCGGGTTCAATCTTCGGCGATTTGTGCTCGTTGGCAAATGACTGTGCAACGTGTAGCAAATTCGGAAGATTCTCAAGGAGTTTTAAGTACTTGTCCATAGTTTTACCTGATTATGTTATTCGTTTATAGTGGCAATATAGTTGGCGGGTACGTAGGTGATGGCTACAGCGGCAAGGCCTTCCATCTGGACGACAACGTGACGGTTGTTTTTAAACCGTTTGATTACTCCCTCTACACCGGCAAAAACACCTTCGGTAATCAAAACACGGCGGCCAACCTTATTAATGTAGTCCCCGGGTTGTAGAAACATAACGCTGTCATCCTGTACTGAGGCTACTCGTAGGAAGTTTTCCATCTGCCGGTCAGGGATGTGAAGAATTTCACTGTTTCCATCCAGGGTAGTACGTACGATAAATCTGAGGGGCTCTAATTCTTTTACGCTTTGCTTAAGATAGGTTAGTTGCTGTTTGGTGGATCTGATAAAGATCAGATTGTGGATGGCGGGTACTAATTTTCTCTTTTTATCGTTCCCTTTTCCTACAAATTCGTAGCGCAAGGGTATGAAGCTCTCCACATCGATAGTATCCAAATGCTCTTTGACCTTTAGTTCACGGTTGTAGGTAACTCGCATTGGAAACCATTGCAGGCTTTTCTCAGTTTGCATTATTTTAGTGGTATATTTTAGTGGTATAGTAATTAAAGAATATAGAGAATACGATTATTGTATTCCTGCTTTCAAATTAAGACTGTCAGGGATGCGCGTCAGCTGAAAAAACAAGTCGGGGGGTCACCACTAAATGTAGTGGCGTGTCGTTTTCTTTAGGTGTGTCGTTTTCAGCTTCTGCACTGATTTCCAGTAGCATAATTGAAAGTTTTAGTAACGTTGCTCTTAATGAGAGCGTGTTTATCGTTTGCAAATATACAGAAAAAAATCCGAAACTATTTTGTATGCGCGTTAAAAAGTGTTTAATACTTCGTTCTTTTCTTTTTATTATCTGCACACAAAATGTGCCCAGAGAATAGAACGTGTCAATTAATGAGTTGCTATTTCTTTTGATTTGCAGCAAAAAAACTACATATTAAATAATTTTATGCGTGTTACTCTTCGCGAAATAAAAAAAATGCACTAACTTTGCACGCAATTCGCAAATAATTAATGTACATTAAATAGATTTATGGCCGGAACGAAAAAAATTAAGACTGCCCTTGTGTCGGTTTTCCACAAGGACGGATTAGATGAATTGCTCGCTAAACTGAATGCAGAAGGCGTGAAATTCCTCTCTACAGGTGGTACCCAGAAGTTTATTGAGAGTCTGGGTTATGAATGTGAAAAGGTGGAGGATGTGACGACTTATCCTTCCATCCTTGGAGGACGAGTGAAGACACTGCATCCCAAAATTTTCGGTGGAATCCTTGCTCGCCGCGATAATGAGGGCGATCAGCAGCAGATGGCTGAATATGAGATTCCCAGCATTGACCTTGTGATCGTGGACTTGTATCCCTTCGAGCAGACCGTGGCAGATGCCAGCAGTTCGGAGCAGGATATCATTGAGAAGATTGACATCGGTGGTATTTCATTGATCCGTGCCGGTGCGAAAAACTTTAAGGATGTAGTCATCGTTCCCTCAAAGGCTGAGTATGGTGTGTTGCTCGACATTCTCAACAAAAAGGGTGCCGAGACAGACATTGAAGACCGCCGTATGTTTGCAACGCGTGCTTTTGGCGTGAGCAGCCATTATGACACGGCCATTAATGCATGGTTTGAAAAGAAGTAAAAAGGTAAAAAGTAAAAAAAAAGGACATGGGATTTTTCAGTTTTGTTCAAGAAATTGCAATGGACCTTGGTACGGCCAACACCATCATTATCAGTGATGATAAGATTGTGGTTGACGAGCCTTCAGTGGTAGCTTTGGACCGCCGTACCGACAAGATGATTGCTGTCGGCGAGAAAGCCAAGATGATGTATGAGAAGACGCACGACAATATTCGCACAATCCGTCCGCTTCGCGATGGTGTGATTGCCGATTTCACAGCCTGTGAGCAGATGATGCGTGGCCTGATAAAAATGGTGCATACGGGCAGCCGCCTGTTCTCGCCCTCTCTTCGCATGGTGATAGGTGTACCTTCAGGCAGTACAGAGGTGGAGCTTCGCGCTGTACGTGACTCTGCCGAGCATGCTGACGGCCGTGACGTATATCTGATTTTTGAACCTATGGCTGCTGCCATCGGTATTGGTATCGATGTGGAGGCTCCTGAGGGCAACATGATTGTTGACATCGGTGGCGGTACCACGGAAATTGCTGTTATCTCACTTGGAGGCATCGTGGCCAACAACTCCATTAAGGTGGCTGGTGACGATTTGACCTCTGATATTCAGGAATATATGAGCCGCCAGCACAATGTGAAAGTTTCGGAACGTATGGCTGAACGTATCAAAATTAACGTAGGCTCTGCCCTTACTGACTTAGGCGATGAGGGTCCAGAAGACTATATCGTTCATGGTCCTAACCGTATTACGGCCCTTCCTATGGAGGTGCCTGTATGTTATCAGGAGATAGCCCATTGCCTGGACAAGACCGTGGCACGAATTGAGACGGCTGTTCTTTCTGCCTTGGAGAGTACGCCTCCAGAACTTTATGCTGATATTGTGCACAATGGTATCTACCTGACTGGAGGTGGTGCTTTGCTTCGTGGTCTCGACAAGCGTTTGCAGGATAAGATCAACATTCCGTTCCATATTGCTGAGGATCCACTTCACTGTGTGGCAAAGGGTGCTGGCATTGCCCTTAATAATGTTGACCGTTTCTCGTTCTTGATGCGATAGTCTTACGGTTCAAGGTACTGAGGTTCAGCAGTGAACAATCTACTCGCGTTCTTTGCGAAATACAATCACTGGTTTCTCTTCGTTTTTCTGGAGGTTATCAGTATGGTGCTGTTGTTTCAGTTCAACAGTTATCAAGGTAGTGTGTATTTCACAACCGCCAATGCCATTTCTGGCAAGGTGTATGAATGGAACTCCGAGTTGGAGAATTTCTTCAGCCTGACCAAGAACAATGAACAACTCACGCAACGCAACCTTTATCTGGAACGCCAGGTGCAGGTGATGTCGGAACAACTCACCAAACTGACACGCGACTCTTCATACCTGAAGAATAATCAGTTGGCTTTGTTGCAAGACTATCATCTGATTCCTGCCAAGGTGATAACGAACTCAATCGACAAGAAAGACAACTATATCACCATTGACAAGGGAACAGCCGACGGCGTCCACCGCGACATGGGAGTGGCTTGTGGTAATGGCGTGGTAGGTGTGGTCTATATGTCGAGCAGGCACTACAGTATTGTTTTGCCTGTGCTCCACAGTCAGTCCAATATCAGCGTGACCATTGCCAAGCGAGGTTACTACGGATACTTGCAGTGGCGAGGTGGCAGTTCTACCTTGGCTGATGTAAACGATATTCCTCGTCATGCCCATTTCCAGCTGGGTGATGCTATTGTGACTAGCGGCTACAGCAGTATCTTCCCTCCGGGGTTGTTGGTGGGACAGGCTTTGCACGTCTTTAATTCCAGTGACGGTCTCTCTTATAGGGTACAGGTGAAGTTGAGTACAGATTTCGGAAATCTGCGTGACGTCTGTGTAATTGACGATACACCGATGCGTGAACGTGTGGAACTGATGCGTGCGGCGCAGGATTCTATTAAAGTGAAGAGTGGAAAATGACATCTGACTTGATTAACAGAATAGTGGCCTTCGTGGTCTTTTTAGTGGTTCAGGCCTTGGTCTTGAACCACATCCATCTGTTCGGGGTGGCCACTCCGTTGCTCTATGTCTATTTCGTGCTTCTTTTCCGCCGCAACCATCCCAAGTGGTCTATTTTGATGTGGAGTTTTTTCTTGGGAATCTGCATAGACGTTTTTTCAAATACACCGGGTGTGGCTGCAGGTTCAATGACCCTTGTGGCTTTGTTCCAGCCTTATGTTCTGGAGGCATTTCTTACGCGCGATAGCGAAGATAACCTCAAGCCTGGGATGCGCTCGCTTGGTGTAAGCAAGTTTATTTTCTACACCATTATCCTGGTGTTTCTCTATACGCTTGCCTTTTTCTCACTGGAGGCTTTCAATTTTTTCAACTGGCTGCAGTGGCTGTTGTGCATCGGTACCAGTACGTTGCTAACGGTTGTGCTTATTCTGGTGATTGAAAATCTACGCAGACAGTGAAAGGCGACTACGAACTTGAAAACCGGCGTTATGTTATCGGGGGAGTGGCCATTGTTATAGTGGTCATTTATCTGCTTCGTCTGCTTTCGCTTCAGATTCTCAGTGACGACTACAAGAAGAATGCCGACTCCAATGCCTTCCTCAAGAAGGTAGAATTTCCTGCACGTGGCGTTATCTCCGACAGAAACGGAAAGTTGATGGTCTATAACCAGCACAGTTACGATTTGATGGTGGTGATGAATGAGGAGAAAGATCATCTTGATACTTTGGAGTTCTGCGAAGCGTTGGGTATCACGAAGGAAGACTTCATTAAACGGATGGACGAGATCAAGGACCGTTCCAAGAATCCCGGATATTCGCGTTTCACGCAGCAGCTTTTCATGAGTCAGTTGTCAGAAAAGGAGTTCAGTATTTTTCAGGAGAAGATGTACCGTTTTCCTGGATTTTATGTTCAGCGTCGAAGTGTCCGCCAATATGTTTATCCTTATGCTGCCCATGTTTTGGGTGATGTCGCAGAGGTGTCACCGGCAGATATTGAGGAAGATGATTATTATCAGCCTGGTGACTATATCGGCAAGTTGGGTGTGGAGCGTTATTATGAGAAACAGCTGCGTGGTGAGAAAGGTATCCAGATATTACTTCGTGATGCCCACGGCCGTATTAAGGGAAAATACCAGAATGGTGCACTTGACCGTAAACCTGTAGCAGGAAAGGACCTAACGTTGAGCATTGACATAAATCTTCAGGCCTTGGGCGAACGGCTGCTTGAAGGTAAGATAGGTAGTATTGTTGCCATTGAGCCTGCTACGGGCGAAGTGCTTTGCATGGTCAGTTCGCCTACCTATGATCCCCGTATTATGGTTGGCCGTCAGCGTGGAAAAATGCACCGCGAACTGCAGAAGAATGTCTGGAAACCGTTGCTCAACCGTAGTATCATGGGGCAATATCCTCCTGGTTCTACTTTTAAGACTTCACAGGGGCTGACTTTTGTGACGGAAGGTGTTATTAATCCAATATCCACACTGTTTCCTTGTCATCGTGGCTTTTATCATAAGGGTCTTCATGTGGGTTGTCACGGGCATGGGTCGCCTATTTCGCTTGTTCCTGCCATCAGTACCTCCTGCAACGGCTATTTCTGTTGGGGGCTCTACTATATGATGTCCAACCGTTCGAAGTATAAGACTGTCCAGGATGCCATGAACCGCTGGCGCGACTATATGGTGTCGATGGGTTTTGGCTACAAACTGGGTATTGACCTCCCCGGCGAGAAGCGCGGATTGATTCCTAATGCCGACTATTATGACAATAACTACAAAGGCTCATGGAACGGTCTGACGATTATCTCCATCAGTATCGGACAGGGTGAGGTGAATCTCACACCTCTACAGATAGCCAACCTAGGGGCTACCATTGCCAACCGCGGCTATTACTATACACCCCATGTCGTTCGTAAAGTGAAGGGAGAACCACTTGACACCGCCTTTACACGTCGTCATCAGACATTGGCCAGCCGTGCTGCCTATGATTACATCGTACAGGGCATGCGGGCTTCCGTACTTGGTGGAACCTGTAAACATCTGAATCGTGGTGATATCGTTATCTGTGGCAAGACGGGAACAGCTCAGAACCGCGGACAAGACCACTCTGTATTTATGGGCTTTGCACCGATGGATAATCCCAAGATAGCCATTGCCGTCTATGTGGAGAACGGTGGATTCGGTGCAGACTTCGGCGTGCCTATCGGTGGATTGATGATTGAACAATACCTACATGGTAAATTATCGGCAGGCTCTGAATCTAGGGCTACTGCCTTCCAAAAAAGACGTATCGCTTATGGCTCAGCAAACAGATAAACCGGCAGGCGTTTTGCGTTCACTTGACTGGTGGACCATCTTCATCTATGTGGCTCTCCTGGCTTTTGGCTGGGTGAGTGTCTGTGGTGCTTCCTATACGTATGGAGATACCGACATCTTCAGTCTTGACTCCCGTTCTGGTATGCAGATTGTGTGGATAGGCACGTCTTTGGCCCTTGGTCTTTTCCTATTGTTGCTCGATGACCGTTTCTACGATACTTTCGCCTATGTCATCTATGGCCTATTAGTCCTGGTGCTGATAGCCACTATCTTTAACCCGCATGAAATCAAGGGTTCACGGTCTTGGCTGGTGTTGGGACCTTTACGGTTACAGCCAGCTGAGTTTGCTAAGTTCGCTACTGCTTTGGCGGTGGCAAAGCTGATGAGTACCTATGGTTTCACGATGGATAAATGGAAGCATTTTGCTGCTGCCGTAGCCGTGGTGGTGTTGCCGATGATCTGCATTGTGCTGCAGAAGGAGACGGGTTCAGCATTGGTCTATATCTCTTTCTTCTTGATGTTTTATCGTGAAGGAATGACAGGAAGTATCCTTTTCACAGGTGTCGCGATGGTTTTCTACTTCGTGGTGGGGGTCCGGTTTGAGGAGACAATGCTGTGGGGAACGCCTACCTCTGTTGGCAAGTTCGTGGTCCTTTTGGCCGTGCAGACATTTACGGCCTTTATGGTCAGGTTCTATTGTCAGGACAAGCGACAGTTCTGGTTGATTCTAGGATATTCTTACGGTCTGACGATGTTGGCCCTATTGTTTTCCAAGTTCGTGATACCTTTCGATATTGTCTGGGTGCAGATGGCTCTTACGGCTGTTCTGGTAGGACTGCTCGTCTTTGAGGGATTGGGCTCACGCCTGCGTACCTATTATTTTATAGCGCTTTTCACGATAGGCAGCGTAATCTTCTTCAATGCCGCTGACTATGTGCTCAACAATATCATGGAACCCCATCAGCGTACGCGAATCAACGTGCTTCTCGGACTTGATGAAGACCTTGCAGGAGCGGGCTATAATGTGCATCAAAGTGAGATTGCCATTGGCTCTGGCGGACTTTTGGGAAAGGGTTTCCTGAATGGTACACAGACGAAGCTGAAATACGTGCCTGAGCAGGATACCGACTTCATTTTCTGCACGGTGGGTGAGGAAGAAGGTTTCTTGGGATGTGCTGCGGTTCTGCTGCTCTTTTTGGCTCTTATTCTCCGGCTTATCAAGATGGCAGAACGACAACCGTTCCGATTTGGAAGAGTATATGGCTATTGTGTGTTAAGCATATTCCTGTTCCATCTGTTTATTAATGTGGGAATGGTGTTGGGACTGACACCAGTCATTGGTATTCCTTTGCCTTTCTTTAGTTACGGCGGCTCTTCTCTATGGGGCTTCACACTCCTGTTGTTTATTTTCCTGCGTATTGATGCCAGCCGTAATATGGTGAGGCAATAGAGCTTCAGTAATTATTTGCGGGATAGTTTGATACCGACATCAGCAATGCCGGGAAGGATTTCACGTTTCATGTCGTGGCGGATTCGGATTTCCACGGAGTCTCCTTCATTCAGGTCTATGTCTGTTACAGGAAAAGCATACTGATAGATACTCACACCTTGTCCTTTGGTAACTCCGTTTTCTTCCATCAGTTGGCATTTGATGCTATGGCTTTTGGTGGATTTTTGGGGGAAGACACACTGCTCGATATTCAGTGTCAGACTGGTAAATGGGTAGTCACCCGTCGTGCGCAGCCCAAGTTCAATACGGTATCTGCCTTTCCTGGTTATCCTTGGTGTGTTGAAATAGAGTGTATCGCTTTTCTCCCATCCAGCCAGTTGGGTATGTTCGTAGTGACTGTATGCCAACGACTCATCACAGGAGGACAGTCCTGCGAGGGTCATGAATGCTAGTGCTATGAGAAATGCCCTAAGCCAGTGCTTCATTCCTTCTTTTCTTTTTGAGGGGCATTATTACGGTTCTCGTTTCTGTTTCCGCGGTTCTCGTTGTTGCGGTTCTTCGGCTTGCGCTGACCTTGAGGCGGGTTCTGGTTTTGAGAAACGGCTTGCTTGGTAGGGTTCTGCTTGTTGCGGCTCTTCTTCTTTTTCTTTGCGCGGTCGAAACGGGTAATGCTTTCTCCTGCCAACAAGTCAATAGGCTTACTAGACTCTCTCTGGACATCGTCGGGCTGGAGTGAATCAGGCTTTTCCCCGCGTTTGTTCATTTCAATAATCTCTTGGGCACGTTGAGCCGTGATGGTTTCCAGATTGGCGGCCATCCGCTTGTCGGTAGAGTAGGTGATGATGCCGGCGAGGATGTCCGTCTTAAACTGATAGTAGTCGTTGTCGATGGTCTGAAGAATGATGTCTTTGGCAGGAAAACGCTTGCCGGCCTCCATATAGTTGTCCACTTCATAGTTCAGACAGCATTTCAGTTTGGCACACATACCGGCCAGTTTCTGAGGATTCAGTGAGATGTCCTGGAAACGGGCGGCATTGGTGCTCACGCTGGAGAAGTTCTTCATCCATGTGGCACAGCATAGTTCTCTACCGCAGGGACCTGTTCCTCCAATGCGTCCTGCCTCCTGGCGTGCACCAATCTGCTTCATCTCAATACGCACGTGGAAGGTGGCTGCAAGGTCTTTGATGAGTTGGCGGAAGTCTACGCGTTCGTCAGCGATATAATAGAAGATAGCCTTGTTGCAATCGCCCTGATATTCCACATCGCCGATTTTCATCTGCAAACCAAGGTTCTTCGCAATCTGGCGGCTCTCAATCATTGTGGCGTGTTCACGGCTCTTGGCTTCCTGGTATTTTTGCATGTCCACATCCTTGGCAATACGGTAGATGCGCTTGATGTCGTCGGGACCTTTCAGGTTGGCTTTCTTCACCTGTAGTTTTACGAGGCGTCCGGTGAGTGTCACTACGCCGATGTCATGTCCGGGATTGGCTTCCACAGCTACCCAGTCACCTTTTTTCAGTTCCAGGTTGTTCACGTTATGGTAATAAGCCTTTCGCGTGTTCTTGAACTGCACTTCCACAAGGTCTGTGTCTTCCGTGTTTCCGGGCACGTCTCCCAGCCAGTCGTAGGTGTTCAACTGATGGTCCTGGCGTCCGCAGGCTCCACAGCAGAGGCCGCGGTCTCCGTCGTTGGTTATTTTGTATTTCAGATTTTTGTAATCCATATCTTATCTTTTATTTTTGCAATAGCAGTACGATGATGTTGAGGGCCATGTCGAAGAATACTATCTTCGGATTGGCGTTCTGCCCGATGTCGCGGATGGCACGCTGGATGAGTTCTGAGATGCCGATGACATTGGCCTCATTGATGAATCGGGCAAAGTTTTTTGCGAAGTTCTCTTCTTCCTGAGTCATGTAGCAAAGTTCTTCCTGATGGAAGTTGTACATGAAGTTCTCACGTACCAACCGCAGGAAATAGGTGAGCATCCGTTTCTGTTTCTCGCGTCCATAGCCTGCCACGGTCTCACTCCAGCGTTTCAGCTCTTTGATGTTGCGCTGGTAAGCCAGCCGCATCAGCATGATGAACATATCTAGGAACAGACGGTTTTCTGAGTCGGCATTCAGCGATTCAAGTGCTTTTGTCCAAGAACCATTGGCCACTCGGGCAAGCCTGTGAGCCATGTCCCCGTCAATGCCCCGTCGTTCCGTCAGAGCTTCCTCTATGGCTGCTGTCTCTATCTTCTTAATATCGATGCGTTGCGTACGACTGGTAATGGTTTCCAATAACCTTTCGGGTTCTTCGCTGACCATCAGGAACACCGTCTGTGTGGGTGGCTCCTCTATGAGTTTCAACAGTTTGTTGGCACAGGATGGATTCATGCGTTCAGGCAACCATACGATGCAGACTTTATACCCGCCCATCGAAGATTTCAGCGAGAGTTTGCGGTTCAGTTCGTCACTCTCAGCCTCGTAGATGACGGCCTGCTGGTTATCAGCGCGCATCATCTGCAGCCATTGGTCCATTGTGAAGTAAGGACCTTCCAAGAGCATCGTGTTCCATTCCTTGGCGAAGTCATCGCTTATCATCTTGTGCTCCGCACTCGTCCCCTTGGGCTTGATGACTGGATAGGAGAAGTGAAGGTCAGGGTGCTGCCATTTGCGGAGCATGGCCTCGGCATTGGTCGTCAGTTGTGGGTTGAAAGCAGGCACTTGACTGCCGTCTTCCTGCCTTTCACCGAGCAGATAGGAAGCGAAGGCCAAGGTCAGGGCCATCTTGCCGCAACCTGCTGGACCGCAGAGCAACAATGCGTGTGGAAGTCTTCCTTCCTCCACCATCTGCATCAGCCGTTGCCGGGCTTCCTCTTGTCCGATGACCTCACTGAATTTCATTTCGCCTTTGTCCTTTAGCAAATAGTCTTCACCACTTCTTTTACCGACTCCACGGCACTTACCGTATAGAAATGGATGTTGTTTACTCCGTGTGCATAGAGGTCGCGGCATTGCTGGATAGCCCATTCCACACCCAGTTGCTTAGCATCGTCATCGGTCTTACATTTCACCACTTCGCGAGCCAGATCCTCTGGAATGTCACAATGGAAAGTCTTTGGCACTACCGTCAGTTGGGAGAGTTTGGCAAATGGCTTCAGTCCCGGTACGATGGGAATCGTGATACCCATTGCACGCGCCTTCTCTACAAACTGGAAGTATTTCTCATTGTCATAGAACAACTGCGTCACGGCATATTTTGCACCGAGGTCCTGCTTTTTCTTCAGGTATTCCATGTCGCGTTCCAGATTCGGTGCTTCTTCATGCTTCTCAGGATAGCAGGCCACACCAAACGAGAATTTCTTTCCGGGATGCTTGATGGGGGTTCCGTCGCGGAAATAGCCTTCGTTGAACTTCACCACCTGTTCGATGAGTTGTGTCGTATGGCGATAACCTCCACGAATCGGCGTGAATGTTTTTTGGTCCTGTGCCTTATCGCCTCTGAGCAGCAACACGTCGTTGATGCCCAAGAACTGGAGGTCAATGAGTTCATACTCAATGTCTTCTGCCGTGGCACCACTACAGATGATGTGTGGAATCACCGGCAGTTGATAACGTTGTTGAATGGCAGCGGCAATGGCTATCGTTCCGGGGCGCCGTCTTATGCGCTGGCGTTCAAAGTTTCCGTCTTCCAACTCCCGATAGACATACTCCGAGTGATGGGTTGTAATGTTGATATATTTCGGATTGAATTCCTTCAGAATGTCGATGGTGCTGAACAGCGCTTCCGTGCCGTTACCCTTCAAGGGCGGCAATACTTCAAACGAGAATCCTTTTTCCTCGTTGACCTGTCCGTTTTCCAATAAGTCGATGACTTTCATTTTTTTATATTATAAATCGCTGCAAAGTTAGTGCAAATGAGTGGAAAAACAAAATATATTTTTGATTTTTCCCGAATGCAGCCTAACTTCATGGCTCGAAGAGGCATAAAGATACAAAAAAAAGTGAAGAGTGAAGAGTGAAGAATTTTTTAACTTGAAACCTGAAACTTGAAACCTGGAACCCAAATAACGAAGAATATGACAATATTTATTGGGGAAAATGGTTATTAAAACGTAATTTATAGTAGTAATATCATACAAAACACCTTAATAAAAATGAATCAAACTCAAAACGGTAGCAAAGCCTACCTCATTTCGATTGTGATGGTTGCCGTGCTCGGTGGCCTGCTTTTCGGCTACGACACAGCCGTTATCTCTGGAGCAGAAAAAGGTCTGCAAGCCTTCTTCAGCAATGCTGGTGATTTCCGTTACACCGATGCCATGCACGGTTTTACGAGTAGTAGTGCGCTGATAGGCTGTATCATCGGTAGTGCACTCTCTGGTCTTTTGGCCACACGGTTAGGCCGTAAGCGTTCGCTCTTCCTGGCTGGTGTGCTCTTCTTCATTTCAGCCCTTGGCAGCATGGAGCCTGAATTCATGATTTTCGAGAAGGGCGTACCCACGTTCTCCCTGCTCGTGATGTTCAATATCTACCGCATCATCGGTGGCGTTGGCGTAGGTCTGGCCTCGGCCATCTGCCCGATGTACATTGGCGAGGTGGCTCCCTCCAATATCCGCGGCATGCTTGTATCTTGGAACCAGTTTGCCATTATCTTTGGTCAGTTGGTGGTCTATTTCGTCAATTTCTTCATCTTGGGCGACCATATCCAGCCGCTCGTGGAGGAAATGGGTAAGGGAATGGCAGCCATCCATCCCAATGCACAATGGACGGTAACTACTGGATGGCGCTATATGTTTGGTTCTGAAGCTGTTCCTGCAGGTCTCTTCGCCCTGCTCATCTGTTTCGTTCCTGAGACTCCTCGTTATCTGGTGATGGTGGGGCAGGATGAGAAAGCCCTTGGCATTCTTTCTAAGATCAACGGTAGTTCGAAGGCCCAGCAGATTCTTCAGGATATCAAGGATACTATCACCGTGAAGACCGAGAAGCTCTTCACCTATGGCTGGCTCTGCATCTTCGTGGGTATCATGCTCTCCGTGTTCCAGCAGGCTGTGGGTATCAATGCCGTGCTCTATTATGCTCCGCGTATCTTCGGCGACATGGGTATGGACAATCCGATGATGTTCACCGTCTTCATGGGTATCGTGAATATTCTCTTCACGCTCGTGGCCGTCTTCACCGTTGAGAAATGGGGCCGCAAGCCGTTGCTTATCTGGGGATCGCTTGGTATGGCTCTCGGTGCCTTTGGCGTAGCCGTATCATTCGGCCACGAAGGTCTGGAGTTTGTCACCGCTGCCTCCATCATGGTCTATTCTGCATCGTTCATGTTCTCATGGGGCCCCATCACGTGGGTGCTCATTGCCGAGATATTCCCCAACACCATTCGTGGCGGAGCCGTGGCTATTGCCGTGGCCTTCCAGTGGATTTTCAACTTCATCGTCAGTTCCACGTTTGTGCCGATGTTCAATATGCACCTCACCGAGGGCGATGACTTCGGTCATTGGTTCACCTACGGACTCTATGGTGTCATCTGCGTCATAGCTGCCATCTTCGTATGGAAGTTGGTTCCCGAGACCAAAGGCAAGACACTGGAGGATATGACCCGTCTTTGGAAAAAGGCATAGCATTCTAACCACTTACTATCATAAATAAGAAAACGCTGGAGCGCATGGTATTTGTGCTTCAGCGTTTCATTTTGTTCTAATCGATTTTGCTATTTCAGATTTTTCATCAGCCACTCCATGTGGCCGTATTCCGTATCCTCTGAAGTCCAATGTTCATTGACAGGCGTGATGAGCGATTCCTTTTCGCACGTCAGCGTGTTCCATACGGCATAGCTCGTTGTGGGCGGACAGGTATCGTCGTTGAATCCCCATGTGAGGCGACTTTTGGCCTTCACGTAGCGGGCAAAGTTCACCACGTCGTAGTAGGCCATCGTGCGGATCTTTTCCGGGGTGAGCATTCCGTTCATACGGTTGAAGTGGGGATAACCGCCCGTGCGTCCTTTTTCTGCATAGCCAGCCATGTCGCTCAGCGCCGGATGGTTGGCAGCACAAAGTGTGACGCGCTTGTCAAGACCTGCGGTAACAATAGCCAATGCACCTCCTTGCGAACCTCCCTGCACAGCCACGTTGCGGCCGTCCCATTCGGGCAGCGACGTCAGCAGGTCAATACAACGCACGCATGCCAGATAGACACGCTTCATATAGTAGTTGTCGCGGTTGTCGAGTCCTTGGCAGAGATAGCCGTTGGGGTCTGTATTGAGGGCGCGGCTGATTTCGTTAAACTGTTGAGTGCTCATGCGCGGATCCAGTCCGTGGATTTCCATTTCCAGACGGATGAATCCGTTCTCGGCATAATACTTGTGGCGCAGAGGCTCCTTGATAGTCTTCACCCCGGCTCCCGGCGGACAAAGCACCACGGGGCAACTTCCCTTCTGCGCATTCTTCGGATAGAATAGATAGCCATACACACACTGCCCGCGCTTGTTAAGCTGCAGGCGGATGAGCCAGCAGTCCACCTTGTCCGTAGAATACTCCGGAGCTGGTTCGCGGCTGTAGGTCAGCGGGAAGGCCGCGGCCTCCTCCTTAGCCTTGTCCCAGAAAGCCTTGAAGTCAGCAGGCTCCTGCGTATAAGGCTGGATCTTGTCGGCCGAGAAACCCACCTTGACGTGATGCTTGTATTCTTTCCCGTCGCAGGTGATGCGCAGTCGCAGGTCGCGGAATCCCGGTTTCTTCCGAGTTCCCATATTGATCACGGCCCGTCCGTCTTTCAGTTTCACGGAGCCTTGCTGCTCATCGGGCAGCATATCTTCTCCGATGGAGTAGTTTACGGTTCCTTCCTGTGGCATGCCGTACTTGTAGAACTGCACCTCCACCTTGGCCTGCTGTCCCGTTTCATAGAGCCAGTCGGCGTGGTCGGGCGTAGCTACCCACAGGTAATCAGAACGATAGGGGTAATTCTCTGCCAGCGCAGTAGCGCAGCATACGAGTGCCACGAGGGCAACAATCATGCGTATTCTTTTCATATTTTTTTTGATATGTATAGTAGTTGCCGACAAAGTTAGTGCAAAATTTCGATTAAGTGAAAAGAAAGCAAATAAATTTGTTTTCTTGAACGTGAGAAATTTATCTAAATGAGTGGAAAAACAAAATTTATTTTGATTTTTTCCGAAAGGCTACGGGTAGGCGAGCTTGCTCGGGAATGCAAGCAGCCTAACTTTTTAGAAACGTCTAAGCGCATCCGGCTTACGTCGAAGTAAAACTGTGAATCTGATTCTTCCTTTGCTCTATAGAGCAAAGGATAGAGTGCAAAAAGAGTTTAAAAGGTGAAATTCTTCAACCTTCAATTAGGCAGTTTAACAAATTTTGTTTATCTTTGCACATGAGAATGACTGAAAACCAATTATGAAATAGTTTTCTTGGACTCAAGATACTGGTTGTAATCAAACAAAGGAATCTTAAAACCTTAATACGGTAACAACAATGGACGGATTCAAAAATATAGAAATCAAGAACTTCAGAGGCATCGACTATCTGAAGATAGACGACTTTTCCCGTGTGAACATACTCCTGGGACAGAACAGTTCAGGAAAGAGTTCTGTGCTGGAGGCCATAAGTTTGTTGACAGGTATGGGCAATCCTGATTCGCCCCTCAATATGAATCGTCTAAGGACTCGTAATCTTTTCAGTCCTTTCAAGGATTTGTATTACCTGTTCTATAATATGGACGTAAAGACGCCTTTGGAGATTTCTTCAGAACAGTTCGATGGGGACATGCGCGACCTACGCCTTCAACTGACCTACGTCTTTGATGAGCAGACGGCCCGCCTAGAAAATGGCCTGAACGGGGTTCCGCCCGTCTCAGAGACCAAGACCTTTTTGAATACGCTGTGTATGGATTTTGATATTGTGTCAGCTTCCGGCAAAAGGAGCTATCAAAGCTCCATGACTTCCAACCAAGAGGGCATCATTAGCAACAAGAAGCCTGCGGCGGATTATCTGGAGAAGAACACCTCTGTCTATCTCACCGCAGACCTATGGGGTATCAATCTGGCCAGCCAACTATCAGAGTTGTTCAAGCGCAAGCAAAAGAACATCGTCTTGCAGCGACTCTCCCATTTTGACTGTCGCATCGTGGATGTTGACATCCTTCAGGATGACATCTACATTGAATTTGAGGATGTACCTGAAAAGTTACCTTTGCGAATGACTGGCGATGGCTTACGCCGCTATCTCAATATCGTAGCAGCCTCTGCCAACCCCACAACCAATATCATTCTCATCGACGAGATTGACAACGGTCTCCATTATTCTGCCTACAAGAAACTTTGGGAGGCAATCTTTGCTTTGGCTACTAATACCAACAAACAGGTATTTGTGACTACGCATAGCAAGGAAACTCTGAGTTCTCTTAACGATATGTTAGAAGAGCATATAGAGTTTCATCAGGAAATGCGACTCTATACGTTAGCCAATACTCCACTCAAGGGACATCAGGCTTATAAATATACATATGAAGGTCTGAGTGGTGCATGTGCAAATGATGTTGAACTTAGAGGGAGGATGCTGTGATGGAAAAGTTTCAAATCATAGTGGAGGGAGATGCTGACATAAAGTTCTTCAAGGACTACTATCATCATCTGTTTCAAGAGAAAGCACCTGAAGGCAGTATCACTCTTCCAATTAAGAATGATAAAAATGGAGGATACAAGAATTTGTTTAAAGAGCAGGCGATAAATCCTTTGAAGGAAAATTCTGCATATGGGGTTAAGAATATTGTTATATTTGATGCTGATAAAGATATTGAAGCTAGGCGGAAAGAGTTGCTCACCATCCAAGAGCAGTATGACGTGGAGTTTGAGTTGTTCCTTCTGCCAAATAATCAAGATGCTGGCGCTTTGGAAGACTTGTTGGAGAAGATTATCAATCCCCAAAATCAACCAGTTATGGATTGCTGGCAGAAATATGAAGATGAACTTAAAGAGGTAAGGATTCCGACAAAGACACCACCAACTTTGACGATTCCTGCAAAGAAAACAAAGATTTACGCATATCTCGAAACCTTGTTAGGAGAAACTAGAACTCAAAAAGAACTGATAAAGGATCCCAATCGCAATTATGAGAATGTCCAACACTGGAATCTGGATGCAGAGTATCTGGAGCCTTTGAAGGAATTCTTGAAATGTAACATTGAAAAGGACGAATGAAAGAAGTATCAGAGCTCAAGAAATATAAAGCCATCGATTTCTTTTGTGGAGGCGGAGGAATGACATGCGGGTTGCGTCAAGCGGGTATTGACGTAATAGCCGGTGTCGACATTGACAAAGAAGCAAAAGACACTTATGAATTCAACAATAAAGGCACTGCGTTTATAGAAAAAGATATAAGGCGTGTGCATAGTGATTATTTTGAGCGTAATTTTGGAATATCACGAAATGATGATTCTTTGATACTTGTTGGATGTAGTCCTTGTCAATTCTATAGTATTATAAATACGGACAAGAATTCGTCATTAAAGACGAAAGATCTTCTCAGAAATTTTGCTCGGTTTATCGAATACTATAGACCAGGTTACGTGTTAGTTGAAAATGTACCTGGCATATTGACAAACAAACAAAGTATTTGGCCGGCGTTTAAAAGCAAACTTGAGATTCTTGGCTATGGTAAAATGCTATACAAGGTTATTGACATGAGTTATTATGGCATCCCTCAATCTAGGAAAAGATTTTCTTTAATTGCAACAAGATTAGATAATGTTGAAGTTCGTTTGCCACAAGCAGATGAAAAACAAGCGTTGCTTTGTGATTTTATAGGCGAATCTCATGGTTTTCAAAAAATAGAAGCTGGTCATAGGGACAATTCTGATTTCAACCATACTGTAGCAGGATTAAGCGACAAATGTTTAAGACGTTTAAAGAAAACAAAACATGATGGTGGAAGTCGTTTGGACTGGGCTGAAGATCCAGATTTACAATTGAAATGCTTTATTGGAAAGGATGATAGCTTCAAAGATAGCTATGGTCGTATGTGGTGGAACAAACCAGCTCCCACGATTACAACGAAATTCTTTAGTATTTCTAATGGGCGTTTCGGACATCCTGATGAAGATAGGGCCATTTCTTTAAGGGAAGGTGCAACTTTGCAGACATTCCCTATAGGTTATGTGTTTAAAACTAATAGTATTGCAACCACAGCACGGCTAATAGGAAATGCTGTACCATGCGAATATGCAAGAAGATTAGGTGAAACTATAATCTCTAATTCCTGACAATTATGGCAGATATAGAAAATAAAAATCAAAAACTGGAAATGAGTTTTGATCCCCAGACAATAGAGCATCTAGGAGTCAAGATGTATTCGCAATTACCTAATGCTATAGCAGAGTTGATTGCCAATAGTTATGATGCGGAATCTCCTGAAGTACATATTATTCTTAAAGATAATGAAGAGGAGAAGAGCATTGCCGTTGTTGACAAAGGAGTCGGAATGTCATTTGATGAAATCAATGAGAACTTTTTGCGAATAGGCCGTAAAAGGAGAGAATCTGATAGCGGACTTAGCCCTAATGGGAAACGAAAAGTAACAGGCCGTAAGGGATTAGGGAAATTAGCATTCTTCGGAATTGGTGACACGATTCATATTATTACAAAGAAAAATGGTGAATGTGTTAACTTTACTATGAATTGGAATGACATTATTCATTCTAAAACGCCCAATTATGAGCCTCAATATACAGTAGAATCATGTAATCCTCTAGAGCAAGGCACAACGATCATTCTGACCAATCTTAAGCGCAAAACTGCTTTTGATCCAGAAGGGTTAGCTAGCAGTCTTGCACGCCTTTTTGATTTCTTTGATGATGACTTTGTTGCAGATATAACACTAAATAATAATGAGCCAATACCAATAGATAAAACTCTACGATATAGAAATATTGATGCTCAATTCACATGGAATGTGCCCACTTTTATTGAGGACAAAGAGCATTATCTATATAAAAAGAATATTATTGGAGAACTATTGGCAACGGAGAAGCCGCTAAAGCCAGGATTGCGAGGAATAACTTTATATGCTCATGGACGTATGGTAAATGCCCCGGAATTTTTCGGGGTTGGAGAATCTAGTCACTTTTATTCGTACTTGACAGGATGGTTAGATGTGGATTTCGTAGATGAGCAAGAAGAGGATATAATATCAACTGATCGTCAGTCGTTGAGTTGGGATTTGCAAATAACTTCAGAACTTCGCGATAATTTGAAACAACTATTATCTTTAGTTGAGCGCAATTGGCGTACTCAAAGAAAAGCTGATAGGCAACGCAAGATTACGGAAAGAACAAAAGTTGATGTTGGACAGTGGTATCCAACTCTTACACCAGACATACAGAAAGGTGTCGAAAAGATTGTTGATTCCGTCGTGGATAATTCCGAATTGGAAAGCGACAAACAAAGTGAAGTCGTTGGTGCATTGCATGCCCTTATCCCTGAATATGCTCAATATCATTGGAGACACTTACATGAAACCGTGAAGAACGCTTCTTATAGAGACTATAAGAACCAGGATTATTATCGTGCGGTTACAGAAACTATTAAAAGATATGAATCAAACGTACAAGAAAAGTCAGAATTCCCCAAAGATGCCAAAGGCAATTTGAAGGATGGAAAAGACTTGATGTTTGCTGCGTTTGGATCGATTCTTTCAGTAACTGCAAAATACAAAAGACCAGATGGAAAGGACTTTAAGCCAGATACGATTGAAAACGTTGAAATGGGGCAACAGCATATGTCTGCAGGTGTTATGAGTGGGGTGAGAAATCCATTAGCTCATGAAGAGATTCAAAATTTGAAGGCAAGTGGTTTGTTTACAGAGAATGATTGTTTAGACATTCTTAGCTTATTGTCGCATTTGTGCAGGCGCTTAGACGATGCTGTAAAAAGGTAATGTTATAAGTTCGTGGAAAAGTTCAATGTATAATAATTATTAAGCTAATGAATATTTTTTCATTCTTTTCTGGAGCAGGATTCTTGGACTTGGGGTTTGAACTAGAAGGTCATTATAACATTGTCTTTGTGAACGAGTTTCATAAGGCGTTTAATGACGTATATCAATATGCTCGC